>OAUW01000004.1_pt1 | contig 321005 bp, 276 predicted proteins | sample 1495241 | NCBI WGS metagenome assembly OAUW01 (sample SAMEA2580063, study PRJEB22360) | human gut metagenome | biome: human gut; feature: human-associated habitat; material: faeces | place: Denmark | collected 2008/2010
AAAGATTAAAGAAAATGGCACATCCTAAGAGAAGACAGTCAAAAACAAGAACTGCAAAGAGAAGAACTCATGATAAAGCAGTAGCTCCTACATTGGCTATTTGCCCAAATTGCGGTGAATGGCATGTATATCACACAGTGTGTGGTGCATGTGGCTACTATCGTGGTAAGCTGGCAATAGAGAAAGAAGCTGCGGTTTAATTTAGCAGTTTGACTAAACTTATACTTGAATATCGGGCGTCTAAAAAGATTTGTAACATTCAAAGAGCAAACCTTTTTAGACCGCCGTTGTTTAAGTGTCTTTATAAGTAAATAAGATTAATGGAAAAAATAAATGCAGTAATTACAGGAGTTGGCGGTTATGTACCCGATTATATCTTGACGAACGACGAGATATCAAAGATGGTGGATACCAATGACGAATGGATTATGACCCGTATCGGAGTTAAGGAAAGACACATTCTGAACGAAGAAGGATTGGGTACATCATATATGGCGCGCAAAGCCGCGAAGCAGTTGATGCAGCGCACCGGTTCCAATCCGGATGATGTTGACCTGGTAATTGTCGCTACTTCTACTCCGGACTATCAATTCCCTTCTATTGCATCTATCTTATGTGACAAGCTCGGATTGAAGAATGCTTTTGCATTTGATATGTCGGCCGCTTGTTGCGGTTTCCTTTACATGATGGAAACTGCTGCGAACTTTATTCGTTCCGGTAGATACAAGAAAGTTATTATCGTAGGTGCAGATAAGATGTCCTCGATTGTGAACTATACAGACCGTGCCACTTGTCCGATTTTCGGTGATGGCGCAGCGGCCTTTATGATGGAGCCGACAACAGAAGAACTGGGTGTTATGGATGCCATGTTGAGAACAGACGGAAAGGGATTGCCTTTCTTGCATCTGAAAGCCGGTGGTTCTGTTTGCCCCCCTTCTTACTTCACGATAGACAATCATATGCATTACCTTTATCAGGAAGGTCGTACAGTATTTAAATATGCAGTATCCAATATGTCGGATATCAGTGCCGCAATTGCGGAAAAGAATAATCTGACAAAAGATACCATTGACTGGGTGATTCCTCATCAGGCCAATCTGCGTATTATTGATGCTGTGGCGCATCGCTTGGAAGTTCCTCATGAAAAAGTGCTGATAAATATCGACCGCTACGGTAATACGAGCGCCGGTACGCTTCCGCTCTGTATATGGGATTTTGAAGAAAAACTGAAGAAAGGCGATAACCTTATCTTTACGGCATTCGGCGCAGGATTTACCTGGGGAGCCGTTTACGTGAAATGGGGCTATGACGGAAAGAAACAGTAATGTAACCGTTATTAACAAAATATGATAAAAAGACGCATCCTATTTCGATTCGATGCGTTTTTTTGTCTTAATCCAAATACGTGAAGATTATGCATAAAGCAGGTTTTGTCAACATCGTGGGAAATCCTAATGTAGGTAAGTCTACATTGATGAATGCACTGGTGGGTGAGCGTATTTCAATTGCTACCTTCAAGGCGCAGACCACTCGTCACCGGATTATGGGCATATATAATACGGATGATATGCAGATTGTGTTTTCGGATACGCCGGGCGTACTGAAACCTACTTATAAATTGCAGGAGTCTATGCTGAACTTCTCCACTTCGGCACTGACGGATGCAGATGTGTTGCTGTATGTGACGGATGTGGTTGAGACACCTGACAAGCATAATGATTTTGTGGAGAAAGTGAGCCACATGGAAGTGCCGGTACTGCTGCTCGTCAACAAGATTGACCTGAGTAATCAGGAGAAGCTGGTGGAGTTGGTGGAAGCGTGGAAGGAGCTGTTGCCGAATGCGGAGATTATTCCTATTTCAGCCGCTACCAAGTTTAATGTGGATTACGTGATGAAGCGGATAAAAGAATTATTGCCGGATTCTCCTCCTTATTTTGATAAGGACCAGTGGACAGACAAACCGGCCCGTTTCTTTGTAAACGAAATTATCCGCGAAAAGATATTGTTGTACTATGACAAGGAGATACCCTATTCGGTAGAGGTCGTTGTAGAGCAGTTTAAGGAAGAAGAAAAGAAGATACATATCAATGCTGTGATATACGTTGAACGTGATTCGCAGAAAGGTATCATCATCGGTAAGCAAGGGAAGGCTTTGAAAAAAGTGGCTACCGAAGCTCGCCGCGATTTGGAGAGGTTTTTCGGGAAAACAATATTCCTGGAGACATTTGTGAAGGTTGATAAGGATTGGCGTAGTTCGGACAAAGAGCTGCGTAATTTTGGGTATCAGCTGGACTAATATTCATACGACTGTGATAGTCGCAAAAAAACAAAGAGTGTAACCTATGGGAAATTTAGTTGCAATCGTAGGACGCCCCAATGTGGGCAAGTCTACATTATTTAATCGCCTGACTAAAACACGGCAGGCCATTGTGAACGAAGAGGCAGGAACGACACGCGACCGCCAGTATGGTAAATCCGAATGGCTGGGACGTGAATTCTCGGTTGTAGATACCGGTGGTTGGGTAGTGAACTCGGATGATATTTTTGAAGAGGAGATACGCAAACAGGTATTGATGGCTGTAGACGAAGCGGATGTGATTCTGTTTGTGGTGGATGTGATGAACGGAGTGACAGACCTGGATTTACAGGTAGCTTCCATTTTGCGCCGCGCGAAGAAGCCTGTTTTGTTGGTTGCGAACAAGACCGATAATAATGAGTTGCAATATAATGCTCCCGAATTTTATAGCCTGGGCTTGGGAGATCCGTATTGTATTTCTGCCGTGACCGGTAGCGGTACGGGAGACTTGATGGACCTTATCGTTGGGAATTTCAAGAAAGAGTCCGATGAAATTCTGGACGAGGATATTCCCCGTTTTGCGGTCGTAGGACGTCCGAATGCCGGAAAGTCGTCTATCGTTAATGCTTTTATCGGTGAAGACCGCAATATCGTAACGGAAATAGCCGGAACGACACGTGACTCAATCTATACCCGTTACAATAAGTTCGGCTTTGACTTTTATTTGGTGGATACGGCCGGTATTCGCAAGAAGAATAAAGTGAGTGAAGATTTGGAATACTACTCGGTCATCCGTTCTATCCGTTCTATCGAAAATTCGGATGTTTGTATCCTGATGCTGGATGCTACGCGTGGCATTGAGAGCCAAGACCTGAATATATTCTCGCTTATCCAGAAAAACTCCAAAGGATTGGTGGTCGTTGTCAACAAGTGGGATTTGGTGGAAGATAAGACGGTAAAAGTGATGAAAACTTTTGAGAATGCTATCCGTAGCCGTTTTGCTCCTTTTGTGGATTTTCCGATAATCTTTGCTTCGGCATTGACGAAACAACGTATTCTGAAAGTTTTGGAAGAGGCGCGTACAGTGTATGAAAACCGTATGATACGCATACCGACCGCTCGCTTGAATGAAGAAATGCTGCCGCTTATCGAGGCTTATCCGCCTCCCGCCATCAAAGGTAAGTACATTAAAATAAAGTACATCACGCAATTACCGAATACGCAGATTCCTTCTTTCGTTTATTTTGCCAATCTTCCGCAATATGTGAAAGAACCGTACAGACGTTTCCTTGAGAATAAGATGCGTGAGAAATGGAATCTGACGGGGACACCGATTAATATATATATACGACAGAAATAAATAGCTTGTATAGGCTAAAATAGTTAAAAGACTGGCTCGGCAGGGCCGGTCTTTTTTTATCAGATTGTTTTATTTACATTTGTAATCGTAATAATCGAGATTGCCGTCATACTTGTGCCGCAATCAAATATATCGGGACGATATATATCAATTCTATTAACTGGTTTTATGAAGATAAGTGTCCGGGAATACTGTTCCGGACACTTTTTATGGAGAATGTTACAGACTTAACCTTCGATATTTTGTATCTCCACTTCTTTTACTTTGCGGAAGAGGTCGGAAGCAAAAATGAAGTTATTCAGGCGTTCGTTGGTAGAGGTAAAGATATCGTCTTTACTGCCTTCCCACTCTTTATGCCCTTCGTAGATATAGATGATTTTCTCTCCGATACCCATTACGGAGTTCATGTCGTGGGTATTGATGAGCGTGGTCATATTGTATTCACGAGTGATGTCCTGTATCAGTTCGTCGATAACGAGAGAAGTTTTAGGGTCCAAACCGGAGTTCGGTTCGTCGCAGAACAGATATTGCGGATTCAAGGCAATGGCACGTGCAATGGCCACACGCTTCTGCATACCGCCACTGATTTCACCGGGAAATTTATCTTTCGCTTCGATAAGGTTCACGCGTTCCAGACAAAACATGGCACGACGTGTACGGTCGCGCAACGTATCCGAACTGAACATATTAAGAGGAAACATTACATTATCCAGCACCGTCATCGAGTCGAACAAGGCGGCGCTTTGGAATATCATTCCCATTTCCCGACGCAGGGCCTTTTTCTCTTTCTTTCCCATTGTGAGGAAATTGCGGTGGTCGTATAGCAATTCTCCCTTTTCGGGTGTCAACAGGCCGACGATACATTTCATCAGCACGGTTTTTCCCGAACCGCTCTGTCCGATGATAAGGTTGGTCTTTCCGTTTTCGAATGTGGCATTGATATCCGTCAGTACCTCTTTCTCTTCAAATGACTTGCAAAGTCCTTTCAGCTCAATCATTCTTACTTGGTTTTGAATTTAGAATCAACTTATTAGCCCATTAACAACTGTGTCAATATGAGGTCGGCAAACAGAATCAGCACACTGCTGCATACTACCGAATCCGTAGATGCCTTACCTACCTCGATGGAACCGCCTTCGACCGTATAGCCGAAGAACGCCGATACGCTGGCAATGATAAAGGCAAAAAACAGCGACTTGATGATACCGCACCAAATAAACCATTCTACGAACATATATTGCAAACCGTATTCCAAATCCACAGCCGACATGATACCGCCAAACCAGCATGTGCAAAACGCTCCTATGATTCCGGCGAATATACTGAACGTCACCATAAGGGGAATGGTTGATACCATTGCGGCTATTTTAGGTAATATCAGATAGTTGGCAGAGTTGACACCCATAATCTCAAGAGCGTCTATTTGCTGGGTAACCCGCATCGTTCCAAGTTCGGAAGCGATATTCGAGCCCACCTTACCCGCCAATATCAGGCACATAATGGAAGATGAGAACTCCAGCAGCATGATTTCGCGGGTAACGTATCCCACTGTCCAACGCGGCATAAAAGGGCTTTCTATGTTCAGTTTGATTTGTATGGTAATAACGGCTCCGATGAAAAACGATATTAGCAGTACGATGCCGATAGAGTTTACGCCAAGCTGCTCTATTTCATTGATATACTGACGGAAGAACATACGCATACGTTCAGGACGGGCGAAAACGCGTCCCATTAGCATAATATATCTTCCGACTGTTCTAAGTGCTTTAATCATGACTCGTAAGTATTTGTCTGCAAATGTACACTATTTCAGCTTATTTTTGCTACATTTGCGCCAGTTTCACCACAGATTACGCCGAATGGCACAGTATTTTTACATAAAACACGATAGGGTTATCGTAATCTGCGGGGAAATAACGGTCTTGCCGACCGATATTAATCTGTATATGTATAATCTGTGGTGATATAGCGTTATGGAAGAAGAAAGCAAAATGGTACTCCGGACAGAGGATTTGGTGAAAAAGTACGGTAAGCGTACAGTAGTGAGCCATGTTTCTATCAACGTAAAGCAGGGAGAAATCGTTGGACTGCTGGGGCCGAACGGCGCCGGTAAGACTACTTCATTCTATATGACCGTAGGATTGATAACTCCTAATGAAGGACGTATCTTTTTGGATGATTTGGATATTACGAAATATCCTGTGTACAAGCGCGCGCAGACAGGTATCGGTTATTTGGCGCAGGAAGCATCCGTGTTCCGTCAGATGAGTGTGGAGGATAATATCGCCGCCGTATTGGAAATGACGGACAAACCTTTGGATTACCAGAAAGATAAGCTGGAGAGCCTGATTGCGGAGTTTCGTTTGCAGAAGGTTCGTAAGAATAAAGGTAACCAGTTGTCCGGTGGAGAGCGCCGTCGTACGGAGATTGCCCGTTGCTTGGCCATCGACCCGAAATTCATTATGCTGGATGAACCGTTTGCGGGAGTAGACCCCATTGCGGTAGAGGATATCCAACAGATTGTATGGAAACTGAAAGACCGGAATATCGGTATTCTGATTACCGACCACAATGTACAGGAAACCTTGAGTATCACCGATCGCGCTTATCTGCTTTTTGAAGGAAAAATCTTGTTTCAAGGTACGCCGGAAGAGCTTGCCGAGAATAAGATTGTACGTGAAAAGTATTTGAGTAACAGTTTCGTGCTTCGCCGCAAGGACTTTATGGTGTAGGCAGGATGAAAAGGGTGCTGTTGTTTGTAGGGGCGGTATTTCTTTTTGTTTCGGTTATAGGACAGAATACCGCGGAAATCAGGCGTGTCCTTGAAATAACGGACTCGCTTTATTCACTTGGTAAGGTGGATTCCGCATTAATCGTTTGCCGGCAAGCGGCTCCGTTGGTTCGGCAGGAAGAAAATCCAGGCGCTATTGTTTCATTTTATACTTCGCAGGGGGTATACCTGCGTTCTTCCGGTATGTTGCCGGATGCGGTGAAATCTTATGATACGGCTTTGGAATATGTAGGCAGACTGGACACGACATCGGAAGATGACAGACAGAGTGCTGTGGTGCTGTATAACAATCTTTCTACTCTGCACATGGATATGAAGTCGCTTGATAAGTCCGAGGAGTATGCGTTGCTTGCAGTTTCATTGGCAGATAAATGTACTGATAAAACTTTTCGCGCACAGATTTATACCGTCGCCTCTTCTGTTTTTATTATCAGAAAACTTTATGGCCAGGCTAAAGAGTATTTGGCGAAGGCGATTGAGTTGTCGCACGAAGAAGGGCAGTTTGATAAGGAATTGGGCGCTCTTACTTATTATATGTTGGTTCTGCAGAAAACCGATAGTTCGCAAAGTGAGATAAACCGATATGCCGGAAAAGCGGATTCTATTCTTTCCCGGGTAAATTCAGTGATGGCTTTGATAAATTATTACCAGATTTTGTTTGTGATCCGGCAAGATAATAAGGATTATCAGGCGGCTATTGCTACCGCTGATAAATTATTAAGTTTGGATGGAATCACAAGCTATCCTTTTCTTTTATATGATATTTATAATAATCTGCACCTGGCATATAAGAGCGTACATGATTATGAACATGCTTATGCGGCTTTAAGCCAAGCGCAGCAATTAAACGACTCCCTGTTTCAAAAAGAAAAGGCAAAACAACTGGAGGAGCTTTCTGTAAAATATGAAAGTAAGGAGAAAGAGCTTGAAATACAGAAACTGAACGAGGAAAAACGGTGGGCTCGCCAGCGTCTGTACGTTGCTTTAGGCGGTTCGGGAGTTATATTGGTGATATCGGGGTTGTTTTTCGCTTATTTCGTACAGCGGCAGAGGTTGCGTGCGGAACGTCAGAAGCGGGAAATGGAAACTCAGCGGCATGAATTTGAACAGTTGCAACGCGTCACGGAGCAGAAACTGACTCGTAACTACCTGGACAAGTTGGAGTATGAACATGCACGTTTGGCTAAAGAACTGCATGATGGCGTGTGTAACGACCTGTTCTCTATGGAAGTAAGTGTAGACTCGCAACAGGGCGTGCAGACGAGAGACTGGATTGCAAATCTGCGGAAAATCAGAGAGAATATCCGTCTTGTTTCTCATGAATTGCTTCCACCTGTTTTTCAGGAAGCTACCATCAATGAGATTATATCCGATTATCTGGAGAGCCTTTCCACGCAGGAATGTCCGATTTCTTTTAAAACTCTCCCGGAAGATGTGGAATGGGCGGTTCTGCCGGATACAATGTCGTTAAATATCTATCGAATTATTCAGGAGGCGGTAAGCAATGCGCTGAAGCATGCCTGTGCCACCCGTATTTCTGTCGTAATGGAATGGAAACTGCCCAATCTGGAAATCAGAGTCGTTGATAATGGAAAAGGGAGTGCGACACACAAACCGGGTATAGGAATACAGACCATGAAAGAGCGCGTAGCAGCTTTAAAAGGTACTTTCACAATAGATTCAACAATGTCGGGCACTACGATAATCGTGCTCATTCCTGTCTTTTAATATAAAAACTACGGTTTCCCGTAGGGTATATGTCGGCGTGTATGTTTAATTTTGTCAAAGATAATATAAAATAGACGACAAATGAAGTTCGACATAGTTCTTATAGATGATCATTCTTTAGTGTTGGAAGGGCTGAAAACTCTATTGAGAGATATTGCCGGCGTAAACAGTGTTTGTACGGTGACGAACGGCACTGAATTACTGAGCTTAATCAAATCACGAATATTCCATATATACATTACAGACCTTGAATTACCGGATATTGACGGTTTTGAGTTGATGCACAGCATAAAAGAGAATAATCCTCAGGCTAAAATAATTGTTTGTACCATGCATGAGGAGATATGGATTGTGAATAAGCTGAGGCATCCGGATATCAATGCCGTTGTTTTCAAATCTTCGGGAACCGAGGCGTTACGTGAAGCGGTGTGTGCCGTTATGGTGGATGAAAACTATTATTGTCAGCGTTATCAGCAGTTATATAAAGAGAAAAGCCGGCCGGACGATGAAACCGAGTTGCCGGATATGTTGCCTACTTCGCGTGAGTTGGATGTACTGAAAGCAATAGCCCAGGGTATGAGTACCCATGAAATATCCCGGCATCTGTTTATCTCGGAAAATACGGTTGAATGGCATCGGAAAAATCTGATGCTGAAATTTGCAGCGCGTAATGCGACCGATTTGGTGATAAAGGCACTGACGAAAGGTTATCTGACGATTCCACTTTAACGCTACAGCCGGAATAAGTCCTGCCGTTTGTAGGTAGTTTTGATAAACTGAAGTATAGGACTGTACTTAAAATCATTAATACCATGAAAAAAGTTGTTTTTACGTTAGTAGTATTGTGTCTGTCTTTAATGACACAAAGTGCTTGTTCCGGTAAAAGCGCCAAAGCGGAGCAGGCAACAGAGCAATCCGGTGAACAGGCTGCCGGAGAGAGTGTAGCTTCGCAAAATGAACTGTCAGATAAAATCCTCGGACTGATTGAAGATGCCGCAGCCTAATTTCAACAGTCGGTAAAGCAATAATCTGCATACGATTACTAAAATGAGAATATTATGAAACGATTTTATTATTATGTAATGAGTTTGGCTTTTCTGTGCGCACTTACTGCGTGTAGCGAAGATGATGAGCCTACTTCGGTTCCTCCATCCTCCAAAGGAGTGGAAGCGGTGAACAAGATTGTGGAAGTGTTGGAAAAAGAACACAAAGAAGTCAGTGATTTTGTGGAAGTTCTGAAAAAGGTCGATGTAACCAATCTTGAAGAAGATAAATTAACGGTCTTTGCGGTACGCAACGCTACCGCTTCGACGCGTGCTTCGGGGGCGGTTTTGGATTCTGCGTCTATCCAGCGTCACATAGCTAAAGGCAGTTATAAGGAACTTACGAATGTCAAAGGATTGGAATGCATCAATGGAGACAGCCTTCGTGTCACTCGTTCCGCTGATGGCAGTGTATATGTAAATGGAGTGATTATAGAAGGTAATTCCATTGCGGCGGGTAATAGTTATATCTTCATCGTTCCGGAAGTCTTGGCGGAACTGCCGGATACTCCGGTAACGCCCGAAACAGACCTGGCGGAGATTGAAGAAGAGTGGGACGCGGTAACCAAGGAGTATTTTGAAGGAATTCTTTCATTGGAACGCATCTTGATTACCGGTTCTGACCCGGAGGCTTTTACTTCGGATGAAACCCTGAAGTTTTATTCCGATTCCTTTTGGAAGCTGGCTTACGAAACGCTGGAGAAAGGCGTGGAATATAGGAAGAGGCTGGATTCAATGACGAAGGACGCGGCGGATTTACTTATTGATATCAACGTAGATATGGCGATAATCCGTTGTCATCTCTACGGATATTATGGAAAATTGCTTAATGGCGGGACGCAGATTCCTCCGGAACAGTTGATTGAGGATTTAAAGAAGTCGATAGACGCGTATCCTTCCCAAGCCAAGCATGCCATGAGTCTTTTGTTGGCAAAAATATATGCGGATAAAGGAGATTGGAATGATGCTTCGGAGTATTGCAAAAGAATAGAGAACGGCTCGTATCAGTTAACTTCTCTTTGGTCTCCCACGGAAAAAGAAGCTTTATGGAGCGGATACGAATATATATCGGAAGATGGTAATGAAGTTCGAATGCCTCTGCCGCTACTTCGCGAAGTTTATTTGTTTGCTGCCATAGCTAACAGCAAGCTTGGTAACCTCCCGGAAAGTATGGCATATATCGATCGTCTGACAAAGGGGTTTTTCGAAGGCAAGGAGTATGATACCACGGATGGAAGTCTGGCGTCATTGGCCAGGACACTTCTGCAAGGCAATGGCGGGCAGCTGTATCCTTATTATAGAATATTGAAGATTGCTCTGCCTGTAACGGGTGCTCAAGATAAACATCATTATCTTCCCATCCCTCAAAAAGTATTGGATGAAAATCCGGAGATAATCCAGAATCCCGGTTATTGATAAACTCTCTCTCTTCTCTAATAAATAAAAAGAGGATATGTCAAATTGAATGTTGACATATCCTCTTGTCTTTTCTCCTTTAATCTATATGATTAGTATTTCGGAGGTCTTGCTTCTTTTACTACCATCTGGCGGCCGAAGAATTCAGCGCCGTCCAGTTCGGCAATGGCTTTGGCAGCAGCTGCACTGTCTTCCATTTCTACGAATGCAATGCCTCTGAAACGTCCGGTTGCGCGGTCCATGATAAATTTAACAGAAGATACTGTACCGTAATCTTCCATAACCTTCTGCAGGTCATCTTCCTTAACACGGTAGTTAAGGTTTCCAACATAAATGTTCATAATGAAAATGTAAATAAATAAAAATAAATAAAACTCTCTTTTAGAAAGACGGCTGAATAATAAAAGGATCACAACGACAGAGAGTTTACAAATACGTTTTTTCAACGGAAGTAAAAACCATGTAATGGAAATCGAGAAACTAATGTGCCATCATTCTGCGACAAAGGAACACATTAATTTCGGATATACAATACTTTTTCTCAATTATTTTTATTTTTCTTGTTTCACGGCAGGGAATAACTCTTTGATTCATACGTTTTTTTGAGCCTATCCGGCCGGTTATATCTACCGACGGGTAATATGTCTTGCTTACACAGAGATATCTTTCCTTTTGCAACATCCTTTGATTTATAGAATGGTACGTGTACCAAACATAAGAACCGGGATGGAAAAGTTTTTGGTGAGGGGCGACAGAGGAAATAATTGCCTGTGTTTTTTGATAATTGAAAGATTAACACTAATTTTGCACGCTCAAATTGGAGAACGAAATAAAGTATAAATCAAATAAATAATTGTCAGAATGAACGTTTCATTGCAAAACATTGACAAAGTAAGCGCATTGCTTACTGTAAAGCTTGAGAAAGCAGACTATCAGGAAAAGGTAGACAAATCATTGAAGAACTTCCGTCAGAAAGCTCAAATCCCCGGTTTCCGTAAAGGTATGGTTCCGATGAGCCTGGTGAAGAAGATGTATGGTAAGTCGGTATTGGCTGAAGAGGTTAATAAGCTTCTTTCTGATTCCGTATATAAGTATATTCAAGATAATAAGGTGAATATGTTGGGTGAGCCTCTGCCTAATGAAGACAAGCAGAAAGCTATCGACTTCGACACAATGGAAGAATTTGAATTCCTGTTCGACATAGCTTTGTCTCCGGAATTCAAAGCTGAGGTTGCTGCCGCCGATAAAGTGGATTACTATACGATTGATGTAACCGAAGAAATGGTTGACAACCAGGTAAAGGCTTATACGCAGCGTAACGGTAAATACGAAAAGGTGGACGCTTATGCCGATAACGATATGTTGAAAGGTTTGCTCGCCGAACTGGATGCAGAAGGCAATACCAAAGAAGGCGGTATTCAGGTGGAAGGTGCCGTGATGATGCCGGCTTATATGAAGAACGACGACCAGAAAGCTATCTTTGCCAACGCAAAGGTGAACGACGTACTCGTGTTCAATCCTTATGCCGCATGGGACGGTAATGCAGCCGAACTTTCTTCTCTGTTGAAGATTGACAAAGAAGCTGTCGCCGAAATGAAATCCGATTTCAGCTTCCAGGTAGAAGAAATTACTCGCTTCGTGGCAGGTGAACTGAACCAGGAGATTTTCGACCAGGTATTTGGCGAAGGTGTTGTCAAGACCGAAGAAGAATTCCGTGCCAAGGTAAAAGAAGTTATTGCTAACCAGTTTGCTGCTGACAGCGATTATAAGTTCTTGTTGGATGTTCGTAAAATGTTGATGGAAAAAGTCGGTAAACTGGAATTCCCGGATGCGTTGCTGAAACGTATCATGCGTCTGAACAACCAGGACAAAGACGAAAAGTTCGTAGAAGACAATTACGACAAGAGTATCGAAGAACTGACTTGGCATCTGATTAAAGAACAGCTGGTGAAAGCCAACGATATTAAAGTTGAACAGGATGACATCCTTAATATGGCAAAAGAAGCTACCCGTGCACAGTTTGCACAGTACGGTATGCTGAGCGTGCCCGAAGAAATCCTCGACAACTATGCAAAAGAAATGTTGAAGAAGAAAGAAAGCATCGAGGGCTTGGTGAACCGTGTCGTTGAAACGAAACTGGCTTCGGCCCTGAAGACTCAGGTAACGCTGGAAAACAAGAACATTTCAGCCGAAGAGTTTAATAAAATGCTTGCATAATACTTTGGCGGGAAACCGCTGGTTTTTATAAAGAAACACAGAGTTTGACAAACTATAACTCTGTGTTTTTTTGTGTCTCTGTGTTCTTTTTCGTTTCTTTGCATTCACATTAAAAATTAAAAACAGAAAGACAATGGATGATTTTAGAAAATACGCTACCAAGCATTTGGGAATGAGCAGCTTGGTGTTGGATGATGTGATTAAGTCACAAGCCGGGTATTTAAATCCCTATATTCTGGAAGAGCGTCAGCTGAATGTAACCCAGTTGGATGTGTTCTCCCGCCTGATGATGGACCGCATTATTTTCCTCGGTACGCAGATAGACGACTATACAGCCAATACCTTGCAGGCTCAGTTGTTGTACCTGGATTCCGTAGACCCGGGTAAAGATATCTCTATCTATATCAACTCTCCGGGCGGTTCGGTATATGCCGGACTGGGCATTTATGATACCATGCAGTTTATCAGCAGCGATGTGGCTACCATCTGTACCGGTATGGCGGCCAGTATGGCGGCGGTGTTGCTGGTGGCCGGAGCGGAAGGCAAGCGTTCTGCGCTGACGCACTCGCGTGTGATGATTCACCAGCCGATGGGCGGTGCGCAAGGACAAGCTTCGGACATTGAAATCACGGCGCGTGAAATCCAAAAATTGAAGAAAGAACTTTATACTATCATAGCCGACCACTCGCATACGTCTTTCGACAAGGTGTGGGCCGATTCCGACCGTGACTATTGGATGACGGCGCAAGAGGCCAAAGAGTATGGTATGATAGACCTAGTTTATACGAAGAAATAAATATGGCAGACTCTAAACGAAACAAAAACAGATGCAGCTTCTGCGGGCGTTCGGAAGATGAGGTCGGATTCCTCATAACGGGAATGAACGGTTACATCTGTGACAGTTGCGCTACCCAGGCCTACGAGATTACTCAAGAGGCTTTGGGTGCCAAGAAAGGCGATGACGCTACGAAACTGAATCTGAAAGAACTTCCTAAACCGGTAGAGATTAAGAATTTTCTCGATCAGTATGTTATCGGACAGGATGATGCGAAACGTTTCCTGTCGGTATCTGTGTACAATCATTATAAGCGTCTGTTGCAGAAGGCGGGAGATGATGATGTGGAGATTGAAAAGTCCAATATCATCATGGTGGGCAGTACCGGAACCGGTAAGACTTTACTTGCCCGTACCATTGCCAAACTGCTGCATGTGCCTTTCACTATCGTGGATGCAACCGTACTGACGGAAGCCGGTTATGTAGGCGAGGATATCGAAAGCATCCTTACCCGTCTGTTACAGGTGGCGGACTATAATGTGGCGCAAGCGGAGCAAGGTATCGTGTTCATAGATGAAATAGACAAGATTGCCCGTAAAAGCGACAATCCTTCCATTACCCGTGATGTAAGCGGCGAAGGTGTACAGCAGGGATTGCTGAAGCTGTTGGAAGGTTCTGTCGTGAACGTTCCCCCTCAGGGCGGACGCAAGCATCCCGACCAGAAGATGATTCCGGTGAATACCAAGAATATATTGTTTATTTGCGGCGGCGCATTCGACGGCATCGAGAAAAAAATAGCGCAACGCCTCAATACCAATGTAGTAGGTTATGGTGCGGTACGTAATACGGCGTCCATTGACAAGAATAACATGATGCAGTATATTGCTCCGCAGGATTTGAAGTCGTTCGGCCTGATTCCCGAAATCATCGGTCGTCTGCCGGTATTAACCTATTTGAATCCCTTGGACCGTACGGCATTACGTTCCATTCTGACGGAGCCGAAGAATTCCATTATCAAGCAATACGTCAAGCTGTTTGAAATGGACGGTGTAAAGCTGACTTTTGAAGATGCGGTGTTTGAGTACATTGTAGACAAAGCTGTTGAATACAAGTTGGGAGCCCGCGGTCTACGTTCCATAGTAGAAACTATTATGATGGATGTGATGTTTGAAATCCCTTCCGAACACAAAGATAGTTTTGTCGTAACCTTGGACTATGCCCGCCGCCAGTTGGAAAAAGCGAATATAGCGAGACTTCAAAGTGCTTAAAATCAAAAGGTAATACAAATAAGGCTGACTTTTTTGTGTTTTATTGAAAAATATTCGGCGGATTATGCTTGAAATTTAAGAAGTTGTTTATAACTTTGTTAGAGTTCTTGAAAATAAGAAACGTCATGTAGCGGCGTTATTAATTGCTTAACTCAATAAACAACCTAATGAATCATGGCAGGGAAGAAGATTAATTTGACAGACCAGCTGAAGAACTACTTCGGGTTCGACACTTTTAAAGGAAATCAGGAAGCAATCATACAGAATCTGCTGGCAGGTAACGATACTTTCGTGTTGATGCCTACCGGTGGCGGAAAGTCTTTGTGCTATCAGTTACCTTCTTTGTTGATGGACGGCACGGCTATTGTGATTTCCCCCTTGATTGCCCTGATGAAGAACCAGGTCGACGCGATGCGTAACTTCAGCGAGGAAGACGGGATAGCCCATTTCATTAATTCTTCCCTGAACAAGAGCGCGATAGACCAAGTGAAGTCCGATATCCTTGCAGGACGGACAAAACTGCTGTATGTAGCTCCGGAATCTTTGACAAAAGAAGAAAACGTGGAGTTCTTGAAAACAGTGAAGATTTCTTTCTATGCCGTAGATGAGGCTCACTGTATTTCGGAATGGGGACATGACTTCCGGCCGGAATATCGCCGTATTCGTCCTATTATCAATGAAATCGGAAAAGCTCCGCTCATTGCGTTGACTGCGACGGCTACACCGAAAGTGCAGCACGATATCCAAAAGAATCTGGGTATGGTGGAAGCGCAAGTGTTTAAGTCATCGTTCAATCGCCCGAATCTTTATTATGAGGTACGTCCCAAGACTGCAAACGTAGATAAGGATATTATCAAGTTCATCAAGAATAATCCGGAAAAGTCGGGCATCATCTATTGCCTGAGCCGGAAGAAAGTAGAGGAACTTGCTGAAATACTTCAGGCGAACGGGATTAATGCCCGTGCCTATCATGCCGGAATGGATTCGGCCACACGAACACAGAACCAAGACGATTTCCTTATGGAAAAAATCGATGTGATTGTGGCTACTATTGCTTTCGGCATGGGTATTGACAAACCTGATGTGCGTTATGTGATTCATTATGATATTCCGAAAAGTCTGGAGGGATATTACCAGGAAACCGGACGTGCCGGAAGAGACGGAGGCGAAGGACAGTGCATTACTTTTTATACGAATAAAGACCTGCAGAAACTGGAAAAGTTTATGCAAGGCAAGCCTGTTGCAGAGCAGGAAATTGGCAAGCAGCTTCTGCTGGAAACCGCTGCGTATGCCGAATCATCCGTTTGTCGCCGAAAGACGTTGCTACACTATTTCGGTGAGGAGTATACGGAAGAAAATTGTGGAAATTGTGACAACTGTTTAAATCCGAAAAAACAAGTGGAAGCTCAGGAATTATTGTGCACCGTGATAGAAGCTATTCTTGCGGTAAAAGAAAATTTTAAAGCAGACTATATTATAGACATTATACAAGGAAAAGAAACTTCGGAAGTGCAGGCGCATCTGCACGAGGACTTGGAAGTTTTCGGTTCCGGTATGGGAGAAGAAGACAAAACTTGGAATGCTGTTATCCGCCAGGCATTGATTGCCGGTTATTTGACTAAGGAAGTAGAAAACTATGGCTTGTTGAAGGTGACAGAAGAAGGAAAAAAATTCTTGAAGCATCCTAAGTCCTTTAAGATTACGGAAGATAATGATTTCGAGGAAGTGGAAGAAGAAGCGCCGGCACGCGGTGGAGGCGCTTGTGCGGTAGACCCTGCACTCTACTCCATGTTGAAAGACTTGCGTAAGAAGCTCTCCAAGAAGCTGGAAGTGCCGCCTTATGTTATATTCCAAGACCCTTCTTTGGAAGCGATGGCTACTATTTATCCGGTAACCTTGGATGAATTGCAGAATATTCCGGGTGTGGGAGCCGGTAAGGCGAAACGCTATGGCGAGGAGTTTTGCAAACTGATTAAACGCCATTGCGAGGAAAACGAAATAGAACGTCCTGAAGATTTGCGTGTACGCACCGTAGCCAATAAATCCAAGATGAAGGTGGCTATTATTCAGGCTATTGACCGTAAGGTGGCGTTGGATGATATCGCTATGTCGAAAGGAATCGAGTTTGAGGAGCTGCTGGATGAAATAGAAGCTATTGTTTATTCCGGCACGAAACTGAACATCGACTACTTCCTGGAAGATATCATGGACGAAGACCATCTGTTGGATATATACGATTACTTTAAAGAATCTACTACGGACGATATCGATGACGCCTTGGATGAACTGGGAGATGATTTCACAGAAGAAGAGGTGCGCTTGGTACGTATTAAATTCATCTCCGAAATGGCGAATTGATCTTCGGGCTGTGATTTAAAAAAAGAAAAAAATATTGCGTGTAAATATACGAAATGGAATAAAAACCGTATATTTGCACGCAATAAATTTTAAACGCATAGCCCTATGTCATTTATTGCTGATAAGATTGTAATGGACGGATTGACTTACGACGACGTTTTGTTAATCCCTGCTTACTCTGAGGTACTTCCTAAAACAGTCGAACTCTCGACTAAGTTTTCACGCAACATTGAGTTAAAAATTCCGTTTGTAACAGCCGCTATGGATACTGTTACCGAAGCGAAAATGGCTATTGCCATTGCTCGTGAAGGCGGTATTGGTGTGATTCATAAGAATATGTCTATTGAAGAGCAGGCTCGTCAGGTCGCTATCGTAAAACGTGCCGAAAACGGTATGATTTATGATCCGGTGACTATCAAGAGAGGTTCTTCGGTTGCGGATGCTCTGGATTTGATGTCCGAGTATAAAATCGGTGGTATTCCGGTAGTGGATGATGAAGGATATTTGGTAGGAATTGTTACCAATCGCGACCTTCGTTTCGAGAAAGACCGTAGCAAGCGTATCGATGAGGTAATGACGAAAAAGAATATCGTTACCACCAATCAGACGACAGACTTGGAAGCTGCCGCTCAAATTTTGCAGGAATATAAGATAGAAAAACTGCCGGTAGTCGATAAAGACAATAAACTGGTAGGCTTGATTACTTATAAAGACATCACCAAGGCTAAAGATAAACCGATGGCTTGCAAGGATAGCAAGGGCCGCCTTCGCGTAGCTGCGGGTGTAGGTGTGACAGCCGATACCTTGGAACGTATGCAGGCATTGGTTGATGCCGGAGCGGACGCTATCGTAATCGATACGGCTCATGGACATTCCAAAGGGGTTATTGAAAAATTGAAAGAAGCTAAGGCGCATTTTCCTCATATCGATATTGTTGTCGGTAATATTGCTACCGGTGAAGCTGCCAAGGCATTGGTTGAGGCCGGTGCTGACGGAGTGAAAGTAGGTATAGGTCCGGGTTCCATTTGTACCACTCGTGTCGTTGCAGGTGTGGGTGTTCCCCAGTTGTCTGCCGTTTATGATGTGGCAAAGGCACTGAAGGGCACAGGTGTTCCTCTGATTGCCGATGGCGGTTTGCGCTATTCGGGTGATGTGGTGAAGGCTTTGGCGGCCGGCGGTTACTCTGTGATGATCGGTTCACTGGTTGCCGGAACGGAAGAATCTCCGGGCGATACGATTATTTTCAACGGTCGTAAATTTAAATCCTATCGGGGTATGGGCTCTTTGGAAGCTATGGAAAATGGCTCTAAAGACCGTTATTTCCAGAGCGGGACGAACGATGTGAAGAAACTCGTACCGGAAGGTATCGCGGCCCGTGTTCCTTATAAGGGAACTTTGTATGAGGTGATTTATCAGCTGACCGGCGGTTTGCGTGCAGGTATGGGATATTGCGGCGCCGCCAATATCGAAAAGCTGCATGATGCCAAATTCACTCGCATTACTAATGCCGGTGTGTTGGAAAGCCATCCGCATGATGTCGCGATTACCAGCGAGGCTCCGAATTATAGCCGTCCTGAATAAAGAATATTCATCCATGAAGATATATGCCCGGAGAGTAATTTATACTTTTCGGGCATTATTTGTTTATGAAATTGTATCTTTGTGATATTACCTGTTGTTTGGTTTTGCTTATTTTAGATAGATGATTATGATAAGAAGTTGTTTGATGATGGTTTTTCTCGGGCTGGGTTGGAGTGTTTTCTCTCAACAAGACCCGGTGTTGATGCGCATCGGCGGGAAAGATGTATTGCGTTCTGAATTCGAGTATAACTATAACAGGGATAAAGCGTCACTTGCTCCTAAGTATGCCGCGCCGGAGAAGTATGCAGAGCGGTTTGTGAACTTTAAGCTGAAAGTCGCTGCCGCCGAGGCGGCCGGGTTGGACACGGCTCTTGCTTTCCGTGAAAGAGTGGAAGATTACCGCAGCCGGTTGATAAAATCGTACCTGACCGATACGGTTGTAACCGAAAAAGCTGCCCGCAGGTTGTACGACAAAATGAAATCCGGCCATCGTGCAGGGCAAGTACGTGTAAGCCATATTTTTAAATACCTTCCTCAGAATGTATCCGGTGCCGCATTGCGTGATGCGGTTGCCCGGATGGACTCCATTTATGAGTATCTTCAAAGAAATCCGGATAGCGAGGCTTTTGATTCCTGCGTAGAGCGTTTCTCCGATGAGAAACAGGCATTCCGGGTGAGTTGGCTGCAGATGCCGGTAGAGTTTGAAGATGTGGTCTTCGGCCTGTCGGCGGGAGAAATGTCTCAGCCCTTTTTTACTCCGCAAGGTATTCATATTGTAAAAGTTCTTGAACGATTGGAGATGCCTTCTTTTGAGAGTGTGAAAGAGGAGCTGATGGCTCGCCGGGCACATCGTCACGGAGTGGATTCGGGTGCAGAGGCACAGGTGGAGAAATTAAAGAAAGAATATCGGTATACCCCCGACAAAACAGGTGTGGACGAGCTGATAAATACAGGGAGAACAAACCGTACTTTGTTTACACTGGCGGGAAAAAACTATACAGGACACGATTTTGCCCGTTTTGCGGCGGTATATCCGGCCGGTGTGCGCAGGCAGTTGGATGCTTTCATAATGAAAACCGTGCTCGATTATGAAAATACGCGTTTAGAGCAGAAACATCCGGATTTACGTTGTTTGGTACGGGACTACGGGAATCGGTTGCTGGCGGATAAGATTACGGAACAAGAAATCCGTAAACGGGCTGCGACGGATGAAGCCGGACTGCAAGCTTACTTCGAAAAGCACCGTTCCGATTATCAGTGGAAAGAGCCGCGATACAAAGGCATTGTACTGCATGGAGTGAGCAAACGTATTGCCAAACAGGCCCGTAAGTTTTTGAAGAGCCTGCCGGAGGCGGAATGGAAGGATGCGATTCGTCTGACGTTTAATGCCGGTGCGCAGCCTCAGATTTTTGCGGAACAGGGATTGTTCGCTCCCGGTGACAATGCGTATGTTGATGATTTAGTGTTCAAAGGTAAGGATGCCGCTCCGATGGTGTCATTCCCTTTTACTGCTGTGTTAGGTGAAAAGGTAAAAGGTCCGGACGACTATCGGGAGGTAAAAGACCGGTTGGTCGCGGATTATCAGAACTATTTGGATAATCAGTGGACAGCCCGTTTACGAGCCTCGGCTAAGGTTGAAATTAACCAAGAGGTTTTAAAAACCGTTAATAATCACTGATGCAACCGATTAAAGCCGTATCTTCGTACCTTAAAATATAGTAAATATCAGTTGATAATGCGAACAACCTGTCTGGGGCTTTTAATTCTTCTTTTCTGCGGATCATGCAAGGAGCGGCACGATCACGGAGGACGAACGCCGCTGGTGGAATTAGATGGCAACTTCCTTTACCATGAGGACTTGCAATCGGTGCTTCCCGCGGATTTGTCGAAGGATGACAGTCTGTTGTTTGCCGAACATTATATCCGTAACTGGGCGGAAGATGTATTGTTGTACGAGAAAGCTCAAAGCAATATTCCCAACAGCGATGAAATAGACAAGTTGGTGGAGAATTATCGGAAAGCGCTGATTATGCACACTTATCAGCAGGAATTGATAAATCAAACTCTTTCCGAAGAAATCTCGGAAGCGGAACTGACCGGTTACTATGAGAAACATCAGGAACTTTTTAAGGTGGAGCGTCCTTTGATGAAAGGATTGTTCATAAAAGTCCCTCTTACGGCTCCTCAGTTGGGCAGTGTCCGCCGTTGGTACAAGACGGAAACCCGCGAAGCTGTGGAACATCTGGAAAAATACAGTTTGCAGAATGCGGTGAAGTACGAGTATTTTTACGACAAGTGGGTGCCGATAACCGAGGTGATGGATTTGATGCCGCTGAAAGTGCCCGATGCCGGAGAATATCTGAATAAGAACCGTCACGTGGAATTGAAAGACACGGCCTTTCATTATTTCCTGAATGTGAGTGATTATCGTGCCGTGGGAGAACAGGAACCGTATGAGTTCGCCCGTACCCAAGTAAAAGATATGATGCTCAATATGAAGCAGGTGGAGTTTATGAAGCAAGTGAAAGAAGACTTGTATCGACGTGCGGAGAAAAGAGACAAAATTAAATATTATTAGTATAAGACACCAAGAATGAAGAAGTGTATGAACTTTAAGTTTGTAGTTTTATTTGCCTTGACGCTGTTAGCCGGTTCTACCGTTTATGGACAAGACAATGTGATTGACGAGGTTGTGTGGGTAGTAGGCGACGAGGCTATATTAAAGTCCGAAGTGGAAGAGGCGCGTATGAGCGCTTTGTACGAAGGGCGTAAGTTCGACCGAGACCCTTACTGTGTGATACCGGAAGAAATTGCCGTACAAAAGTTGTTTCTGCATCAGGCCGCACTCGACAGTATTGAAGTTTCCGAAGCTGAAGTTATCCAGCGTGTGGACTATATGACGAATATGTACATCACCAACATCGGTTCCCGCGAAAAAATGGAGGAGTATTTCAATAAGACCTCCAGCCAGATTCGTGAAACCTTGCGTGACAATGCGCGTGAGGGTTTGAAAGTACAGAAAATGCAGCAGAAACTGGTCGGTGAAATCAAGATAACGCCTGCCGAGGTGCGCCGTTACTTCAAAGACCTTCCGCAAGACAGTATTCCTTATATTCCGACCCAGGTAGAGGTACAGATAATCACTCAGCAGCCGAAAGTTCCTTTGGAAGAAATAGAGAACGTAAAGAAACGTTTGCGCGATTTTACCGATCGTATTACGAAGGGCGAAACCAGCTTTTCCACGTTGGCGCGTATGTATTCGGAAGACCGCGGAACGGCTATCAACGGCGGCGAAATGCCGTTTACGGGACGCGGATATCTGGACCCTGCTTTCGCAAACGTGGCGTTCAATCTGCAAGACCCCAATAAAGTATCTAAGATTGTAGAGTCTGAGTTCGGTTTCCACATTATCCAGTTGATGGAGAAGCGGGGCGACCGTATTAAAGTGCGTCATATTTTGCTGAAGCCGCATATACCCGAAGAAGCGTTAGTTTCAGGTATGGCGCGTCTGGATTCCATTGCCGATGATATCCGTAACGGAAAATTCTCTTTTGAGGAAGCGGCATCGGTACTTTCGCAAGACAAGGATACGCGCAACAATCATGGTTTGCTGCCTAATCCCAATACCAACACTTCCAAATTCGAGATGCAGGAGTTGCCACCCGAAATCGCCAAAGTGGTAGACAAAATGAAAGTAGGGGAAATCTCCGAAGCCTTCACCATGATTCCGCAGAAAACAGGTAAGGAGGAATGTGTTATCGTGAAACTGAAAAGCCGTACAAACGGTCATAAGGCAACCGTTGCCGACGATTATCAGAACTTGAAGGAAATCGTATTGGAGAAACGTCGTGATGAAATGCTGGACAAGTGGATTCGTGAAAAACAGAAACACACTTACGTTCGCATCAACGAAAATTGGAGAAACTGTACATTCAAGTATCCGGGATGGATAAAAGACTGATAATTGGTTTGATATGCCTGTTCGGCGTTTGTTTGTTGAGCGCTCAGGACAGGAAAAGTGAGCCTGACAAGAAAAAGAAACGTGTGGATTTGCTTTATGCCGATGAGGCGCAGGCGGATAAACAGTTGCGCCCCGATGTGCAGGTGTTGATTGGTTCTGTCCGGATGAAGCATGACAGTATGTACATGTTTTGCGACAGCGCTCTGATTTACGAAAAAATCAATTCCGTAGAAGCGTTCGGCAATGTCCGCATGGAGCAGGGAGACACCTTATTTATATACGGCGACTACCTGTATTATGACGGGATGTCGCAGCTTGCCATGTTGCGTGAGAATGTCCGCATGATTAATCGTAATACGGAACTGACGACGGATAGCCTGAATTACGACCGTCTTTACAATTTAGGATATTACTTTGACGGCGGTACGCTGACCGACGAGGAAAATGTCCTTACTTCCGAATGGGGAGAGTACAGTCCGGCAACCAAACTGGCTGTGTTCAACCATGAGGTGAAACTGGTAAATCCCAAATTTGTCCTTACTTCCGACACGCTGAAATACAGTACGGAGTCCAAAATAGCCACTATTTTGGGGCCTTCCGATATTGTCAGCGATAAGAATCATATCTATTCGGAGCGCGGAGAGTATAACACCGTTTCCGAGCAAGCGGAATTATTGGACCGTTCCGTATTGACTAATGAAGGCAAGAAACTTACCGGCGACAGTCTTTTTTACGATCGCAAATTGGGATATGGCGAAGCCTTCGATAATGTACAGATGAATGATACGGTAAACAAGAATATGCTTACCGGTAATTACTGTTTCTACAATGAACTGACCGGCAATGCCATTGCCACCCGGCGCGCGGTTGCCATAGACTATTCCCAGGGCGACAGCCTTTTCATGCATGGCGACACCTTGCGATTGGTAACTTACCATATGAATACCGATTCCGCTTATCGTGAAATGCGTGTTTATCATAAAGTACGTGCCTATCGGACGGATGTACAGGCGGTGTGCGACTCTTTGGTCTACAACTCCAAAGATTCCTGCATGACAATGTACACAGACCCCATCCTGTGGCATGGTGCGCAGCAATTGCTCGGTGAGGAGATAAAGGTCTACATGAATGACAGCACCATTGATTGGGCGCATATCATCAACCAGGCATTGGCTGTCGAACAAAAAGATTCTGTCCATTATAACCAGGTGACGGGCAAGGAGATGAAAGCCTTTTTCCAAAATGGAGATATGCGCCGTGTGGATGTGAACGGTAATGTTCTGATTATCTTCTATCCGGAGGAGAAAGACAGTACGATGATCGGAATGAATTATGCCGAAGGCAGTTTTCTTCGTATCTATCTCAAAGACCGCAAAATGGAAGAAGCCGCTTTAATAGGCAAGTCCAATGGTATATTGTATCCCATGGACCAGATACCGGCGGACAAGATGAAACTGCCGTCCTTCGTGTGGTTTGATTACATCCGTCCGTTGGACAAGTATGACATCTTTGAGTGGCGAGGTAAAAAAGCGGGTGAAACATTGCAAAAAAGTGACCGGAAACCTTTAACTTCGCCAAGAGATATGCATATAAAACGAACTAAAAAATAACGCTATGGGAATGTTTACAATGCGTAAGCCGCGAGGTTTTCACCATTCATATATCTATGTGGATGAACGGAAAGAGAAGCTGGCTAAAATGGAAGAAGATGCCAAGCGCGAATTAGGCATGTTGCCGGAAAAAGAGTTTTCACCCGAAGATATCCGGGGAAAGTTCGTTGAGGGTACCACCCATCTGAAGCGTCGCAAGGAAAGCGGGCGTAAACCCGTTCATCTGGGAGTACTGCTGCTTATCATAGCTTTGCTGATATACCTGTGGTACGCTATAACCAACGGTATCATCTGAATTTTTCCGTACCTTTATATTTCATACTTTATACTTACTACTTATCATGAGCGATATCATTCATTTGCTGCCCGATTCGGTTGCGAACCAGATTGCTGCCGGAGAGGTGATTCAGCGTCCGGCATCTGTCATCAAAGAATTGGTAGAAAATGCGATTGATGCGGAAGCCGGAGAAATACATGTTTTGATAACGGATGCCGGAAAAACCTGCATTCAGGTTATCGACGACGGAAAGGGAATGTCCGAAACGGATGCCCGTCTGTCCTTTGAACGCCATGCCACCTCTAAGATACGTGAAGCGTCCGATTTGTTCGCTTTGCGTACGATGGGTTTCCGCGGCGAGGCATTGGCTTCTATTGCCGCGGTGGCAGAGGTGGAACTGAAAACCCGTCCGGCTGATGAAGAGCTCGGTACGCGGCTTGTGATTGCCGGTTCCAAGGTCGAAAGCCAGGAAGCCGTATCTTGTCCTAAGGGCAGTAACTTTTCCGTAAAAAACCTGTTCTTCAATATTCCCGCCCGCCGTAAATTCCTGAAAGCGAATTCAACGGAGCTGAGCAATATCCTGACCGAGTTTGAGCGTATCGCTTTGGTGCATCCCGATGTCGCTTTCTATCTGTACAGCAATGATACGGAGCTGTTCAATCTGCCCGTCATGCCGTTGCGCCAACGTATTCTTGCCGTATTCGGTAAGAAACTGAACCAGCAACTACTCTCGGTGGATGTAGATACGACGATGATAAAGGTTTCCGGTTTTGTGGCGAAGCCGGAGACATCCCGCAAGAAAGGCGCGCATCAGTACTTTTTCGTGAACGGACGCTACATGCGCCATCCGTATTTCCATAAAGCGGTTATGGATGCCTATGAGCAACTGATTCCCGCAGGGGAGCAAATATCCTATTTCATCTATTTCGAAGTCGACCCTGCCAACATAGATGTGAATATACATCCTACGAAGACGGAAATCAAGTTCGAGAATGAACAGGCTATTTGGCAGATACTTTCGGCCGCCGTTAAAGAATCGCTTGGCAAGTTCAACGCCGTACCGTCCATCGACTTTGACACCGAGGGTATGCCCGATATTCCGGCATTTGAGCAAAGCCGTCCTATCGAACCACCTAAAGTGCATTATAATGCGGACTTCAATCCTTTCAAAACTTCATCTGCCTCTTCCTACGGTGGCGGAGGTAATTATTCCCGTCAGAGCGTGGAATGGGAGGGATTGTACTCCGGCTTGGAGAAAGCGAGCAAGATGAACGAGCCTGTTATGGCGGAAGAGCCTTTTGATTTCGGGGAAACGGCTTCTGCCGTGGCAGAACCGGTTGCGGCATCTTCCCAATCGTCTTTGTTGTACTCCGGTGAGCCTTCTTCGATGGAGAAGGGAGCGCAGCATTTGCAATTCAAGGGACGCTTTATTCTTACCTCCGTAAAATCCGGTTTGATGCTGATAGACCAGCATCGTGCGCATATACGTGTGTTGTTCGACCGGTATATGAATCAGATTCGCCAGAAACAAGGGGTATCTCAGGGAGTGCTGTTTCCGGAAATGATTCAGTTGCCGGCTTCCGAGGCGGCGGTACTGGAAAGCCTGTCGGATGATTTGGCGGCAGTGGGCTTCGACCTCAGTCCTTTGGGCGGAGGCAGTTACGCCATCAACGGCATTCCTTCCGGTATCGAAGGACTGAATCCCGTGGAGCTGGTGCGCAATATGGTGCATACCGCTATGGAGAAAGGCAATGACGTTAAGGAAGAAGTCCGGACTATCCTTGCGCTGACACTGGCGCGTGCGGCAGCCATTGTCTACGGACAAGTGCTGAGCAATGATGAGATGTCCAATCTGGTGGACAGCCTGTTTGCTTGTTCCACTCCCAACTATACGCCTGACGGGCGTACGGTTCTTGCCACTATCAAGGAAGAGGACATTGAAAAGCTGTTCCTGAAATGACGATTTGCGTACTTTTCCCTTTATAAAGCATAGAGGGTCGGCATAAATTCCGGGCACGGATTATATGGAACTTCACAGGTGACGATAAATAAATCCCTGATTTTCCGTATAATCCGTGCCTGCTTTTTATATTATTTGTCCACAACTATTAAAAAAAATCTTTTTTTCAGAACCTTTTAGTCTTGCCGGCGTTAATTAATCAGTTTGAATGATAAAGAATTTAATTAACCAACTTAACTATTTAAGGTATATGAAAAAGATTCTAATGTTGCTGGCTTTGGCCGGCGTATCTTCTGCCGCTATGGCGCAGCAAAAACCTGTTGTTGTAGAACAGGTAGACATTATTCAGGTACAGGATAAGTACCAAGTAATCACAAATCCGTTCTGGAGCAACTGGTTCTTCTCTATCGGTGGCGGTGCATCGGTAATGTATGGAGACAACGATCAGGAGTTGGGCGACTTCGGTAAGCGTATCAGCCCTACGATGAATATCTCTGTCGGTAAATGGTTCACTCCGGGGCTCGGATTGCGTTTGCAGTATAGCGGCCTTCAGGCAAAAGGTTTCACGACAGACCCGTTAGCCGATTATGTAAAGGGTACCCAACGTGAAAACGGTTCGTACAAGCAACGCTTTGACTATATGAACTTCCACGGTGACGTAATGTTCAACCTGAATGCTCTGTTTGGCGGATACAACCAGGACCGTGTATACGAAATCATCCCTTACCTGGGAGCCGGTATTACTCATAACTATACAAAGCCTCACCGTCAGGCGCTGTCGGTAAACGCAGGTATTATCAACCGCTTCCGTATTTCGAATGCGATAGACATTAATCTGGAGCTCAGTGCGATGGGTGTTGAGGATAAGTTCGACGGAACAGTTGCCGGCAAAGGTTATGACGGCGTATTCAGTGCTACGCTCGGTTTGACTTACCACTTCCCGAAACGTGGTTTCAACCGTCCGATGCCACAGTTGATTTCCGCTCTCGAATTGTCTGCCATGCAGCAACAGATGGCTGAAATGGCTGCCGCCAACCAACAGTTGGAATCAGCTCTGACCGCAGCGCAGAACAGACCGGTAGAAGTTACCGAAACCGAAGTTGTCGTTACCGATCCGAACATCGCGCCGCGTACCGTATTCTTCAAGATAGGTTCTGCCGAATTGTCTCCGCGTGAGGTTATGAACATCTCTTACCTGGCAAAACAGATGCAAGAGTTCCCGAATGCAACTTATACGGTAAACGGTTACGCCGACTCTGCAACAGGTACTCCTGAGTTCAACAAAGAGTTGAGTTTGAAACGTGCGCAGGCCGTGGTAGATGTTTTGGTAAAGGATTACGGTATTCCTGCCAACCGCTTGAAAGTTTCCGCCGACGGTGGCGTCGACAAGTTCGGACAACCGATTCTAAACCGTGTGGTATTAGTAAAATCTGCCAACTAACAGATAAAAGGAAAAGAACAAGGGCTGTATCCGGTGACGGGTACAGCCCTTTCTTGTATGCTTTTCTTTATTCCGCGCTGAATTTCTTTACCTGTTCCGCGATAAGTTCCGCGTCATCGAAGTAGTTAATCTTCATGGCTCGACGCACGTCGTCCAATGTCGCTGCGGCTGTTTCGCGTGCCGTTTCACAGCCTTTCTTCAGCATATCGTAGATGGCCGGAATATCTTTCTCGAATTCCTTGCGGCGATTACGAATCGGTTCCAACGTTTCCTGCATGATATTGTTGAGGAAACCTTTCACTTTCATATCACCCAAACCGCCACGTTGATAGTGCGCTTTCAGTTCTTCCAAAGAAGGATAGTCGGGCAGGTAACGCTCGAAGTGTTCGGGACGGCAGAAGGCATCCAGGTAAGTAAATACGGTATTGCCCTCAATCTTACCCGGGTCTTGTACGCGCAGATGGTCGGGGTCGGTGTACATGCTCTTCACTTTTTTCTGAACCTCGTCGGCGGTATCGGAAAGGTAGATACAGTTGCCCAAAGACTTGCTCATCTTGGCTTTTCCGTCCGTACCCGGCAGGCGCAGACAGGCTGCATTGTCCGGCAGAAGGATTTCCGGCTCCACCAGCGTGTCGCCGTAGATGAAGTTGAAGCGGCGTACGATTTCACGGGCCTGTTCAATCATCGGTTCCTGGTCTTCGCCGACGGGAACGGTGGTGGCGCGGAACGCTGTAATGTCCGCGGCCTGGCTGATGGGGTAGGTGAAGAACCCTACCGGAATACTCGTTTCAAAGTTGCGCATCTGGATTTCCGTCTTTACCGTCGGGTTGCGTTGCAGGCGCGATACGGTGACAAGGTCCATATAATAGAAAGTCAGTTCGCACAGTTCCGGTATCTGCGACTGGATGAAGATGGTACTCTTCGCCGGGTCCAGTCCGCAAGCCAGATAGTCGAGGGCTACCTCGATAACGTTCTGACGTACTTTTTCAGGATTCTCCATGTTGTCTGTCAATGCTTGCGCATCGGCGATGAACACGAATGTCTTGTCATACAGTCCGGAGTTCTGTAACTCCACTCTGCGTCTCAACGAGCCTACATAATGTCCGATGTGCAGGCGTCCTGTGGGGCGGTCGCCCGTAAGGATGATTTTTTCTTTTGCCATATCTGTATTTATTATTTTTTTCTTATAAGTAAATACGTATGATTTCGTTTATACCGTCTGAATGACAGATACTCTTGGTATAAACCGAATTTCAACATATACTTAACATCTTGTCTGTTATAACGGAATGCAAAGATACCATTATTTTCGTCGAATACAGTGCATCGCTTTAAAAATTAAACGGTGAAAGCTCCGTCCTGTCCTTATTCCTTTATATATATGCGGTGGCTGCCATAGCCGCTGATGCCGATTCCGCTTTCGGGCGTATGCGCCCATTTACGCAATTCCGTGGTAGCGGAACTTTTCAGCAATCCGGTCAGCCGGCAATAGATGCGTACGGTGAGGTACGGATTCTCTTCCAGGTATTTCCGGGCTATGTCCAAACGTTGTTCCGGAACGTATTTTTGCGAAGAACGGCGCGGACGCCAATGAGCACGCTCCAAACGGCATTTCCGGCGGGTTTCTCCGACCAGTCTTTTATCGGCCCGGAAGTTGATGTTGCCCACAACGATGCTTTGGGCGTTGCGGTGTACCGCATTTTCATCGGTCTTTTCGCGTTCTTTGTCCTCACGCAGGGCAAGTGCGGGTGAGAATACGCCTATCCCTTCTATCTTAACCGAGCGTCCCATGGCCATTTCATGCGCCAATGCTTCTCCAAGCTCCAGTATCACCCCTTCGGTGACCCCTTTGGCAAAAGCGCACTTCGCGGATATGTATTCCGCCAGTTCACGAGTTCCCGTTTGCCCCGTCATAACCATTTGCGGATAGGTGATTTCCTCGCCCGTTCCATGAATATCGGGCATTTTCTTCATTATATACTGTGCAGACATGATTTCCTTGTATTATAAAGTGGGTATTGTTGCAACGTAATCTTAGAATTAAACTTCTGTTCTTAAGAATTAAATCTTAGTTTTTATAAATGATACTTTAGTTCCTATAAATCAAAGTTTAATTCTGAGATTGCGTTGCAACAAAAGTAACTATTCTTTTTGGATAAGAAATTTATTCTTTTGATTAATTTGCTCAAATCGTAAATAAGTCGTTACTTTGCAAAAATTTTAGAGATAACTATGCAACCGCAGGAAAAGAGAAGTACATACAACCTACGTTCGAATGAATTTCATTCGCTGGCTGTCGGTTTCTCTTTTTTCGAAAACGATATTTTTAGTTCTTTGGTAATGCGTTAATCCTTATTCGGGTAACGCATTTTTTTTGTGCCGGAACGTGAAGAATGAACTTAATAGACAACAAGAGAATATGGAAAAGAATTTGAAGAAAGTGCTTGTCTTGGGCTCAGGTGCGCTCAAGATCGGTCAGGCCGGGGAGTTTGACTATTCCGGCTCGCAGGCTTTGAAGGCTTTGCGCGAAGAAGGTGTGGGTTCGGTATTGGTTAACCCGAATATTGCTACAATCCAGACGTCGGAAGGTATTGCCGATAAAGTTTACTTCTTGCCGGTAACTCCTTATTTCGTAGAAGAAATCATTAAGAAAGAGCAGCCGGACGGTATCCTGTTGGCTTTCGGCGGACAGACTGCACTGAACTGCGGTACGGAACTTTACCTGAACGGTACTTTGCAAAAATACGGCGTACGTGTATTGGGTACTTCGGTAGAGGCTATCATGTATACGGAAGACCGCGACCTCTTTGTGAAGAAGCTGGATGAGATTCCTATGAAAACTCCGAAGAGCCACGCCGTGGAAAGCATGGAAGACGCCCTGAAGGCTGCCCGTGAAATCGGCTATCCGGTAATGGTGCGTTCGGCATACGCTTTGGGCGGCTTGGGCAGCGGTATCTGTCCGGACGAGGAAGCGTTTGTCAAGCTGGCTGAAAGTTCTTTCACGTTCTCCAAGCAAATTCTGGTGGAAGAATCCCTGAAAGGCTGGAAGGAAATCGAATTCGAGGTAATCCGCGACGCCAACGACCACTGCTTCACCGTGGCAAGCATGGAAAACTTCGACCCGCTGGGCATTCATACCGGTGAGTCTATCGTGGTTGCTCCAACCTGCTCTCTTACCGACGAACAGGTGAAGATGTTGCAGGAACTCTCTACCAAATGTATCCGTCACCTCGGCATCGTGGGCGAATGTAACATCCAGTATGCGTTCAACGCCGAGACCAACGACTATCGCGTAATCGAGGTGAACGCCCGTCTGTCCCGTTCCTCCGCATTGGCGTCCAAAGCCACCGGTTATCCGCTCGCTTTCGTTGCCGCCAAGATTGCATTGGGCTATACGCTCGACCAAATCGGCGAAATGGGTACTCCTAATTCCGCTTACGAGGCTCCGCAGTTGGATTACCTGATTTGTAAAATTCCCCGTTGGGACTTGACTAAGTTTGCGGGCGTGTCTCGCGAAATCGGTTCGAGCATGAAGTCGGTAGGCGAAATCATGTCTATCGGCCGCTCTTTCGAGGAAATTATCCAGAAAGGTCTGCGTATGATAGGCCAGGGCATGCATGGCTTTGTAGGCAATGACGATGTGGAATTCGATGATTTGGATCACGAATTGTCTCATCCCACCGACCTGCGTGTGTTCGCTATCGCCCAGGCTTTGGAAAAAGGCTATACAATCGACCGTATCTTCGAACTGACGAAAATTGATCCCTGGTTCCTAGGCAAGCTGAAGAACATTGTGGACTATAAGAATAAACTCTCGCAATATGATAAAGTAGAAGACATTCCGGCCGACGTGCTGCGCGAAGCGAAAGTGCTCGGTTTCTCCGACTTCCAGATTGCACGCTTCGTGCTGAGCCCGGAAGGCAATATGGAGAAGGAAAACCTCATGGTGCGCGCCCGTCGTAAGGAGCTGGGTATTCTTCCGGCTGTGAAACGCATCAATACCATCGCTTCCGAACATCCGGAGCTGACGAACTACCTCTATATGACGTATGCCGTACAGGGGTATGATGTGAACTATTATAAGAATGAGAAATCGGTGGTTGTATTGGGTTCGGGCGCTTACCGCATCGGTTCTTCCGTAGAGTTCGACTGGTGTTCGGTGAACGCCATCCAGACTGCACGCAAGCTGGGTTACAAATCCATCATGATTAACTATAACCCCGAAACAGTGTCTACCGACTATGATATGTGCGACCGCCTGTACTTCGATGAGCTGTCTTTCGAACGTGTGCTCGATGTTATCGACCTCGAACAACCGCGCGGCGTAATCGTGTCCGTGGGCGGACAGATTCCCAACAATCTGGCTATGAAGCTTCATCGCCAGTCTGTTCCTGTGTTGGGTACTTCTCCTATCTCTATCGACCGTGCGGAGAACCGTAACAAGTTCTCAGCCATGCTCGACCAGCTCGGTATCGACCAGCCGGCTTGGCAGGAACTTACCAGTCTGGAAGACGTGAAGGGCTTCGTTGAGAAAGTGGGTTATCCGGTATTGGTGCGTCCGTCGTATGTGCTTTCCGGCGCTGCGATGAACGTGTGCTACGATGAAGAAGAATTGGAGAACTTCCTGAAAATGGCTGCCGAGGTTTCCAAGGAATATCCGGTAGTGGTTTCCCAGTTCCTGCAGAATACGAAAGAAATTGAGTTTGACGCTGTTGCTCAAAACGGCGAGGTGGTGGAATATGCCATCTCCGAGCATGTTGAGTTTGCCGGTGTACACTCCGGTGACGCTACACTGGTATTCCCGGCGCAGAAGATTTACTTCGCTACGGCGCGCCGTATCAAGAAAATCAGCCGCCAGATTGCAAAAGAGCTCAATATCTCCGGTCCTTTCAACATCCAGTTCCTGGCACGCAACAACGAGGTGAAAGTTATCGAATGTAACCTGCGTGCTTCACGTAGTTTCCCGTTTGTGTCTAAAGTGCTGAAACGCAACTTCATCGAAACTGCCACGAAGATTATGCTGGATGCTCCTTATTCCCGTCCGGACAAGTCGGCGTTCGACATCGACTGGATCGGCGTGAAGGCTTCCCAGTTCTCATTCTCCCGCCTGCACAACGCAGACCCTGTATTGGGTGTGGATATGTCCTCTACGGGTGAGGTGGGCTGTATCGGTGACGACTTCTCCGAAGCGTTGCTGAACTCCATGATTGCTACCGGCTTCAAGATTCCGCGTCCTGAAAAGGGTGTGATGTTCTCTTCCGGCGCGATGAAATCGAAAGTGGATTTGCTGGATGCCAGCCGCATGCTTTTTGCGAAGGGGTATAAGATTTACGCTACGGCAGGTACCGCCGCATTCCTCAATGCGCATGGCGTAAGCACCGAAGCCGTGTTCTGGCCGGATGAACGTGCCGATGCGGAAAATAATGTAATGACAATGATTGCCGAGCATAAGTTCGACCTGATTGTAAATATTCCGAAGAATCATTCCAAACGCGAGCTGACTAACGGTTACAAGATTCGCCGCGGCGCTATCGACCACAATATTCCGTTGATTACGAATGCCCGTCTGGCAGGCGCTTTCATTGAAGCTTTCTGTGAGATGAAAATGGAAGATATCCAAATCAAGAGCTGGCAGGAATATAAATAAGCCGGTTGGTATGTTATTGTAATAAAGAGGTTGTACCAAACTCGAATCTTACTATCATTCTGTCGTGCAGAGCGTAGCTGATGACAGAATGATATGTTTATCAGAGTTTTGTACAGCCTCTTTTCCTTAAATAGGCATTGGCGTATGATAAAGAATCTATTATTTGATATGGGCGGTGTGATATTCCGCCAGAATTCGGAAGAGGCTTATCGCCGTTTTCGGGCGATGGGAGTGAATACGGATGATTACATGGGTGAATATGGCCAGAAAGGTTTTTTCCTGGATGTGGAAACGGGAAAAATCGACGCCGGCGAGTTTTGCCGGAGAATGGCTGAGGCTGCCGGACGCGAGTCTGTCAGTTGGGATGAAGCGCAGTATTGCTGGTTGGGCTTTATACGTGATGTTCCGGTGGACAGGCTTCATAACTTGTTGAAGTTGAGGACTGAATACCACGTCTGCCTGCTTAGTAATACCAACCCGTTTATTATGGCTTTTACCCGTAGCGATAAGTTCAGTGACGAACACAGACCGATAAGCGATTACTTCGACACACTGTTTTGCAGTTATGAAATGCGGGCTTACAAGCCTGAACCTGATATTTTTCTTAAAGCGTTGGCCGCTGACGGTATGAAAGCCGAAGAAACGATATTCGTAGATGACAGCTTAAAGAATATCAGGGCTGCGGAAGCGCTTGGCATACGCGGGTTACATGTAGCTCCCGATGAAGATTGGATGGAAAGGCTGACAGCGTTGTTGCATACATGTAATGGTTTGTAGTATATTTGCAATGAAAAGCAATTAGGATAAGAATATGAGTGAGGTAGATAAAATGAGAAGCTCGCAATTGGCGAATACTGCTTCTCCGGAAATTCAGGAGCGTTTTAAACGTGCGAAAAAACTGTTGCTGAGACTGAATGCCACGAGCGGTTATGATGAAGAATGCCGGAGCGTATTGGAAGAATTGATACCCGGTATTCCCGCTTCCGCAACTATTTGGCCGCCTTTCTGTTGCGACCATGGTGACGGTATCCGTCTTGGGGAACATGTCTTTATCAATTCCAATTGTACTTTCCTGGACGGTGGTTACATCACTATCGGAGCGTATACGCTGATAGGACCTTGTGTGCAGATTTACACCCCTCAGCATCCGTTTGATTATCTGGAACGGCGTGTGGAGCAGGAACACGCCTATCCGGTGACGATAGGTGAAGATTGCTGGATTGGCGGCGGCACTGTTATTTGTCCCGGGGTAACCATTGGCGACCGTTGTATTATAGGTGCGGGGAGTGTAGTGACAAAAGATATTCCGTCCGATTGTGTAGCCGTTGGGAATCCGGCAAGGGTAATCCGAAAAAATGAAGTAAAAAAGTGATGAGGCTAATTGCTTGAATTTCAATAACAGTCGGTATTGTGTGAAAAAAAACTTGCAAAATAGATGGCGAAAGTTTTGGTAGTTTCAAAATAAGCTGTACCTTTGCATCGCTTTTGAAACGGAAGTGTACGGGCGTTTAGCTCAGCTGGTTCAGAGCATCTGCCTTACAAGCAGAGGGTCGGCGGTTCGAATCCGTCAACGCCCACACAAAAATCCAAACACTTCCGTACATCAAAAGGGCGTTTAGCTCAGCTGGTTCAGAGCATCTGCCTTACAAGCAGAGGGTCGGCGGTTCGAATCCGTCAACGCCCACAGTGTAGTTTTTATTGAAAATAGCTTTGCGTATATCATGCAAGGCTATTTTTTTGTCCTGCGACTTCATTTTTGTAATTTATTTCTTCTTTATACCTTATTACTCGGAAAAAAGCCGTAATTTTGCAGCCCGATAATTATCATAAATACGACGTATGGAACTTGATTTACTTACCGCAATCTCTCCGATTGACGGTCGATACAGGGGCAAGACGGATGCTTTGGCCGCCTATTTCTCAGAATTCGCACTGATAAAATACCGTGTACAGGTTGAAGTGGAATATTTTATAACCTTGTGTGAACTGCCTTTACCCCAGTTGAAAGGGGTGGATAAGGGTGTGTTCGAAACATTGAGAAACATTTACCGCAATTTTTCAGAAGCCGATGCCGGACGTATCAAGGATATTGAAAGCGTGACTAACCATGACGTAAAGGCTGTTGAATATTTTTTGAAAGAAGAATTTGATAAGCTGGGCGGAATGGACGACTATAAAGAGTTTATCCACTTCGGACTGACTTCACAGGATATCAACAATACTTCTATTCCTTTGTCTGTCAAAGAGGCATTGGAGCAGGTGTATTACCCTCAGATAGAGGAACTGATAGCGCAACTCCGTGCTTATGCGGAAGAGTGGGCGAACATTCCTATGCTTGCCAAGACACACGGACAGCCGGCTTCTCCTACTCGTTTGGGAAAAGAGGTAATGGTGTTTGTATACCGTTTGGAACGCCAGCTGGCTGCACTGAAGGCTTGCCCGGTTACCGCCAAGTTTGGCGGTGCTACGGGAAATTACAATGCGCATCATGTGGCTTATCCGGAATATGACTGGAAGGCTTTCGGTAATAAGTTTGTTGCGGAGAAGCTGGGATTGGAGCGTGAGGAGTATACGACCCAGATTTCCAATTATGATAATCTGTCCGCTGTCTTCGATGCGATGAAGCGCATTAATACGGTGATGATTGATATGAACCGTGACTTCTGGCAGTATATCTCCATGGAATACTTCAAGCAGAAGATTAAGGCGGGCGAGGTCGGTTCGAGCGCAATGCCGCATAAGGTAAATCCGATTGACTTTGAGAATGCCGAAGGTAATCTGGGGATAGCGAACGCTATTCTGGAGCATCTGGCCGTGAAGTTGCCGGTGTCACGTCTGCAGCGCGACTTGACGGACTCTACCGTATTGCGTAACGTGGGTGTTCCGTTCGGGCATATCGTAATTGCCATTCAGAGTTCATTGAAAGGATTGCGTAAGCTGCTGTTGAACGAAACGGCTATCTACCGCGATTTGGATAACTGCTGGAGTGTCGTGGCCGAGGCCATCCAGACAATCCTGCGCCGTGAGGCCTATCCGCATCCTTACGAGGCGCTGAAAGCGTTGACGCGTACCAATCAGGCTATCACTGAGAATTCTATTAAAGAATTCATCGAAGAATTGAATGTAAGCGAAGAGATAAAGAAAGAATTACGTGCAATTACTCCCCATACATATACGGGGCTTTAAGAAGCGACAAGAGAGTCCGGAATATTCAACTTTTTAATCCGGAATTTGTTTATAAGCTAAAATAAAAGAAAAGGTAATCAGAGATAAAGAAAGAATGGCCGTGAGGCCAGTAGGTTTAATTTTATTCGAATAAAAAAACAATGAGTACAGAAAATGAAACTTGGCGTGATGCTTCTTCCTCAGAGGAGAACTCAGGCGCCGGCCGTGATGGTAACCAATTTAACAGAGAGGGAAGCTATAGCCGCCCGTCTTATAACCGTGAAAATGGGGACCGCCCTTATCGTCCGAAATTTAATGGTGAAAACGGCGATCGTCCGCAACGTTCTTACGGCAGTGACCGCCCTTACCGTCCGCGTTTTAATCCGAATGCGGAGAATGGCGACCGCCCTCAGCGTTCTTATAATACCGATCGTCCTTACCGTCCCCGCTATAACAGTGAAGGCGGCGACCGCCCCCAACGCTCTTACGGTAATAATGCCGGCGGTGACCGTCCTTACCGTCCCCGCTATAACAGCGAAGGCGGCGACCGTCCCCAACGTCCTTACGGCAATAATGCCGGTGGTGACCGTCCTTACCGTCCCCGCTATAACAGCGAAGGTAGTGACCGTCCTCAGCGTCCTTACGGCAACAATGCCGGTGGTGACCGTCCTTACCGTCCCCGTTATAACAGCGAAGGCGGCGACCGTCCTCAGCGTCCTTACGGTAACAATGCCGGTGGCGACCGTCCTTTCCGTCCGCGCTATAACTCGAATGGCGACCGTCCTCAACGCCCTTATGGCAACAGGGATAGTTACAGCCGCCCGATTCGCCGTACGGGGGATTACGATCCCAATGCCAAGTACAGCAAGAAGAAACAGATAGAGTATAAGGAACAGTTTGTCGACCCGAACGAACCGATTCGTCTGAATAAGTTCCTGGCTAATGCCGGTGTGTGCTCGCGTCGTGAAGCGGATGAGTTTATTACAGCCGGTGTAGTGTCTGTAAACGGAGAGGTGGTTACGGAATTGGGTACTAAGATTAAGCGTGGCGATGAAGTGAAGTTCCACGATCAGACGGTCAGCATCGAACGTAAGATATATGTTCTGTTGAACAAACCGAAAGATACGGTGACAACTTCCGATGATCCGCAGGCGCGTCGTACTGTAATGGATTTGGTGAAAGGCGCTTGCGACGAACGTATCTATCCGGTAGGTCGTCTGGACCGTAATACTACGGGAGTATTGTTGCTGACGAACGACGGTGACCTGGCTTCCAAGCTGACTCATCCCAAGTATCTGAAAAAGAAAATATATCATGTGCACTTGGATAAGAATCTGACTAAAGCCGATATGGAGCAGATTGCGGCCGGTATTCAGTTGGATGACGGTGAAATCCAGGCGGATGCTATCAGTTACACTGATGAATTCAAAAAAGATGAGGTGGGCATAGAAATCCACTCCGGTAAGAACCGTATCGTGCGTCGTATTTTCGAATCGCTGGGATATAAGGTTGTGAAACTGGACCGTGTATTCTTTGCCGGCTTAACCAAGAAAGGCTTGCGTCGCGGCGAGTGGCGTTACCTCACTGAACCGGAGGTAAACTTCCTGCGTATGGGCTCTTTCGAATAATATATATAATAAGGTATAATAACTGTTTTATGGAAAAAATTAGTAGAACAAAGATTGTTGACCTGTTGAAGCGCGAGGATTTTGGCGCTATGGTCAACGTGAAAGGCTGGGTTCGTACCCGCAGAGGTAGTAAGCAAGTTAATTTTATCGCGCTGAACGACGGTTCTACAATAAATAATGTGCAGATTGTGGTGGATTTGGCGAACTTCGATGAGGAGATGCTGAAAGATATTACCACAGGCGCTTGTTTGAGCGTGAACGGCGTGCTGACGGAATCGGTAGGCTCCGGTCAGAAAGCCGAAATCCAGGCTCGTGAAATCGAAGTGTTGGGAACTTGCGACAATACATATCCTTTGCAGAAAAAGGGACACTCTATGGAGTTCCTTCGTGAGATAGCCCATCTGCGTCCGCGTACGAATACGTTCGGCGCTGTGTTCCGCATTCGTCACAATATGGCTATCGCCATTCATGAGTTCTTCCATAAGAAAGGGTTCTTCTATTTCCATACGCCTATCATTACGGGTTCTGACTGTGAAGGCGCCGGACAGATGTTCCAGGTTACTACGATGAACCTGTATGATTTGAAGAAAGATGAAAACGGTTCCATTATCTACGATGACGATTTCTTCGGCAAACAGGCCAGCCTGACGGTTTCCGGCCAGTTGGAAGGTGAGCTCGCCGCTACGGCATTGGGCGCTATCTATACGTTCGGACCTACGTTCCGCGCCGAAAACTCCAATACTCCCCGTCACTTGGCGGAGTTCTGGATGGTTGAGCCGGAAGTCGCGTTCAACGACATTGCCGATAACATGGACTTGGCGGAAGAATTCATCAAGTTCTGCGTACAGTGGGCTTTGGATAACTGCGCCGATGACGTGAAGTTCTTGAACGATATGTTTGACAAGGGCTTGGTAGAACGTCTGCAGGGTGTTCTGAAAGAAAGCTTCGTTCGTCTGCCTTATACGGAAGGTATCAAGATTCTGGAAGAAGCCGTAGCGAAGGGACATAAGTTCGAGTTCCCCGTATACTGGGGCGTCGACCTGGCTTCCGAACACGAGCGTTATTTGGTGGAAGAGCACTTCAAGCGTCCGGTTATCCTGACGGATTATCCGAAAGAAATCAAGGCGTTCTATATGAAACAGAACGACGACGGTAAAACGGTACGTGCCATGGACGTACTCTTCCCGAAGATTGGCGAGATTATCGGAGGTTCCGAGCGTGAGTCCGACTACGCTAAACTGATGAACCGTATCGAGGAGCTTCATATCCCGATGAAAGATATGTGGTGGTATCTTGATACCCGTAAGTTCGGTACGTGTCCGCACTCAGGTTTCGGATTAGGCTTTGAGCGTCTGTTGCTGTTCGTAACCGGTATGACTAATATTCGTGACGTGATACCGTTCCCGCGTACTCCGCGCAATGCGGAGTTCTAATCGATGGAGAACGGAATAGAATATCTTTAACGGATAAGCCCGCATAAACTTTGGTTTATGCGGGCTTTTTTATGCGATAAACTGTTATTTTCTCAAAATAAATCTTTATATTTGTGTCAACAGGAATGACATAGCGTTAACCAATATCATACGAATATGAAAAAGAGTTATTTCTTTACCATGCTGGCGGCGGTGCTGCTTGCGGTAACAGGAGTCCGGGCGCAGGATAAGGCTGTTTTCGAGCCGGCGCATCTGGAAGGTATTTGGCAGTTGTGTCATTATGTGTCCGAAAATCCGGATATTCCCGGAATATTGAAGCCGAGCAATACATTTAAGGTGCTGAGCGATGACGGCCGTATTGTTAATTTCACGATACGACCCGGTGCGGACGCCATTATTACGGGGTATGGCACCTATCGGCAAATATCGGGCACGGCCTATAAGGAAAGCATCGAGAAGAACATCCATCTGCCTATGTTGGATAATAAGGATAATATCCTTGAATTTGAAATGGGTGAGGGCGGTGTGATGTATCTGAAATATTTTATCGCAAAAGATTTAAACGGAAATGAACTGAATACATGGTTTCATGAAACCTGGAAACGGGTGAATATGCCATCCGCATTTCCGGAGGACATTGTCCGGTAACAGAAAACAAATGCCATTTCATACCCCTTGCGCAAATCCGGGAATGTCCTGTTTACAGGTGTTTGCATGCGCGGGCGGGAACTTTTGAAATTATCTTCCGGGGATATTTTTATTTCTTCGGAAGATAATTTCTTTTTGTTGTATATCAGCCAAGTGCAATTTAAAAAAAAGAAGAAAACGTTTGCCAGTTATAAGAAAATCCGTACCTTTGCAAGCCGATTATTATCTCATAAGGATAAGCATTTAATTCATAGCGAGTTAATCTCCCTTTGTCCGAGGCGGTTAATTCGTGGTGAAGCAAAACATTTAGTAGTAACATTTAAAAAAACAATTAAGAGTGGATACTTTAAGTTACAAGACCATTTCTGCAAACAAAGCTACAGTGACTAAAGAATGGGTCATTGTTGACGCTACGGATCAAGTATTGGGTCGTCTGGGCGCGAAAGTTGCGAAACTGTTGAGAGGAAAGTATAAACCAAACTTTACTCCTCACGTAGATTGTGGCGATAATGTAATCATTATCAACGCCGACAAAGTAAAATTAACCGGTAACAAATGGAATGACAAGGTATATCTGTCATATACAGGCTATCCCGGCGGTCAGAGAGAAATCACTCCTGCTCGTTTGCAGGCAAAACCGAACGGTGATGACAAGTTGCTGAGAAAAGTAGTAAAGGGTATGTTGCCTAAGAATAAACTGGGTGCTCAATTGCTGGGCAATATGTACGTTTATGCAGGCAGCGAGCACAAACATGAAGCTCAGAGCCCGAAAATGATTGATATTAACGCACTTAAATAAGAGATAATGGAAGTAGTAAATGCATTAGGCAGACGTAAAAGTGCAATTGCACGTATTTTCGTAAGCGAAGGTACTGGAAAGATTACTATTAACAAGAGAGACCTCGCAGAGTACTTTCCATCAAGCATTCTTCAGTATGTAGTGAAACAACCGTTGAACAAACTGGGTGTTGCTGAAAAGTACGACATCAAAGTAAACCTCTGCGGTGGCGGTTTTACCGGTCAGTCTCAGGCATTGCGTCTTGCAATCGCTCGCGCGCTGGTGAAAATCAATGCTGAAGACAAGGCTGCTCTCCGCGCTGAAGGCTTCATGACCCGCGATCCCCGTTCTGTTGAACGTAAGAAACCGGGACAGCCGAAAGCTCGTCGTAGATTCCAGTTCAGTAAACGTTAAGAGTTGGAGAACGGTTGGGGCGGACAAGTTGCTTAATTCTCGACTTTCACCTCTCCACTCTCAACTGAAAAAGCGTTTAGTATCTAAACTACCGGGACTCTTCATCTGGATAGGCTACCCGGCGGTTGGTTTAGAAAAAACAAAAAAGAAAGTAAACGATTTAAAGATTAAAACAAAATGTCAAGAACAAATTTTGATACATTATTGGAAGCCGGTTGTCACTTCGGTCACTTGAAAAGAAAGTGGAACCCTGCAATGGCTCCTTATATCTTCATGGAGCGCAATGGTATTCATATCATTGACCTCAACAAGACGGTTGCTAAAATTGACGAAGCTGCTGAAGCTTTGAAGCAAATCGCTAAATCAGGAAAGAAAGTCCTGTTTGTTGCTACTAAAAAACAAGCTAAGCAGGTGGTTGCCGACAAGGCTGCATCTGTAAATATGCCTTATGTAATCGAGCGCTGGCCGGGTGGTATGTTGACTAACTTCCCGACAATCCGTAAGGCTGTGAAGAAGATGGCTACTATCGATAAGTTGACTAACGATGGTACTTATTCTAACCTCTCTAAGAGAGAAATTCTGCAAATCTCCCGTCAACGCGCTAAGTTGGACAAGACTTTGGGCTCTATCGCCGACCTGACTCGTCTGCCGTCCGCTTTGTTCGTTATCGACGTAATGAAAGAGAATATTGCAGTTCGCGAAGCTAACCGTTTGGGTATTCCGGTATTCGGTATCGTTGATACCAACTCCGATCCTACAAACATCGATTTCGTTATTCCGGCAAATGATGACGCTACCAAGTCGGTAGAAGTTATCTTGGATGCTTGCTGCGCCGCTATGCAGGAAGGTTTGGAAGAACGTAAGGCTGAAAAGGTAGATATGGAAGCCGCCGGCGAAGCTCCTGCCAACAAAGGCAAGAAGAAAGCTACAAAAGCAAGACTCGACAAGTCTGACGAGGAAGCAATCAACGCAGCCAAAGCTGCCGCTTTCATCAAGGAAGACGAAGAGGCTTAAATCATAGAACCGAGAGTTGAGAATTGAAAGTTGAGAGTTACTTTACGGCAATTCTCAATTCTCTATTCTCAGCTCTTTTTCGCTTTTTAGAACGATATTTATTAACTAAAATATAAAGGAAAGATATTATGGCTGTAAGTATGGCTGATATAACCAAGCTCCGTAAAATGACCGGTGCTGGTATGATGGATTGCAAGAATGCATTGAATGATGCTGAAGGCGATTTCGACAAGGCAATGGAAATTATCCGTAAGAAGGGACAGGCTGTTGCCGCTAAGCGTTCAGACCGTGAAGCTTCTGAAGGTTGCGTTTTGGCTAAGACTACCGGTGACTTTGCGGTTATCATCGCTTTGAAGTGCGAAACCGACTTCGTTGCTCAGAATGCTGACTTCGTGAAACTGACTCAGGATATCCTTGATCTCGCTGTCGCCAACAAGTGCAAGACTTTGGATGAAGTGAAAGCGTTGCCGATGGGTAACGGTACCGTACAGGATGCTGTAACAGACCGTAGCGGTATTACAGGCGAGAAAATGGAACTCGACGGTTATCTGACCGTAGAGGGTACAACCACTGTTGTGTACAACCACATGAACAGAAACGGTCTTTGTACAATCGTTGCTTTCAACAAGGAAGTAAACGAGCAGTTGGCTAAGCAAGTAGCTATGCAGATTGCCGCTATGAATCCGTTGGCTATCGATGAAGACGGCGTATCTGAGGAAGTTAAGCAGAAAGAAATCGATGTTGCCATCGAGAAGACAAAAGCTGAACAAGTACAGAAGGCTGTTGAGGCTGCTTTGAAGAAAGCGAATATCAACCCGGCTCACGTAGACAGCGAAGACCACATGGAAAGCAACATGGCTAAGGGCTGGATTACAGCTGAAGACGTGGCAAAAGCTAAAGAAATCATCGCTACCGTTTCCGCTGAAAAGGCTGCTAACTTGCCCGAACAGATGATTCAGAACATCGCTAAGGGTCGTCTGGGTAAATTCTTGAAAGAAGTTTGCTTGCTGAACCAGGAAGACATCATGGATGCTAAGAAGACAGTAAGAGAAGTGCTGAAAGAAGCTGATCCTGAACTGAAGATCGTCGACTTCAAGCGTTTCACTTTGCGTGCTGAATAATTCTGTACGAATAGAAATAAATAGAAACGGTCGCATGGAAATATTCATAGCGGCCGTTTTTATTTATTTATTATGTTTTTAAAGCGGAAGCAGGTTACCCCACCGGTTTGGTTTGTGTATATCCCTCTTTCTTCAGTAATTCCAGCACTTTTTGTTTAAAGTCTCCTTGTACAATGACTTCTCCGTCTTTGGCGCTTCCGCCCACGCCGCATTTACTTTTAAGGAACTTGCCCAATTCTTTCAAATCATCTTCCGTACCGACAAATCCGGTAATGAGAGTTACGACTTTACCACCCCGGTTCTTGCGGTCCAATTGTACGCGCAGACGCTGTTGGGAAGGTTGGAGAGTGGCTTGCTCTTCTTCATCGTCCATTTCGTAATTGAAGTCGGGGTTGGTGGAGTACACCACGTTCAGTCTGTCTTTCCAGTCGTTGTCTTTTGGATTCTTAGCCATATATATCTATTTTAATTGTCTGTGAAAAGGAGTTCAAAAATACGGTTTTATAGGGAAGTTTGCAATCATAGGTAGAAATAATGTTAACCTTTTGTCATAGATATGTTATAGATTAGAAAAAAAGCACTACTTTTGTCAGTCATAATATTGAGAACTTAAAGGGAAGACTATGAACAATCAGTTACAAAAGAAAGACTCCATGAAGGTGCCGGAACCTACCTTGCGCCGGCTTCCGTGGTACCTTTCCAATGTAAAGTTGCTTAGAAAGAAAGGTGAACGCTTTGTTTCCTCTACTCAAATCTCCAAAGAAATCAATATTGATGCTTCCCAGATAGCAAAGGATTTGTCGTATGTCAATATCTCCGGCCGTACTCGTGTGGGGTATGAGATAGATACGTTGATTGCTGTATTGGAAGATTTTCTGGGATTTACCAATATACATAAAGCTTTTCTTTTCGGCGTAGGAAGCCTGGGAGGCGCGTTGTTGCGCGACTCCGGTTTGAATCATTTCGGGTTGGAGATTGTAGCGGCGTTCGATGTAAACCCGGATTTGGTGGGTACGACCTTGAATGGCATTCCTATTTATCACTCCAATGACTTTGAGAAGAAAATGCGCGAATATGATGTCAATATCGGTGTGTTGACAGTACCTATCGAGATTGCGCAGACCATTACGGATACTATGGTGGCCGGCGGCATTAAGGCCGTATGGAACTTTACTCCGTTCCGTATCCGCGTGCCGGAAGATATAGTAGTTCAGAACACCTCGTTGTATGCACATCTGGCTGTTATGTTTAACCGTTTGAACTTTAATGAAATAAAGTAATGAAGATTATTGCGGTAGGGATGAACTATGCACGGCATAATAAGGAGCTGGGGCATACTCAAATAAATCAGGAACCTGTTATCTTCATGAAACCCGATTCGGCCATCCTGAAAGACGGTAAGCCGTTTTTTGTTCCCGACTTTTCCAATGAGGTGCATTATGAGACGGAAGTTGTAGTGCGTATTTGCAGGCTGGGCAAGAATATCGCTCCGCGCTTTGCTCATCGTTACTATGATGCGGTGACGGTAGGTATTGATTTTACTGCCCGTGACTTGCAGAGGAAATTCCGTGAGGCCGGCAATCCGTGGGAGTTGTGTAAAGGGTTTGATAACTCGGCGGCTATCGGTACGTTCATTTCTCCGGAACAAGCCGGCGGTGACTTACAGAAGCTGGATTTTCATCTTGATATAGACGGTAAGGAAGTGCAGCGCGGTAATACGGCAGATATGCTTTTCAAGATAGATGATATAATAGCCTACGTCAGTCGCTTCATGACTTTGAAGATTGGCGACTTATTGTTTACGGGTACGCCGGCCGGTGTAGGACCTGTCGGTATCGGGCAGCATTTGCAAGGTTATCTGGGAGAAGAAAAACTGCTCGATTTCTATATTCGCTGATTTCGGTTGCTTATTGTGTCAAAACAAAAGAATCAAAAAGATATGAAGATACGTGTTGGCTTTGGCTTTGATGTTCACCAATTGGTGGCAGGCAGAGAACTTTGGTTGGGTGGCGTGCGTTTGGAACATGAGAAAGGTCTGTTGGGACATTCGGATGCCGACGTATTGATACACGCCATTTGTGATGCATTGCTGGGGGCGGCGAATATGCGTGATATAGGTTATCACTTTCCAGATACGGCAGGTGAGTTCAAAAACATAGATAGCAAGATTCTGTTGAAGAAAACGGTAGAGCTGATAGGTGACAGAGGTTATTCTGTCGGTAATATCGATGCGACAATTTGTGCCGAACGTCCTAAACTGAAAGCGAATATACCTGCCATGCAGCAAACTCTTTCCGCTGTAATGGGGATTGATGAAGATGATATTTCCATAAAGGCCACTACCACGGAAAAACTGGGCTTTACCGGACGGGAGGAAGGTATATCCGCTTATGCAACCGTGTTGATAATGAAAGAATAGTCTGATTTAATCAGGGAGCGGTTACCGCCTTTCCGTTAACCGTCACGTTATCCAATGTCAGATTTACCACATTTTCCATTTGGATGGCTTTCGGGGCTTTCTTTACGGTTATATTTCTCAAGGTGATGTCGTACAGCTTGGCTTCGGGCAGTCCGTTAGCCATGAGAGCCACGCTGTCCACACGGTTGCAGGTTACATCTTCAATGCAGATGTTACGGAACAATGTAGGATGATTGCCGCCCCGGTATCCGTGATAGTTTGTACGGAAATTGATGACACCCCATAGACAGACATCCGCTTCAATGCGGCGCATATTCAAATTCTCAAAATAACCCCCTCTGTCTAAGTTGGACTTGAAGTATATGCCATTGCGGCAACTGTCTATCTTGCAGTCTTCGATATAGATATTTCGTACTCCGCCGGACATCTCGCTTCCGATAGTGATGGCCCAACGTGCGAAGTGGCAGTTGCGGATGATGACATTTTCCGTAGCCTGTCCGATGCGCCAGCCGTCCTGGTCGCGTCCGGATTTGATGGCGATGCCGTCGTCGCCTACATTGAAGTCCATTCCCTCTATCAGTACGTTGGTGCTGGATTCCGGGTCGCAGCCGTCATTGTTGTAGTTATTACTGTCGATATATACGTTTCGTACGGTTACGTTGTCACAGAATACGGGGTGGATAATCCAGAAAGGAGAATCGTATATCTTCAAGTCTTCCACCAATACGTTTTTGCAACCGTAAAATTGTATCATACAAGGACGTAGATAATGTCCTTCGCCGAATACGCGTTCGTAGACCGGAACGGAATCGATGCCCATTTGGCGCAGACGGTCTACGGCAGGGCCTTGTATGGCATGCCAGTCGTTGAAGGTCACCGAACCGTTTCCGTCGATAGTACCTTTGCCGGTTACTGCGACATTTGTGCACTGGTATGCGTAGATAAAGGGAGAGTAGTTGAAGCATTCCGTTCCTTCCCATTTAGTCAGTACCATAGGAAGGTAGTCGGCGGCTTCGGTAGAGAATTCCAGACGTGCACCCTCGGCGATGTGCAGGTTGATGTTACTTTTCAGCGTAATGGCTCCTTTGATGAAATAGTTTCCCGCGGGAATCAGTACGGTACCGCCGCCATCGGTGTTACATTGATTGATGGCTTTCAGGATGGCGGGACGGCTGTCGAAAGCTGTATCGTCTTTTGCTCCGTATTCGGTCACATCATAAATCGTATCGGCAAATGCAGGCGGTACGATATTTTTTAGTATTCCGGGTACTTTTGCCCATTCTCCGGTTTCTTTCCGGGGGGATGTGGCAGTGCATGCTACTATCGTCAATAAGAGAAGTAAGCACCAGAGTGCAGATTGTTTTTTCATGGTATTACAGTATCTAAATATGTACAAGGCAAAAATACGGGTTTCTTTCCGGGGAAAGGTGGATGAATTGATGTTTGAAATGGAATTTTTGATTGGATTTGTGCTATTGCCGGATTTTTACATAATTAAGTCGCGTCCATTTGTTTTTTCCAATGGTATAGGTGTTGGCAATACGTGCCGAGGCTATATGGACTGTTTCGTCTATCCGGTAAGCATGCTCCATGGCCGGCAGTTGGCATGAATGCCTGCTTGCCGTACGAGAGCTGATGCGGAAAGTTACAAGATTTCCGGAGGCGTCTTTCAGTTTCAGTATTTGTCGGACATAGAAGTAAGGGGTCGTACCTTTGACCTGCGTCTTATAGGGATCGTCTTCCAGACGGACACTGAAAATGGTTAGAACCAGATTCTCTACTTTTTCTCCCTCTTTGCCGAGATAGCGTCCGATAGACGGTTGTTGGGCTTTTCGTTGCAGGATGTCGATATATACGGAATGATATATCCGGGCGATTTGAGCGAAACGTTCTTGCTTGGGTATTCGGGGGGTGAACTTAAAAGCTATCCAAGTGAGATAGCCGGGATCCACTTGCAGAATCTCGTGCAGGTAATGTCCGTGGTATTTACCGAAAGAGATAATGTCGTCGCCTCTGTTCTGCATTCGTTTGGCGTTATATTCCACTAAAAACAGAGGGCGTGAAGAGTAATAACATAAAGTACTGGATATACGTAAGGCTTCGTGTACGTCTTCGTCCAGGTCGAATATGTAAAATATGGATTGCTTTTCGGGTAAGGGGGAGTAAATCCAAAGTGAATAGCGGGGATGGTCCGTTCTCGGCAGTACCACAAGATAAGCGCCAACTTCTTTGAAGGAGGTCTTTTGCCGGTTGTATGCATTGAGCTTTTGATACAACAAGTCTTGTTCTGTGGCGGTGATGCCTGGAATAAGCGGATTTGCCATACATCAATTTGCTTATTCCAAATATACGGAATTTTATTTAGAATCGTATCATCAGTTCCAGTACGATTTTGTCTTGTTCAGATTCTTTTGCAATACTGTTGCGGGCATAGAAATACTTTTCGTAATTCAGACGCAGGTCTGTGCGGAACGCTTTACTGAGACTGAAAGTGATACCGCCTGTCAGTCGCTGGCGTTTGTAGTCGGTGGTGATTAATGAACCGGTTTCCTCGTCGGTTGTTTTGGCGTCACTTTGATCTGTCATCATGTCGTAGCGTAGCAGGAAAGACATTTTATTGAATACTTTCCGCAGGGGAAGGTCGTAATTGATAAATGTGTTTACGGCCTGTACATCTCCGAAGGCGTTGTCGGAGTATTGCTTGTATAGATATTCACCTTCGATATGGAAGCGGTGGAACTCATAGTAAGCGCCGATATCGTATGATTGTACGCGTATCTCTTCCGGCTGTATGCTTTGTACGCTCAGTGTCAGGTTCAGCCCTTTGGTGAAAAGGAATTGGGCTTTGGCGGAATAATTTATTTCTTTATGCCATTCCTTTTGATTGGTCAGTCCCGAACCGTTGTACAGTCCGCCTTCTATCGTGATGGGTAGTTCGGTAGGCAGGGTATATCCCAGTGTGACACCCACATCACGTACGTTACCTACTTGTTTGGCGATGAATGAACGGTTGGCAAAATATTGTTGGTGTGGTGAACGGTGTGCGTCGATGGTAAAGGGTACACGCATCTGTCCGGCGGTTACTGTCAGCCCTTTTGCCGGAAACAGGCGTGCATAGGCATCGAGCATTTTGATGCTTCCTTCGTCCGACAGGTCGATTTCGGCTTTATAGGCCACAATCGGTAAGACATTACCGGTGACACTGACACGTGCGTTTCGTACTTCAAAGCGTCCGGCGCCCATAGTGGTCTGGTATTCGTATTTGGAGCGGATGGTTCCATGAATTTCGGGCAGATAGTCTTTTGTTTCCAGTTTTTCCTTGTTTATCTTCTTTCCGTCCTCGTTGTTGTAGGCACTTTGGGCTTTCGCCGTAAAGGGCAGCAGGATGATGAGCAGCATCAATGCGCTTTTTTTCATAATTTGTTGTTGTCGATTTGTTTACGGCGGCAAAGATACGGTCATATATGTTGTGTTTTTATGTCATATACGTTTCGTTTTTGTTACAAAATCAGAGAGAAAACTATATGTATCTATGTGAAGTCTTGCTAAAAAGGCGGGGCTTTTCTCTGTCTTCTACTCGAAAACCCGTATTTTTGCAGGCTAAAACGATGAATATCCGAGAAATGAACAAGATAGAAAAGCGAGTGCTGGTTGGTATGAGCGGTGGTATTGACAGTACCGCTACATGTTTGATGCTGCAAGAACAGGGCCACGAGATAATCGGCCTTACGATGTGGGTGTGGGGAGACGAACCGTTAGAGGCCCGTCAACTGGCTCGGAGTATGGGCATTGAACATCATGTGGCTGACGAACGTGAGGCCTTTCGCAATGTGATTGTTCGGAATTTTATAGATGAATACCGACAGGGGCGGACACCCAATCCTTGTGTGATGTGCAACCCTCTGTTTAAGTTCCGTATTCTTACGGAGTGGGCGGATAAATTGAATTGCCGGTATATTGCTACAGGGCACTATACCCGTTTGGAAGAACTGAATGGGAAAATATACATAGTCGCCGGGGACGATGAGAAGAAAGATCAGTCTTATTTTCTTTGGAGACTGGGGCAGGATGTTTTGAGACGTTGCCTTTTTCCATTAGGAGCATATACAAAATTGCAAGTACGTGATTACCTGCGGGATAAAGGTTATACGCTGAAGGCCGAAGAAGGGGAAAGCATGGAAGTCTGTTTCATAAAGGGAGATTATCGGGATTTTCTGCGCGAACATTCTCCGGAGATAGACGATGAAGTAGGACCGGGCTGGTTTGTCAATTCGGAAGGGGTGAAGTTGGGAGAACATAAGGGCTTTCCTTACTATACCATCGGACAACGGAAAGGACTTGAAATCGCATTGGGAAAACCCGCTTATGTGTTGAAAATCAATCCGCAGAAGAATACCGTAATGCTGGGAGATGCAGAGCAACTCAAAGCGGAATATATGCTTGCGGAACAGGATAATCTGATTGATGAGGGAGAGGTTCTCGGAAGCAGTGGACTGACGGTTCGCATCCGCTATCGCAGTAAGCCGGTTCCTTGTTCGGTAAAACGCCTGGAAGACGGACGGTTACTGATACATTTTGAGGCGGAAGCATCTGCCATTGCACCGGGACAATCTGCTGTATTCTACATCGGAAAACGGGTGGCAGGCGGTTCGTTTATCGCTTCGCAACGGGGTATCGGTATGTATATTTAGAGAATTAAGAACGAAAATTTGAAAATAAAAAGAGATTGATGAGGAAGAGATTAATTATTCTTTCAGTTTTAGCGTTGTTTGTGGCAGGTGCATCGGCACAGCAAGATACGTTGAAATATCGTATTAGTTTAAGAGACAAGGCAGCTACCGTTTATTCATTGGAACGTCCGGAACAGTTTCTTTCGGAGAAAGCCATTGCAAGACGCCAAAAACAGAATCTAGCGATTGACTCCACCGATCTGCCGGTTTGCCGTAAGTATATCGATGAGATACGCAGACAAGGAGTGAATATCGTGGTTGCGGGAAAATGGGAAAACTTTGTTACGGTTTCCTGCAATGATTCTACTTTGATTAACCGTATTGCCGCATTGCCGTTTGTACGTACTGCGGAAAAGGTATGGACTGCTCCGAAAATGAATGAAGGGACGAGGGTCGCAACACGTGATTCTGTAATTAATGAGCCGAAGATATACACTGATAGTATTTACGGACCTGCTATCACCCAAATTCAGTTGAGCAATGGAGATAAATTGCATGATGCCGGATTTAAGGGGAAGGGAATGACGATTGCTGTCATTGATGCCGGATTTCATAATTTGGATAAGATAACGGCAATGCGGAATATCCGTGTCTTAGGTGTTAAAGATTTTGTCAATCCTCAGGCGGATTTATTTGCTGAGAGCAGTCACGGACTGAGTGTGCTTTCTTGTATCGGAATGAACCGGCCGGATATTATGACGGGTACCGCACCTGAGGCTTCTTTTTGGCTGCTTCGCAGTGAGGATGAATATTCCGAGCATTTGGTAGAGCAGGACTATTGGGCTGCCGCCGTAGAATTTGCCGATAGTGTGGGTGTGGACGTGCTTAATACCTCTTTGGGATATTATGCTTTCGATGATAAATCGAAAAATTATAAATACCGTGATTTGGATGGACGCCATGCTTTGATGTCCCGTCAGGCCTCACATATAGCTGATAAGGGTATGGTGTTGGTGTGCAGTGCCGGTAATTCGGGAATGGGGGCTTGGAAAAAGATAACTCCTCCGGGAGATGCTGAGAATGTATTGACGGTAGGCGCTATAAACAAACAAGCGGTACTGGCTCCGTTCTCTTCTATCGGCAATACGGCCGATAACCGGATTAAGCCGGATGTTGTAGCTGTGGGTGAAGGAGCGGATGTGATTCGTACGGACGGAAATCAAGGCAAAGCAAACGGGACTTCTTTTTCTTCGCCCATCATGTGTGGAATGGTGGCTTGTTTATGGCAGGCATGTCCCCGGCTGACCGCGAAGGAACTGATTGAATTGGTTCGTACTTCCGGTGACCGTGCCGACTATCCGGATAATATCTATGGTTATGGTGTGCCGGATATGTGGAAAGCTTATAATAGTTATAAGCAAAAGAAGTAGAAAAACAGAAACCTTCAAACCTATACTTTATATTTAAAAACGTGGATGCATTATCACTATACGACTTGAATGCTCTGGTACGCCGAAGCTTGGAACAATGTCTGCCTGATACCTATTGGATACAGGCGGAATTAAGCGATGTACGTACCAACAGCACCGGACATTGTTATCTGGAGTTCGTACAGAAGGATGCCCGTAGTAATAGTTTGATAGCCAAGGCAAGAGGAACAATCTGGTTGAATGTATTTCGTCTGTTGAAACCTTATTTTGAGGAAGCCACAGGACAGGCATTTGTTTCGGGTATCAAAGTGTTGGTGCAAGTTACCGTCAGCTTCCATGAGCTGTATGGATACAGTCTTACGGTACAGGATATAGACCCCACCTATACTTTGGGTGATATGGCTCGTCGTCGTAAGGAAATTCTGAAACAATTGGAAGAAGAAGGGGTACTCACTTTAAATAAAGAATTGAAAATACCTCGCTTGCCGCAGCGTATCGCGGTTATTTCTTCCCCAACCGCTGCCGGATACGGTGACTTTTGCCACCAGTTACAAAATAATCCGGGAGGTTTTTACTTCCATACGGAGCTTTTTCCGGCATTGATGCAAGGTGAGCGTGTTGAAGAATCTGTTTTGGCTGCTTTGGACAAGATAAACTCCCGCTTGGATAATTTCGATGTGGTGGTCATTATTCGTGGAGGTGGAGCAACCTCCGACCTTTCCGGGTTTGATACTTATTTGCTCGCGGCGGCCTGTGCGCAGTTTCCTTTACCTGTTATTACAGGTATCGGGCATGAGCGTGACGATACGGTGATTGATTCTGTAGCCCACACCCGTGTCAAGACTCCTACTGCTGCTGCGGAATTCCTGATAGACTGTATGAATGACGCTGCCGATGAGTTGGATTTGTTGGCTGCCCGTTTATACGATGGTGCCCGGAATTTGCTGATGCAAGAACATCAGAGGTTAGTATCCTGTAAGAATCGTATTCCTTCCGCTGCTTATAGTTGTATATCGGATGCGAAATTAACTTTACTTACCGTTCGAAAAGATATTGTACAAGCTGTAACGTCTTCTTTGTTTCGTCAACATCATCGGTTGGAACTACTTCAACAGCGGTTGATGGATGCTTCCCCGGAAAAACAATTGGCCCGTGGTTACAGTATTACATTGAAAAACGGTAAAGCTGTAAAGAATACTTCTCTCCTAAACGAGGGTGATGAAATCATCACTCGATTGTATCACGGAGAAGTGATTTCAGTAGTAACGAATAAATCGTCAAAAAATAAATAATCCTATGCCTACACCCAAGAAAAAAGAGACGTATTCCCAAGCAATGGAACGGCTGGAGAAAATTGTCAGTCAGATAGACAACAATGAGTTGGAAATAGATGCACTTGCCGAAAAGATAAAAGAAGCGAATGAAATCATTGCATTTTGTAGTGATAAATTAACCAAGGCAGATTGTGAGGTCAAAAAACTTTTATCGGATAAACAGCAAGATTAAACAACCTGGAACGGCTTTTTGTTAGCTCGATTTTCAATGTATTAATATTATATAACTCTTTTAGAGGCTGAAAGAGAAGATTCTGCTTTTTCTTTATTATTATAATAATTAATTTCGCTGGCGAATTTGTTTAAGATAAATAATAAATTGTAAAAGGTGGAGGACTTTGCTGACTTTGATTTCTTTTTTAAAGAATATTATGTCCCTCTTTATTCCTATGCACATTCTCTCATTAACAATTGGGAAGTAAGCCGTGATATAGCGAGTGATGCTTTTGAATATATATGGAAGAATTTTGATAGGATAGAGAAGGCCACGGCTAAGTCGTATCTCTTTATATATGTACGCAATCGTTCTATCGACTATCTGAGACACCAAGACATACATTACGCTTATGCTGAATTCTCTCAGAAATTGTATGAAAATTATACTGAAGTGGAATTTAAGGAACAAGACGAACGTATGGTGAAGATTCAGAAAGTATTGGACGGAATGACACCGCATACGAGACACATCCTGGAAGAGTGCTATCTACATGAGAAGAAGTATAAAGAAGTAGCCGCAGAATTGAATATAAGCATAAGTGCGGTTAGAAAACATATTGTTAAAGCCTTGAAAGCAATTCGGGAAGAATTTGCTAAATAAACCTAAAAAATAGGCTAAACGGTTCAAAATAAGTTTTATAAACGCAATTATAATAGAGTATTAACTAATTAGCGGATTTATGAGTAATCAAGATAGTACATCTGAATTTGAGAAAGCATTGGATTTAATGGAGAGCTCATCCGATATTTCTGATAAGAAATGGGAAGATTTGGAAGATGCGGAGACATTAGATGCCTGTAAGGATTTGATGGATGTCAGATTTCTTTTACATAAGCACCAAGCTTCCGGTATGGTCGACGTTGAGGCTGAGTTAGCCCGCTTGAAAGGCAGACGCAATAGGAAAAAATATCTTAAGATGTTTTGGATATGGAGCGGTTCGGTGGCAGCTATCTTGGTAGGAGCTTTTTTCTCATTGAATTATCTATTTAATGTACCGGTTACTTCGCCTAAATCAGTCACGGTGTTTGCTGCAGATCCGAATGAGCAGCGTATTGTTCTGGAATTAAATGACGGCAAGCAGTTCTTTTTGGACGATGAGCCTAAAAAAGAAAACAAACAGGTGGAAAAACGGCGAACTCTTGATTATACCAATCTGGCAAAGACTTCCGTTCCGGTAGTAAAAAAAATGTTGCAGACTCATTCTATTGTAATTCCCAGAGGCGAGACATTCAAATTGATTCTTTGTGATGGTACGGAGGTTTGGCTGAATGCCAATAGTAAATTGGTTTATCCTACCGCTTTTATAGAAAAGGAACGTACGGTTTTTCTTGAAGGAGAAGCGTACTTTAAAGTTACAAAAGACGCAAAGCCTTTTATCGTAAAGACAGATTATTTGCAGACTAAGGTTCTAGGAACAGAATTTAATGTGAAAAGTTATACGGCTGAAGACAGCCATGTAACACTGATTAGCGGTAAAGTACAGGTTCGCAGTCATGAAAATGCACGTTTTGTGGATTTGGAACCGGGTAAAGACGCCATGCTTCTTTCCGATGGATTGTTTGAGGTGAAAGAAGTAAACAGTGAAGCCTATACTTATTGGAAAGACGGATATTTCTATTTTGACGAACTGCCGTTGGCGGATATCATGAAGTCTATCGGACGTTGGTATAATGTGAACGTTACATTTAGAAATAAAGAAGCCATGGCATATCGCATACATTTTATGTCCAATCGCCAAAGTGGCATCGAAGAAACTATTCGTTTAATGAATCGTTTAAAAAAGGTAACGTTAACACTTTGTGAGAATACAGTCTATGTTGACTAAATGAATGCATATTTTGTGTAAATTCTTCCATATTGTAGATGCTTTTTAGAGAAAAAGTTTCATGAATCGAAAAAAATAAGGAAAAGAGGTGTCTTGTTATTCAAGTCGTACGCACTATTAATAAATGAAGCTTCGCTAATATTATTAAAAATAAACGTATGATGAGAAGAAAGAGGTACTTATTATTTCCGCTTTTCTTTTTCCTATTTTGGCTTCCGTTCTGTGCGGAAGCTCAAGTGAGTGAGAAGAAACTTACGGTAGAGTTTAAAAATGAAGAGCTATCTTCCGTATTTAAACAGTTAAGCAAAATTTCGGGTTATAAAATCCTTTTTACGTATGATGATGTGAAGCCATATACGTATAGCGGTGTTATCAAGGATAAAAATATCCGGGAGGCTTTGGATATTGTCCTGTCGGGTAAGAAACTTGAGTACAATATCGATAAGGAATTTATTACCATTACAACGAAAGGCCCGTCCAAACAGGCTAAAGTATATACGGTAAACGGTGTTGTGTTGTCGGCTGATGATGGTGAACCGCTTATCGGAGCTACCGTTATGGTGAAAGGTACTTCTACCGGTGTGCTAACGGATATGGACGGTAAATTTACATTACCTAATGTGTCCAGTCGTTCCAAGTTGGAATTTTCCTATGTAGGTATGCTGCCGCAGTCGCTTTCTCCCTCACCGACAATGAAAGTGTCTCTGCAATCGGATGTACAGACACTGTCGGAGGTTGTTGTGACGGGTATGCAGCGTATGGATAAACGTATGTTTACCGGCGCTACCGATCAGTTAAAGGCAGAAAATATAAAAATGGATGGTATGGCGGATATCAGCCGCGGTCTGGAAGGACGTTCGGCCGGTGTCTCCGTACAAAACGTATCCGGAACTTTCGGTACGGCGCCCAAAATTCGCGTACGTGGCGCAACTTCCATTTATGGTAGTTCCAAGCCTTTGTGGGTTGTTGATGGAGTTATCATGGAAGATGCTATCGAGGTGGGAGCAGACGATCTTTCTTCCGGTGATGCCGAAACATTGATCAGTTCCGCTATCGCAGGTTTAAATCCGGATGATATCGAAAGTTTTCAAATCCTGAAAGACGGTTCGGCAACGTCTATTTATGGTGCACGTGCTATGGCGGGTGTAATTGTCGTGACTACTAAAAAAGGTTCGGCCGGAGTACATAAAATCAGTTATACAGGCGAGTTTACTACCCGTATGATTCCCAGTTATAAAGAGTTCAATATTATGAATTCTCAGGAACAAATGGGTATTTATAAGGAACTGGAGCAGAAAGGCTGGTTGAATAATAGCGATACTTACCGTGCCAAGAACAGCGGTGTATATGGTAAAATGTACCAGTTGATAAATCAGTATAATGAGACTACCGGACAATTCGGTCTCGCGAACACGACAGCAGCGCGTAACTCTTATTTGCGTCAGGCGGAGATGAGAAATACGGATTGGTTTGACGCTTTATTCTCTAATAACATTATTCAGAACCATTCGGTCAGTATTACTTCCGGTTCAGAAAAAGCATCTTATTATGCTTCATTGAGTGCCATGTCCGATCCGGGTTGGTACAAGCAGAGTGAAGTCAGACGCTACACCGCTAATCTGAATACTACTTACAATATGTATAAGAATCTGTCTGTGAACATGATTGCCAATGCTTCTTATCGTAAACAGAAAGCACCGGGCACATTGAGTTCGGAGATTAATGCGGCGAGCGGAGAGGTCAGTCGTCAGTTTGATATCAATCCATATTCTTACGCGTTGAATACCTCGCGTGCGTTGGACCCTTCGGTTGACTATACAACAAACTATGCTCCATTCAATATATTGCATGAATTGGATAATAACTACATTGATTTAAACGTTGTTGATGTAAAGTTCCAGGGTGAAATGCGTTGGAAAGTAATTCCGGGATTGGAAATCAGCGCTTTGGGTTCGGTAAAATATCAGGCTTCCTCGCAGGAGCATAATATCAAGGATGATTCCAATCAGGCAACGGCCTATCGTACCGGTATGGATGATGCGACGATACGTGATGCGAATAATCTGCTTTATACCAATCCGGATAATCCGTATGCATTGCCTATCACTGTTTTGCCGGAAGGCGGTATCTATCAACGGAAAGATTATCGTATGCTTGGAATTGACTTTCGTGGTACTTTGTCATGGAACCACATGTTTAAAGAAAAGCACATGACTAACTTGTTTGCCGGTCTTGAAGTGAATAATCTGGAGCGTTCGCAGAATTATTTTCAGGGTTGGGGTATGCAATATACTATGGGGGAGATACCTTATTACGTATATGAGTATTTCAAGAAAGGTATTGAAGCCGGAGAACCTTACTATGGTTTAAGCCATTCAACCACCCGTAGCGTGGCCGGATTTACTAATTTGGCTTATTCTTATGACGGTCGTTATACATTAAACGGAACTTTCCGTTATGAAGGAACAAACCGTATGGGACGGAGCCGTTCTGCCCGTTGGTTGCCTACTTGGAATATTTCAGGTGCGTGGAATGTGCATGAAGAGGATTTCTTTGATAAAGCTTTTGCGCCTGCCTTGTCACACTTGACGTTGAAAGCGTCTTATTCATTGACAGCCGACCGTGGTCCGGAGTATGTAACCAATTCACAGGCAATTATCATGAGTTATTCTCCTTATCGTCCTTTTACGGACGGACAGGAAACCGGACTTTATGTTTCTGACCCGGAGAACAGTGAACTGACTTATGAGAAAAAGCACGAGTTGAACATCGGTGCGGATATGGGTTTCTTAAACAACCGCATCAATTTTGCAGTGGACTGGTACAAGCGTAATAACTACGATTTGATAGGTATCATCGCTACGCAAGGCGTAGGCGGTACTATCTATAAATATGCCAATATCGCTTCCATGAAGTCGCATGGTGTTGAGTTCACGCTTTCTACCAAAAATGTAAAGTCGCAGTCGTTCTCATGGAATACGGACTTCATCTTCTCTTACGCGAAAAATGAAGTAACCGATTTGAAGTCACGTGCCAGCATGATGGAACTTGTATCAGGAAACGGTTTTGCCATGCAAGGATATCCTGTACGCGGCTTATTCTCCATTCCATTTGCAGGATTGGATAAGAACGGTATTCCTCAATATTTGATTAATGGAGAAGTTACCAGTACGAATATTGACTTCCAGACACGCGAAAATTTGGATTATTTGAAGTACGAAGGTCCTACCGATCCGACTATAACGGGTAGTTTAGGTAATATCTTTACCTATAAAGGGTTTAAGCTGAATGTCTTTATGACATATTCATTCGGTAATGTAGTCCGCATGAATCCTTGTTTCAGCTACCAGTATTCGGATTTGTCTTCTATGCCTCGTGAGTTTAAGAACCGCTGGACAGTACCGGGTGATGAGGCTCGTACAAATATTCCGGCTATCATCTCCAAACGGCAGTATTATGAAAACCAGAATTTGGTGTATGCTTACAATGCTTACAATTATTCAACAGAGCGTATCGCCAAAGGTGATTTCATTCGTATGAAGGAGATTTCTCTTGCCTATGAATTCCCAAAAGCCTGGATAGAACCGGCCAAGATATCCAACCTGTCACTGAAGTTGCAGGCTACCAACCTTTTCCTCATTTATGCGGATAAGAAGTTGAACGGACAGGACCCGGAATTCTTTAATACCGGTGGTGTTGCCGCTCCGGTACCTCGCCAATTTACATTGACGCTTAGAGTAGGTTTTTAATTCATAATAAAAACAGAAAAGATGAAACATAAACATTTATATATAACAGCATTCTTTGCAACAGCTCTATTTGCTTCCTGTTCCGATTATCTGGATGAATTGCCGGATAATCGGACAGAACTGACTACCGAGGAAAGCGTAACCAGAATACTGGTTTCTGCCTATCCTACAACTACAAGTTGCGAAATTGGTGAGTTGCATAGTGATAATATTGATGAAAACAGTAATTTATACACCTACCTTTTCCGCTTGAACGAACACATGTATCATTGGCGGCAAACCACTGAAGAAGATCAGGATTCACCGCATGCTTTGTGGATTGACTGCTATAATTCTATAGCATCGGCGAACCAGGCGTTAAAGGCTATTGAGCGTATGGATAATCCGGAAAGTCTGCAACCGCAAAAAGGGGAAGCGTTGCTTTGCCGTGCATACAATCATTTTCTGCTCGCGACGATTTTCTGTAAGGCATATACCTCTACTCATGCAGAACAGGATTTAGGTATTCCGTATATGGATGAGTTAGAAACTACGGTAAATCCGAGTTACGATAGAGGCACACTTGCCACAACCTATCAACGGATTGCCGCAGATATTGAAGAAGGATTGCCACTGATAGACGATAATATTTACAGCAAGGCGAAATACCATTTCAACAAGAAGGCGGCGTACGCTTTTGCAGCTCGTTTTTATCTTTATTATATGCAATCGGACTTTTCTAATTGCCGGAAAGTGATAGAATATGCCGACCGTGTATTAGGTAGTAATGCGGCTGAAAGCTTGCGTAATTGGAAAGCGCTTGGAATGCTTTCTTCCAATCGTTCAGTACAGCCTAATGAGTATGTAAATGCTGATAATCAAGCTAATTTATTGTTGATTTCCGCTGATTCATATTGGCCGCTGGTTGCTGATCCGGGATATGCTCCATGCGAAAAATATTGTAGTAATGATATTACGGCTGCCGAGACTTGTAAGTCTACCGGACCATGGGGCTCACAAACTAATTACTGGCAAGAACCTTTTGCACCGGGTGGCTCTATTAAGAATGGTTTCCGCCGATTGGCTTTGTATCAGGAATATTCAACGTCGGGTGATAGTTATACGGGGCATATGGTATTGCCGGCATTTACAACTGACGAAACTTTACTTTGCCGGGCGGAAGCATACACTTTACTGAAACAGTATGACAAAGCGGCCGCAGATATTGATGCATGGCAGAAAGCTTTTACAAAAAATACGACCACCCTTACAAAAGAATCGATTAATAGCTTCTATGCGGCATTAAGTTATTATACCCCGGAGAATACGGCTAATCCTTCTGTCAAAAAAGAACTCCATCCGGCTTTTACGTTGGAACAAGGAATGCAAGAGAATTTGATTCATTGTATTCTGCATGCGCGCCGTATTCTGACATTGGAGGAAGGATTGCGTTGGCAGGATATAAAACGTTATGGCATTGTTATTTATCGTCGTTATTTTGAAGGAAGTACATTGGTACGTATCACTGATACAATGGGAGTAGACGATCCTCGTCGGGCTGTTCAATTGCCTTCCAATGTCATAACGGCAGGAATGGAACCTAATCCAAGAAATGATTAAAAACAAAAAGAGAGATATGAAAAGATATATTGTATATAGTTTATTGGTACTGACTGTATCCCTGCTGTTTGCTTCCTGTAATCAAGATACGGATATTGATTATAATAATAGCATCTTTACGGAAGAAAACGAACCGGAAGAAAGTGCTTTTGACAAATGGGTGATAAGTAATTACACGAATCCGTATAACATTTTGCTGAAGTATCGCATGGAGGATAAAGAGAGCGATATGACTCACGTATTGGTTCCGGCTACTTATGAAAAATCAGTGGTGTTAGCCAAGATTGTTAAACATGTTTGGTTGGAGGCTTATGATGAAACCACCGGTAATCCGAACTTTCTACGGCATTATGTCCCTAAAATCTTACATTTTATTGGTTCTCCGGCTTATGAAGATAATGGAACAATGGTAGTTGGTACGGCAGAAGGCGGTATGAAGATTACCTTATATAATGTAAACGATATCGATCCGGAAAATATCGATGTTAATATGCTGAATGAATACTATTTCCAAACTATGCATCATGAGTTTGCGCATATTTTGCATCAAACCAAGAACTTCGATCCTTCCTTTGAACGAATTACGGAGAATAGCTATGTTGGCTCCGACTGGTATATCAAGACAGACCCGGTAACAGGGGTTAGCACTTCACGTAGTGATTCGGATGCTTGGAAAGAAGGGTTTGTTACAGCTTACGCGATGAGCGAACCTCGCGAAGATTTTGTAGAAAATATTGCAATGTATGTAGTCAATACGGAGGCATATTGGAATAATATGCTTGCTAATGCAGGTGATACGGGAAGGGCGCTGATTGAACGTAAGTTCGACATTGTCTACGATTATATGCTGCAGACTTGGGGTATTGATTTGGATCGTTTACGTCAGGTTGTGCTTCGCCGTCAGGGTGAAATTGCTAATGGTGAACTTGATTTAAGTGTAATCAAATAAAAAGAATGAGATATGAAGAATAAGATTACTAAATATATATTGTTAGCTTTTACCTGCTTGGGCTTGCAAGCATGCCTTTTCCAAGAAGACGATATCTTTGAGAAGTCTTCTGCCAACCGGGCTTCTGAAAATGTAGCCGAATTGCAAGAGCTGCTGGTAAATGTTCCTAATGGTTGGAAAATGGAGTATTATCCGGGTACGGACTATTCTATGGGTGGAATTACTTTATTATGCCGTTTTGATGGCAATAATGTAACGGTAATGTCCGAAGTCGGTTCTGCCAAAACAGCATCAGGGAAGGAGGCTTCTTCACTTTATAAAATCACCTCTGAAGAAAGTACAGTCTTGACTTTCGATAGTTTCAATGAATTCGTTCATTGTTTCTCGGAGCCGGTAATGGGCATGAATACTAATTTGGAAGGTGATTATGAATTTGTCTATATGGGGCAAGAAGACAATAAAGTCTTTTTGCAAGGCCGTCGATATCATAATACTATGGTAATGACCCCACTTACTCAAGGAATCAGTTGGAAAGATTATATTAATCAGTTGAATCTGATAGAGAGAGAGGCATTCTTAAAAACTTATTCCCTTATGGTTGGGGGGCAGAAAATAGGAAATGCGGTTCGTACATCCCATCTTTTTTCTTTAACCGTCGATGGGCAGACCAGTAATGTTGCTCCTTTCATCTATACTCCGGAAGGAATTCGTTTTAAAGATGCGATAAGCCTTCAAGGGAAAAACGCGCAGAACTTTGTATGGAACAAAGCGGATATGACATTTACTTGTTCGGACGAAGGAGCTACAGATGTTGTTTTGAAGGCATTTTATCCTCAGAATTATACATCTTATGAAGACTATTTGGGTTTCTATTATATGTTTTATAAAGAATATGACCAATATAACGAAGCAGAAGATAAAGTTGATTTTAAACCGGGATATACGGTTGTTGAGCTGCGGCAAAAAGTGGAAGGTGAGAGCTTTATGCTGGTAAGCAGTAAGTTGGAAGCAGAAGCGGCCGATATTGTTGTAACTTATGACAAGGCTACAGGCCGACTGATAATAAAACCTCAGGATGTAACGGTTATGGGTTATCCGGGGGCTTTGGTCATAGGGTTTGAACAAGGTTTTCTACCTGCTCATTACGGACTTGATCTTGGAAATTTAGCGCCTCTTACAGAAATGGAGATGGGGTTGGTAGGTATTCCTGAAGGCTCTGGGGATGACTTGACACTTTCTTTTGTGGAGTATGGTAATGTATTCTCTTCAATGACTGGTGAAACTGCTACTTCTTTGATATTCACAGCTTACGACAATGAGAATTTCTCTACCAATAGTTATTTGGGCTTAATTGAATGGTACGATTCGATACAATTGCAAAAGTATTAATGTGAAGAATAGTCTGATTATGAAAAAAGTAATAAACATAATTTTGATAGTATGCTGTGTCTTGATAGCAGGATGTAGCGATGATGATAATGCGTCATCTACTTTAAAGATAGTAAAAGCGGATGTTAATATAAAAGCTGCCGGTGGAGATGCGACTATTGAATTGCAATCGGTGCTTCCGGTAGAGGTTACTGTTGATGCAGAATGGTGTAAAATAGCTGAACAGACGACAAGCCTGGTGAAATTTTCGGTAGAAGCTAACACTGATTTTCCGGGACGTTCTGCTCTAATTACGATTTCTGATGGTATGGAAAAGCAGACATTGACACTTGTGCAAGAAGGTGCCGTATTTATTTATAATGAGTCGGAGCAAGTACAACGTGTCGATAATGAAGGAGCTTCATTACCTGTTGAAGTGTATGGCTCTTTCCCTTGTGAAGTAACTATATCGGAGGCTGACAGGAGCTGGCTGTCCTATGTACCGGCAGAAGATGGTAAGGGGGGCTCTTTTGTTGTTGCAAAAAATACAACGGGAGCTATGCGTGGTAGTATTGTTGAAGTGACTTGTGGAGAACGTACTTATAGTTATGCTATTATGCAATATGATGTAGTCGATTTGTTGGGAATTTATCAGGGACAATACATCTCTTTATTAGACCAACAGACTTATGGCCTGTCCAATGTTGTGATTTCAGGACCGGATGCTTCCGGTGTTTATACTATCGATGGATTGCTTGAAGGTGAAACCGGTTGTGCAATAAAAGCGACTTATGAAAATAATATGTTTTCTATCAGTGCGGGGCAAAAACTGAAAGCATACGATGAGGTTCCCACATTTGATATTCATTTCGGTTTAATGAATCTGAGCGCCCGTTCTTATTGGAGTTCTGAATATACGGTAGGACTGGTTCCTGTATTTGTAGAGGGTGCCGGTATCGGGCTTTCATTTGAAGATAACGGTGGTATGCCGAATACATTTGCAGGTTTGTCTTTCTCTCTATTTAGGGGTGAGACGTATTACGATGATTATGAGATACTGCTAAGATGCTTACTGTATAGACCGAATTAGTAATAACCACAATAAAATTGTTATGAGTATGAAAAAGAGTTTATTCTTATGCGGTGCACTATTTGCGCTGACAGCATTTGTCGGTTGTAGTGATGACGATGACCCTAAAGTAGAGGCGCCGACTTTAAAATTGTCGACTAATGTGGTAACTGTTTCTGCGGATGGAACAGGAGCTGTAGTTGAGGTAACGACTAATCAGACATCTTGGAAAGCTTCACGTCCGGAAGCGGATGTATGGTGTGTCTTGAAGCAAGAAGATAATAAATTGTCAGTCAGTGCTACTGCCAATGAAACACTTACGGCGCGTACTACCAAAGTAACAGTCATTGCAGGTACAGGTTCTGATGCTAAGACTGAAGAAATAACAGTTACCCAGTCTGCTGCTAATGCCTATTTGACTGTCGAAGGTTTGGAAGCCGATGTCCCTGTCAGATTGGATGCTGCAGGTACGGTAATTGAATTTACTATTAACACAAATGCTGCGACATGGAGTGCTACTCGTCCTGAAACAGATATATGGTGTACTTTGACTCAGGACGGTAATAAACTTAAAATTCAAGCTGAGGCTTATACGGAAGATGCGGAACGCACTACGAAAATTACAATTAGTGGAGGAGCGGAGCCGGTATCCTTTGATGTAGTTCAGAAAGGTGAAGTTCCTGCTGCACCGATATACGCTATAACTATACCTACTGACTTTAGTAAGAGTTATGTTCAGAAAGTGATGGTGAATGGGGTGAAGGTAGCAGAAATCTGTAAAGAATATATTCGTACAGCTGATGAATCAGTTGATGCGCAAATGATAATTGCTTATCCTGTCATAAACGGACAAACAGATTTAACTAAAGGTTTAGTTATAGAGAATGGTGGGAATGTAGTTTGGAATTTGGATGACAATACATGTGCTTATATAGCCGGTGAAGCAACAGAAGCTTTGACTACAGTGTATTTAGAAGAGGGAAATTGGCTGACTACGGTTGAAAATACTACTGTTGAAACGGCGATAGAAGCAGAATTATTAGTTGATACTCGTCCTGGTGACACAAAATGGAGTTATAAGATAACAAAGATAGGTACACAATATTGGATGGCTGAAAATTTAAAAGCAAGAAGTTATTTGGATGGGACGGCTATTCCAAGATTGGGTGACAGCGAATGGATGAGTACAGAAAGTGGTGCCTATCGTTATCCATATTCTAATGAAGAGATTTTCCTTACTAATGGTGCTTTTTATAATGGATATACTATGTATGAAAAGAAAGGATTGGCACCGGAAGGTTGGATTGTACCATCTGACGTTGAATGGGAAAAGTTGGTTACATATGTAGGACCGACAAATACGAGTGGTAAGAAATTTAGGTCATCAGCAAATGGTGCTTGGAACACAGGAGATCATACAAATGTGACGGGCTTTAGTGCTATTGGGGCAGGATATTATGGCGGTACAGCTACGGGTGATGCGGATGATGGTAAAAGAACTTATTGGTGGAGTACTACTAAAGGAACAGATCCTATGGTTGATAGAGGAAAAGAGTCTCCCAAGGCATATCCACTTGCAACAGGAGGACCGGGGTTGATGAATGATCCATTTGATATGCAAACATGGGTGAAAAGCTATGAATTTGGATTTTCAATTCGTTGTGTTAAGCAAGGTGTTTCTATTGTAAAATAGAGAAAATAAGTTTTCTGTCAGAGGTATTATTCTCTGACAGAGAATACCATTTGATAATAAAACTGACAAATCATAACAATAATATATATAATACCCATGAAGAAATATTTGTGGATTTTAATACCGGTTTTCCTATTGTTTGTTTCAGGATGCTCTGATGAAGAAACACAACAAATCAGTTGTGCTATTCAAGTACCATCCGATGGAGAAACAATCCAGGTAAGAGCCGGTGAAAAGTTATTTATTAGGGGATATGGAAAGGCCGATCATGGTCAAATTGTATCTGCAGAACTGAAAGTAGCGGGTTCGGTGATACCGGATGTTACTACAGTACCTTTTTATTATGGTTATTCGTTGCCGGAAGACCAAGCTGCAGGTGAATTGAAAGTAGAATTGACTGTACAAGGAGAGACTGGAGTAACTGCCTCTACTTCGTCTACTGTTATATTAGCTATTGACCTCGGACCTCAACCACCTAAAGTTGGCACAATGACGGATAGTCGTGATGGTATCGTTTATAAGACGGTACAATTAGGAAATCAGCTTTGGATGGCTGAAAATCTTCGGTATCTGCCGCAACAAGATTATGATGTATCATCCACCGATCCTAAATATTATGTAATGTTGGATTATGATGCAACAACAGAATTAGGACAAGGATTTTTGGATGCTTACGGTGCTTATTATAATGTACCTGCTGCTTTACAAGGTCATGCTTTACAAAGCATGGAGTCTACACAGAAGATACAAGGTGTGTGTCCGGAGGGATGGCATATACCTTCAATAACAGAATGGCGTAATTTAGCTCAATATGTCGTAGATGCAAAAATGGCGGCTTCAATTAATGGTGTTGTCGATGAGACAGCTGTGGGTAAAGCTTTAGCTTCTACAACAATGTGGAAACTGCCTTTTGATACGGAAGATGCACCTTTGCCTACTTGGATTGGAGAAGCTATGGAAGAAAATAATGCAACACAGTTCAATGGAATACCTACAGGCTTTAGAGCGTGTGCAGGAGAAGAAGCATGGATGGATTTGACATATAGTGCAGGCTGGTGGAGTTCAACGGCAGGAGTTGCTATGTCTGATTTTGCTATGCCGGTTCGAATGTGGGCTACCGATGGTGTATTGGGTACATCTTCTGAATTTAATCCGGGAGTGGGGCTTCCTGTCCGTTGTTTGAAAGATTGATAGTAGATTATTTATTATTCATAAAAAAGTTAGCAACATGAAAAAGTATGCATTTTTATTAGTAGCCCTTTTTACTTTATGGGCTTGTAGCGACGACGACACTACACCGCAACAAGAAGTAACTTGTTCGATTACAGCTCCGGCTGAAGGTACTATTATTGATTTAGCAACAGTCACCTCAATGACTATTAAGGGCGAAGGCGCTGTTAATGTAGGGGAAATAGAGAGCGTAACTCTGAAAGTAAACGGTAAATCGGTTTCTGAGGTGACAAAAGTGCCGTTTTCTTATGATTATACTTTTGCAGCTGATCAAGCCATCGGTGATATGAAGATTGAACTGACCGTTAAAGGAGATGCGGGTAAAGAAAAGACGGCGACAGCAAATGTTACATTGAAGAAAACAGAATCTGGTACTGATCCTGAACCGGAGCCAGATCCTGAACCGGAACAAGAAGTTACTTGTGAAATTACTACTCCAACCTCAGGTGAGACATTTGATTTAGCTACTGTTACGGAATTAAATATAACAGGAAAAGCAGCTGTAAATGTAGGCACTGTGGAAACTTTTATTCTAAAAGTAGGTGGGGTGGAAATTGCTCCTGCTCCTACTCTGGCTGAGGATGGTACATTTTCTCATACTTATGCACTGACAGACCAGCTTACCGGTGAACTGTCAATCGAATTGGCGGTTAAAGGTGATAAAACTGCAACTGTAAAAATAGCATCAGTAGCCGTTACATTAACGAGAACAGTAGCTCCACCGATAGCAGAAACATTTACAGATGAACGTGATGGACATGTTTATAAATATGTTACAATTGGAACACAAAGTTGGATGGCAGAGAATCTTGCTTATTTGCCTGTAATCAATGTTCCTAAAACAGCAGTGCCTATTTGTGATGAAGATCCATTATATTTTGTATTGAATTATGAAGGTACTGATCTAGCTGCTGCCAAACAAACAGAAGAATATAATAAATATGGTGTTTTATATAATTGGTATGCTGCAATGGGGCAGAAATCTGCTACAGGTGCAAGTGCAGATGCTATCCCAAGTGGTGTACGAGGCGCATGTCCGGCGGGATGGCATTTACCTAGTAAAGCAGAATGGAAAGTTTTGGAAGAATTTGTTGCAGCAGAATTACCAGGAGTTGATGGAAATGGTTGGTATGATGAGTTTGATACTTTTTCATGGATTTATGAATCTGGCTTGAAAAATGTTTGGGGAGCATTGGCTGGTAAAGAAGGCTGGGGTGTAACATCTATGGGAGATGAAAATCCGGATTTAAAGAAAGGGCCGCAAGATACTTATGGACTGAATCTTATACCTTCTGGTTCTTCTTCTAGAATGGAAGATCTCTATGGAAATTGGTGGAATATTACTACTTCAAGTACTAGTTTTTGGACAACAGATGTACAAAGCTCTGGAAATGGGTATGTACAATATGATAATATGAGTTATAGACCTACATACTCTAAATTTGGTACTAATCCTGTAATAGGTTACTCAGTTCGTTGTGTAAAAGATTAAAATAAAAAAGTATATATCATCTGTAAGTTTGTGAAAACGAATATTTGATATTTTAATTCTCTCTAACAAGTATAAGACCGTTACTAAGTATTTTCTAGTAGCGGTCTTTTTATGTTATCCCATAATCATAAGGGATAGTATTCCTCTCTGTTTATTCATCTGTCTGAAACAAGCTTAATGTGTTAGTTCTCAGTGTGGAACTTTTTGTTTCAGCGGTAAAAACAAAAAGTTCCAAGCGGGGAAACGAAAAGTTTCATGCCGGTAAACGATTAGTTCCAACGGTTGAAACTTTCTGTTCCATTGAGGAAAACTTTTAGTTTCAACCTGTGAATAACCTTATCGTTTATTCCTTTATCTTAGCAAGTATGTACAGAAAAGCCCGTATCAGCACGCTTGTGTCGGAAAAAATAACACTTCTTTAGGAAATATGAAGAATAACCATTACTTTTGTTGCAAATAGTTAGTCTTGAATAATTAATAAGAGCGAATAATTAATACGAGCGAGATATGAAAGAACTGGATTGGGCTAATCTGCCGTTCGGCTATATGAAGACAGATTACAATGTGAGAATTTACTATCGTAACGAACAGTGGGGCGCATTGGAAGTATGTAGCGAGGAAACTATTCCTATGCACATGGCTGCTACTTGTCTGCACTATGGTCAGGAAGCATTTGAAGGCTTGAAAGCATTCCGTGGCAAAGACGGTAAAGTGCGTATTTTCCGTTTGGAAGAAAATGCGGCGCGTTTGCAGTCTACATGTCGTGGTATCTTGATGCCTGAGTTGCCGACAGAACGTTTTAAAGAAGCTATTCTTAAAGTCGTGAAGCTGAATGAACGCTTTATTCCGCCTTACGAATCGGGAGCTTCCCTGTATATCCGTCCGTTACTGATTGGTACGGGAGCGCAGGTTGGCGTGCATCCGGCAAATGAATATCTGTTTGTTGTATTCGTAACACCGGTAGGGCCTTATTTCAAGGGCGGGTTCTCAACCAATCCGTACGTTATTATCCGTGAGTTCGACCGTGCTGCGCCTCTGGGCACAGGTATCTATAAGGTAGGCGGTAATTACGCGGCCAGCTTGCGTGCCAATAAGAAAGCGCACGATTTAGGCTATGCTTGCGAGTTCTATCTGGACGCCAAAGAAAAGAAATACATCGACGAATGCGGTGCGGCCAATTTCTTTGGTATCAAAGACAATACATATATCACTCCGAAGTCCACTTCTATCCTTCCGTCCATCACCAACAAGAGCTTGATGCAGTTGGCTGAGGATATGGGTATGAAAGTAGAACGTCGTCCGGTTCCGGAAGAAGAACTGCTGACTTTCGAGGAAGCGGGCGCTTGCGGTACGGCTGCGGTTATCAGTCCGATTGAACGCATTGACGATGTAGAAAACGGTAAGTCGTACGTGATTGCCAAAGATGGAAAACCAGGACCTGTGTGTACGAAGTTGTACAATAAGTTGCGTGCTATTCAATACGGTGACGAGCCCGATACACATGGTTGGGTAACTATCGTAGAATAACGCATGAGTATAAAGATTACAACCCTTGTCGAGAATTCGGTTTACGGCAAAGGATTACAGGGAGAGCATGGGCTTTCCCTGCTTGTTGATACGGGTGGGCATCGTCTGCTGTTTGATACCGGGGCATCCGACCTTTTTATACGTAATGCCCGGATGCTCGGGATTGATTTGAAGGATGTGGATTTCTTGGTACTGTCGCATGGACATCGTGACCATACAGGCGGTCTGCATCACTTTCTTCAGGTGAATCAAAAGGCTGAAGTAGTCTGTAAGAAAGAGCTTTTTATTCCGAAGTTCAAGGAAGAGCGTGAAAACGGCGTGATGCATCCTGACGCTTTGGATAGCACCCGTTTCCGTTTTGTGGATGAAGTCACCGAATTGTGTCCCGGCGTATTTGTTTTTCCCCGGTTGGCTATTGCGGATGAAGAAGATACGCATTTTGAACACTTCTTCACTTTGGCGGGAGGGAACAAACAGGCTGATACTTTTACGGATGAATTGGCATTGGTACTGAAACAAGGTGATGAAGTGTCTGTTTTGAGTGCCTGCTCGCATCGGGGAATTACGAATATCATCCGCGTAGTGCAGGAACATTTTCCGCAGACCTCGTTGAAACTGGTATTGGGTGGTTTTCATATCCGCAATACTGCAAAAGAGAAATTTGATGTGATAGCCCGTTTCTTTGAAAACCATTTGCCTCAAAGGCTGGGAGTTTGTCATTGTACGGGCATTGATAAATACGCATTGTTTCATCAATGCTTTGGCGACCGGGCTTTTTATAACTATACCGGTCGGGTAGAAATACTTTAATACATACGAATGGGAAAGAATAAGTTAGAGAAGTTTGCCGATATGGCGAGTTATCCGCATGTTTTTGAATATCCGTACTCGGCAGTGGACAACGTTCCGTTTGACATGAAGGGAAACTGGCACCGACAGTTTTTCAAAAACGACAATCCGATTGTACTGGAACTGGGTTGCGGTCGTGGAGAATACACAGTAGGACTGGGACGTATGTTCCCCGACAAAAATTTCATCGGCGTGGATATAAAAGGGGCGCGTATGTGGACGGGAGCTACCGAATCTTTGGAATCGGGTATGAAGAACGTCGCCTTCCTGCGTACCAACATTGAAATCATAGACCGCTTCTTCGCACCGGGTGAAGTGAGCGAGATATGGCTTACATTCTCAGACCCGCAGATGAAAAAAGCGACCAAGCGCCTTACATCCACTTATTTTATGGAACGCTACCGTAAGTTTCTGAAAGACGGCGGCACTATCCATGTCAAGACCGACAGCAACTTCATGTTCACCTATACCAAATATATGATAGAGAAGAACGGACTTCCTGTTGAGTTTGTCACCGACGACCTCTATCATTCCGGTTTGGTGGATGATATTCTCGGCATTCGCACCTATTATGAACAACAGTGGCTCGACCGCGGTTTAACCATAAAATACGTCAAGTTCAGGCTTCCCCGATGTGGCGGACTGCAAGAACCCGATGTCGAAATAGAGTTGGACGAGTACCGCAGCTACAATCGCAGCAAACGCAGCGGTCTCCAAACCGGTAAATAAACAGTGGCTATCAAATAGTAAACAGTAAATAGTAAAATAGTAAATAACATGACTCTTTATCCTAAATTGATTTTGGATGCACTGGCAACGGTGCGTTATCCCGGCAACAAGAAGAATCTCGTTGAGGCCGAAATGGTTGCCGACAATTTGCGTATTGATGGGATGAAAGTTAGTTTCTCACTGATTTTTGAGAAACCGACCGATCCTTTTATGAAGTCAATGGTAAAGGCTGCCGAAACAGCAATACATACCTATGTCTCACCGGAAGTGGAAGTGACGATTACCACGGAAAGCCGTCAGGCTGCACGGCCGGAAGTTGGTAAATTGCTGCCGCAGGTAAAAAATATAATCGGTGTGTCTTCCGGTAAGGGCGGTGTAGGCAAGTCGACCGTATCGGCCAACCTGGCGGTTTCTTTGGCTAAGCTGGGCTATAAAGTAGGTTTGTTGGATGCCGATATCTTCGGACCGTCCATGCCCAAGATGTTCCAGGTGGAAGATGCCCGTCCGTATGCGGAGAATATCGGCGGACGTGACTTGATTGTGCCTATTGAAAAATACGGTATCAAACTGCTGTCCATCGGTTTCTTTGTAGATCCCGACCAGGCTACTCTGTGGCGTGGCGGTATGGCAAGCAATGCTTTGAAACAGTTGATTGCCGATGCCGACTGGGGCGAATTGGATTATTTCCTGATAGACCTTCCGCCCGGAACCAGTGATATTCACCTTACCGTAGTGCAGACGCTTGCCATGACCGGGGCTGTTGTTGTCAGCACGCCGCAAGCCGTGGCTTTGGCAGATGCCCGTAAGGGTATCAATATGTTTACGAATGATAAGGTGAACGTGCCTATCCTCGGTTTGGTAGAAAATATGGCTTGGTTTACTCCTGCCGAACTTCCGGAGAATAAGTATTACATTTTCGGCAAAGAGGGAGCCAAGAGTCTCGCAGAGGAAATGAATGTTCCTTTATTGGGGCAGATTCCTATCGTGCAAAGCATCTGTGAGAGTGGTGACAAGGGAACTCCTGTCGCTTTGGATGAAAATACGGTGACAGGACGCGCTTTCTTGCAACTGGCTGCCGCTGTGGTACGTCAGGTAGACCGCCGGAATATGGAAATGGCGCCCACCAAGATTGTAGAGACACATAAATAGAAAGATACCCGTATTATTTACTTTAAATTTGAGAAGCATGAAAAGTTTAAAGGTATTATTGTTGGGCATGTGCGTCGCATTGTGCGCATGTTCATCGCAGACATCCACTGTGCAGACAAACGACAAGGGAACTCAATGGCAATGGGAAAACGGAACGATTATTGTTGAAACTCCCCAACGTCCGGCAGACCAGAAAAGCGTGATAGGATTGGCGCTTCCTAAAATGGAAGTGGTGCGTGTGGGATTTGTAGGTCTGGGAATGCGTGGTCCCGGGGCGGTAGAGCGTTTTACCCATATTCCCGGAACGCAAGTAGTGGCGCTTTGCGATTACGAACAGGAGCGTGCGGAGAAGTGCCAGAAATATTTAGAGCAGGCTTCTATGCCGAAAGCTGCCGTATATTCCGGCGAAAAGGGATACGAGGAACTTTGCAAGCGCGATGATATCGATTTGGTTTATATCGCTACCGACTGGTTGCATCATTTTCCCGTAGCCATGTGTGCTATGGAGAACGGGAAGAATGTGGCTATCGAAGTTCCTTCCGCAATGAATCTGAAAGAGTGCTGGGACTTGATTGACATGAGCGAAAAGACTCGCAAGCACTGTATGATTTTGGAGAACTGCTGTTACGACTGGTTTGAAATGAATACGCTGAACATGGCGCAGCACGGGGTGTTCGGTGAAGTGATTCGTGCGCAAGGCGCTTATATCCACAACCTGAGTCCGTTTTGGAACCATTATTGGAAAAATGGCGAGGGTGATAAGTTGGGCTGGCGTCTGGATTATAATATGAGGCATCGCGGTGACGTGTATGCCACTCATGGTCTTGGCCCTGTTGCACAGGCTCTTGATATCCACCGCGGTGATCGTATGCAAACGTTAGTCGCCATGGATACTAAATCGGTAGTAGGAAAGTCTTTGGTTGAGGCAAGAACCGACTCCGCTTGCAATAATTTCCGTAATGGCGATCACACCACGACACTGATTCGTACCGCTAACGGTAAAGTGATTGAAATACAGCATAATGTAATGACTCCCCAGCCATACAACCGTCTGTATCAACTGACCGGTTCAAAGGGATTTGCCAATAAATATCCCGTAGAAGGATATGCGCTTGATGCCGACCAACTGACCGCTTCGGGGGTAGAACCTAAAGTAGACGACCTGAATTCGCATGGTTTCTTACCGGAGGCGGAGATGGAAGCGCTTGTCGCTAAATACCAACATCCTATTTTAAAGAAATACGGTGACATGGCAAAAGAAGTTGGTGGTCATGGTGGCATGGATTTTATCATGGATAGCCGTCTGGTTTATTGCCTGCAAAACGGTCTGCCTTTGGATATGGATGTATACGATTTGGCGGAGTGGTGCTGTCTGGCGGAATTAGGTGAGCTTTCTATGGATAATAATTGTGCTCCGGTGGCGTTCCCCGACTTTACCCGTGGCGAGTGGAATGTTGTGAAAGGGTATAAGCACGCTTATGCAAGTCCTGAAGATGAAGCTGCCGCTATGGAAAAGGCAAAAGCGTTTACTGCCAAACTGAAAGAGCAGGGGGCTAAAGAATGGGCGCAGGCTGAGAAGAAATAATACTTTTCACTGGTAACAGGTGGTCTTTGGAACCCGGCCTGTCAGATGATAAAGAGGTGTATTACAAAACGAATGTTCCGATTAAGGTTGTTTTGTTTTGTAATACACCTCTTTATATATGTCCTTGTTTTAATCGGTCACTTTTAACAGTTCCTCTTTCATCTTTTCAACACCGGGAAAACCGGTTTGCTTGAATTTGATATCTCCCTTACGGTCGATAATCAAATAGGTAGGGACGCCTCTGATTCCGAAGCTTTTACTTAGATATTCCCATTGCGCGTTTGTCAGACGGTAGTGCTCTCCATGAATGTCGGGAATCATGTTTTCCCATGTCTTCTGTGGAGAAACTTCGCCTGTGATATACAGATAGACAATATCCTTATCTTTTAACTCTTCTTTCATGGGAGCCATTACTTTGTTCGCCATGCGGCAAGGACCGCACCAGGTTGCCCAGAAGTCTACTAAAAGTACCTTACCTTTGAATTTGCCGATAATGGAGGGAAATAAATCCTCATTACTTACTTCGCCTGCCTCGTTGATGGTAAAACCTGATTTTTTCTTATTGTTCTCGAGTAGCTGCAATAACTGTTCGTTGGCTTGTTGCAATGTGCGTTGATAAGCATCGGGCAGAGTGGTGATTTCAACTTTTTGGGTATCGGTCAGCGGAGTAAAGTCTTTTATACTCTGATAGAGCAATGTCGTGCGGGCGATATCGAAAAATACGCCTTTATCGGTCCCCAATCTCCGGGCGTAATCATTTTGGCGGCGTGCCGATACGTTGATTGCGTACAGGTAAGGTTGTACAAGAATAGCTTGTGGGATATTCAGATGTTTCAAGGTTTCGGTGGGAATATAATCTGCCGGTAAACTTTCGTCTAGTTTTTTGAAATAGGCTTCGGATTCATTTCTTTGCAGTTTTTTCTGTTGCAGAGCGGCCTGCGTCAACAGCCAAGGGGCTTGTGTCAATGTTTGGATTATATTCAATTCCTTTTCAAGAGAGAGTAGTTGTTTGGCACTTTGGCTGAGACTGGCATTGTCTATTTTCTGTTGAATATCTTTTGCTTTGTCAAGCATATAGGTTTTGTAGGCTGCTATATCCATGTTCCTAATCTCTTTTATTAGGGTCTGGTAATTAGTTATCATATCGGTGTTGATGCGGTTTCTATTCAACTCCTCGGATAAACTTGCCAGCGGCCCATTGATGTAGACGATTTCACCATAAGGCTTTTTGCTTTTGTGGAAAGTAGATTTTTTTCTGGATATTTCCCGCAAATTGATGTACAGTTCGCTGGTTTGTTCCGGCTCCACAAAAAAGTTTATATCTGTACCAAGAAGATTGATTGCGGCCGCTGTGGTTCCCATTACGGGGAAAGTGATATTAAAGCTTCCGTCTCGTTTGATTTCCGTTTTGATGGGGTCGGCATAACCTTTTGAGGGTTCCGACAGATATAGGGAGAGCTCTTTCATCATGCAGGGACGATAATCCAACAGCTTCCCTTTTACAGTCGTGTTACCATATTGCACAAGGGGAGCGGGGAGTGTGGCATTTTTATCTATCGGATGAGCTACGGCTTCCTGCGGTAACATTAACTTCGGCAGTTCTTTGCTTTTCAGTTGTATTCCCCAAATACTGAAAGCTCCTTCCACACCTTCCCCTTCTGTAAAGTCGATGGATGTAACTTTGGCTGGCAATGGCGGAAATACCAGTTGAAACTCTGCTTCACCGGATTCCGGCATCCAAAATTGCTTTCCGGGAGTGATGCCTATGCCGGAGCGTAATAAGTAAGTTTCTCCGTTATTGTCTTGCAGGTAACTTTCCGAGGCAATCCGTATCCAGTTTTTTGGACGGTATTTGGAGTAGATATGCAGTATAGTGGCTGTGTCGCTAAGTATTATTTTACTTACTTCGATGGAGGTCGTGTTACGTACGCAGAATGGCGGTTCTTCGATAACCCGGTTTTTGGCTTGGACGGTACAACCTACTATCAAGCCGACGATAAGTAATAGTGTTTGTCTCATAATATGTTGGTTTTTTATCAAAAATACGCATGTTTCGCAGAAGTGCAAGTATATGCGAGTTAATTGATGCAAAACGAAAGAAAATCGTATTTTTGCAAGAAACTTTGTATCTTTGGGAAATACTTAACATCATCTATAACATGAAAACAAAATCTTTTCTTTTGTGCCTTGTTTTGGCTGTATCCGCCAATGCACAAGTCGTCTATCACGACGCTTCCGCTTTTCCTCTGTTGGGAAAAGCTACCGAGACAACCCTTACACGTTACGAACGTTTGCCGGATTCTTTACAGAATATCTCCCGTAAGCCTTTATGGGAGTTAGGGCGCAACAGTGCCGGACTTGCTGTACGCTTTCGTTCTAATTCTACCCGGATTGCTGCCAAATGGGATGTATTGCTCGACAGGAATATGAATCACATGACCCCTACGGGTATTAAAGGACTTGATTTATATTGTCTGCAAGATGGAAAGTGGATGTTTGCCGGGAGCGGACGTCCGCAAGGAAAGGCGAATGAGGCGACGATGGTGAAAGATATGCTGCCGGAAGAACGTGAATATCTTTTGTACCTTTCTTTATATGATGGAGTGACTTCTCTTTCTATCGGTGTCGATTCGTTATCTCAAATTAGCGGGCCGGCAGTAGAATTACCGGTGCGTAAGAAGCCTGTCGTATTTTACGGGACAAGTATTCTGCAGGGAGGTTGCGCTTCCCGTCCGGGTATGGCGCATACCAATATTTTGGAGCGCTGGCTCAATCGGGAGTGTATTAATTTGGGATTTAGCGGTAATGCTTTATTGGATTTAGAGATAGCGCATGTGATAGCGGGTGTGGATGCTTCGGTATTTGTATTGGATTTTGTTCCGAATGCCAGTGTGGAGCAGATAAAGGAACGTACTGATAAGTTCTATTCTATTATCCGTAGCAAATATCCTGATACGCCCATACTCTTTGTGGAGAATCCTGTATTTACTCATTCCCGTTTTAATAGAACCGCTGCCAAGGAAGTGAAAGATAAGAACGAAACTTTGCATACTGTTTTTCAATCTCTCAAAAAGCGGGGAGAGAAGAATATCTATCTGCTTTCTTCCAAAGATATGATAGGGCATGATGGAGAAGCTACCGTAGACGGTGTTCATTTTACGGATTTAGGTTTTATGCGTTATGCGGAGATGTTGTATCCGGTGTTGAAGAAACATATAAAAACAGAGTAAAGGGAAGTAAATTGTAAAAGTAACTTCTCCCTGTCATTTAAAACGCAGTGAAGAATCCCTTTCTCTTATATGTATGGGAAGGAGATTCTTCACTGCGTTTTAAATGACAGGGAGAGATGTTTATCAAAGCTTAGTATTTCCCTGACATTCGTATATCAAGTTTCTCAGCCTTAAGCTTTCTTCTTGAAAAGTTCTTTCAAACAAATTGTCTTATTATTAATCAGCGGATGAGCCCAGAACCCGATGAATGTAATATAACCTACGAATACGAGGATAATCAACATACCGGTACGTAATGAAGTTGCATCCGCCAGCATACTGATAATCATCGGACCGCCGGCTCCGCCTACAATCGCCGAACACAGGATACCCGCAAACGAGCCATGATGTTGCGATGCCGAGTTCAGTGCCAGTGAGAATACGATGGAGTACATCATGGAAATGCTGAAACCGATAGCCGGGAAAGCAATGATAGATGCTTCCTTATTTCCAAAGAGCGCAGTCAGCAATAAGACGATAGTTAATCCGCCTGATATTTGGAGCAGCCGTTTACTGTCAATCAATTTCAACAGTACCATGCCTACCAAACATCCGGCAGTCATTAATCCCCAGAAATAACTTACAGCTTGCGCACCTTCTACCTGCGGGTTCACTCCGTGATATTGTTCGAGGAATGTACTCATAAAGATGGAAGTTCCCTGTTCCGTGCTGACGTAACAGAAAATACCGAGGAAGAACAACCATACGTATTTCTGCTTGAACAGTGCCAGATAAGAATCTTTTGAACCGCTCTTTTCATCTTCTTTCAACTCGATTTTCGGAAAGCGGGAAACGCTTACGGCAATCAGCATTACCAGCAATAGTAACGTAAATACCCAGTAAAGCGATACCCACGGCAAGTCGGGCGGGGTGATACCTGCCAAGAGGTCGATGAAGAAATTCCGGCCTTCCGTGTATATATCCGGATTGAGTTCGTGAATCAGGTATGTGTATACCAAAGGGCTGAGGAAAGAAGCGATACCGAATACGAATTGGGCTACCTCTGCCACGAACGCGTAGTTCTCTTCTCCGCCTACGACACGCTGTAACGGATTAATAACTGTCTGCAACATGGCCATACCCAAACCTATGATGAAAGAAGAAGCCAGCAGCACAGGGTATGTGTGCATGCAAGCAAACAACGTTGTTCCGATAAACGGCATCAGGAAGCCCAAGAACAATACCGGTTTCTCGCCGAAGCGGTCAATCATCAGTCCGGCAGGAATAGACATGATAGCATAGGCAATGAAGAAAGAAGTCGGGATGAATCCCGCCATTGCCAGGTCACTCAAATTGAAGTTATGAATAATGTCCGGAATGAGCGGTCCCAGGATATTAGTAATAAACGATATGGTAAACCAGAACGCCATGATTAGCGCCAGCATTCCTAAATTCTTTTTCATACTATTTTGTGTTTAATGAGAAGACCAGTGACGCGGCGCCGATACTTCCAGCTTTATTACCTAAAGATGCAGCCATGATTTGAGTATTCACGGCACAGTCGGCTATGGCATAACGATGTGCTTTTTCGCTGACTTTCCGGATATAGAAGTCGCCGGCTTCGGACAGTCCGCCACCTATTACGATGCGTTGCGGGCTGAAGATGTTGATGAATCCGGCGATGCCATGTCCCAGAAAGTCACAATGCTCGTCCAAGCACTCTGTCGCCAGTTCGTTTCCTTCTTTATAAAGGCGTACGATAAGCTCTCCGTTGATGTCTTCACCCGGGAATGAGACACCGGCTTCAGCGGCACGTTTGCTGAAACGGCGTACCAGTGCCGAAGTGGATGCATAATGCTCCAGGCATCCCACGGAACCGCATGCGCAAGGTTCACCATTAGCGATAAGGGGCACATGTCCCAGTTCGGTACCGCGGTTGGCAAAACCGTTGAACAGTTTACCGTCGATAACCACTGCGCCGCCGATACCGGTTCCTACGGTCAGGAACACGACATTCTTTGCACCTTGTCCGGCACCGTACATCGTTTCTCCCAACCCCATCAGGTTGGCGTCATTGCCCATCTGTACAGGCAGGCCGGTTTCCGCTTCAATGCGGTCGGCAAGATTCAGATTCTCCCAACCCTTGATGTTCTCGGCTCCACCCAATACTATGCGGTTCGTTTCGTCCACAATACCGGGAGTACCTATACCTATACCTTCTACCGCTACTCCGAGTTGCAGGGCCGAAGCCATCACCTCTTTGCAGGCGGTTACCAATTGACCGATTACCGCTTCCGCGGATACGTCGGCTTTTGACGGTAACTTCCCTTGAAAGTGAAATACGCCTTCATTATCAATAAGGGCGTATTTCACAGAAGTACCGCCAAGGTCAATTCCTATAGCGTATTTTTTCATAATTATCAAACTCTTTCAGCCCAGATAGGAGAACTCCAAGCCCATTGTCCGTCGCGCTGACGTACACGTACGTAGTAATAATCGGTGTCACGCTGAGGTTCTTTGTCTTCCATGTAGTGTTCTACGGTGAAGCAGCTTTCAGGCATGGCGCGGTTAAAGAGAATAGCTTCGCTCAACCAGCCGATCATGAAGTGAGAACGGGAACCTTCAAGCAGTTCGCCCAATGTGTGTTCGAACTTCTTGCCGTTGAAGTCTGCGGTAAGTATTCCGTCCTTCGGCATTTCCAGGTCGAGGATTACCGCCTGCATGGCTGCGGTGGTCGTATTCGGGTTCTTGCTGCTGTACAAATCCAGTTCCGTTTCTTTCTCGCCCACGGAGAGAATACGATTTACGTGTGTCTTGAACTCGTGTTCGCCCTCTTGGGGAGAAGTGAAGGCTGCGCCACGGAAGCAAGGAGTAACGCTTACGATACGGCCCTTGTTTACCGACAGCTTACCTTGCCAGTGTACGTACTTTTCTTCGCGGTTCCAACCGAAATCAACTTTTACTTTGCAACGGACGGTATCGCCTTCCGGTGCAACCGGAGTTAACGGGCCGTTCATGCGGGCCAATATCTGACCGTTTTTGACAATGTCTACATAATCGATGCAGCTTTCGCCGGTTACATTCAAGTAGATACGACGGCTGTTGCCACGGACAACATCACCCATGAAAGCGTCATTAAGACGGAAGTCGATTATTATTTTATCACCGGTGGCGGCGCATACGTGGCGGGTACGAAGAGCTTCCCAGATAGCGTCACGAGTCAATGACGGAGCCAGAACACCGATACGTCCGTCACCGTAGCTGCCCGGATAACCGGAGTGCTGGTCGGTAGAAGCCATGATACCGAATTTGTGGCCTTGATCCAGACCGTATTGGATAGTGCCTTCCCATTGGCGGGGACCCATATCGTGCAGATACGGATAATCGCCCTGGTCGCTTTCTGCCAAACCGTGGCGGGAATACATTTCGACGAACGGAGTAATATCTCCTTCGGTGAAGCATTTCCAGTTGTAGCCGCGATAACCGCCCTGATAACCCATGTGGTGCGGAGTGACGAATACTTTATGTCCTTTGGCTTTCTCTTTCCAGTCTTCGATGGAAGTACATTCCACAAGCGGTGCGTCCAAGTCATAGTTCAGCGCTACGTGGTCGCCATGCTCCATACTGTGTGCCTCGTATCCTACGAAAGTAAGGAATTCGCCTTCCTTATTGTATTCGTTGGTCATCTTTACATATTTCTCATAACCGCCTTCGCGCAAACGCTTGAAAGCTCCGGTATGATAGTCGATTACCCATTTCAGACGGGGATCGTTTGCACCCGGAATATCCGGCCACATAGCGTGGGGAGTTACGCTGACAAAGTCCAACTGGCCTTTGGCCGCTTCAAAAGCATCGCGCATATCGCCGTGTCCGTAAGTAATGTTACAGTGGTTATGTAAGTCACCCCAGAAAACTTTAAGGTTGCTTGCCGACGGCATAATTTTCTTTGCTTCTTTGCTTCCTGCTACGCAAGAGCCGAGCAGGCTTCCTGAAGCTGCCAGTCCGAGAAAAGACCAGCCTGTGTTTTTTAGAAAACTTCTTCTATCCATGATAATAAATTTAATGGTTTTATCTGTTTTTCATCAATCTTCTGTCACCCTTGAAAAGCTCGTTTACTTTTTCGTCGGGGTCATTGTCATTGTATTGCTTTTGAGTGTCTTGCAGCAGTTGCATCAGCTCTTTCTGTTTTTCAGCGTATTCCGGTTTACCGAACACATTGTTCATTTCGCGCGGATCGGCTTTCATATCATACATTTCCCATTCGTCGATGTCGTTATAGAAATGAATCAGTTTGAAGTCCTGTGTGCGAATACCGTAATGACGTTTCACCGAGTGCTCTGCGGGATACTCGTAATAATGATAGTAGGCAGCTTTACGCCAGTCTGCGGGAGTTTTGCCTTCATTCTCTAATACGGGTTTCATGGAAGTTCCCTGAATATCCGATGGAATTTCCACTCCGGCAAAGTCAAGGAAAGTAGGAGCGAAGTCCACATTCATACAGATTGCGTTACTTGTGCTGCCGGCTTTAATGGCTTTGGGGTAACGGATGATAAGCGGCATGCGCTGGCATTCCTCATACATGAAGCGTTTGTCGAACCAACCGTGCTCGCCGAGGAAGAATCCCTGGTCGGAAGTGTAGACAATGATTGTATTATCCAGCTCGCCAATCTTTTCAAGATAGTTCAAAAGGCGGCCGATATTTTCGTCTACCGACAGTACGGTAGACAGATAGTCGCGCATATATTGCTGATACTTCCAGCTGACTAACGCTTTACCTTTCAAGTTGCCCTTGCGATATTCGGCAATGCGTTGCGCATACACTGAATCCCATTTGTCCTGTACATCGGCAGGCATACGCTTGTACACGCTGTAAAGCCTGTTGGTGGTATCTTTCAGCATTTCTTCACGAGTCAGCAACTTCAAATCCCAGTCGTTGGTCAGGGTATGTTCGATGGACATATCCTGTTCGCGGGCGGCTCTGCCGCGTCCTTCATAATCGTCAAACAGATTGGCGGGTTCCGGGAATGTAGTATTGTTGAATATGCCCAGATGGCGTGGGGCCGGCATCCAGTTACGGTGCGGAGCTTTCTGATGATACATCATGCAGAACGGTTTGTTCTTGTCCCTGCCTTCGAGGAATTTGATAGCCTTATCTGTAATGATGTCCGTGGCATAACCTTTCTCTACGATATGTTTGCCATCTTCCCAGAAATCGGGATCGTAATAATCTCCCTGTTCGTGCTGGCCACTGAGAATACTCCAATGATCAAAACCTTGCGGTTCGCTGATAAGGTGCCATTTACCAATCATAGCCGTTTGATACCCGGCTTGCTGAAGCAGTTTCGGGAATGTTTGCTGGTCGCCGTTGAAGGTACTTGCATTATCCGTAAAACCGTTTTCGTGGCTGAACTTACCGGTAAGGACACATGCGCGTGACGGGCCTGAAAGAGCATTGACAGCGTAACAGTTATCCATGCGGATGCCCTCATTGGCTATACGGTCCATATTGGGAGTTTGCAGGAGGTTACCACCGTAACAAGACATGGCTTGTGTGGTATGGTCATCCGTCATCATGAAGATAATGTTCGGACGCTTGGGCTCTTCTTTTTTCTGGCTGGCGCAAGAAGCAAGACTTAATGTCGCTAACGGAAGAAGCAGGTTGGGGAGATTGTTTTTCATAATTGGATTGATTTGTTATAATCCTTTGGTAAATAAGTAAGTGTTGAAAATTAGTTTATACCAGATAGTATAAACTAATTTTCAGTATTATTATAATTTGTAATTTAGAGACTGTTTCTTACCGTTTACTTTCACCTCTACTTCCAGTCCGTTTTCATTGAATGCTTTGTTTTTGAACTTGGCAGATAATTTGGGGGCATCTGCACTGTTCTTAATCGGACAGATAACGGTAATGTAACGTACGGCATCTTCGCTGTCTTTCTTTGCGTTGAACGATACATTCATACGGTTGTAGCGTTTGCGGTAAGCGGTTGAACACCAACCCGGCTCTTTCTTCATAGTCATACCTTCGGGACCGAAGCATTGCAGTTTCATGTTGCTTCCTTCTTCAAACTGAGTAACGAAAGTCATGTCTTCGCGGCTGTTGGCGATTTTGCCTTTCGGCATCTGATAGTGCAGGTTGATAGAACCCTTTTGGCTTCCTACCATTTCGTCTACAATTACGAAGTAGCTGTTGTCTACGAAGAATACGGAACGACGGTGTTTCAAGTTTTTGTAGCTCGGGTTTTCGGTAACCAATATCTGTACATTACCTTCCGGCTGCCACAGTTTGGTTACAGATTCAGTCTGATCCAGATTCTTGTTGTTCAGAGTTACGGTGTTGTGTACGCAAGTCTGACGGTGCCAGTTACGTTGTTCCATTACTTCTCCTTCACCGGCGTATACATAAGAACCGGAATCGGGGAACAGGTTCTTACCGTTGAACCAGAGTTCGAAAGTACCGTTATCCGGTTGGCAGTGCCAGAAAGCTTTCGGGCCGGCCTTTACAACCATTTGTGTGGCATCCGTTCCCCAAGAGTTACGGAATACGAAGAAACCGGATTTCAAGAAACCTTTAGAGAGATATTCGGGCAATGCGCCTTCTTTACCATCGGTTGCCAGATACTTGATGAACTGGTTCTTCGGGAACATCTTGCTCCAGCTACGGTAGTTCTTCAGCATTTCTTTCTTATTGGTCAGCTTGGCATCGCTGAAACACGGGTTGGTGTAGTCAGGGAAAGAAATGTTGGCACAGAATACAATCATGTTTTCAATTGTATTCAGGTATTCTTGCGGGAACTCGTTGCGGAAACCGTTCAAGTCGGCAATGTTCAATGCTTTACAGAAGATATTGATAGCAGCGAGGTGATAGTGCGGGTCAAGCTCGAACTGTCCGCCGTCATTGTATACCTGTACATTGATTTCACGGTTCATGATGTCGATACCGCTCTTTCTCCAGGCAGCTGCTTCTTTGAATTCGGGGAAGAAAGCTCCGGCATAAATCATACGCTGTGCTTCGAACAGCAGGTGATTACCTTGCTTGGAATAATTACCCAATATATGTATGGCATGTTTGTGATAGTTTACCAGGAACTCAGTCAGGAACTCCGGTGTGAAAGAGGGAGACGGGAGGAACAACTGGAACTGTGAGGTCTGGTCTTGCAGACGGTTGCTCACTTCCAGCGGACGCCATGCGAAGCGTACATTCTCTGCGTCATCTTTCAGTTGGGTATTTCCTGTCAGTTCATATTCGTTCTTGTTTATCTTCACCAACGGGTTTTTCTTAATCCAGTCAATGTATTGCTTCGTCCATTCGGCGGCATATTTTTCGTCACCGCTTACACGATAAGCCTTACCCATGGGAGTAAACCATTTGTGGCGGTGCAACTGCCAGCGCAATTCGTTATCTTTCACCGGCCAGTATCTCCAGTCGATGTCTTCACCGTAATTGAATGACGGTTGATAACCTTTGTGAGCAAAGAATGTATGCTGTAGAGCATCGTCCGCCATTTTCTGGTCATCTTTGCTGATAGTCACTTTCTTAAGGTTGATGTCCGGAGTTTTCACGTTGGTACGTGCGCGGTAGTAGTCGAGTAATGCTTTGGCCGCATCGGCGTCTTTGCCTTCCTGATGCAAAGTCTTTACTTTCTCCAATCCGGGATAGTCCAGATTAAGGAGCGAGAATACCTCAGTCTTCAGTTCCTGGGCATTTGCTTTTCCAACGAAGCAAGCAAGAGCCAGCAGGACGATATATTTGAAAGTCTTATTCATAATGTTTGTCGATTTATAGTTCAGGTATTAGAGATTTTTATAGCTGATGCCTTTCAAATCCATGAAACGCTTCAAAGCTTCCATATAGTAGTAGTCCGCATAGTTCAGCGGAGTATCGATTTCCGAACCGTTAGGTAATGAACCGGTCGAGTGCATCAGGATGAATCCCTGGTTGTCGCCAACCTTTGCCAGATAAGCGTCGCTTGACAAGCTCTTCAAGATTTTCTCTGCGTAGTCCAGATATTTCTTTCCGTCGGGTACCATCGTACTCAGCTCTATCAGTGCGGAAGCGGTTACTGAAGCGGCAGATGCGTCACGCGGAGTTTCCTCGGTTACGGGAGCGTCATAGTCCCAGTAAGGAATGGCGTCGTCGGTCTTAACGCGATCCATAATCATGTCAGCCACTTTTACGGCGAAGTTCAGGAAAGTAGTGTCTTGTGTTTCGCGATAGCAAGCAGTATAGCCGTATACAGCCCATGCTTGTCCGCGTGCCCATGAAGAGTCGTCGTTCTTGCCTTGGAATGTTTGTTTCTTTTCTACCGTACCGTCGTTGTTGTAGCTGACTACGTGCCAGCAAGTATAGTCGGGGCGGAAGTGGTTGTTCATGGTAGTCATTGCGTGTCTGACGGCAATATCCTTATAAGAGTTGTTACCGGTTGCTTTGGCTACATTGAACAGGAGATCCAGGTTCATCATATTGTCGATGATAACGGGGAAGTTCCAGGTTCCGAAGTCCCATGAACGGATAGCTGAAATGGAGTCGTTGAAACGTCCGCACAAGTTGTCGGCGGTTTCTTTCATTACGGCTGCAATGGTATCGTTAGGAGCCAGACGCTCTGCATTACCATAGCTGCAATTTACCATGAAGCCCAAGTCGTGCGTACCGGTGTAGTAACGAACGGGGTTCAGCAGGTTAGTATATTGAATAGCCCATGTTTTCAGTGTATCGTTGCCCGTCAATTCGTAAGCATACCATAAAGAGCCCGGGTAGAAACCGCTAGTCCAGTCATAAACGCTGCATAGGCGGCGTTTTCCCAGTTGGTCGGCTGCGGGGTGCGCGCGTAAAGAATCTTTGAAGGTGTCTTCACCTCTTTCTAATTGGCGGCACAGGAAGTCCATGTCATAGCCTGTGCGAATAGAACGCGGCAACATATTAGTGGATGAGATTTCTTCTGCGGTTAATGTTAATTGTGCAGAAGCTACATCCAGGCCTTTTTTAATCCAACTGTAGTCTTCCTTAGGCTGTGTCTGGCATGATGCAAAAGTCAGCGCACCCAAAGCTAAGAGAACAAGGTTTTTTTTCATGTTATTCGTTTTTAATGTAATTGATTTTAGTAGGTTTTGTAACGAAAGCAAAGCTAACGGATTTTTTATAGTTTTTGTAGTAAGAATGTTGAAAAGGCAATTAATCCGCGTTCTTCGAATGTCACTTTTGTTGAAAAGAGTTTAGATAATCTCCAATATGCCTCGGGTAGGGGCATATTGGAGATATATTTAGGGTGATTGTTACCAACCCGGGTTCTGTTTGAACTGGGTACACAAGTCCATTTCGCGTTGCGGGATGGGCATTAGTTCGTGTTTTCCTTTTTCTGTGTAGTCATATACAACGTAATTAGCACTACTCCACCAGTTCTTTAATGCGTTATATGTATTTTGTACTGTTTCATAATACACACCCCAGCGTACTAAGTCGAGGCGTCGATGACCTTCGAATGCTAATTCGTAGGCACGTTCTTTATGAACGGCTTCACGGAAAGCTGTTTGATCCAATCCCTCCTTTAAGCTATAGTCTTTGTTGATTGTTCCATCTGCTTTTGTATAACCGCGTTTGCGAACTTTATTAATAGCAGCATAAGCCTCTGTGGTGGGGCCGCCTTTCCATTCGTTCAAGGCTTCTGCATATAGTAACAGTACATCTGCATAACGTAATACATACCAGTTTACAGTTGATTTATCATTGTTGATGAAAGGTATACTTTCCATGTATTTGTCAATATCCCATTTGGCCGGAGTATAAGTTTGTTTAGCTTTTTGAGACTTTTCAGGATCCAGGTCTTTACTTAACGCAGTAGCAGTATTGTCGTTGGGAATACTGGCTGCCAAGTAGTAATCATCCAAGTAAACAGCACCGGTTTTACTGTCGTTATGACCGTGCTTGTAGTTAGCTATAGATAAGTTCTGACGTCTGTCGGGACTTATGCCGGTGATTTCATCAGGCTTGGCTTCTTCTCTCCAATCAAGTACGAATGAATGAACAACCTGAACGTTGGCTGCAGTACTTCCGCTACGACCTGCATCGACTGTAGTTTTAACTCCGTTCCATTTTCCAATACGACCCACAGGATCACTATTTCCAGAATATGTAGGAGAGTAGAAAGATATTTCAATCAAACTTTCCGTTGGGTCCCAAATACCGTTACAAGTGTTTTTCCATAATTGTTCGTAGTCGTTCAGTAAATCATGTTTACCCGATTCTACTAAGATACGTGCAGTTTTTGCGGCAGCTTCCCACTTACTTGTATCTTGTATGGGGTATCCTGCCCAAGTGGCATACACTTTAGCGAGTAATCCCAATGCTGCTCCTTTTGAGAAACGATAATCGTTACTACTGCGGTAAGTATCATCTTTTGCATACGGCAGAATGTCGCAAGCGTATAACAAATCTTCTTCAATTAACTTATAGACATCTACAGGATCGGCCTGTACAAAGGTCGACGGATGTTGGTTGGACATAGCTGTACTCGTCATTAAAGGAATGTTTCCCCAGCGGCGGACTAATTCGAAGTAATACAATGCTCTTAGGGCTCTTGCTTCGGCAATGTAGATAGTCGCCAACTGTTTATCGGACTCGTTGTATGAATCCATTTTTACAGATATGCGTTCCAAAAAATCGTTTGCATTATAAATACCCGTATAGAGAGAAGCCCATGAAGTCTGCACTTCGGCTTGCGAAGCAGAATATGCATTGGTAGGCAAAATACGGAAATTCTCGGTAGTGCTTCCTTCTACTTGTGAGATATCAGTTCCCATAGAAAAGTAGATGGAGAGATGATAACCGTACATTCCTTCTTCTATCGTAGAGCGATATACACCGAGCAATACATCCTGTGCTTCTTTAGCATCATTTAGATATTTGTTTTTCTCTACTTCAGTACTACTTTCTTCTTCCAAAGAGCATGCAGCGGGAAGAAAGCATAAGGCTAAAATTCCTATATAGTATATAAACTTTTTCATATGTATATTATTTTATGAATTAGAATTGAAGGTCGATTCCCACAGTGAATACTCGGCTCTTAGGATAAGCACCCCAGTCCAGACCCGGCATCATCGGATTACTCAGACTGTTTACTTCCGGGTCATAACCGCTGTAGTTATTCAGACAGAACAAATTCTGACCGGTAACATATACACGGAGTCTGGAAGCGTGGAACTTGTTTGTCCATTTCTTTGGCAAGGTATATCCAAGTGTCACATTTTTCAGACGTAAGAATGAACCGTCTTCTACAAAACGTGAATATACATCGTTTGTGATATAGCCTCTGTAAGAAGGTACCAAATTAGATGCATTGGTAGGACTCCAGCGATCGGCTACTTCAGCAAGCATATTGCGACGTCCGCTACGGCTTTGTGTGGCATACAAACGGGTAGCATTATAGATGTCGTTGCCATAGTTGAACTGGAACATAAAGCTTAAATCGAATCCTTTGTATTCAAAAGTATTAGTGATACCACCAAACCATTTCGGCATGGCATTACCAATTACTGTACGGTCATTGGTCGTGATATCACCGTCACCGTCTTGGTCTTTATATTTTACAGCACCCGGAACAGCTCCGTTTTGTGCACCTTTCTCACCTGTATTATAACGTGTATTGTTAGTTATTCCTGGTTTCAATACTAAATTACCATTCGTATCGGTATAAAAATCATCGTACTGATAGATACCGTCAAATTCATAACCATAAATCAATCCCAGAGATTCGCCAACTTTAGCGATATAATCATAACCGGTGAAATTGCTATCGAAACCGGAACGTGCGTACATATGGCTTGCGCCGTCTGCCAATGCTTTCAACTCATTTCGGATAAATGAGATATTGAAATTGGTATTCCATGTGAACTCTTTAGTCTGTATATTAGTAGAGGTTATACTTAATTCGATACCCTTGTTTTGGATTTTACCGATATTCTGCCATTGCGAAGTGAAACCGGTGGCTTGTGCCAATGATTGTGCCAACAATAGATCTTTAGTGTTCTTGATAAAGAAATCAGCAGTTACATTCAAACGGTTATCAAAGAAACCTAAATCTAAACCTAAGTTGACAGAACTTGAACCCTCCCATTTCAAATTAGAGTTTTTCAATTGTTTCGGTGTCAACACGGTAACTGTACTGTTACCCATACCATATTTACTGTCTGTATATAAATCCATAGACAAGTAATTGCTGATACGGTCATTACCCACGATACCCCAACCGAAGCGTACTTTGAAATTGGAAAGCCATTTAAGGTCTTTCATAAACGCTTCTTCTGACACACGCCACGCAGCAGAGAATGAAGGGAAGAAACCCCATTTATTCTTGTTGGAGAATACGGTAGAACCGTCAGTACGTACAGTTGCCGTCAACAGGTAACGGTTGTCGTAGTTATAGTTGGCACGGGCAAAGAAAGAAAGTAGGGTCTTATCATAATAGTTACTGTTTACTTTACTTGGAGTAGCGCCAAGTCCCAAGTTGTTGTTACCTAAGTTATCAAATGGAAAGTCCATAGCTTCACCAAGCAGATACTCGCTGCTTCTGAAAGAAACTTCATGAGCTAACATTACATCATAGTTATGTTTTTTCACTTTGTCTTTCCATGTCAATGTATTCGTATTGGTCCAGCGAACATCGCGTCCCATTTGTGTACGTCCGTAAGGTTTCTGTCCATTACGGTAGGCTTCTTTTGAACCGTCTCTATAGAATATATCTGTGCGGCTGTTGGTTGTATTATAAGAGCCGCTGGTTTTGAATGTCAGTCCTTTTATAATTTGCCAGTTTACTGCAGCATTAGCCGACCACATTTCGGCACGTTTGTCATTTGTTACGGATTCTGCCTGTTTCACAGGGTTTACCTGTGCCAAGCTTTCACCTGTACTTAGCATTTCAGGGTCAATGGCTGATTCTAAAAGTTCCTCATTAGTCATTTTTAAACCACCTGTAGGACGTGCACTTAATATCTGTGCCAACATGTTGAAACGTCCTGAATCACCGGATGTTCCTACACCCTTGCGATTGGTCATAGCATAGTTTACAGTCAGATTGAAAGAAACTTTCTTATTTATTTTCTGATCCAAGCGGAATTTGGCAGTAGTTCTGTCAAAGCCACTATTTTTGAAAATACCGTTTTCTACATAACGTGAGAGTGAACCATTGTATTTAGTATTGTCGGTACCGCCCATAATACTTATATTATGATCTTGTGACCATGTTGGGTTGAATGTTTCACCTTGCCAGTCTACTCCGGCTACTCCGATATAGTCGTCAAGTGTCTGGTATTTATAAGGATTACCGTCTGCGTCATTTTCAGCTTTGAAGTAAGTACCACTATAATTTTCATTGACTTCTCCCTGCAATTTTACGAATTCATATGGAGAAAGCAAATCCAGCGTCTTTGAGATTTTACGGTAGGTGGCGGAACCGTTATAAGAAACAGTTGTCTTGCCTACTTTACCAGATTTTGTAGTGATTAATACCACACCATTGGCTGCACGTGCACCGTAGATAGCAGATGATGAGGCATCTTTCAGTACTTCGATAGATTCAATGTCAGAGTTTGAAAGATAATCTATGTCTGAAACTTCGAAGCCGTCCACAATATAAAGTGGAGAAGCGTCTCCGGTTAATGTTCCTACACCACGGATGCTGATATTGAAACCTGCCCCCGGAGTACCGTCAGTAGAGGTGATTTGCACACCGGCGATTTGACCGCCTAAAGCTCCGGCAACAGAACTGGTTTGGAAACCTTCGATATCCTTAGAAGCTACGGAAGCAACAGAACCTGTCAAGTCACTTTTTTTCATGGTACCATAACCTACTACAATTACTTCATCCAACGTTTTGCTGTCAGGAACTAATTGTACTGTTATTTGTGTCTTGCCTTGCAGACGGACTTCTTGCGTCAAATATCCGATGTAGCTGACTACCAATGTGGCATTTTTCTTTACTTTAAGTGTAAAGTTTCCATCCAAGTCGGCTGCAACACCGTTATTTTCTCCTTTTACTTGAATTGTAGCACCAATTAGAGGCTCTTTGTTTTCGTCGAGTACAGTTCCTTTCACTGTTACACCTTGTGCGAACGTGATAATGGAGACGAGGAGAGCCAAGAGGGTAATGTACCCTCTTTTGCTCAGTGTATGATATGCTGGTTTATACATAATGTTTTTTACTTTTTTGTTGGATTATTAGTTGCCTTCATAGGTTTCGTCGAACCAAATGATGAGAGGGAATACAGAGACATTATTGGTTGTTTGTAGGTCAGCTGTTCCACCATATACGTTAAATCTCATTTGTCCTATCATAGCTCCATTGGGATATTTACCATCAGTTCCAATCCATTTTGTGGGGTCGATATATAATTGGTTTGATTGGTTGATATATCCTGCTTTTGTCCCTTGGTCTTTGTTACCTTTTTCATCGTAAAAACGCATTGGAGAATTATCCGTTTTAGTAACGATACCACAATTATCCCAAACTTGATATAACATTGTTGATGCAGTTTGATTATTTCCTGTTGCATGTTCAGAGTTTTCATCAAAATTGCAATATGAATAAGCAGAATTATAATCCCAAACTAAGTTATCAGTAGGCAGTTCTTTTATACAGAAATTTCTTTGGATTCCTTCTGGGTTATTGGCATTTGCATTTATTACATAGACTTTATAATTGAAAGGAGCACAAACACCTGTTTTAGGATTGGCTTTTACAACGAATGGAGTGCAAATTAAAGTTTGATTTTCTGTTGTGGGGCTCTCTCCAGATGTGAGATTTTTCTTCTCAACTTTTGGCGTACTGATGAAAATGGGTATTTTTTTTGTAACAGAAGGAGCGCCATTGCCAGATGCAGTAACTTCAATTTGGAATACACACCCAGTATAGTTGCCACCTCCAGAAAAGTTTCCGTTGTTTGTTTTTGTAAATGTAATAGTTCCTCTATTATCGATATTAGCACCATTGATAATATTAGGATTTCCAATATAATTATCCTTTATAATTTTATATGTAAAGTTAGAGTTTCCTTCATTATCCGTATTTTGACGAGGAATATCGACTACATCTCTAATATGGATGAATCTAAATAGATTTCTATTATAACTATATGTAGCTTCTGAACAAGTTGTACTAATATGATTAGTTTTTGTAGGATCTATTAGTATTTCATTTTCAATATTAGTACCCCAACTTACGTATGTAAAACTATTTGGGTTTTTAAGAACTGTTACAGAAAGAGCTTTTACTACACCTTCTTCATTTTTCTTATTGGTTACTCGAACCTGAATTTCATGAGTCTTTGCTGCTAGGGTATGGTTATTGGCGATTGAAATAGCACCGGTTCCTGAGTTGATTGAAATGATATTTTGTGCAATTTGGGTTTTAATTTCATCGCTGTTACTTTCGTCGAACTGGAATGTAGGTGCACCTCCAATAAAACCTTGGTCAGGGAGTTGGTTTTCTAGGGACCCTCCTTGTTGATAGAGTTTATCAACTGCAGTATAGTGGAATGTTTCCGGTTGAATAGGTTCAATGAAAGCTACAATCTTAGCAGAATAAACCGCTTCAAAATCTGAACTACCATAAGTGTTCTCTACTGTGATAGTAAAGACATAAGGGGTTCCGCTCTCTGTAAGTGGATGATTTTCAGGTAAACTTATTTGTCCAGTTGTTTCATCGATTATAAAAGCATTGGTTTCTGGAGTAACAGATTTGATTGCAAATTTTAAACCTTCTTTTGTACCTTCGATTGTGGGTATTACGGATTTACCTTCTACTTGAACTTCAAAGAGGTCAGGCAGAGATTCTTGCTCTATATAGAACAGATTACGGGGTTTGGAAACAACTTTGAAAGTTACCGCATCAGCATACATATGTTCACCTGCTTTAGTTGTCAGCTTTAAACTAAGTGTATAGCTTTCGCCTGCAATCAGTTGTTGTTCTGTAGTACCTGATTTAATCGTAATTTTACCCTCATTATTAATGGAGAAATATTCTAAATAAGGTTTACTTTCGTCTTGTGCGATAGCGTAATTAGTAATACTTACATGTTTATCTTTTTCAGTTGTTACTTGTGCACTGGCTTCTACCCAGTTTTCCTCGTCTTGGTTTACTAATACTTCTGCCGGTTCCACAGTTACACCTTCAGGAACGGCTAATAGCATGTTTACTTGTACGGCATCTTTAAAATTGTAGAAATTGCCATTGGAATAACAACCCACACTGATATTGTAAAGACCAGCCGACATCGTTTCTGTATTTTGGATAGTTATTTCGCCTGTTTCGGCATTTATCACGAAGTTATCCTCATTACTATAGGTTTCATCATTGAGTGTAACATTAGTAATAGTAAAATCGTATGGCGCACTTCCTTTGTATGTAGGTGCTTTTAGTGTATATGACATACTGGGGCCTATGTCTGTTACTCCTAAATAATGGAGAATAAATCCTGTTGAATCAGTAGTTTCTGTTTTGTCACAAGAACTACATAACACTGCTAATACGGCTATAATGGATAGACGTAATAAGCTAAATGTATTTGATAATTTAGATTTCATATTATGAAAATTATTGGTTTGTTATAAAGTATAAGATAAATCGTAATTAGTATTATTGATTTCTACTTTTACGGAAGCACCATTTTCACTATAACCTTCATCTGTGAATTCTGCATTAATATTTTGTGAACTTGTATCTCCACAGGGAAGGATAACTGTGATAAAACGTGCCGTTTCATCAGCCGCTTTATTCTTTTTAATACGATAAGATTTACGTGTATAAAATACGTCATTTTTTACAGAGAAAGCGACTCTTCCTGTAAAAGGTTCAAAAGTGAAGTCTGTTTTTGGGAATGTACGTACTACAATGTTATTGCCATCCTTGAATGTAGTATGGGCTCCCATCTCATCGGCATCGTATTCTACTTCATTTTCGTTTTTGCAGAGGTTAAAACTCAAATTTGCAGAACCAGTTGCATTCCCTATTCCTTCATCTATTAAAACAAAGAAACTCTTATTTACGTAGAATACAGCACGCCTGTGTTTCATATTTTCATAATCTTGATTTTCGAAAACAAGCGTTTCGATATTATTTCTTGTTTCAGATTTTAATAATACACCGGCGGCGTTTTTACTTTTTGTGTTGTTAAGAGATAATGTGTTGTGTTTATCAGGGCCACGGAACCAATTGCGATATTCTTGTATCGCCGAATCATCACTTGAATATGCGCATACACCTGAGTCAGGGAAAAAATTACGTTTATTAATATAGAGCTCAAAAGTTCCATTGTCTGGCTGGTTGTGACTATACGAACTTAAACTGGTTGATACATCATTGAATTTATTATTACTGAAAATCATAACTGTAGATCCGGGGTCCCAGCCGTTACGCATAATGTAAAAACCTGCATCATCAAATATCTTCATTTCATTTCCCGGAGTTTTTCCTTGTGCTGTACCGCCATTACCAGCTGTATACATATACTTCAGCTCTTCACTGTCGGGAAACATTTCTACATATGTTTTAAAATTATTGTTTTTCAATGTGTTGCGTGAACGATTCCATGAATCGTTGAACATAGGAACTATTTGGTCTAGATTTTCTAATTCATCTTTACTAGTTCCGCTAAGAAAATAGTTAGGGTATGTGAAATACATAACTACTTCAGCAGCTTTACGAAGTGCTTCTTTAAAATCAATAGATTGATTATTGGCGTTTGCTAACTTCATGGCTTCATAGAAGTCTGCAATAGCCGCTATATGATAGTGTAAAGAAAATTCTTTATGCCATCCATCTGCAAGAAATTGTTGTACTTGTGTATTTAGAATCCCGTAACCTTTATTTTTCCAATTTTCCGCATTCTTCAATTCAGGCATTAAAATACCGGCTGTTGCTAATGCGTTAGCTTGTGTGACAAGGATATTACCACCAGCTTCATATGGATATGCAGCTAAAAAATCAACATGTTCTATGAATGCTGTTAGGAACGTAGTGAACCATTCAGGAGTAAAATTGGAAGATATTTTGTAGTAATCCATTAATTGTACTTGGTCAAGAACGCGTGTTGCTACTTGTAATTGCCACCAGGGCCCCTCATCTGTGGGACCTGCTTCTGGTTTAGGGTTTTGAGCGATCCAATCGCTATATACTTCAATCCAGGAGTTTATGTACTTCTCGTCGTGGGTTGCGCGATATACTTTTGCCTGTGGTATGAACCATTGGTGGCGGTGTAGCTGTTTTTGATATTCTGCACTTGTACCTTTAGGATTGTTGGCCCAATTGATAGCTCCGGCTTTTCCTACGGAATAGGGCATTTCTGTTGTAGCATCTTCAAGTTGTCCATTTACATAAAAGCGATATTCCAATGCATAATTTGCTTTAGATAAATCGGCATCACTGTAAGTTACATCAATTAGTGAGAGATTCGGATTTGTTACATTAGTCCGTGTTCTGTAGTATTCAAGCAATGCACTGGCGGCAAGGTAATTCTCGCCTGCTTCATAATATTGCTTTACTTTTTCCAGACCGGGGTAGTCGAGGTTGAGTTGTTCAAAAACAGCAGCGTTCAATTCTGCGTTCTCTTTGTTTTCGGGAGTCAGTTCCGGACTGATGTTTCCGCCTGTTGCGAAGTCTTCTTCATCGTCAACACATCCGGAGAATGCAAATAATGCGAACAAACAAATAAAAAGAGTGTTCTTCATACTTAAGTTGATTTTTATTAGTAAAAGTTTAATTTTTCTTGCCGCAAATATATTACATTGTATTTTAAACAATAGTATATCTTGTTTATGTTTTTTTTGAATTTCGAATTTTATTATCAAAGTTGTTGAATGAAATATTAGATTTGTCTAAAAGGGTGGCATAAGATGCTCAGAGAGGGCGGTTTGAGTGAATTGGGAAGTACCGGATTATACTTGTTTTATCAGATTATCATCGTAGGAAAACAGGATATTATCATAGGAAAATAATGTTTGCTCATACTTCCTTCACCCTTTTACTTCCTCCTATTCATAGGGGATAACGGGTGAAGCCTGATTATATAAGTGCCATTAGTGTCGGCGTATAGCAGTACTTGAAACGCCACACCTTATCTCCCCAAAGTCCGGGTATTTGCTTGGCAAACCACAGGCATTATGAACGTTGAGGTGTGGCATTTTACTCGTAAAGACGTGGTGTTGCGGGTGCTGACGTGTGGGGTTATTACACATAAAATCGTCTTGCAGGATGAACTTATTCATCCTGCAAGACGAATAAATTCATCTTACTAGCTAAACTTTTTCGTCCCATGGGATGAATATATTTATTCCATGGTTTCACCCGCTATCCCGCATGAATAGGAAGAAGTGAAAGGGTGAAAGGCGGGAATGTATAAACTTCATCAGATAACTTATACATTAAACCTTTATCCTTTAGCTTTCTTTATATACTCCGTCGGCAAGCAGCCCACATACTTCTTGAAACATGTTGCAAAATAAGACGACGAATTAAATCCTACCATACTGCTGACTTCGGCCACTGTATAACGTCCGCTTTTCAGCAGTTCCGTCGCTTTCTTGAACCGGATTTTGCGAATAAAGTCAATAGCGGATTCTCCGGTAATCGCTTTTAGCTTCAAATGCAGGTTGGAACGGCTCATATTCATTTTCTGCGCAAATTCATCGGTGGAGAATTCGATGTTGTCTATGTTCTCCTCTACAATGCTCACGGCACGTTTCAGCAACTCTTCGTCCATGGCGTTGAAAGTGATTTTCTCCGGTTCCACTTCCAGTGACTTGGCATACTTCTCGAGCATGTGCCGGCGGGTACGCATCATGTTCTGTATCTTTGAAGTGAGGACGGTAATGGCGAACGGCTTGGAAATATAATCATCCGCACCCACTTGCAAGCCTTCCAACTGGTCTTTTATATCGGTTTTGGCAGACAGAATAATGACCGGAATGTGGCAAGTACGGATGTTCTGCTTGATATTCTTACACAGTTTGATTCCGTCCATTACAGGCATCATAACGTCGGTGATGATGATATCTACCTCATTATCTTTCAGCTTCTCCAGCGCTTCTTCACCGTTTCCGGCTTCCAGAGTATTGAACAACCCGGCCAAGCCGCTGCTGAGATAATGGCGTATTTCCTGATTGTCTTCCACAATAAGGATAGTGCCGCGTTTTTTGTCACCCGTCTCTATGGCCTCACTTTCCATTTTCTCCGTATCGATGAAATACATGTCTTTGGAGTTGGTGGAGTACACCTGCTCTTCTTCCTTGGAGGCATTGGAGTCCGCCCGTTCCGAAACTTTATAGACGGACAAGTCTTGCGGCAGATAGACGGAGAACGTGCTTCCCTTACCTTCTTCGCTCTCTAATTCGATGTGCCCGTGATGTAAATCCACCAGGCGTTGCACCAATGAAAGGCCGATTCCGCTTCCTATATGCTGGCTTTCTATCTGATAGAAACGTTCGAACACCTTACCCTGCTTGTTGATGGGGATACCGATACCGGTGTCGCTCACTTGCAGTATCAGGCAGTTGTTCTCCTCTTTCAGAGTAACGGTGATACTCTTTCCGTTATCCGTATATTTAAAGGCATTGGATAACAGATTGTTGACAATCAGTTCCAGATAGTTTGGGTCGAAATACTCCTCTTTATCTTCCAGCTCGGAGTGGAAAACATAGTGTATCTCTTTGTGGCGTGCCAGCTTGTCATAATACAGGAAGTTTTCGCGTATCAGGCGATATGCGTTGCCTTTCTTTATCTTCAATTCGAAAACCCCGAGTTCCGCCCGGCGGTAGTCCATAAGCTGATTGACAAGATGCAGCAGGCGATTGGCGTTCCGCTGGATGTATTCCAGCTGGTTGCGGGTCCAACGGTCGTTGATTTTGCTGATAACCTCTTGCAGCGGTGCCAGAATCAGGGTAAGCGGCGTGCGGAGCTCATGCGAAATATTAATGAAGAAACGCATCTTCATCTGGTTGATTTCTTCACGGTGTTCCTTGTCTCGGCGTTCTATTTCAAGCTCCGCTTCCATATTCTTACGCAGCCAGAAGAACCGGAATACAAACGTAATGAACCCGATGGAAGTGGAGAGGAACAGCAGGATAGCCCACCAGGTCTTGTACCATACGGGCAGTATGACGATTTCCAGTATGGTAGGCGTGGTATTCCATTTGCCGTCGTTGTTGGCGGCTTTCACCATGAAGTGATAAGTGCCGTGCGGCAGGTTGGAGTAGGATACCGAGCGCCTGTCCGTGAGGTAATACCATTCTTTGTCGTAACCGTCTAATTTATAGGCGAAAGTATTATGCTGTCCGGAAATGTAGTTTGAAACGACAAACTCCAGAGAAAACGCTGTCTGCCAGGATTTCAGCGTGATGCTTTGCGTGTCGCTGATGTTCTTGCTCAAAATACCGGTTTCGTCGTCGGGACGGACGGTTTTGTTGAACAGTTGTAACTTGGTGATTACTACCGGCGGAGTATAGGGGTTGTCCAGCAAGAGTTCCGGGCGGAATGTGGTAAGGCCGTTTATGCCTCCGAAGTACATTTCGCCGTTAGAAGTACGATAACAGGAAGATGTATTGAACTGGTTGCTTTGCAATCCGTCCGCTTCGGTAAAGTTGCGGAACTTCTCCGTTTCAGGGTTGAAACATGAGATACCCCGGTTGGTGCTCATCCACAGGCGGCCGTAAGAGTCTTCGAGTATGCCGTAGACCACGTTGTTGGGCAGGCCGTTGGCTGTGGTGTACCGCTTAATCCGCTTCTCCTTCTCGTTGAAACAGTAGAACCCTTCGCGCGTACCCACCCAGATTAAACCGTTGGCCGCTTCATAGATATAATTGGTGAATGCTTTTGTAACAGTGGATTCGGGCAGAATCGCCGCTTTCTGTATAGACGTTCCATGCTGTTTGAATACGGATATACCCTCTTCCCCGCCTATCCAAAGGCGCTTTTGAGAGTCCCGGAACAGGGTTGTAATCTTTTGAAGATTCATTGGTGTCCCGTCGCTTTCCTGCGTGACGGTGGTAAAGCTCCGCTTCTCCGGATTGAAGTGTACCAAAGCGCTTAATGTACCTAAGAGGAAGTTATTCTCTCCGTCGGGCAGAATGGCGTATACGTTTTCGTTGATTAAACGGCTGTTGCGTTGGTTGAAGTTCTCTATGCGTCCGCTGTTGCGATGCAAGATGCTTAGACCGCCGGCGTGTGCGCCGATGTAGACCAATCCTCTCGGTTCATCCACATATACGGACTTGATGTTGTTGGAGCCGAAACCGTCTTCACGCTGGTTTTCCTGCAATGCGTAATGGACGAATTGCTGGGTATCGGGGGTGTATAGGTTCAGTCCGCCGTCATTGGTTCCTATCCACAGGTTTTTCTGCCTGTCTTCAACGATACAGCTTACGACATTATCACTCAGCGAGTTTCTGAAAGGAATACGCTCGATGTTCTTGAAGCGGTTACGGATGGGGTGGTAATAGTTCAGTCCGCCGAAATAAGTGCCCAGCCACATACCGCCTTGCGAGTCCATGAAGATGCTGCGCACCGAGCGTTGCGACAGGCTGCCGCTTTCTACGGGATTGCTGCTGTAAGACATGAAAGAGTCGTTTCCTTCATGGTAGATATTGAGGTCGTTGAAAGTACCTATCCATAAGCGGTTTTGCGAATCCAGCGCCAATGAACGGATGTAATTGGAACTGATGGACTGCGGATTGGAAGGGGAATGTCTGTATATCTTGACTTCCCGGGTCTTAGGATTGATAAGAAGCAGCCCGGAGCCTTCCGTTGCCACCCATATACGGGTGGGGGATTGCTGGAGTATTCCCTGAATCTGCTTGCTGCTCGGTATGTAAGTAAGCTTCTCAAGTTTTTTCTGCGGAACGGAGTAGCAGTACATACCGTCCGACGGCGTACCGATATAGATTTGGTCGCCATGCCTGTACAGGGCGGATGCAATCGTTTTGTGCATTGCCGTACTGAATATGTCGTTGACAAAACGGGATGTAGAGACGTCGAACATCGTCAAACCCTCCAGAGTGCTGATGAGCAAACGGTCCGGTGACAGTTCCACAATACCGTTGACTTGCAGATGCTTGCCGTTCTTTTCATAGAAAAAGTTCTGGAATTTGTCTTTCTCCTCGTCGTAGTACGAAAGGCCGTCGCGGGTACCGATCCACACGCGCCCTTTGCTGTCGGTCATCACGATACGGGCTATATCGTTGGCGATGCTGTTCGGGTCGTTCTCGTCGTGCTGATAAACGGTGAATGCGTATCCGTCGTATTTGTTGACGCCGTCGTAAGTGGCGAACCACATATTCCCGAGCTTATCTTGCGCTATGGAGAATACTGTGCTTTGCGATAAGCCGTCCTTAATGGATATATAAGAAAAATTTATTTGCCCCCAGGCTTCCGAATAAGCGTAAGAGACTCCTGCCGTACATAGAAGAAACAGGATGGTTACTATCTTTTTAAGGTTACTCATTATTAAACCGTAAAATTTATGATGCTTCAAAGGTAGTAATATCTTTCAAAATTTCTATATCTTATGGTGGATTTACACAAATATAGGGTTTTCTGAAACAAATAGGGGGTGGGTATGAGGGATAGCTTTCGTACTTTTGCAGCGTAATTTAAGTTTAATATCAAATAGGATGAAGAAAAACATTTTTGTTATCTGCATGGTGATGGCAGCAGGTTGCACGACAACACTGACTGCGCAAACCAAAGGCTCTGAAACATTGGTTCCCTTGACCAAACGGGTAAACGTTCAAGCTGACTCAGCGCGTATCGATCAGGTTATAGACGGCTGTTGGGTAGCTGTCGGCGCGAAAAAGGAGCATGCCATTCAACGGGATTTTACATGTTTGTTCAACGGCAAGCCGTCTTATCGTTTTGAGCTGCGTGAAGAGGATAATACTTTGGAAGGGTACGGAAAGGGAGAGACCAAAGGCCGTGCCGAGTTCTCTTATTGTTATGCCACCTCGGCCGATTTTAACGGATTGCCGGCGGATGCTTACCGGAAAGCGCAAATCACCAAGACCGTATATCATCACGGAAAAGGTATTTGTCCGCAAGGAGCGTCACGCGACTATGAGTTCTCCGTATATATTCCGTCTGCGCTGGATAGCAATGTGTCTACCATTTTTGCCCAATGGCACGGTATGCCCGACCGTACGCTTGTACAGACTCCTGAAGGTGAAGTGAAAAAGTTGACGGTTGACGAGTTTATAGAGCTGGATAAGACCACTATTTTCAAAAAGAACACCGGACATGAAAAAGTGGCGAGACTGGATAAGCAAGGAAATCCGATGAAAGATAAAAAGGGAAATCCTATCTATAAGGCCGGAAAGAAGAACGGTTGGTTGGTAGAGCAAGGCGGTTATCCGCCGTTGGCTTTCGGATTTTCCGGCGGCTGGTTTTATATCAAGGCCAATTCAGACCGCCGTTGGCTGACCGACAAGACTGACCGCTGTAACGCCAATCCGGAAAAAACTCCGATAATGAAGCCTGTGACTTCTGAATACAAATCGTCTACAATAGCTTATAAGATGCCTTTTGCCGATTTCCCCAAAGACTGCTGGGTTACTTTCCGCATTCATATCGACTGGACTACTTATGGCAAGGAAGCCGAAACCATTGTGAAACCGGGCAAACTGGACGTACAAATGGAGTATACCGACAAGAAGAAAACCGTTAAAGAGCATATCGTGAATAATGAAGAAATTCAGATAGGCCGTAATGACGATGACGGTTACTATTTTAAATTCGGCATCTATCGTGTAGGTAACAGTACAGTACCGGTATGCTATAACTTGGCCGGATATAAGGAAGAGTGATGAGTTATAAGTTATGAGTTATAAGTGATTAGCGATTAGTGATACCCCCGATTCACAATTCCCTTGCTTACAACCAATCCTTAATCACTTATAACTCATAACTTATAACTTATCACTCCTTTCTTTCTGCTTTGTATGATTTGCCAACGATAGACCAGACAAGTGGTGAGGAAGTAAATGCCTGTTTGTATCCATAAAGCCTGATACTCGAACGATACTTCGTTGAGAGTGGCTCCCATACTGTTGATGCGTACATAGCCGTTGATTCCGAAAGTGGAAGGGAAGATATAGGAAAAATATCTCCAGAATTCGGGCATTGCGGCGCCCGGCCATGAAATGCCGGAGAGGAACAATAGCGGTACGGAGGTAAATACAAACAATAACATACAGGTTTCCCGGTTGCGTATGGCAATGGATGCCGTCATCGCAAAGAAGATGCAAGCTGCCAGATAGGGCAGGGCGAAGAGAGTCAGCACACCGGGAATCGCTATCTGGTTGAGGCTGAAAAGGCGGGGAACCACGCATAATATATACACAGCCACCAGCGAATATACCATAAAATAACTCAATCCTTTTCCCATTACGATACGGAGCGTACCGTTATAATGACGGTTGATAGGAACCAAATCTTTGAACCGGTTTTGCTCGCGGGCGGTTCCGGCGGATAAGCCGATACCCAGCAGGAGCGTTTGCTGTATAATCAATATGAGTACGGCAGGTATCAGAAAAGCGGCAAATCCATTGGTCGGGTTGAAGATGGTTACGTCTTCGTATTCGATGGGGTAGGCTGTTATTTCATCCTGACGGGCGGTGGTGTTGCCGGAGCGTTTCATTTTAATGTCTGCATTCATGGCGAGCGACACGTTGGTGTTGGCTGTCAGTAATGCCTTGTAGTAAAGCAGTCCGCTCATATCGCAGAAAATACTGACTTGTGTCTGTTTGCCCCGGGCTATGTCATCGCTGAAATGGGCGGGTATGTAAATAATGCCGTAAGCTTTGCGGTCTTTCAGCATGAGTTTGGCTTCTTCCATATCGGCGCAATGAGCCACAATGCTTGTTTCCGGACTGGCGTCTACTTTCCGGAGATACTCCCGGCTCAGTGAACTGCGTGAGTTGTCCACGACTACGGTAGGCACTTCACGAATTGTTTCGTTGGTATAGATGAAAGAGTATATCAACGGATACACCAACGGGACAAGCACAAAGAAAATCAGCACGCCTTGATCGCGAAAGGTGGTGCGGAATTCCTGCTTCCATATATAGAACAGGTCGTGTATGCCTTGTACGACTTTCTGTTTGAACGTCAGCTGTTTCATCAGGGTACGTATTTATAGTATATCAATGCTTCTTTCAGCCTGTGGGCAACGAGGAAGGGAAGCATCATGAAAATAAGCAATGCCACATAATTCATCCATGAGTAAATCATGGGATAGCCGTTCAGAGCCTGGTCTACATAGATAAGGAAGTAGTGACGCAGGGGGAATAAGTTGGCCAAACCTTGCAGTACGGGGTGCATCGCCATAGCCGGGAACGACAGTCCGCACATGGAGAACGACAGCACGCCCCATAAGGAAGCGAAGCTCAGTCCCAAACGCAGTGTGGGGAGGGTGCCTATCATCAGTATGCCCATGCCTTGCGAAGCCAATACCAGGCAGAGGGTGGCGAACAGCATCGGCAATATTCCGCTGTTGCAGGGGAAGTGCAGGAAGCCGTACAGATACACATTATATAATATACCCATAAGGAAGAATACAGCCGTGTGGGGCAGCAGCTTTCCGGCAAGGGAAATCCAGATGGAGTTGTTACCCGTACGCAACCATTCGCGGGCGGTACGGTCTTTGATTTCTACGCCGATGGAGTAGACGGTTATCATAAAGATGAGCAGCATCAGTACGCCCGGAGCAAAGGTATTGCACAGGTATACGGAATAGTTCAGCCACGGATTGTTCAGCGGGTGAGTATCGATGACAATCGCTTGCAGGAATGCCATCGCCTGGTCTTCGGTAGCGCCTTTGGCATATAGTGCTGTGCGTGCGGCGGCTCCGGATGCCAGTTCGCTCATCATCTTCATGTCTTTAAAGAGTAATGAACCGGCTATGAGCAACGTGTTGTTGGTATAGAAAGATACTTTGGGCTGCCGCTGGGCTTGTGCTTTGGCGGTTGTCCCTTCGGGGATGTAATAGAAGCCGTAAATCTCTCCTTTCTGCATGGCGATACGCGCATCGGCGATAGTGGGGTAGTGAGCTACGACTGCCGTTTGCTCGAAAGCGTCCAGATTACGTACCAGTTGGCGTGAGGTGGTAGTCATATCCTGGTCTACCACGCCGACCGGCATATCGGTGGGCAAACCGGAATCCATCAATGTCGTGAAGAATATATAGCAGAATAGGGGCGCTACTACCATGCAGAACAGGTAGAGCGGGCGTGAAACGAGACGGCGAAACTCACGTTTCATCACATTCCACAAGGCCATGTATTTATTGTTCTTCTCCATTGTCATTCTCTCACCTTATCACTTTACCACCTTATCGTCTTTGTATTACCTCATCACTTTTTCAATATCACGCTCATTCCCGGACGCAGCCCTTCTACTTTCTCCTGCGGAGACGCCTTTACCTCGAATGTTTTTAAGTCGAATTGTCCGGTAGTCTTGGTGGCTTTCCAGGCGGCGTATGTGCCGAGGTCTTTCATGTAGTATACTTTCAGCCGGATGTTCCTGTCAAGAGCGGGGATGAAGGCTTCAAATTCGGTTCCCATACCTAATCCTTGCAATAAATCCTCGCGCACATTGAAAGTGACCCACATGTCGTCCATAATAGCGATATTCATGATGGGGGCACCTGTACCCACCAACTCGCCTGTTTTGGGGAATATCTCGGAGACTTCACCGGCGGTTTGGGCTATCAGGTAAGTCTCCTTAATGTATGACTCTACCTCGGCGACGGCTCCTTTTGCCCGTTCCACCAAAGCTGCCGCGGCGGCCTTGTCCTCACGTTCCGCCCCGTTCTTTGCCATGGTGTATTGGGCTTTGGCGGCTTTCTCGGTGGCTTGCGCGGCATCGCGCTGGGCGGTAACTTCATCCAGCTTTTGGGCGGACATTACTCCCTGGTCGTGCAGGTTCTTTACACGCTTGTACGATTTCTCTGCTATGGCAAGTCCTGCTTGGGCTTTCTGCCACATTTCGTAGGCTGCCTGTATTTGTTCTTGGCGGGCGCCTTTCAGCGCCTTTTCGTTTTGGGCTTGCGCGGCGGCTTCGGCGGCACGTGCCTGCTCCAGTTTCGCCTGTACGTCCGGAGCTTCAAGAATGGCAAGCGTATCTCCGGCCTGTACGCTTTGTCCCTCTTTCACCCGGAACTCCAGGATACGCCCCGGTACTTTGCTCGATACGCGGTATTCTGTTACTTCCGCCTGGCCTTGTATGATTTCCGGTCCCTTGCGCAGCATGAAGAAACCCACCAGAGCAACGATGGCAATCACTCCCGTTAAAGTGAGGAATGCCAGCAACATGTTACTGTTTTGTGATTTTGTATTCATTTTATGATTTCAGATTTATAATTTTCAACCCTTAAACTTCCCATTGCCTTCTTTAAATAGATGTCCGTCAGTTTCACGTCTATTTGGGCGTCTATCTTCTCCGACTGGGCGGACAGCCAGGCGGTATGCGCTTCCAATACGTTGCTTGCCGGGATTACTCCTTCCTCGAATCCGAGGGTGGCGTAGCGTAAGTTCTCATTTGCCTTTTCCAGGTTCTTTTCAGCCATGATAAGTTTCTTGGCTGCTTCGTTTACTTTGAAAACCGATTGGCTGACTTGCAGTTCTATCTTTTCTTTGGCGTCGTCCAGTTGATATTGGGTGATACGGGCTTCGGACTTGGCGGCTTTTACTTTATAAATACCTTCTCCCCAATGCCAGATAGGTACACTGACCATGACGCCTACATTCCACATGCCTTTGAATTTGTTCTCAAAGCTGTTGAATACGGAAGGATTCGTTGCCATATAGTTTCCGATGAGGGCTACGGACGGCAGGAACTCCGAACGGGTGACGTTCACTTTCTGCTTGTAGATTTGAGTGGCGAGTTCCAGGCTGCGTACTTCCGGGCGCGTGGCATATACATTATTTATATCGATACTGCTGTTGTCTGCCGGAATAAGGGTTAAGTCGTTCTCCTTTTCATCCGCTAAAGCAATGGGGGTACTGAGGTCTAATCCGCATAGCTGGCATAGCAACATTCTGGAAAGGCTTAAACCGTCATCCACTTTTGTCAGTGTCATTTCGGCTTCGTTTACTTTTACTTTGACAGACAATCCGTCCGCTTTGGTAGCTACTCCTTCGGCAATCATCTTGTCTACATCGCTTTCCAGCTTTTGCAAAAGTTCAAGATAGCCTTCCGCCAATTTCTTTTTATTGGCGAGAGATACGACTTGCCAATATGCCTGGTCGGTACTTAGAATGACTTCCTGCATCCCGCTGTTGTGCTGTTGGCGCGCCAGTTCTTCGGCATATTTGGTAATCTTGTTGTAAGCGCGTATTTTACCGCCCATATACAATGGCTGGGTCAGTGTCAATGCCCCGGCGTACATGTTACGTGTGTCGGTACGGAAGGCATCGACAAGCGACTGTCCTAATCCATTCAGCGGAGTGGCAATGTCTATGTTGCCCAATGACCGGACGAGCGCCATGAATTGCGGGTTTTGTGTCAGTTGCGGGTATTGGGTTATCATACCTTGAATACCGTTCTGTAACGCGCCGCTTACTTGTGTTCCTACGGAGCCGAGCGCGCCTTTCTGCGCATCATTCAGCAGAGAAAACTCTTTTTGATTGCGCATATATCCGCCGGTAGCGGATATTTGGGGCAGATAGCTCGTGAACGCCGCTTTTTTCCGGTAGTGCGCCGCTTTGATTTTTTCCTGACCGATCAGCAGTTCCTTGTTATTGGCAATTGCCAATGCACGGCAACTATCCAAGCTTAAAACGTCCTGTGCAACCGCTGGAAGCGTCAGGCAGGTCAAACAGATGAAACAGAAGAACTTTTTCATTGTATCTATACATTAGAATAGTAGTGAATCCGTTGTTTAATAAAGCAACAATTATTGCATAAACAACGATGCAAATGTATAGGGTTTCAATGATATTGCAAAATAAATTAGGGCTTTTTTAGAACTTAATCCAAGTTGAACGATTGAGAGCCGATGAGCGTTCCGTCCGAGAATATGTCTATGCGATAGCTTCCCGCATACAGAAACTCTTCGACATCCCAATAAACCGTAACATGCTGTTCTTCGCCGTTATACTCTATATATTTCTTGATGGAGTATACCAGTTCGCGATTTTCATACGGGAATGTGTTGGAAGCGCTTTTGCTCAGTACGTCATTATCCGGTTTGGTGATACGGACGTAGAGCGTGCGTTCTCCAGTTTCGGCGGTTATATTCTTGACGATTGTGAAGTTGATTTTCAGTTTAACGACGTCTTTCACCTTTTTGGCTGTTTTGCCTCGTTTGTTGGTAGCCTGGATGTTGATGTTCGTAGCATCCAGCTGAGCTGCGAGCGTAACCTTTTTATTCAGGTTTTTCTTTTCTTCGGAAAGGTTGCTGATTTGCTGTGAGGCGACGTTATACTTACGGGTGACATCGGCTATCACTTCCTTTTGGTGGGTAGTGAGACGGCTCAGGGAGTCTATCTGGTTGATATAGCCGATCATTACTTTACGAAGGGTCGCCAGTTCTTTTTTCAAGCGGCGAATTTCGGTGGCATTGGTGCTTTTTACGGTACGGAGCTCTTCCAACAGACGTTGTGTCTTCAGCTGCTCCTGCTCCAGAAGTACGGAAAGGGAGTCGTTGGAAACGGTAAGTTTCAGTTCGTCATATTGTTTGGCGAAGTCGGTATATTGGTTCTCCAGGTCTTCCTTTTCCAGGTTGAACTCCTGTACCAACTCGTTGTTGGTTCGTTTCTCCGAAATCAATAACACGGTGACACCTATTAATAATAGTATCAAAAGACTTCCGATGATAATCTGAAGCGTATTTTTTTTATTGGCCATTTTGATGGTGTTTAGTGGTTAGCGATTGGCGATTAACAGATGGGTTGCTTCCCCCTATAATCGTAAATCACCGCAAAAATAATCATTAATCACCAATCACTAACCACTAACTACTATCAAATTCTTCATTTAACTAAAATTATTACGGAAATATTTCTTTAATCAGGAATGTCGTTGTACTTTTGTGGCAACTTTATAGAACACTAATAAACAAAAACTTTAGAAATTATGTCAAAAGTAACCGTAGTAGGTGCAGGTAACGTAGGTGCTACATGCGCTAATGTGTTAGCCTTTAATGAAGTGGCTGACGAAGTGGTAATGCTGGATGTTAAAGAAGGCGTTTCAGAGGGTAAAGCAATGGATATGATGCAGACTGCTCAGCTGTTGGGCTTCGACACCACTATTGTAGGTTGTACCAACGATTATGAGAAGACTGCCAATTCCGACGTTGTCGTAATCACTTCAGGTATTCCCCGTAAGCCGGGTATGACTCGTGAAGAGTTGATTGGCGTGAATGCAGGCATCGTTAAGTCGGTTGCGCAGAACATTCTGAAATATTCTCCTAATGCTATCCTCGTAGTTATCTCTAACCCGATGGATACTATGACTTATTTGTCTTTGAAATCTTTGGGTATTCCTAAGAACCGCATCATCGGTATGGGCGGCGCTTTGGATAGCTCTCGTTTCAAATACTTCTTGTCTCAGGCTCTGGGTTGCAATGCCAACGAAGTGGAAGGTATGGTTATCGGTGGTCATGGTGATACTACTATGATTCCTTTGGCTCGTCTGGCTACTTACAAAGGCCAGCCGGTAAGCACGCTGTTGAGCGCGGAAAAGCTGGACGAAGTCGTTGCTTCTACTATGGTGGGCGGTGCTACGCTGACTAAGTTGCTGGGTACTTCTGCATGGTACGCTCCGGGTGCGGCAGGCGCTTATGTAGTTGAGTCTATCATCCACAACCAAAAGAAGATGGTTCCCTGCTCTGTATATCTGGAAGGTGAATACGGTGAGTCCGATATTTGCATCGGCGTTCCCGTTATTCTCGGCAAGAACGGTATCGAAAAGATTGTTGAACTGGAACTGAACGCTGATGAAAAAGCTAAATTTGCTGCCAGCGCTGCTGCCGTTCACAAAACCAACGCTGCTCTGAAAGAAGTAGGCGCTCTCTGATTGAGGGGGTAACTTAAAGTATAAGTAAAGCCTCACGAACTTTTACCGGAAAGGAAAAGTCGTGGGGCTTTTGCATTTTTCCCATTATCCTAATGCCGTTCGTTATGCTCTGAATGACAAACGGCGGAAAACAACACTTATTATATGAAAAAACTATTATTAACCCTTGCCGCCTGTATGGCAAGCTTTGCTTTTGCGCAGGATACTCCGCTTTGGATGCGTCATTGCGCCATTTCTCCCGATGGGACTACGATTGCTTTCACTTATAAAGGCGATATTTATACAGTGCCGGTCGGTGGTGGGCGTGCCATGCAGCTTACTACCAATCCCGCCCATGATACGGAACCGGTATGGAGTCCTGACAGCAAACGCATCGCTTTCGCTTCCGATCGTATGGGGAGCATGGATGTCTATATCGTTTCCAAAGAGGGCGGCGAGCCTCGCAGGCTGACTACCCATTCGGGGAGCGAAATCCCTGTGGCGTTTAGCGATGCCGGACATATTCTGTTTTCCGCGGATATTATGCCGTCTGCCGAAACGGTTCTCTTCCCTTCCAACGGACAATTCCGGCAAGTATATAAAGTGTCGGTAGAGGGCGGCCGTCCTGTCCTTTATTCGCCGATGCCGATGGAGCGTATTTCTATTAATAAGGAAGGGACGATACTTTATCAGGATAAGAAAGGCTATGAAGATTATTGGCGTAAGCATCAGGTATCGCCCATCGCACGTGACATATGGATGTATGCACCGGATGAAAAACCCGCTTACCGACAACTGACTGCATTTGGCGGTGAAGACCGCGAACCGGTTTGGGCGCCCGATGGAAAGTCTTTTTATTATCTGAGTGAAGAAAACGGAACTTTCAACGTATATCAGCGTACTCCCGACGCAACTTCCGCCACGCAGGTCACCCGTCATACCAAGCAACCGGTGCGTTTTCTCAGCATTGCTGCCGACGGCAGGCTTTGTTACGGTTATGACGGGGAAATTTATACCTTAACTCCGGGAGGAGAACCTCGGAAAGTGAATATCAGCATTGTTTCCGACAGAAGCGACAAGGATTTGATTCGCCAGATTAAGAGTAGCGGGGCAACGGAAATGGCTTTATCGCCTAATGGCAAGGAAGTGGCTTTTGTGCTTCGTGGAGATGTGTATGTAACTTCGGTTGACTATAAAACCACCAAACAGATTACAAATACGCCTTGTCAGGAACGTGATGTTGATTTTGCTCCCGACGGCCGTTCGTTGGTATATGCTTCCGAGCGTAACGGGCTCTGGCAGCTTTATACTTCCGCTATTGTCCGTAAGGATGAAAAACAGTTTACATACGCTACGGAGTTGAAAGAGGAACGGTTGACCGATTCGGATGTGACCTCTTTCCAACCGCAGTACAGTCCCGACGGGAAAGAAGTGGCATTTCTGGAGAACCGTGCGGCTATCCGTGTCATCAACTTGAAAACGAAAGATGTACGTACCGTAATGGATGCCAAGTATCAGTACTCTTATTCCGACGGCGACCAGTGGTTCCGGTGGAGTCCTGACAGCAAGTGGATTCTTTCTGATTTTATAGGCATCGGCGGTTGGAACAATAAGGATGTCGTGTTGCTGAATGCCGACGGAAAAGGAGAAATGATAAACCTGACCGAAAGCGGCTATACAGACGGTAACGCCAAATGGGTATTAGGCGGAAAAGCGATGATTTGGACGAGCGACCGTGCCGGATATCGCAGCCATGGCAGTTGGGGAGCCGAAGATGATACCTATATCATGTTTTTCGATGCCGAGGCTTATGACCGCTTCCTGATGAGTAAAGAAGAAACCGCTTTGATGGAAGAGGCCGAAAAAGCGGAAAAGGAAGCAAAGGAAAAAGCGGATAAGAAGAAAGATTCCAAAAAGAAAGGTGATAAGACAGAAAAGGACGGGGATGCAGCGAAAGAAAAGAAGGCGGAACCTTTGAAATTTGATTTGGAAAATCGCTTCGACCGCATTGTACGTCTGACAGTTAACTCTTCGCACATGGCGGATGCCGTACTTACTCCGAAAGGGGATGCGCTTTATTACCTGTCTACTTTTGAAGACGGTTACGACCTTTGGAAGCATGATTTGAAAGAAAATTCAACCAAGGTTCTTTTGAAAGATGTAGGCGCGGGTGCTTTGTTGCCTGATAAGGATGGAAAGAATATTTTCCTTTGCAGCAGCGAAGGTATGAAGAAAATAGAGGCAGAAGGCGGTAAAGTTACTCCGATTGAGTTTGAGGCCTTCTTCGATTATCGTCCTTATGGAGAACGTGAGTATATTTTCGACCATGTTTGGCAACAGGTGGATGATAAGTTCTATGTGGAAGATTTGCAGGGAACGGACTGGATGGGCTATAAGGCGAGCTATAAACGCTTCTTGCCATATATCAATAATAACTACGACTTTACGGAAATGCTGAGTGAAATGCTGGGTGAGCTGAACGCTTCGCATACGGGAGCGCGTTATTATGCTTCCGGTGCAACACTGCCTACGGCTGCATTGGGCGTATTCTATGATGAATCGTATACCGGTGATGGACTGAAAATCAAGGAAATCATCGCTCAAAGTCCTCTGACCAAAAAGAAAACCGATGTCAAGCCCGGTTGTATAATCGAGAAGATAGACGGTGTGGTTGTCAAGGCGGGTATGGATTATTTCCCGTTGCTTGAGGGTAAGGCTAATCGTAAAACGATTCTTTCGGTTTATGACCCGGGTACGAAGAAACACTTTGAAGAGACGGTCAAACCGATTACTTATGCGGCGCAAAGCGAACTCCTTTATAAGAGGTGGGTGGAGAATTGCCGTAAGAAAGTAGAGGAACTGTCCGGCGGACGTATCGGTTATGTTCATATCAAGGGAATGGATAGTCCGAGTTTCCGTAAGATGTATTCCGAATTGCTGGGACGTAACCGTAACAAAGAGGCGGTAGTGGTGGATGTCCGTCATAATGGTGGCGGATGGCTGCACGATGATGTGGTGACATTACTTGGCGGAAAAGAATATGAACGCTTTGTGCCGCGCGGGCAGTATATCGGCAGCGATCCGTTTAATAAATGGTTGAAACCGTCCTGTATGTTGGTTTGCGAGGACAATTACAGCAATGCCCATGGTACTCCTTTTGTTTACAAGACTTTGGGTATCGGTAAATTGGTGGGCACTCCCGTTGCCGGGACGATGACAGCCGTATGGTGGGAACGCCAGATCGATCCGAGTATCGTGTTCGGCATTCCACAGGTGGGTTGCATGGATATGCAGGGTAATTATCTGGAAAACCATACTTTACAACCGGATATTTTGATATACAATACTCCGGAAGAGGCGATAAACGGAGATGATGCGCAATTGAAAGCTGCGGTGGAACATCTGCTGAAGCAGTTAACATCGAAGCCTGAATGAAGTTAACTGAAAGGTAGATAATTAGTTAACATCTTGATATAAGGAAGTTAACTTCGTTGTTGGCGCGAAGTTAACTTCCTTTTTTTATCTTACATCCGCCCCCCACATCATTTTATTCCGCAACGTATCGAAAAAGATATGATTGAAGCGCTTCACTACTTTTATGGAATAGTCCGCACGTGAAATGGTGAGCCGTGTGGTTTCTTTGCATGATTCGCTCCGTCCGTCGATGGCTACGAGGAAGTTGTGGCTGCGGCTCTCTACTTCAAGCGTGATTTCCCAGTCATCACAGATGACGATGGGACGTACGTTCAGGCTATGAGGGGCAACGGGAGTAATTGCAATCGTCTTGCTATGAGGAACGATGACCGGACCGCCGACACTCAATGAATAAGCCGTAGAGCCCGTAGGGGTGGCTACAACCAAACCGTCAGCCTGATAAGTGGTAAGATGCGCTCCGTTGATTGCCGTATGAATACTGATCATGGATGAACTGTCGCGTTTCAGGACGGCTATTTCATTCAGGGCATAAGGATATTCCATTAGTTTTTCGTCATCGCACTTCAACTGCAATACGCTGCGTTCCTCTACTTTATAGTGGTTGTTGTAAATTTCATCAATCGTTTCTTCCATTTCTTCGGGCGATATGTCGGCCAGGAAGCCGAGACGTCCTGTATTGATACCCAAAATGGGAATATTCTTTTTGCCGACGCGGCTGGCGGCTTTCAAGAACGTGCCGTCACCGCCGATGCTGATAACCATATCGGCGCAGAAATCGTCACCGTCGAACAATTCGGCGGAGGGGATGTTGAGGTGTAGGTCGGAAGTCAGGAAATTATAGAACTCGCGGCAGACACAGAGCTGTGCTTTGCGCTGAGCCAGCAGGCGGAAAAGGTTTTCGGCATGCGATGACTTCTTCGCCTGGTAAGTATTTCCGAATATGGCAAATTTCATAATTGTTTTCTGTTTTTGTAGGATGCAAAAATAGTTTTTTTCTCAGAATGCTGCCAACATATTGCTATTATTTGTACTTTTGCCCCAAACTATAAGCCGAATTATGACTAGATTAAGTGTAAATATCAATAAAGTGGCAACATTACGTAACGCGCGTGGAGGCGATGTGCCTAATGTTGTAAAAGTAGCGTTGGATTGTGAAAACTTTGGCGCCGACGGTATAACGGTACACCCGCGCCCCGACGAAAGGCATATCCGTAAGAGGGATGTTTTCGATTTGCGTCCGTTGTTGCGTACGGAGTTTAATATAGAGGGTTATCCCGCCCCCGAATTTATAGATTTGGTGTTGAAGGTAAAGCCGCATCAGGTGACGTTGGTTCCGGACAGTCCCACTCAGTTGACATCCAACTCCGGTTGGGATACGAAAACCAACCTTGAATTTTTGACGGAAGTACTGGAAGCGTTCAATACCGCCGGTATCCGTACGTCTGTATTCGTGTCTACCGATGCGGAGATGATAGAGTATGCCGCCAAAGCCGGCGCAGACCGTGTGGAGCTTTATACCGAACCCTATGCTACGGCATTCCCGAAAGGAAAGGAAGCTGCGGTAGCTCCTTTTGTGGAAGCGGCCAAAATAGCGCGCAGCCTGGGACTGGGGCTGAATGCCGGTCACGACCTGAGCTTGGAGAATCTGAATTATTTCTATAAAAACATACCCTGGCTGGATGAAGTTTCCATCGGTCATGCGCTGATTAGCGATGCTTTGTATCTGGGATTGGAACGCACCATTCAGGAATATAAAAACTGTCTCCGCTGATGAATCTTATGTTGTTATTAGCCCAGGCGGCTCCGGCGTTGGCCGATTCTATCGCCGGCGCCAATCCGGTACTTACTCCTGTTGCCGCTCCCGATGAAATGAATTTATGGAGTATGGCTGTCAAGGGCGGTTGGATTATGATAGTTCTCGGAGTTCTCTCCGTTATCTGCTTCTATATCTTGTTTGAACGGAATTACGTTATCCGTAAGGCGGGTAAGGAAGACCCTATGTTTATGGATAAAATCAAGGATTATATTCTGGGTGGTGAGATTAAGGCTGCCATCGCTTATTGCCGCAGCGTCAATACGCCTTCCGCCCGTATGATAGAGAAAGGTATCAGCCGCTTGGGACGTCCGGTTAACGATGTGCAGGCTGCCATAGAAAATGTAGGTAATATCGAAGTGGCAAAGTTGGAAAAAGGATTGACTATCATGGCTACCATTTCCGGCGGTGCTCCGATGATCGGTTTCTTGGGTACGGTGACCGGTATGGTACGCGCTTTCTTTGAAATGGCGAATGCCGGTAATAATATCGATATAACCCTGCTTTCGGGCGGTATATACGAGGCTATGATTACCACCGTAGGCGGTCTGATTGTGGGTATCATCGCTATGTTTGCCTATAATTATCTGGTGACGCTGGTGGATGGTGTCGTAAACAAGATGGAAGCCAAGACAATGGCTTTCATGGACTTGCTGAACGAGCCTGCCAAATAAAATCATAAGTTATAAATCATAAATAGGAGAGCGTGTTACAACGTAGAGCAAAAATATCGCCCAATTTCAGTATGGCGTCCATGACGGATGTTATATTCCTGCTGTTGATTTTCTTTATGATTACTTCTACGGTAGTATCGCCGAATGCAATCAAGGTATTGCTTCCGCAGGGAAAACAGCAGACATCCGCCAAGCCGCTGACAAGGGTTATCATCGATAAGGATTTGAATTATTACGCGGCTTTCGGTAACGACAAGGAACAGGCGTTGACTTTGGATGGTTTGACTCCTTTCCTGCAATCGTGCGCAGCGAAAGAACCCGAAATGTATGTGGCGTTATATGCCGATGAATCCGTTCCTTATCGGGAGATTGTGAAAGTGCTGAATATCGCTAATGAGAACCACTTCAAAATGGTGTTGGCTACACGCCCGCCTGAGAATAAGTAAACGGTTTCAATCGTAAATAGCTAAATCGTAAATCGAAACGGTGAATCAGAAGAAGAAAGGAAAATATATAGGATTGGCAGGGGCGCTGTTGGTACACGTTGTTGTCATTGCCCTTTTGATACTGGTAGGATTTACGTTGCCTGAACAGTCGGAGGAAGGCGGTGTGCCTGTGATGATGGGAGAAACGTCCGATGCCTGGGGCGTTGCCGATCCTTCTTTGGTAGAAGTGGAGACTATGCCGGAAGAAGCGGCTCCGGAAGTGCCGGAAGAGGCAGAGCAAGAGATGTTGACGCAGGAAGATGAAGAGACCGTCGCCATAAAGCCTAAAGCGGAAGAAAAGAAGAAAGAAATAAAGAAACCCGAAAAGACCGAGGCTGAAAAAGCCGAAGAGGCTCGTAAACTTGCTGCTGAAAAATCGGAACGGGAACGGAAAGCAGCCGAAGAAGCTGCCCGTAAACGTGTAGCGGGAGCTTTCGGTAAAGGTGCGCAAATGGGTAGTAAAGGTTCTACGGAAGGAACCGGCGTGCAGGGAAGCCCTACGGGGAATTCTTCGACGGGAGCGACAGCCGGAACCGGCGGATATGGAACTTTTAATCTTGGCGGACGTTCTATAGGCGAAGGCGGATTGCCGCGTCCTGTATATAATGTACAGGATGAAGGAAAAGTAGTGGTTACCATTACTGTAAACCCTGCCGGACAGGTCATCGGAACCAGTATCAACCGCCAGACGAATACTGTAAACCCCGCTTTGCGGAAAGCGGCCGAAGATGCGGCGAAGAAAGCGAGGTTCAATACTGTAAGCGGGTTGAATAACCAGACAGGAACGATAACGTATTATTTTAATCTAAAATAAGAGGAGAAACTATTATGGGTACAGTTTATGTGTTTTTTGCAGACGGTTTTGAAGAAATAGAGGCTTTCACTTCTGTCGATGTAATGAGACGTGCAGGTTTGAATGTGGAAATGATTACAGTGACTCCTGACGAAATTGTAACAGGCGCTCATAGTGTACCGGTGCTTTGTGATAAGAATATAGTGAACTGTGACTTCTTCGATGCTGATTTAATATTGCTTCCGGGCGGTATGCCGGGTGCGGCCACCTTGGAAAAATGTGATGATTTGCGCAGATTGATTTTACGTTTTGCCGAAGAACAGAAACCGATTGCCGCCATTTGCGCCGCTCCTATGGTGCTTGGTAAGTTGGGACTGTTGAAAGATAAGAAGGCTACTTGTTATCCGGGCTTCGAGCAATATCTGGAAGGCGCTGACTGCACCGGGGCGATGGTGGAAAGAGACGGTAATATTATCACGGGAAAAGGTCCCGGTGCCGCAATGGAGTTTGCTTTGGCTGTCGTGGAATTGCTGCAAGGTAAGGATAAAGTCGCAGAGTTGAAGGAAGCGATGATTGTCTGATTATAAATTATGAAAAAGCTGTGTGAAAAGCGCATGGGTATTTACATAATGATAGGATTTTAGGTACGGATTATACGGAACACACGGATTAAATAAACTAAGATGATGGAATCCGTGTAATCCGTGCCTAAAAAACATTAAGAGCTTTTTACACGGTTTCTTTAATACTCAAAACCCGTAATTCCAATGAAGTATGTTCTGATTGTAGCCGGTGGTAAAGGTTTGCGTATGGGATGCGAACTTCCCAAACAATTTCTTCCGATAGGAGGAAAACCTGTATTGATGTGTACCATAGAAGCCTTTTACGCTTACAATCCGGAGATACGGATAATATTGGTGCTTCCGCGTAACCAGCAGTCTTACTGGAATGAATTGTGCCGGAAACATGACTTTTCAATCCCTCATCATATCGCAGACGGTGGAGAAACACGTTTCCATTCGGTGAAGAACGGTTTGGAATTTGTTACAACACCGGGCTTGGTCGGGGTGCATGATGGTGTCCGCCCTTTTGTAGCCCGGGAAGTTATAGAACGTTGTTATTCCTTGGCAGCCGGAAAGCAGGCGGTGATCCCTGTGATAGACGTGGTGGAGACAGTACGTCATTTGGTCGGCGAAGGAAGTGAAACAGTCAGCCGTGACGAATACAAACTGGTGCAAACTCCGCAAGTATTTGATGCGGATTTGCTGAAACAGGCCTATGAACAGCCTTATACTCCGCATTTCACGGACGATGCCTCGGTTGTTGAGGCGTTAGGCAAACCTGTTTATCTGACGGAGGGTAATCGGGAAAACATTAAAATAACCACTCCCTTTGATTTGAAAATAGCTACCGCCCTTTTGGATTCATGTTCGATTTAACTACGCGTGACATAAAATATTTGTCGGGCGTCGGGCCGCAACGTGCTTCGGTGCTTAATAAGGAATTGGGCATCTTTTCCTTCCATGATTTATTATACTACTTCCCTTATAAATATGTAGACCGCAGCCGTATCTATTACATTCAGGAAATAGACGGTACGATGCCTTATATCCAGCTAAAAGGAGAAATCTTAGGTTTTGAAACAGCCGGTGAAGGACGGCAGCGAAGATTGATAGCGCACTTTTCAGACGGTACGGGGGTAGTTGACCTGATTTGGTTTCAAGGCATCAAATATCTGATAGGGAAGTATAAAGTTCATCAGGAATATATCGTATTCGGTAAACCTTCCGTCTTTAATGGCAGGATAAACATTGCCCATCCGGATATAGACCCGGCTTCCGAGCTGAAACTGTCTGCTATGGGTTTGCAACCCTATTATAATACGACGGAGAAGATGAAGCGAAGCTCTCTCAATTCGCACGCCATGGAGAAGATGATGAAAAACATTGTCCGGCAGTTGAATGAACCTTTGGCGGAAACGCTTTCTCCTGCCTTGTTGGCGGAACACCATCTGATGCCGTTGACGGATGCTTTGCTGAATATTCATTTCCCGGTTAGTCCGGATGCGCTGAGAAAAGCGGAATATCGTCTGAAATTCGAGGAATTGTTTTATGTCCAACTGAACATACTGCGTTATGCCAAAGACAGGCAACGTAAATACCGGGGGTATGTCTTTGAGAAAATAGGCGAGACGTTCAACGGTTTTTACTCCCGTAATCTTCCTTTTGAGTTGACCAACGCTCAGAAACGCGTGTTGAAGGAAATACGGCGGGACTTAGGCTCGGGTAAGCAAATGAACCGTCTCCTGCAAGGAGATGTGGGTAGCGGAAAAACATTGGTTGCGTTGATGAGCATGCTGATTGCACTTGATAACGGTTATCAGGCATGTATGATGGCGCCTACCGAAATATTGGCGAATCAACATTACGAAACGATTCGTGAACTGTTGTATGGAATGGATGTACGGGTTGAGCTGTTGACCGGTTCAATCAAAGGCAAACGCAGGGAAGCCATTCTTTCCGGCCTGCTGACAGGAGATGTACAGATACTTATCGGTACGCACGCCGTCATTGAAGATACCGTGAACTTTGCATCATTGGGTCTGGTTGTCATCGACGAACAGCATCGTTTTGGCGTAGCTCAGCGTGCCCGCTTGTGGGCAAAAAGCGTACAGCCGCCTCACATACTGGTAATGACCGCAACCCCCATACCGCGAACGTTGGCAATGACGCTTTATGGTGATCTGGATGTATCGGTTATTGACGAGCTTCCTCCGGGAAGAAAGCCGATTGCTACTATCCACCAGTTCGATAGCCATCGTGTAAGCCTGTATCGTTCTGTGCGTAAACAGATTGATGAAGGACGCCAGGTCTATATCGTTTATCCTTTAATCAAGGAGAGTGAGAAGATTGACCTCAAGAATTTGGAAGAAGGTTATCTGCACATCTGTGAAGAGTTTCCCGATTGCAAGGTTTGCAAAGTACATGGAAAAATGAAACCTGCCGAAAAAGATGCGCAAATGCAGTTGTTCGTTTCCGGTGAGGCGCAGATAATGGTTGCCACCACAGTTATTGAGGTAGGTGTGAATGTGCCTAATGCTTCTGTGATGATAATAGAGAATGCCGAACGTTTCGGACTTTCTCAGCTTCATCAGCTTCGCGGTCGTGTAGGGCGTGGAGCCGACCAGTCTTATTGTATATTGGTCACCGGTTATAAATTAGCGGAAGATACCCGGAAACGTCTGGAAATCATGGTGCGCACGAATGACGGTTTTGAGATAGCCGAAGCCGATTTAAAGCTGCGTGGGCCCGGTGATTTGGAAGGAACTCAGCAGAGCGGTATTGCTTTTGATTTAAAAATAGCGGATATAGCCCGTGACGGACAACTTTTGCAATATGTTCGTGAGGTTGCCCAAGCCATTGTAGATAAGGACCCGAATGCTTCTCTTCCTGAAAATGAGATACTGTGGCGACAGCTGAAAGCCTTGCGAAAGACAAACGTTAATTGGGCGGCTATAAGTTGAAAAACGGTTAAACATACGCTTTATTTGCAAGTTTATGTTGTTAAACATGTTTGTAGTGTAAGTTGTTTGTTGTTAGTGATTTATCTGCTGTTATTCTCTGCTTTTATTCTTACTGCTTCAAAAAAATAGTTAATGATACAAGCGCCTTTTCGGAGAGAAATGTTACCTTTGGGAGAATTTTTGAAAATAATCTGGATATTCGCGTAAGAATAGGTGTGGTTGATTCACCAGATATGCTCTACGGATATCGAAATGAATGACGAAACGGAATGAATTTTAATTGGATTAGAACGGCTTTATTAGCAGCAACGGCAATGGTCAGCCTGAACTCTTTCTCGCAGGATTTGATTGCCCGCCAAGCCCCCATTGACAGAAAACTTAAAAGCGTAGATTCATTGGCTTTGCAGAAACAAATCCGTGCGGAACAGTCTTTGTATCCGGGACTGGATTTGTATCCGAGCTGGAATAATGAATTTGTGCAGGCTTATGGCAATGCTATCGTGCCGGAAAGTTATACCTTTGACTTGAAAGGCTTCTGTATGCCTACCGAACATACCCGTATTACTGACGTATTCGGCTATCGCCCTCGCAGAAGAAGAGCGCATTACGGTTTGGATATTAAAGTATATGTAGGTGATACGATCCGTGCCGCGTTTGACGGTAAGGTACGTATCGTTAAGAATCAAGGCCGTCGCGGATACGGTAAATATGTCGTTATCCGCCATGATAACGGCTTGGAAACGGTCTATGGGCATTTATCCAAGCAATTGGTTGATATAAACCAGTTGGTAAAGGCCGGAGAGCCTATTGCATTGGGTGGTAATACCGGACGTTCTACCGGTTCTCACCTGCATTTTGAAACCCGTTTTCTGGGAATTCCTATCAATCCCGCATTGATGTTCGATTTTGAAAAGCAAGACGTTGTTGCCGATTCTTATACGTTCCGTAAGACCAAAGGCACTTCCGGTACGGCCCGCAGTATGGCGTCGGGTGAAGGCCTCTTCTATAAAGTGAAGAAAGGCGATACCTTATCCAAGATCGCATCCCGTCAGGGTACAAGCATCGACAAGCTTTGCAAACTGAACCGTATTACCCGGAGAACAATTCTCCGTCCGGGACAGGTGTTGCGTTGCTCATAAAACGAAAATACTCTCTAAACGTAAACAATCTCTATAGGAGAGGGCGCTTTAATATAATTTAGAGTGCCCTCTTTTCTTTTTTCTTTAATTATTCCTAACTTTGCAGCCTATTTGTAAGGATATGAAAGATACCAAGCAACAATTTGAGCATGTCATTGCTATTTGTCGTGATTTGTTCTCTAAGAAACTTCATGATTACGGTCCTGCATGGCGTATTCTTCGTCCGGCTTCCGTAACCGATCAAATATTCATTAAAGCCAATCGTATTCGAAGCATTGAAACTAAAGGTGTGACTTTGGTGGACGAAGGCATTCGTTCGGAGTTCATAGCTATTGTCAATTACGGTATCATCGGTTTGATACAGTTGGAGTCGGGCTATGCCGAATCTGCGGACATAACGAACGAAGAAGCAATGGTCTTATATGATAAATATGCGAAAGAATCATTGGAACTGATGCTTGCCAAGAACCATGATTACGATGAGGCTTGGCGCAGTATGCGTATCAGTTCGTATACGGACTTGATATTGATGAAGATATATCGTACAAAGCAAATTGAAAGTTTGTCCGGTCAGACACTGGTTTCGGAAGGTGTCGACGCCAATTATATGGACATGATTAATTATTCCGTATTTGGTTTGATTAAGATAGAGTTTGGAGACTGAGAGAAAACATATCATAAAACTCGTTTGGGTAAATACCTGCCGCTTTTTGCTGGCGGCACTGTTTATCTTCTCCGGATTTGTGAAAGCTGTCGACCCGCTCGGCTCTTTTTATAAGATTCAGGATTATCTGACGGCATTCGGTATCATTTCATGGTTTCCCGCATATCTTCCGTTACTCTTTGCCATAGTTCTGTCATCCGCGGAGTTTTGTGTGGGAGTTTTCCTTTTTTTCGGGGTTCGTCGGAAAATCGCGTCGACATTGGCGCTCCTTCTAATGGGTGTAATGACCCCGCTGACGTTGTATCTTGCTTTGGCAAATCCCGTATCCGACTGCGGATGCTTTGGGGATGCCTGGGTGTTGACGAACTGGCAGACATTCGGAAAGAACATAGTATTGCTGGTTGCGGCGATAGCGGTGTTCAGGGATCGGAAACTTATGTTCCGCTTTGTTACGCTGAAGATAGAGTGGATGGTATCTTTATATACGCTTTTATTCGTCTTTGCGCTCTCTTTTTATTGTCTGGAATATTTGCCGGTATTGGACTTCCGCCCTTATAAGATCGGAACGAACATAAAGGCGGGCATGGAGATTCCCGAAGGTGCGAAACCGAGTGTGTTCGAGAGCCGTTTCGTGTTGGAAAAAGACGGCAGGCGGCAGGAGTTTACATTGGATAATTATCCGGACAGTACATGGACCTTTGTTGAAACACGTACCGTATTGAAAGAAAAAGGTTATGAACCGCCCATTCACGACTTCTCTATGATAAGCTTGGGTACGGGTGAGGATATAACGGACAGTGTGCTGTCAGATAAAGGATATGCTTTTTTACTGGTAGCCCACCGGATAGAAGAAGCGGACGATAGCAATATCGACCTTATCAACGAGATTTACGATTACAGTGCGGAGCATGGTTATGGTTTCTATGCGCTGACTTCTTCACCGGATGAAGAAATCGGGATGTGGCGTGAAAGAACCGGTGCGGAATATCCGTTCTGTCAAATGGATGATATTACCCTAAAGACGATTATCCGTTCCAATCCCGGCTTGTTATTGATAAAAGACGGGACAATCCTGAATAAATGGAGCGATAATCAGCTTCCGGATGAGTATGTGCTGAACGACAGTTTGGACAAATTGGAGTTGGGGCAACAGAAACATGAAAATAATTTGCATACCATAGGCTACGTATTGTTATGGTTTATCGTACCTTTGACGCTGGTTATCGGCATTGATATTCTGGTAATCAAGCGGAGAGAAAGGAAAAGTAAGGAGCGGCAATAAACAGTAAATATATTAACCCTTTAATAATTAAAACAAAATGAGAAAAAACATTGTTGCAGGAAACTGGAAAATGAACAAAACCCTTCAAGAGGGTATTGCTCTTGCAAAAGAACTGAATGAAGCGTTGGTCGGCGAAAAGCCTAACTGTGATGTAATCATCTGTACTCCGTTTATTCACCTCGCATCTGTTACTCCGCTGGTGGATGCCGCTAAGATCGGTGTAGGTGCAGAAAACTGCGCGGACAAGGAATCCGGTGCATATACCGGCGAAGTGTCAGCCGCTATGGTTGCTTCTACCGGCGCTAAGTATGTAATCCTCGGTCACTCGGAACGTCGTGCTTATTACGGTGAAACAGTGGAAATCCTGGAAGAAAAAGTAAAGTTGGCTTTGGCTAACGGACTGACTCCGATTTTCTGTATCGGTGAAGTTCTGGAAGAACGTGAAGCTAACAAACAGAATGAAGTGGTTGCCGCTCAGCTGGCATCTGTATTCTCTCTGTCTGCAGAAGATTTCTCTAAGATTATCTTGGCTTACGAACCGGTTTGGGCTATTGGTACAGGCAAGACCGCTACACCGGCGCAGGCGCAGGAAATCCACGCTTTCATCCGTTCGGCGGTTGAAGGAAAGTATGGTAAGGAAATCGCTGAAAATTGCTCTATCCTTTACGGTGGTAGCTGCAAGCCTTCCAATGCAAAGGAACTGTTTGCAAATCCTGATGTAGACGGTGGTTTGATTGGTGGCGCCGCTTTGAAAGTTGCCGACTTCAAGGGTATCATCGACGCTTTTAATTAATAACGGAGAGTTGGGAGTTGCCGTCCTGATAGGGAATGGCCAACTTCCGACTCTTTATGTTTAAAGCTTGGCTTTTCAACTATATAAAAACACCCTTTTATGAAGAAACTTGGTTTGCTTTTAATTGTATGTTTTGCTTTTGCCGCTGTATCTGTGGCGCAGAATAACATCGTAAAAAGCCTGGAACGTAATGTGCCGGGGCAGGGTAAGGTGTCCATTCATCAGGATGCCCGTATCGGGGCTTTGATAGGCTCTGAATACATTTCTACCGGTTCGGACGACCAAAAAGTGATTAAGAGTTCGGGCTATCGCGTACAGGTATACGCCGGTAATAACACCCGTCAGGCCAAGAATGAAGCCTATTCGGTGGCTTCCAACATAAAAGAGCGTTTTCCCGACCTTCCCGTTTATACATCTTTCAATCCGCCCCGCTGGTTGTGCCGTGCAGGCGATTTCCGCAGTATTGAGGAAGCGGACGCCATGATGCGCCAATTGCGTGCGACGGGTGTTTTTAAGGAAGTGTCTATTGTGAAAGATCAGATAAACATTCCTCTGTAATTTATAACTCATCATTCATCATTTATTCCATCTTCTCATGTTAGGAAAAGAAGAAATCGTATCTCCTTCATTGGACGAACTGAAAGAACATTATCATCGTATATTGACTTTGTTGGGTGAAGACCCTGAACGTGAAGGGCTGCTGAAGACGCCGGAACGGGTGGCGAAAGCTATGCTGACACTGACTAAGGGCTACTCTATGGACCCGCACGAAGTACTCCGTTCCGCCAAGTTCAAGGAAGATTATAACCAAATGGTGATTGTGAAAGACATTGATTTCTTTTCTCTCTGTGAGCACCATATGTTGCCTTTCTACGGTAAAGCTCACGTGGCTTATATTCCCAACGGCTACATCACAGGCCTGAGCAAGATTGCCCGTGTGGTAGATATTTTCTCTCACCGCCTGCAAGTGCAGGAACGTATGACGCTGCAAATAAAGGAGTGTATTCAGGAAACGCTGAATCCTTTGGGCGTAATGGTTGTGGTAGAGGCTAAGCACATGTGTATGCAGATGCGCGGTGTGGAAAAACAGAATTCAATAACCACTACTTCCGACTTTACGGGAGCTTTCAATCAGGCTAAGACGCGTGAGGAATTTATGAATCTTATCCGTCACAATTCTTAATGTCAGGGGAGCACCACCCGGTCTCCCAAACGTTTTGCCATGATACTTTGCACTTCGCGCATTTCGCAGTAGCGCTTCATGATAGCGTTGCATTTCTCCTCGTCATTGGCTACGGCAGGGTCTTGCAGGGCAGACATCATGTGCTTTAACTCTTCGCTGACAATGGCATATTTAAAGTTAATCATCAGTGCCGGAACCAGCTCATAAAGACGTTCTTCATCGGTTACTATCTTTTGGCTTTTTGAGTGGTACTTGCTTAACTGATAGCGGTTGCTGATAAGTTCCACGCTCAGCTTGCTGATGGTTGTTTCCGGATGTGCCAGAAAATAACGCTCGGCTGTGAATCCGGCATCATGTATATGGGTGGCGGCTTCGGTCAAAATTTGACGGTGCAGCGGGTTGTGAAATGACAGCTCGTCTTGCTTCAAATCGTTAATAACGTATTCAATCACACTTACAGGTACTTCCTGCCCTTCTTCATTGGTTGCGTTGCACATTATCTTTTCGCCGTAGCGCACAATCATCTGAAGAATCAACCGTTCGTATTTATAGAACTCCTGTCCTTCTTTTCCCTCCTGGGGAATGAAAGAGACATAATTATCTTCCGGCGGGATAGGGGAACCGGCATATTCAGCAGCCATATCAGGCGGCAATGATGTTCCGTCGGCGGTTGTAAGGGGGGCATCTCCTTCAGTGTAGGGAACTTGTGCGGCTGTTGCTTCCGTATTGTTCCTTGCCGCGGCTCTGCGCTCGCGTTCCGTTTGTTCGGCACGCTTCTCGGCCTGCATTTCACGTCGTTTGGCAACTTCCGAAACCAGCAGCTTGTCCTCTACGCGCAGCAGTTGGGCGCACTCTTTGATATAGACATCGCGCACAATCGCTTCGGGAATGACCGAGATGCTTTGTACAAGATTACCGATTAATTCGGCACGTTTGATAGGGTCTTTACCCGCGTCCTCCAGCAACAAATTGGTTTTGAACCGGATAAAGTCCGTTTCGTGCTCTTGTATGAATTGCCGGAACTCGGTCGAATTATGTTTGCGGGCAAAAGAGTCCGGGTCGTCTCCGTCGGGCAGGAGGCACACCTTAATATTCATGCCTTCTTCCAGCAGCATGTCGATACCTCGTATAGAAGCCTTGATGCCGGCTGCATCACCGTCATAAAGCACCGTCATGTTATTGGTGAAGCGGTGAATCAGGCGGATTTGCCCCGGTGTCAGGGCAGTGCCCGAAGAAGCCACTACGTTCTCTATGCCGGATTGGTGCATGGAGATAACATCGGTATAGCCTTCCACCAAAAAACACCGGTCTTGCTTTACAATCGCCTGTTTGGCAAAGTAGATGCCATACAACTCATTACTCTTATGGTAAATTTCCGATTCGGGTGAGTTGACGTACTTTACTTTCACCCCTTTAGTGGCGCTGGCAAGCACACGGCCACCAAATGCCACCACCTTACCCGACAGCGTATGCACGGGGAAGATGACACGTCCCCAAAAACGGTCGCGCAGTCTGTGGTCGTCCGTTTCATAACAAAGTCCGGTCTTGATGAGGAATTCTTTCTTATATCCTTTCTTTATAGCCTCCTGTGCCATGGCATCGTGGCTCTCGGTACAATAGCCCAACTGGAATTTCTCGATAATGTCATCACGGAATCCGCGGTTGCGAAAATAAGCCATACCGATGCTGCGTCCGTCCACATGGTTGCGCAGAATATTCTGGAAATAGTCGCGGGCAAACTGGTTGACGATGAAAAGGCTTTCGCGTTCGCTCTGAGCGAGCTTTTCTTCGTTGGACAGTTCCCGCTCCTTGATTTCGATGCCGTATTTCTTGGCGAGGTATTTCAGCGCTTCGGGATAAGACATCTGTTCATGTTCCATGATGAAATGTACGGCATTGCCCCCTTTGCCGCAGGCGAAACATTTGCACAGTCCTTTGGCGGGAGACACGTAGAATGACGGCGTCTTATCATCGTGAAACGGGCATAGTCCCACATAGTTCACTCCGCGTTTCCGCAGCGTGACGAAGTCCGATACGACATCGTATATTTGTGCCGCGTCCAGAATTCTGTCTATGGTGGGTTGGTCTATCATAATTCGAGTACAAAGTTACATATAAAATCAGCCCCTGCAAAAAAAAGTTTTGCAGGGGCGGGAAAAGGGGAATTAAATCATCATTTAATCTTCTCTCTGATTTTAGTCAGGTATTTCTTCATCCCTTCCGCATCCTTATTGTTGATGATTTCCAACAGCTGCTTCAGTTCCAGGCGTATATTCTCTACTTGTCCGGGCGTACGGGGATTGAACAGAATTTCCTGGAGCAGATAATCGTCCTCGCTCAACAGGCCTTTGGCAATGGCCATATGCTTTTTGAACGTAGTACCCGGGGCTTCCTGATGCTTCATGACCGCTGCAAACACAAAAGTTGAAACGAAAGGAATGGACAAGGAATAGGCTACCGTTTCATCATGCTCGTCGAAAGTGTACTCAAAGATATTGAGCTTCATGGTCTGGTACAGGTCTTTGAAGAAGATTTTTCCCAAGTGGTCGCCTTCGCTGATGATGATGGCATTTTCCGTATTCAGGTTACTCAGGCTGGCAAAAGTCGGTCCGAACATGGGATGCGTCGACACGTAACGGAAACCGCTTTCTTCATAGAATTTTTTCAGTCCCGTCTTTACCGAAGCGATATCGCTGATGATACAGTCTTTGGGCAGTACGGGCAACACCTGGCGGAAAGCTTCCAGAGTATATTTTACCGTGGCGGCGTTGATTACCAGCTCCGGTTCAAACTCCTTGATTTCTTCCAGCGTAGTGAAACGGTAGGTGTTATAGACAAAGCGCAATTGATGCGGGTTGACGTCAAACACGGCCGTCTCGTGTTGAAAACTTAAAATATCCGTAAAGAAAGAGCCCATTTTCCCGGCTCCGAGTATTAATATTCGCATATACTTGATGTTATAGTGACAATGTTATATAGTTATCTTGTCACTTATTAATAATTTCCATTTGCTGGCGCACGCTTTCCTCGTGTATCGCCTCAAACACTTTCTTGATAAATTCCGAATCCATGCCGCACAGTGCGCCTTGCGAGCCGCGTTTTTCAAGAATCTCGTTATAACGTCCCGTTTGCAGGATGGTCATATCATGTTCTTTCTTGTATGTGCCGATTTCACGGGCTACACGCATCCTTTTGGCTAATTCCTGAATGAGGTTGTTGTCGCATTCGTCAATCTGCTTGCGCAATTCGCTGAGGTTTTCGGTGCTTTGCGTGTCCTTGCGGATAACAAGCAGGTTAAGGATATAATCCAATACATCCGGCGTAACCTGCTGGGCGGCGTCGCTCCACGCGCAATCCGGGTTGCAGTGGCTTTCGATAATCAAACCGTTGAAGCCTAAGTCCATTGCCTGCTGGCAAAGCGGAGCAACCAGTTCGCGCTTTCCGCCGATATGGCTCGGGTCGCAAATGATAGGCAGGTTTGGAATACGGCGGCGCAGTTCGATAGGGATATGCCATTGCGGCAGGTTGCGGTAGAGCTTTTTGTCGTAGCTGCTGAAACCGCGGTGGATGGCTCCAAGACGTTTCAGACCGGCATTGTTGATACGCTCCAAGGCGCCAATCCATAATTCCAAGTCCGGATTAACGGGGTTCTTTACCAATACCGGAATATCCACGCCTTTCAGGGCATCTGCTATTTCTTGTACGGCAAAAGGATTGGCGGTAGTGCGGGCGCCTACCCAAAGTATGTCTATTCCGGCTTTCAGGCACTCATATACATGTTTGGCTGTGGCTACTTCGGTGGAAACATACATGCCCGTTTCCTTTTTCACCTCTTTAAGCCAGGACAAACCTTCTACGCCGACACCCTCGAAACCGCCCGGTTTGGTACGGGGTTTCCAGATGCCCGCACGGAATATCTTCATTCCTTTCGCAGACAATTGCCTGGCGGTATCCATAACTTGTTCTTCTGTCTCTGCGCTGCATGGACCGGCGATAACCAGAGGACGTTTTTCCTCGATACCCGGCAACAAGATTGATTCTAATTCAAGTTCCATATTCTTTATTTGTTTAATTATATTCAGTTGTATAAATATTTCCAAACCGTTATCCCGCTTCCGTATCAAATTATCTCATTGCTTTGATACGTTTCAACGCTTCCGCCAGTTTGTCGTCCTTGCAGCAAAGCGAGATACGGATGTATCTTTTTCCATTGCTGCCGAAGATAAATCCCGGAGTGATGAATACGCGCGCTTCATGCAATACCCGCTCGGTCAGTTCCTCTACATCGGCGCAACTGTCGGGTATCTTTCCCCAAAGGAACATGCCTACCTGACTTTCATCGTAAGTACATCCCAGTTCACGCATTATTTCCCCTGCCAGCCGGCGGCGTCCGCGATAGTTCTTATTGTTGCCTTCGTACCATTCTTCACCGGCTTCCAGGGCAGTGGCGGCTGCCAGCTGCATGGCGCGGAACATGCCGCTGTCTATGTTGCTCTTCACTTTCAGTATCCATTGTACGAAGTCGGCATTGGAGGCGAGCATACCGATGCGCCAGCCCGGCATATTGTGGCTCTTGCTCATGGAGTTGAACTCGATGCAGCATTCCTTCGCTCCCGGAACGCTGAGAATGCTGATAGGACGTTCGTTCAGGATAAAGCTGTACGGGTTGTCGTTGACGATGACGATGTCCTTACGGCGTGCGAAGTCCACCAGCTTTTGGTAAAGCTCCGGCGTGGCGTTCGCTCCTGTCGGCATATTGGGATAGTTGGTCCACATCAGTTTGACACGGCTCATATCCATTTTCTCCAGCTCATCGAAGTCGGGCATCCAGCCGTTTTCTTCTTTCAGGTTGTAGTTCACGACCTCGGCGCCCAATATCTTGCTCAATGAAGTATAGGTGGGATAGCCGGGGTTGGGAACCAATACCTGCTCACCGGGATTGACGAAAGCCAGCGTGACGTGCAGAATACCTTCTTTGGAACCGATGAGCGGCTGTATTTCCGTGTTCGGGTTCAGCTCCACGCCGTACCATTTCTTATACCATCCGGCAAAACCGCGGCGCAATTCGGGAATACCTACGTAGGGTTGATAGCCATGTCCGTCAGGATTGCGCGCCGCATCGCAAAGCGTTTGTATGGTGTCTTCCGAGGGGGGCATATCGGGACTGCCGATACCCAGGCTGATTACATCCTTGCCTTCGGCATTCATTTGCGCCACCTCTTTCAGTTTTTTAGAGAAGTAGTATTCGCTTACGCTTGCCAGTCGGTCGGCGGGCTTTATTTTAGATATTTGATTTTCCATCTTCGTATTCTCCTAATATTTTAAGTTCTTTGGTCAGCGGGGTGATAGCCACGATAGATTGTTTATACTTCAGTACATTGTCGAAAACCACGTCTACGTAGAATTGATATTCCCATTCGCGCCCGATGATGGGCAGTGATTGTATTTTTGTCAGGTTGATGCGGTAGAAAGACAGGATGGACAATACCTGTGAGAGGCTTCCCTCGGTATGCGGCAACGTGAATACCATGCTTGCCTTGTTGACCTCCTTGTTGCGGTGACGGCTCAGTTCATCCACCTGCCACGGGTCTGCCACAACCAGAAAACGGGTGAAGTTGTGCTTGTTTGTCTCGATGCCTTCCTGCAACACTTTCATGCCGTAACGTTCGGCGGCGGCTTTGGAACAGATGGCGGCGTGTCCTTTCAGGTTCTCTCTCTTGATAATCTCCGCACTGAGGGCGGTATCTTCGCCTTCCACGACTTTAATGCCGGGGTGCTGTCCGAGGAACTCGCGGCACTGCATCAGAGCGATGGGGTGGGAGTTTACTTCCGTGATGTCGTCCCAATCCTCTTCGGGCAGGCAAACGAAGCTGTGCGAGATGCGCAGCTTATATTCGCCCACAATCTGTGCGCCGCTTTGGCGGAGCAGCTCATTGTTGTGCAGCAAGCTGCCTGCAATCGTATTTTCTATTGCCAGCATACCTATGGTCTGACTGTCTTTCTTGACAGCTGCAAATACATCCTCAAAGGTAGCGCAGCAGATAAGCTGTATTTCTTCTCCTTCGAAGTACTTGTGTGCGGCAATGTCATGATACGAACCTAATGTTCCTTGAATGGCTATTTTTTTCATTCCTGACTGTTTTTTTCTTAGTTTATGCTACAAAAAATCCCGCTTCCATACAATGGAGCGGGATTCTATATATTACTTAGTTCTCTATTCAGTTCTTAAGCATCACTGTCACTTGATACATACAAACTCCCGCTCTACTTTCCGGCTAAAGTAAAAGTAAAAAAAGAAGTAATATGCATAAGTAAATGATTTCATCATTGCTGTTCTCTTGTTTTGAATTACGCGACAAAAGTAATACTTTTCTTTTATACGCAAATAAAAAACAATGTTTTTTTTGATATTTGTATCAATTTATAGATAATCTTTTACAATCCCAATACATTTGTCGTATTGTTGCCCGGCTGATTGCCATATTGTCCGGTGAATCCTTGTATGTCTTTCGGGTTCAGTTCCAGTCCGCGCTTCATGTCTTCCACAGAGCCTTCCTTGTCACCGTTCAGCAGCTTGGCACGTCCGCGTTCGTGGTAGGCCTGGGCGAAGTTAGGGTTCAGATCAATGGCTTCATCAAACAGGGCGATAGCTTCGGTCAGCTTCTTCTGGACGATGTACAGTTGTCCCAAGTAGAGGAACGCCTGCTCGTTGAACGGATTCAACTCGGTTATATGAAGATAGTCGGCTTCCGCTTCGGCCTCGGCGCCGGTTGCTTCTTTTATCTTTCCGCGAAGCAATATGGCGCTTTCGTCGTCCGGGTCTTGGGCGAGTACGGCATCGATGTCTTCCATGGCTTCTTTGTATTGCCGCATCTTCGTCAGAGCTTCGGCGCGCAGCAGGCGGGCTTCGGTGAAGTCGTCTTTCAACACGATGGCTTTTGTGAGATGGGCGATGCACATAATGCCGTCGTTCTGTCCGTTGTCGGCTTTGCCCAACAGATAATGCGCCATGGCACTGCCTTCTTCAATGGCGATGGCTTTTTGGGCGGCTTCCGCCATGGCGGCGTAGTCCTCTTGCATGTAGCAGACGTTGGCAAGGGTGAGGAAGGTGGAGGTATGCTCCGGTTCTATTTTGGTCATCTTCTCCAAAAGTTTGCGGGCTTCGTCCGGTTCGTTGGACTGGATATATACTTGCGCCAAATAGCCCATTGTTTCGAAATCCTCTTGCAGCGCAAGGGCTTCGGTAAAACATTTAATGGCATAGTCGGCGCGTCCCATGCGTTGGGCACGCATACCGTCGTACTTGAATATCTCGAAGTTCTTCTGCTTATTTTTTTGTTTTTCCTCTTCCGGATTGCTCGTTTTGCCGGAGAAAAAAGATTTAAAGAATCCCATGGTTATGATATTGTTTTAGTTATGTTTTAATAGGTTGATAGGAGCAGTGCGTGTATGCACCGTGCAAAAGTAATGATTTATTTTTTGATTTGCAGTATTCCGTTGACGGCAATAATTTTTCCTTCGTCCAATAATCGGTGTAATGCCTCGGTCAAAAGCTCTTTGTCCGTCGGAAGTTGTTCGAGCAGACCGGCGGGAGTTTGCGGGGCGGAAGAGAGTATCTCTTGTATTTTTCCGGCAAGCTCTTTGGAGGTCGGCCTGTCGGTTGCAGGCTTGTTGCGCAGACTGATGCAAGTGTCGCACTGCCCGCAATTATGTTCGTTTTGCTCTCCGAAGTAATCCAGCAGCATACGGCTGCGGCATACGGTGTCGTTGGTTACGTAGTCCAGTATGGAATTGATGCGTGCTTCATAACGGGCTTTCCGTTCTTCATAGATTTCCGGAGAAAGGTGGATGCGTTGCGCCTCCACACGTTCGCGCGTGTATATTATATAAGGTGTCTTTTTGTGGGGGATGTAATTTACGATATGCAGTTTGGCAAGGTGAACCAGCAACTCGTAGATTTGCCGGCGGGTAAGTCCCGTGCGCACGGCGAGCGAATCTTCGTTGATATAGGTGTAGTCTGTAAATACCCCTGTATAGGAACGGAGTACGGCTTGAATGAGTTTGTCCATGTCTTCACCCATTTCGCGCAGCCTGTAAAGTTCGTCCCTGCGTATGGTAAAGAGGATGCGTGAGGTGTTATCCTGTTCTCCGGTATATTCCAGATAGCCTGCCTGGGTCAGGATTTTCAGTGCGCTGTCCACCGGGACGGGGAAGTGCTTGAACTTACGGCAGAAATCCTCGATGTTGAATTCCCGTACGCATTCCAGTCCGTCTCCCATTGCCATCTGGTAGTAGTATTGAAGATGCTCGTACACATCTTTGATATAGTCTTTCTCCGGAAAAGTGTCGGGTATGCGCTTGTGCAGCGTGGTTTTGTCCGATTTGGCGTACAGGATGACGGCATAGGCTTTTTGCCCGTCGCGACCGGCTCTCCCGGCTTCCTGAAAATAGGCCTCTATGGAGTCGGGCAAATCCATGTGGATAACGATGCGCACATCCGGCTTGTCTATGCCCATTCCAAAGGCGTTGGTGGCTACCATGACGCGGCTTTCACCGGATTGCCAGCGGTGCTGTCGGATGTCTTTGGAGGCATCGTCCAGTCCGGCATGGTAGAAATCGGCTGTGATGTCTTCATTATTCAGCAGTTCGGTGATTTCTTTGGTACGGCGGCGATTGCGTACATACACAATGGCGCTGCCGGGCATACTGCGCAATATATGCAGCAGTTCTGCCGTTTTGTTCTCCGTCTTACGGACGATATAGGCAAGGTTGTTCCGCTCGAAACTCATGCGGAATACATTTTCCCGGCGGAAATGCAAGCGGGTCTGGATGTCCTTCACGACTTCCGGAGTTGCGGTAGCTGTCAAGGCCAGAACCGGAGCGTCCGGCAGCAGTTCACGTATTTCCGCAATTTTCAGGTAGGCGGGACGGAAGTCGTACCCCCATTGCGAAATGCAATGGCTTTCGTCCACCGTAATCATGCTGACCTTCATTTTCCGCAGTTTGATACGGAAGATTTCCGTATCCAGCCGCTCGGGGGAGATGTAGAGGAACTTATAGTTGCCGAAGATGCAGTTCTCGAGGGTTGTGATAATGTCCTGCCGGTTCATGCCGGAGTAGATGGCAAGCGCTTTGATGCCCCGCTTCCTTAAATTCTGCACTTGGTCTTTCATCAGGGCTATCAGGGGGGTAATAACCAGACATAATCCGTCTTTGGCAAGTGCCGGAACTTGGAAAGTGATGGACTTGCCGCCACCCGTAGGCATCAGTCCCAATGTGTCTTTGTTCTCACTGATACTGTTGATAATATCTTCCTGGATTCCCCGGAAGCGGTCGTATCCCCAATACTGTTTTAAAAGTCGGGAGTTGAGAGTTGAAAATTGAGGGTTATCGGGCTGGGCGGACATGGCGTTGGGAGTTGAAAGTGAAAAGTTGAAAGTTGAGAGTCAGGAGTTGAAAACCAAACTGCACAGCCCAACTTTCAACTCTCAACCCTTGACTTTCAACTAAACTAATTCGGTTTTATGTCTTCGATTTGCAATTGCACTTCTCCCCGTTTGTGGGTGTTTTCTTCAATGGTGTAGCAAATGTCAAACGAACGTTTGGTCTTGATGTAGCGAACGTGGGAACTTTGTCCGAAAGCGATGCCGTTCATTACATTGTTCGATTTGTTATCCACTAATTCCAGTTTGATATGTTCCTGGTCGCGTCCTACGACTTTACTGGTTCCGTAGTCGTACACGTTATGGGTACAGAAGACAGGTTTGGTGTTGTCGGGACCAAACGGGTTGAACTTTTTTAAATCGTTGCAGAATTTGGGCGTAATATCCCGGAAGTCGATTTCTGCGTTGATGTCGATTACGGCGCTGGTTTGTTCCGGCAGGATATGCTGTGAAACGAATTCTTCAAAACGTTCGGTGAAGGCGGGAACGTTTTCTACCTTCATGGACAGTCCGGCGGCATAGGTGTGACCACCGAAATTCTCCAGCAAATCCCTGCAATATTCGATGGCTTTGTATACATCAAAACCGGAAACGGAGCGTGCCGAACCGGTCGCCATATCATCCGTACGGGTCAGTACTACGGCCGGACGATAATATACTTCCGTCAGGCGGGAAGCCACAATGCCGATTACCCCTTTGTGCCAGTCTTCGTTGTACAACACGATAGAACGGCGGTCGGCCAGTCCTTCCAGTTCGGCAACGATTTGATTGGCCTCTTCGGTCATTGTCTTGTCGAGGTCCTTACGGGTTTCGTTATATTGGTTGATTTGCCCGGCCTTTTCCAAAGCGAGCGAGAAATCCTTTTCCGTCAGCAGGTCTACCGCTTCCTTACCGTTCTGAATACGTCCCGATGCGTTGATGCGCGGGCCTATCTTGAATACTATATCGCTGACGGTAATTTCTTTTTCCGACAGTCCGCACACGTCGATGATGGCTTTCAGTCCTACGCTCGGATTGCTGTTGAGCTGTTTCAGACCGTGATAGGCAAGTATGCGGTTCTCTCCCATAATCGGTACGATGTCCGAAGCGATGCTGACCGCAACCAAGTCCAACAGGGGAATCAAGTGATGAAACTCGATGCCGTTGCTGATGGCAAACGCCTGCATGAATTTAAAGCCTACCCCGCAACCCGAAAGGTGTTCGTAGGGATAAGTATTGTCTTCGCGCTTGGCGTTCAATATGGCTACGGCAGGGGGCAATATCTCATCGGGCACGTGGTGGTCGCAGATGATGAAGTCGATGCCTTTTTCTTTGGCGTATGCGATTTCGTCTACGGCCTTGATGCCGCAATCCAATACGATAATCAGTCCCACACCGGTTTCGGCGGCGTAGTCCACACCTTTGGTTGAAACTCCATACCCTTCGTTGTAGCGGTCGGGTATGTAATAGTCTATGTTCGAGTAGAACTGTTGAATAAACTTGTAGACCAAAGCCACGGCGGTGGTTCCGTCCACATCATAATCTCCATAAATCAGAATGCGCTCTTTCTTTCCCATTGCCTTGTTCAGGCGCTCTACGGCCACGTCCATATCCTTCATGAGGAACGGGTCGTACAAATCCGGTAGTTGCGGGCGGAAAAACTTTTTGGCGGCAGCTGCCGTTGTTATTCCCCGCTCCACCAGCAATTCCCCAAGTACAGGGCTAATCCCTAATTCTTGGGCCAGTCGTTGGCTTGCTTCTGCCTGATCGGATGTAATGGGTAAATAATTCCATTTGTGAGTCATTTTATATATTATTTTTTCTTTTTCTATCGCAAAGTGCCGGAGAACAAAAAGGACTTTTCACCGTCCGCTTGATATATGCTATTTCTCCAACAAGCTGTAAAGGTATGAAAAACTCTTGAAACCGATGTGAATTCTATAGAAAATATTCTTAACGATGCGTATTCTCTCCTAAAATCCTCTTATTTTTGTAAGGTCTAAATAAGTAGAAGACTTTTGTTCATTAAAAACAGGCTGAAATTATGCTTACTTTCATTTCTTGCGCCAAGACTATGGCGTCGCGTTGCTCTTTAAAGGTACCCGAAGTAACCGTTCCGCATTTTGAAACGGAAGCTGTTGCGAATGCGTTGGAAATGTCGCAGATACCTGCCGCAGAGTTGGAAAAACTCTTGAGGGTGAATGCCAGGATCGCTGCGGAAAACAGGGTTCGTTTTCACGATTTCTGCTCGGAAGACAATCACCCTATGCCGGCAATCGGCGCATATACAGGAGCTGTTTTTAAACGTATTCTGCCAAAGGAATTTACGGCTGATGATTTCCGTTATGCGCAAAATCATCTCCGTATCACTTCTTTTCTCTATGGGTTGCTCCGCCCGCTGGATGGAATCAAGCCTTATCGTCTGGAGGGTGATGTACGACTGCCCGAAAAAGGCGGGCTTTCCATGTTCAATTATTGGAAACCGCTGCTGACAGATTATTTTATGGAAGAAATCAAAAGCCGGGGTGGTGTACTGATTAATCTGGCAAGCGGTGAGATGAAAGATTTGTTCGATTGGAAGCGGGTGGAAGAAGAAGTACGGATTGTTACCCCTGATTTTCAGGTTTGGAAGGGCGGGCAGCTGAAAACGGTTGTTATTTATGCGAAGATGTGCCGGGGCGAGATGGTGCGTTACATCATTAAGAACCGTATTGAACGTCCTGAAGATTTGAGAGGCTTTTCGTGGGAAGGCTTCGCCTTCGATGAGAAACGCAGTACGGATAGTCACTTGCTGTTTACGTTGGGATAAGCCCGGGATACTATAAACAGATGCGATGAAGTAGGTGTGTTTTGCCGTTATACAGTAATAAATGAGAGTATATCGGTATACGGCTTAGCTATCCCTAACTGTATGCAGAGATACTCTAAACCGTATACCGGGACAGGCTCTTTATTTTTTACGTAAATCCCGTCCTTCGTATTTACAGATTGCCTCAATCCATTCTTCTGTCAGCGGTTTGGACTCGTGTTTGCTGAGGTCGTACGTTACCATGACAGAGGTACAGATGCATTTCACTTCCTGCGTTTCAGTATCTATGACGCGTTGGGCGAGATGAAAACTTTTTGTTCCGATTTTTGTTACGGCGGTTTGTACGGCAATGTGGTCGGAACCATAAATCTGCGCAAGAAAATCGGCTTCTATATGGACGACGACGATACCGTCTTTTTGCCAGTCGACATGCGGACATACGGAAGCAAAATATTCTGTCTTACCCAAATCATAAAAAGAGAAGTAGACGGTGTTGTTGACGTGACCGAATTTGTCGACGTCGTTGAAGCGCAGTTGTATAGGTAGGGTGTGGTTAAATTTAATCTCTTCCATTGTTTTCTCTTAAACTTTGTTTGTAATCGGGGCGAATTTACTACTTTTGCGTGTTAATCACAGTATTTATATATCAAGAAATGATAGAAGACATTAAAAAAGCCTGCCAGGTAATGCGGGAAGGCGGGGTAATTCTGTATCCCACCGATACCGTTTGGGGTATTGGTTGTGACGCTACCAACGAAGATGCGGTGCGCCGTGTATATGAAATAAAGCAGCGTCAGGACAGCAAGGCGATGCTGGTGTTGGTAGATTCTTCCGTAAAGGTGGATTTCTATGTTCGGGATGTCCCGGAAGTGGCATGGGACTTGATAGATTTGGCAGACAAACCGTTGACTATTATTTATTCGGGCGCACGTAATCTGGCGGCAAATTTGCTGGCGGAGGACGGCAGCGTAGGTATCAGGGTGACGAATGAAGAGTTCTCCAAACGTCTTTGCCAGCAGTTCCGCAAGGCGATTGTTTCTACCTCCGCCAATATCAGCGGGCAACCCTCACCGAAGAATTTCAGTGAAATAAGTGAAGAGGTTAAGTCGGCCGTAGATTATATTGTAGGTTATCGGCAAGAAGAGATGAGTAATCCGAAGCCGTCCAGCATTATTAAACTGGGTAAAGGCGGGGTGATTAAAATAATCCGTGAATAAGGAAGATGGCTGGAGAAGAAAGAGGTTGGTTACAACGCTTTATCATTTGGCGTGAGAAGAATGTTAAGGAGAAACGGTTTATTCTGGTTCTTAGCTTTCTGGTCGGTATCTTTACGGCATTTGCCGCATTGATATTGAAAATGCTGATACACTGGATACAGAACTTTCTTACGGAGAACTTCGATACGACAGAGGCTAATTACCAGTATTTGATATATCCGGTGGTGGGAATCTTTTTGGCAGGGCTGTTTGTACGCTATGTCGTAAAGGATGATATCAGTCATGGGGTTACGAAAATTCTATATGCCATATCCCGCAGGCAGGGACGTATCAAACGGCATAATACGTGGTCGTCCATTATCGCCAGTTCCATAACAATCGGGTTCGGTGGTTCGGTCGGAGCGGAGGCTCCGATTGTGCTTACAGGCTCGGCCATCGGCTCTAATCTGGGAAGTCTGTTCAAGATGGAGCACCGCACGCTTATGTTACTGGTGGGATGTGGCGCCGCCGGTGCTGTGGCGGGTATTTTCAAAGCTCCGATTGCGGGGCTTGTGTTTACGTTGGAGGTGCTGATGATAGACTTGACCATGTCCTCGCTGCTTCCATTGCTGATTTCGGCAGTGACGGCGGCGACCGTTTCTTATATCGTGACGGGTACGGAAGCCATGTTTAAGTTTCATCTTGACCAAGCCTTTGAACTGGAGCGTATTCCCTATGTGATTATGCTGGGTATTTTCTGCGGACTGGTTTCTCTTTATTTTACCCGTGCCATGAATTCGGTGGAGGGTATGTTCGGTAAACTGAAAGTTCCTTATAAGAAACTGCTGGTGGGCGGTTCCATGTTGAGTATTCTGATATTCCTTTTCCCGCCGCTTTACGGTGAGGGCTATGATACGATAGAATTGCTGCTTAACGGTACAAGCAAAATTGAGTGGGATACGGTAATGAATAACTCTTTCTTCTACGGTCATAGCCAGTTGCTGCTGTTGTACCTGATGCTGATAATCCTGTTTAAGGTTTTCGCTTCGAGCGCAACGAATGGCGGTGGCGGGTGCGGTGGTATTTTTGCGCCTTCTCTTTATTTGGGATGTATTGCCGGATTCGTATTCTCCCACTTCAGCAATGAGTTTGAGACCACCGCTTTTCTGCCCGAAAAGAATTTTGCCCTGATGGGGATGGCGGGAGTGATGAGCGGTGTCATGCACGCGCCGCTGACGGGCGTATTCCTGATTGCCGAGTTGACGGGAGGGTACGACTTGTTCCTGCCGCTGATGATAGTTTCGGTCAGCTCTTATTTGACGATTATCGTTTTTGAGCCGCATAGCATTTACTCCATGCGTTTGGCAAAGAAGGGAGAACTGCTGACGCATCATAAGGATAAGGCGGTGCTGACGTTGATGAAAGTGGAAAATGTGGTAGAGAAAGATTTTATCGCAGTGCATCCGGAGATGGAACTTGCCGAATTGGTGAAGGCTATCTCCGCTTCTCACCGCAATATATTTCCGGTAACGGATAATGAGGGTAAACTAATCGGTATTGTCTTGCTGGACGATATACGCAATATCATGTTCCGCCAGGAACTGTATCATCGTTTTACGGTGGGTAAATTGATGACTTCCGCTCCGGCGCGTCTTTATAATACGGACAGCATGGAGCAGGTGATGCGTACTTTCGACGATACGAAAGCATGGAATCTGCCGGTAGTGGATGAAGAGGGCAAGTACCTCGGTTTCGTTTCCAAATCGAAGATATTCAACTCGTACCGTCAGGTATTGGTACATTTCTCGGAAGATTAAAAGAGATGATTATGAAGAAAGAAGATTTACGGATTGTATATATGGGTACTCCCGAATTTGCGGTGGAACCCTTGCGCTGCCTTGTGGAAGGCGGATATAATGTAGTAGGAGTGATTACTATGCCCGATAAGCCGGCAGGGCGAGGGCATAAGGTGCAATTCTCTCCGGTGAAACAATATGCGCTGGAGCATGACCTACCGCTTCTCCAGCCTGAAAAGTTGAAAGACGAAACGTTTGTCGGGGCTTTGCGCGCTTGGAACGCCGATTTACAGATTGTAGTCGCTTTCAGAATGTTGCCGGAAGTGGTGTGGAATATGCCACGTTTGGGAACTTTCAATCTGCATGCTTCGTTGCTGCCGCAATACCGCGGCGCCGCTCCTATCAACTGGGCGGTTATCAACGGTGATACGGAAACGGGTATCACTACTTTCTTCTTGAAGCATGAAATAGATACGGGAGAGGTTATCCAACAAGTCCGTGTCCCGATTGCTGACACGGATAATGTCGGTATTGTTCATGACAAGCTGATGATGCTTGGCGGCCGTTTGGTAACGGAGACGGTGGACGCTATTCTTGCCGATGCGGTAAGACCCGTTCCACAGGAAGAAATGGTTGTAGCGGGCGAACTGCGTCCGGCTCCCAAGATATTCAAAGATACTTGCCGTATCGATTGGAGTCAGCCGGTAAAGCGCATTTATGATTTTATCCGCGGTCTGTCTCCCTATCCCGCCGCATGGACGGAACTGGTACAGCCGGACGGAACGGTAGTGGTTCTGAAAATATTTGAAACGGAGAAAGTGGAACGCCCGCACTCATTCGCCCCCGGAACTTTGCAGACCGACGGTAAGACATATATTCGTATAGCGGGCGCAGACGGCTGGATTAGTGTGAACGCGTTGCAGCTTCCGGGTAAGAAACGGCTGAAAACGGATGAACTGTTACGGGGATTTAAATTGACAGAAGAATACAAGGTGCGCTGACTGTTAATCTGAAATCTTTTCTGTATATTTGTTTGTTGTAATTCATGTAACCTAATAGAATGTAACTGATATGAAACCTATAATATCCCCTTCCATACTGTCTGCCGATTTTGCGTATTTGGCAAATGATATTGAAATGATTAACGGCAGTGAAGCCGACTGGGTGCACATCGATATAATGGACGGCGTGTTTGTTCCCAACATCTCTTTCGGCTTTCCTGTGCTGAAATATGTGGCGAAGCTTACGGAAAAGCCTTTGGACGTGCATTTGATGATAGTGCAACCGGAAAAGTTTATTCCTGAAGTAAAGGCTTTGGGGGCGCGTATAATGAACGTGCACTATGAGGCGTGTCCGCATCTGCATCGGGTAGTGCAGCAAATCCGTGAAGCGGGAATGCTGCCTGCGGTTACTATCAACCCGGCTACTCCTGTGGCTATGTTGAGGGACATCATAGATGATGTTTATATGGTATTGATAATGGGGGTAAATCCGGGATTCGGCGGTCAGAAATTTATCGAGCATACCGTTGATAAGGTGCGCGAGTTGCGTGAATTGATAACGGTGACCGGTTCGGAGGCTCTGATAGAGGTTGACGGTGGTGTGAATTTAGAGACAGGCGCCCGTTTGGTAGAGGCAGGCGCTAATGCTTTGGTAGCCGGTAACGCCGTCTTTTCGGCTCCTGATCCGGCGGAAGCCATCCGCGCTTTGAAGAATCTGTAATATTTATTGATAACAGACAACTTACAACGGCATCCTTTCCTGCGACTGTTGATGCCGTTGGTCGGTGGAATAGTATATGGGGATAAATATCCTTATATACTGCCTGCCAGTCTATGGATAGCTGTAATCCTGCTGTTGATAGGCGCATATATTCTCAGCCGTAAGTATTATGCCCTTTGCAAGCTATATGGAGTTGTCGTATTTTTGGCTTGTTTCGTATTGGGCGGGGCTTTGGTAAGTTTACAGTTAAAGCAGGCTGACCATGCATTTCCGAATACGGAAAAATCTTCCGCTTATCAGGTTGTTCTTACGGCAAAGCCGGAAATCAAGAAAAACAGTATTCTGTTTCATGCCGTTTTGAGAGGAGAAGTGTTGAAGGACACGCTCTTATATGACTTTTCAGAAAAGACCTTCCTATTTTATTTCCCTAAAGATTCTGCGGCATATTCTCTGAAAAGAGGGGACAGGCTGTTGGTTTATGCCCGTTTGTCTCCACCGGTGAATAATGGAAATCCGGATGAATTCGATTATGCCCGTTATCTTCTCAGAAAGGGAATCTGCGGAACCGCTTATGTACATGCCGGACATTGGCGCAGAATTGGTTGTGACGGCTCCTCTACTTTTCGTCAGCAGGCTTCGGACTGCCGTGATAAGATGATTGCAGGGTATCGGAATATGGGTTTCCAAGGGGATGAGCTGGCGGTACTTTCTGCGCTTACGGTAGGCTGCAAGGAAGAGCTGAGCGAGCATGTAATCGAGACATATTCGGTAGCCGGAGCCAGCCATGTACTGGCGCTTTCCGGATTGCATATCGGTTTCATTTCGGCTTTATTATTGTTTGTTTTGTCGCCTTTGTGGAACAGGTGGCGGTTTTTGAAACCTTTTCTGCTGCTGTCGGTAATCTTGTTTTTATGGGGATTTGCTTTTCTTACCGGATTGTCCTCTTCTGTGGTACGCGCTGTTATCATGTGCTCGCTTTGGCTGCTTTCCGCTCTATTACCCACTTGCCAAAGGCTGACGCTGAATACGTTGGGAGCTACGGCTTTCTTGATGTTATTGTTCAATCCCGTATGGTTGTTTGATGTTGGTTTTCAACTGTCTTTTGCGGCTGTTACGGCGATTTTGCTCCTGCAACCCGGGTTATACGGCTTGTTGCCGGTTAAAAATACGGCGCTGCGAAAAGTTTGGGCCTTAATAACCGTTTCCATAGCTGCCCAAATAGGGACGGCGCCTCTGGTCATGCTTTATTTCTCACGTTTTTCCACGCATTTTCTCCTGACAAACTTATGGGTGATTCCGCTGGTGTCGTTGATTGTGTATGCGACTGTTGTATTGCTTGCCTTAACTCCTTTTCCCGGCTTGCAACATTTCTTTGCAGAGATGACAGAGATGTTGATTCGACTGCAAAATACGGTGCTCCGTTGGATTGAGCAACTTCCTTTGGCCTCTATCGACCATATCCGGATGGATATCCGGGAGGTCTTTCTGTTCTATTTCTCTTTGTTGTTATTGTGCCGTGCCGTAACAAGGCGTACGGCAACGAATGTTTATATCGCTTTGTCCGCTCTGCTGCTTTGCGTTTCCTATCATTCGTATTCGTTTATGGCGGATGCTTCCCGTCGCAGCCTTGTCTTCTATAATGTCCGGGGGTGTCCTGCGGTACATTGTTTGACCGATAACTCTTATTCATGGCTGGTTTGTACCGACAGCCTGTCCGATATTACCCGTTTGGAACGTGCGCTTACTCCCCATTGGAACCGTTTGCGTCTGAAATCTCCTGCCGTAATAACGGGAGATTATTCTGCGCCGGATATTTCTGTCCGGAATCAAATCGTGTTTTATGCAGGAAAACGTATTTGCCTGCTGTGCGATAACCGTTGGCGGAATAGAGTTGCCGATATTCCCATCTCTATTGACTATTTATATGTTTCTCAGGGATATAAAGGCGGTATAAAAGAGCTGGTTTCTTTATTTGAAGTGGGTACGGTAGTGATAGACTCATCCGTTTCCGATTATTATCAGGAGAGGATTATCAATGATTGTATTCGACTGGGAATTTCTTATCTTTCCCTTTCTGAAAAAGGTTCTGTGCGCATATCATTATAAATCATAAACTTTTTCGTACTTTTGCCCTTTCATTTGTTGGGGATAAACGGAATTCCCTGTTTATTCAGAACGTAAATCGTAAAAACTATATGTTGACTAAAGTAATAGAGCAATCTAAGATAGACCACTTTGCCAAGTGGATGGAACGTGCGGATAAAATTGTTATTGTTGCTCATGTGGCTCCCGATGGGGATGCAATAGGTTCTTCTTTAGGATTATGGCATTTTCTCAATACGCAAGACAAGGACGCGACTGTTATCGTTCCGAATGCTTTTCCGGATTTTTTGCGGTGGATGCCCGGCAGTAAGGACATACTTTTGTATGACCGCTATAAAGAGTTCGCCGATAAATTGATAGCGGAGGCAGATGTGATATGTTGCCTTGATTTCAACGCCATCAGCCGTATCGATGCAATGGCGGATGCCGTATCTGCTTCTCCTGCACGGAAAATACTGGTAGACCATCATCTGAACCCGGAAGATTTTTGCAGAATCATAATTTCCCACCCCGAGATATCTTCTACTTCGGAGCTTGTTTTTCGTCTGATCTGCCGCATGGGATATTTCAGTGACATCACAAAGGAAGGAGCGGAATGTATCTATACAGGTATGATGACCGATACGGGCGGCTTTACATATAATTCCAATAATCGTGAAATATACTTTATCATCAGCGAGTTGCTCTCAAAAGGCATTGACAAGGACGATATTTACCGGAAAGTGTATAACACCTATTCCGAGAGCCGTTTGCGTCTTATGGGGCATGTGCTGTCACAGATGAAAGTCTATCCGGAACATCATGCCGCTTTGATTACGCTGACCAAGAAAGAACAAAGCAATTTCAACTATATCCGCGGCGATAGCGAGGGTTTTGTAAACATACCGTTGAGTATCAAAAATGTAGTGTTCTCCTGTTTCCTGCGTGAGGATACGGAAAAGCCGATGATAAAGGTCTCCTTGCGTTCGGTAGGAAGTTTTCCTTGCAACCGGCTCGCTGCTGAGTTTTTTAACGGCGGCGGACACTTAAATGCTTCCGGCGGAGAATTTTACGGAACGTTGGAAGAAGCTGAAAAAGTGCTGGAGCTGGCGTTGGAAAAATTTAAGCCACTGCTTAATGCCAAAGGATAAAAAAAGTTTGGCTGTAAAGGTTAAAAGATACGAACTTTCCACTTGCAGCTTTTAACTTTCAAGGAAATCAGATATTTTTGTACGAAATTACTAAATAACAGAAATGAAGAAACTTACTTTATTCTTTTTGTCTTTATTGGCACTCAGTTTGGGCTTTCAGGCCTGCGATGATAGCAAGACCTATGCAGAGATGCTGGAAGAGGAAAAAGACGGTATAAATGACTTTATCAAAAAGAATGACTTTAAGATAATCTCACAATCGGAGTTTTATGCACAGGACTCTACGACAAAGTCTAAGGAAAAAGGAGACGGCGTGGATGAGTTTGTGCAGCTTGCCAGTGGAGTATATATGCAGATTGTAGATAAAGGCTCCGAGAACGAGGCTGATACGGTGAAGAATAATGATGAGATACTGGTACGTTTTATGGAGTACAGTATCCTTGATAAAGATACCGCGTTATCTAATTTGAGCGCTGTGGAAACTGTGGACGCATTCCGTTATACGGTGACCTCGTCTTCCATAGCGGGAACTTTCTTGCAGGGATACATGATGACCTACTATTCTTCGCCGGCTGTTCCGGCAGGATGGCTTGTTCCATTGACTTATGTGCGTGATATGGCTCACGTAAGACTGATTATTCCTTCCAAGATGGGACATCAGACGGCTATGCAATACGTATATCCTTATTATTACGATATCCGGAAATATCAAATCTGGAAATAACTAACCAATATTTAAATTATTAACCTATGACTCTAATCAAATCTATCTCTGGAATCCGCGGAACGATCGGCGGTGGTGTAGGCGAGGGGTTGAATCCGCTCGACATCGTGAAGTTTACTTCGGCATACGCTACCCTTATCCGCAAAACGTGTACTGTAAAAAGTAACAAGATTGTAGTAGGCCGTGATGCGCGCATCTCGGGCGAAATGGTAAAGAATGTGGTAGTAGGTACCCTTATGGGTATGGGCTGGGACGTAGTGGACATTGATTTGGCTTCTACCCCGACCACTGAGTTGGCTGTAACCATGGAAGGCGCCAGCGGCGGTATTATCCTGACCGCCTCTCACAATCCCAAACAGTGGAATGCTTTGAAGCTTCTGAATGAAAAAGGAGAATTCCTGAATAAAGAAGAAGGAAACGAGGTACTTCGTATCGCTGAGGCCGAAGCTTTCGATTTTGCGGAAGTGGATAAACTCGGCTCTTACCGTAAAGACCTGACTTATAATCAAAAACATATTGATAGCGTACTTGCGCTTGATTTAGTGGATGTGGAAGCCATTAAGAAAGCCGGTTTCCGTGTAGCCATTGATTGTGTAAACTCTGTGGGCGGTATCATCCTTCCGCAACTGTTGGAGCAACTTGGAGTACAGCATGTGGAAAAACTCTATTGCGAACCTACCGGTAACTTCCAGCATAACCCTGAACCTCTGGAAAAGAATCTGGGTGACATCATGAACCTGATGAAAGGCGGTAAGGCCGATGTCGCTTTTGTGGTGGACCCGGATGTAGACCGTTTGGCTATGATTTGTGAAGATGGCAAAATGTATGGTGAAGAATACACGCTGGTTACCGTAGCCGATTATGTATTGAAGCATACTCCGGGCAATACGGTTTCTAACTTGAGTTCTACCCGTGCATTGCGTGATGTAACCCGTAAATACGACCAACAATATTACGCTTCCGCCGTAGGTGAAGTGAACGTAACTACCAAGATGAAAGAGGTAGGCGCTGTTATCGGCGGCGAAGGCAATGGTGGAGTCATTTATCCCGCCAGCCACTACGGACGCGATGCCTTGGTGGGTATTGCCCTGTTCCTTAGCCATCTGGCACACGAGGGTAAGAAAGTAAGCGAACTGCGTGCCACTTATCCGGCTTATTTCATGGCTAAGAACCGTGTAGACTTAACTCCGGATACGGATGTCGATGCCATCCTTGCCAAAGTAAAGGAAATCTATAAAAACGAAGAAATCAATGACATCGACGGTGTAAAGATTGACTTCCCCGACAAATGGGTACATTTACGCAAGAGTAACACAGAACCGATTATTCGTGTTTATAGCGAAGCGGCTACGCCGGAAGCAGCCGAAGAAATCGGTCGGCAGATTATGAAAGTAATCGAGGACTTGGCGAAATAAGATAAGGAAGCTAATAAGAAAGAGGGTGTGTCGAAACCCTCATAAATAGAAAATCACCCTCGCTACGACTATCTGTGGCGAGGGTGATTTTCTATTTATGAGGGGAGTTTTGACACACCCTTTTAAATAAGTGTTGAAATTTAATTTATATCAGTAACGATGATATAGCGTAACCTAAGGCTGAAAGCCTTTTTATCTTATAGCCCGGGGTAACACCCCGGGAGTACTTACAGGGCGCAGAATACCGGGAACATTTATTCCCGGGGTGTTACCCCGGGCTTATAGATAAGAGTCTTTCAGGCTGAAAGCTAAAATCCTTTAGGCTTAAAACTAAAATCTTTTCAGGCTTAGATTATTCTTGCTATAAATTAAATTTCAACACTTACTTATTATATCAGCTTTACTCGTTCTATCTCCTGCTCGAAATTGGGCGTGAATATCCCTTTTCCTATATTCTCTTTGATTTCCTCTATATTCCAGAAACGTCCGCCATCCAACTCGTCGCTGGGATGTATCTCGCCGTCGTATACGGTTTTGTGTACAAACACGAGCTCTTTCTCGCGTGCGGATTCAAAAACATAATTGGTGATGGCTTCCGGTGTGAAGTCGGTTATCCCTAACTCCTCGCGTACTTCCCGTTTCAAGGCCATTTCCACACTTTCGCCCAAATCAACGTGTCCGCCTACCGACGTATCCCACTTGCCGGGTTGTATATCTTTCCATTCGGGACGTTTCTGCAGATATAATTCTCCTTTGGAGTTGAATACATGCAGATGAATTACGGGGTGCAGAAGCTTGCTTCCGTTGTGGCATTCGCCGCGGGTGGCTGCACCTATAATGTTCCCTTGTTCATCGACAAGGGGAAACATTTCCTGATTGTTGTCGCTGTTCATTTTATTCAGAGCTTTTTATGGGTGTTATCAATAAAAATGTCGTGCCGGATATCCTTTAAAGAATATCAAGGTATCAGCAGCGACGAATCACCGTAACTCAAGAACCGGAAATCATGGGCAAGGGCATAGTCGTAAATCTTCCGCCAATCTCCATGTAGAAATGCCGAGACAAGCAGTAACAGTGTGCTTTGCGGCTGGTGGAAGTTGGTCACCATGGCTTTTACGATTCTGTACTCGTATCCCGGAGCAATGATGATTTGCGTGCTGGTATGCAACGTTTCCATGTGATGCCGGTCAAGATAGGCTATGATTGCTTGCAAGGCGTCTACGGCAGGTGTGGCAGCCGTTTCAGGAGTCATCTCATAGGGTTGCCATTGCTTTACATGCAAATCCTCTTCTGTGGCGTCGGGATTGTTCAGAAGAGTAACACCTATGTGATAGAGACTTTCCAGCGTACGTACGGAAGTTGTTCCTACCGCAATGGCTTTTCCTTCGTGCGCTACGAGCTTCTCCAGCGTACTGCGATTGACGGATATGTATTCCGTGTGCATTTCGTGCCCTTCTATCTCTTCGCTTTTGACGGGCTTGAAAGTCCCGGCTCCTACGTGCAGCGTCAGTTCTTCCGGCTCCACTCCTTTCCCGCGCAAAGCGTCCAAAACCCGTGGAGTAAAGTGCAGTCCGGCGGTTGGAGCGGCTACCGAGCCTTTTATTTTGGAATAAACGGTCTGGTAGGTTTCCTTATCACTTTCCTGTGTCTCCCTGTTCAGATAAGGCGGGATAGGCAACTCTCCGAACACCTCGAGAATATCGGCGAATGTTATTTCCGGATTGTTCCAACGAAAATCCACCCAATGACTGGTACCATGGCACGCTCCCCGTTCGGCAGTCAAGGTAAGCGGTTTTCCTTTCACAACCATTTCCCGTTTTAACGTACCTTCTTTCCACTTTTTCAGATTTCCTATCATGCAGAGCCATGCGGCGTGTTCCGTCTGCTGAAAATTAAGAGCGTAGTCGTTGGGTCGGATAGGTTCGAGGCAGAACACTTCGATAAGCGCTCCCGTCTCTTTATGGAAGTGCAGACGCGCCTGGATAACCTTGGTGTTATTAAAAATCATCAGGCTGTTGGCCGGAAGGTAATCGGGCAGGGAGGTGAATACGTCTTCGGAAACCTCACCGTGGCGATACAGCAATAACTTGGATTGGTCGCGTACAGGCAATGGAAACTTGGCGATGCGCTCATCCGGCAAGGGATAATTGAATTCGCTGATTCTAATATGTCTGGGATCTTCTTTCATATCTTTGTTTTATTAGGGACTGCAAAGGTACGGATATTTGGGAAGATTTGAATTATATGCAGGCAATTAATGATTGTCTTGCCGAAGCGCCCGGAGAGTTACTTTACTTACCACGCAATCTTGGAACGGAAGTTATGTTTATAGAAATCAAAGTTTGATTCTTATAAACTAAAGCTTTATTCTTAGAAATGAAACTTCTGTTTTAAGATTGCATCGCATGAATAAAAACTTTGCGATACAAACAAAGTATGTTTGTATATAATCATCAAATAATTCCTAACTTTGCGAGAGATAAAAGAGGATGCCGGAATCGCATGTCTGCCATGGTTTTGACGCATCTTCCGGGTAATGATAAAAAAACAGAATAGAAAGTATGAAAATAGGAGATAAAGTACGCTTCCTCAGTGAAGTAGGCGGTGGTGTCGTGACGGGCTTCCGTGGAAAAGACATAGTATTGGTAGAAGATGCCGACGGTTTTGACATTCCGATGCCGGTGCGCGAATGTGTGGTGATTGAAACAGATGATTATAATATTCCCACTTCGGCTTCTAAAGCAGCCAAGAAGAGGGCGGAGGAGCAATCGGCGGCTCGTACGGTTGTTGCAACCTCAAAGCCGGCATCTTTCGCTTCGGGCTCCGGACAGCGGGTGGAGCGTCCGGTCGAACCCCGGATATCCGTTTATCGTCAGCCGGAAATGAAGGGCGGTGATGTACTGAATGTATACCTTGCCTTTGTTCCGGAGGATATCAAGGCGGTAAGCACCACTCCGTTTGAGGCCTATTTGGTGAACGATAGCAATTACTGTATGTATTATACATATTTAAGCGCGGAAGGCAAGTCGTGGACTGTCCGTTCGCATGGTCTGATAGAACCGAATACAAAGCTTTTGTTAGAGGAATTTGAAAAATCGGAGCTGAATGACAGGGAGCGTGCAGCCGTTCAGTTGGTCGCTTTCAAGGACAATCGTTCTTTTGCCATGAAGCCTGCTGTCAATGTGGAAATTCGTATCGATACGGTGAAGTTCTATAAACTGCATACATTCCGGCAGACCGACTTTTTTGACACTCCCGCGCTTATGTACGATGTGGTGAAGAATGACGCTCCTGCCAAACAGGTTTACGTGTCGGCCGAGGATTTGCAGGATGCCCTGATGCAAAAGAAAACGGTGGATGTCCCGTCCAAGCCTCAGACTATCGTCAAGCGGGGCGGCAAAAATGAAATCATCGAAGTGGATTTACATATCGGCGAATTGCTGGATGATACGCGTGGCATGAGTAACAGCGAGATATTGAACTACCAGTTGGATAAGTTTCGCGAGGTAATGGAGCAATACAAGAATAAGCGTGAGCAGCGTATCGTCTTCATTCATGGCAAGGGAGACGGTGTGCTTCGCAAAGCCTTATTGGATGAGATGAAACGGAAATATACGGCTTGTAAGACACAAGACGCTTCTTTCCAGGAATATGGGTTCGGAGCTACGATGGTTACAATAAAATAAAACACGGAGTATGCGGAGCGGTCTGAAAAGCTGCATCGGTTTCTTTCTTCTTCTATGGACGGGGATTGTATTGCCGGGCGCCTGTACTTGTAAAGGCGGCGGTGACGTGATATCTGAAATGCGGGAATTCGATTCTTTTTTCAGTACTCATGTCGATTCTGTGGCAACGGCTCCGCGCAGGATGAGGACACAGGTCTTGCAAAGAATGAAGGCTGCGAAAGACAGTCTGGTACGGTACAACTATCTTTCCGTCGCTTTGAAAACCTGCCTGGCCACTTCCGATATCGATTCTGCGCAACTTTTGATTCGGGAGATTGAGGATTTTACCGGCAGACAGCCTTTCTCGCACCGATTGGCCGATTTGCAGTCCGAATGTTTCAATATGAAGGGTAATATCTATTCGAGAAAAGGGTATATAGATTCCGCGGAAGTTTGCTTCAAGAAAGCTTATGAATGGAGATTGCAGGGAACGAAACCGGAGACCGTTCCGGACATTCTGATAAACCTTGCCGATGCCAACAATCATTTGGGAAGGCTGGATATGGGTGTTTTCTGGTACAGGAAGGCACTGTTGATTTGTGATTCGCTGAATATGCCTTCGGATAGAAAGTTTCCCATCTACTATGGATTGGCGCAGGGATATATGACACTGCGCGACTATGAGCAATGTGACTACTATTCGGAACTTGCGGCTAAGAACTATGATGAGATGCTTCCGGATGAAAAGCATTTTTATCTGAATAATCGCGGAAACTCGTATTATTACCGGGGGGATTACGCTACGGCAATCGGTTACTTCAGGAAGGTGGTGGAGCTTGTGAAAGATTATCCTGATATGCGCTGGGGGCTTAATCTGAGTTACTTGAACCTGAGCGACTGTTTTCTTCAACGGAACGAAGCGGATTCGGCTGCCAAATATCTGGATTTGTGCGAGCCTTTCTTTAAAGAGATAGGTTCCACTACCGCGCTTTATTATATCGATACGCAGAAAATAGAGCTGGCTTTGCAGCGTAAAGACTTTGCGGAGGCACGGCGGTTGCTGACGGTGAGTAAAGCTTCGCCGGAGATAGACGCGGACATGATACATATCCGTAATAAATATTTGCAGCAATTTCACGAAGAAACCGGTAATTATCAGCGGGCATACGATTATCTGAAGAAAAATGACCGCTTGGACGACTCTATTCGCAATGAGCGTATAAGGATGCGTACGGCGGATTTGACTTTGCGTTATCAGCAGGACTCTACCTTGATGGCGCATAAGGTCTTGTTTCAGAAACAGGAAAACGAGGTGCTGGCATTGAGGCAAACTCGTCTCGTGACATTGGCGATTGCCGTTATAGCGTTCTTGATTGCCGTTTTTCTTTATCTTTATAATAGGAAGAAGCATGATTTACTGCTCGCTCAAAATCGCAGGACAGTCTCTACGCTCCGTCTTGAGAATATCCGTAACCGCTTGTCTCCTCATTTTATATTCAATGTTCTCAATCAGGAGGTTGTGAACCGTAGGGAAGAGGAGAAGCAGGAGTTGGCGTCATTAGTGAAACTGATGCGGCGAAATCTGGAACTGGCGGAACAGTTATGTGTCACTTTGTCCGAGGAGCTGGATTTTGTCGGAACTTATATCGACTTGGAACGCCGTTCGCTCGGAGCGACTTTCCGCCCGGATATTAAAATAGCGGAAGATGTGCATCCTGAACAGGTATGGCTGCCCTCTATGATGATACAGATTCCGGTGGAAAATTCCGTAAAACATGCGTTGAGAGGCAAGGAGGGAGAACGGAATTTATGGATTACCGTAGACCGGCAGGAGAGAGGCATTCGCATTAAGATAACGGATAACGGTGGCGGTTATCGTCCGGACAGCCGGCATAGAGGCACAGGTACAGGCATGAAAGTCATCATGCAAACGATTCAGATTCTGAATATGAAAAATAAGGAAGCGATTGATGTCGCCGTGCATAACGTGACTTTGCCGGGTGGCGAGGTAGGATGTGAAGTAACTTTTCTGTTACCGGATAAGTACGATTATAAAATCTAAGAATAGCCGCTTAGTTATGTTTTTAGGGGTGATAGAACGGGTTATGGATGAATAGTCTGTAAATGTCCGTTTCTGGTTTTGTATGGAAACAAGAAAATTTTTATATTCGCCAAAACAAAACATGGAATATGGACAAGTACAAAGTCGTTATAGTAGATGATGATGAAGTATCTCTTGAAAATCTGAGCTTTGAATTACGGAAAGATGCTCGCTTTTCTTTGGAAGGCACTGCACGAAACGGCAGGAAAGGGAAAAAGCTGATTACGAAAGTACAACCCGATTTGCTGTTTTTGGATGTGGAGATGCCGGATATGACGGGGCTGGATCTGTTGCAGGAGATGCGCGATAACGTGGCGTGGAATATGAGGGTCGTGTTTTATACGGCGTATGACAAGTATATGATACAGGCTATTCGGGAAGCTGCGTTCGATTATCTGTTAAAGCCTTTTGAAGAACAGGATCTGAAAGATATTCTGACGCGTTTCGTCAAACAGGTTGAAGCCGGCCAGCGGGTGTCGCTACCGGTAGGGAGTCCTGTGCACACCGGGCAGACTTTCATCGTTTTTACTCCGACTAATGATATGCGTGCCCTGCGTCCGGCGGAGATCGGCTTTTTCCGTTACTGCTCCGAACGCAAGCAGTGGGAGGTAATATTGAATAACCAGCCGCCTCTGACTTTACGCCGGGGAATGACTGCCGAACAAATTACTTTGTATTCTCCGTGTTTTGTACAAATACATCAATCGTATATCATCAATATAGATTATCTGATGCTTATACGGGATAATAAGTGCGTTTTATATCCGCCTTTTGACAAAGTTACCGAATTGCTTGTTTCAAAAAAATATAAGAAAGAATTACAAGATCGTTTCTGCTTGTGAAAGTAGGCCAATAACTGGTTTAGGAAGTTGATGTCGTCATTACTCTAACGATATTGACAAGCAAAAAAAGGGTACTGAACTAATCAGTACCCTTTTTATCTATTTTAAAATACATTTTCCGTATTTATCGGAAGTGAATGTTACTTCACTTCGATACCTTTGTTTTGCAACGTAACATTCAAAACTTTGGCATAGTCGGAATATTGTTTTTCGTTCAAAGTTCTTTTCATTAATTTCAAGTTACCGTAAACCGCGTTACGCAGCAACTTTTCCTGATTCTTCTTTGAGCTTGTAGCACGCGACATCTGCTCGTCGAAGTATTCACAGATATTTGTGACTTCTTCCTGCTGATTGGCGGACAAATTCAAATACTTACTCAATTTGTTTACGTTGATGTTACCTTCCCATCTTGCAGTTGTCGGTTGATTCCCTGCTGCAAATGTGCTGGCAGCCAGACATACTGCTGCCACTAATGTTAATCCTAAACGTTTCATAATACCTACTTTTTAATTGTTATACCTAAAAACTAATCTAATAATAAATCTAATACCTACTGAAAACAATTGTAAGCGCTTAGCTTTTTCTTTTTACCTATGCAAATATAGGAATATGTTTTATAACACAAAAATGAATAGAAGGAAAAGTGCGGGTTGCACCTTCATTTCTTGATTTACATCAATTAATGACTATGAAAATGAACAAAATCGGCTTTATTTTGTAATGCAGATGTAATATGGAAGACGAATTTGTGTTAATATGATAGTAAAATAGAGATACTGGTGTACAAAAAGATATGCTTGTCTGCTCCGGGGACGGCTTTCAATCTTCTATGAACATTAAATCACTCATAATGCTGTCTGATACAAAGATTCCCTTACGGGTAAGACAGAGGTGACTGTCGCGTATTTCTAATTTTCCGCTATCGAGGTGCGGACGCGCCATATTCATACAGTATTGCCATAGTTCCTTGCCGAATTCCCGTTCCAAATCATTCAGGGACAGTCCCCGCTTGGTGCGAATGGAGGTCATGATGCATTCGTTATAGCGGGTGGTACGGTCTAAATATTCATTTTCGAACCGGCGGTGATTGTTTTCGATGGAATGTATGTAGTCTTCCAACGAGGATATGTTCCACTCACGGGTATCTGTGTTGAATGAATGTGCCGAAGGACCGCAACCCAAGTAGGGAATTCCCTTCCAGTAAGATGTATTGTGGCGGGAATACATGCCCGGACGGCAGAAATTGGATATTTCGTAGTGCTCGTAGCCGGCATTGCCAAGCGTGTCCATAAGGGTGGAGAAGAAGCGAAGGCTGCTTTCTTCGTCTACTTCGCGGATACGGTGCGTTTGCAGAAGTTCGTAGATGCGGGTGCCTTCTTCGTATGTCAGGTGGTAAGCGGAGATATGCTCTACGTCAAGGCTGACGGCTTGTTGCAAATCACGTTTCCAGCGTTCGTCCGTTTCGCCGGGAAGGCCGTAGATAAGGTCGATGCTTATATTGTTGAAACCCGCACGGCGGCAATGATGTACGGCATTGACGGCTTGCGTCGCGTTATGGCGGCGGTTCAGCAGTTTCAGGGTAGCGTCGTCAAAAGTTTGTATTCCCATGCTGATACGGTTGAAAGGCAATCGTTGCAGCATGACGGCGTATTCTTCGGTCAGGTCGTCGGGATTGGCTTCAAGAGTAATTTCCCGGCACTGCTCCATTCCATAGTATTTCCGGATGGTTTCAAATATTTCCCGGAAATCTTCTTCCGCAAGTTGTGAAGGGGTGCCGCCACCAAAGTAAATCGTTTCGACGGGCTCTTCTCTCAGATATTCTTTCCGTATTTGCAACTCTTTACACAACGCATGGATGTAGCGGCCTTTCAGTTTGCTACGGGTGGTGGAGTAGAAATCGCAATAAATGCAACGTGTCTTGCAAAAGGGAATATGGATGTAGATACCTGCCATGTGCCTGTAAGTTGGTTGGGGCGCAAATATACAATTTTTTTCTGCTTTGAATTGAGTGATTCTTAATCTTTGCCTGTATTTAATACTAAAATGGATATTGAAATGCGGAAGGACTGTGTTTTTTCCTTATATTTGTAGCGTTGTCACGGCAACGGAATCCAATTTACATTGTATGAAAAGCATAACACTCAGATATATAGTAGCACTTTTTGTTCTGTTGGTTTCTTATGCTCCTTACGCACAGACATCTATATTCCGTGGCCTGTCCGTCACCGAGGGACTTTCCGATTTGGTGGTCAATGCTTTGTACAAAGATTCGATAGGATATGTATGGATTGGTACGGGAACTTCATTAGAGCGTTTTGACGGCGTCCACCTGAAACGTTATCCTGTCTCAGGCAATAATGAAAAGTTGAAGCGTGTCAATGCCATTGCCGAAACGGAAGGTAACCAGATATGGATGGGAAATGGCATGGGATTGTGGCGCGTGAATCATGAGAAACGCGAGCTGGATGCCATCGCTGCGGAAACAATCAAATGCGGTGTCCGTTCTTTGTTGGCCGACGGCAAGGGGGGACTTTACATCGGCAGTGAGGCGGGGCTGTTTATTTACCGGCAAGGACGGTTGGAACATATTCTGATAGACCCCAACGTATTATCCGCTGCCAATATCATCAACGGGCTGAGTTTCGGAGAAAACGGAATCTTATGGATGGCTACATCGAGCGGACTTTACTCGCTGGAATTGGAAAACCGGAAAATAGTTCCTTATTATTTCATAGTGGAAGACAAGCATATTTGCTCGTATACCAATATCGCCCGTATCGGTCCGGTTATCTATTTGGGTACGATGGGGCAGGGAATCGCTTGTTTTGATACCCGTACGCATAAGTTCGACTCTTATCTGGATGTAGGTTGCAATGTAATATCTTCCTTGTCTTGTGACGGGAAGGATTTGTTGTATGTAGGTACGGACGGCAACGGGGTGCACTTTATTTCCACGAAACAGGGCAGGATAGTCCGTTCTTTCCAGCATGAAGTCGGAAAAGGCGGTAGTTTGCGTTCCAATTCGGTGTATTCCCTGCTGGTGGACAGGGACGGGTTGATTTGGGTGGGTTTCTATCAATTGGGATTGGATTATACGCTTTATCAGAGCGAATTGTTCCGTACGTACAGTTATCCGCCTTATTTTGATACAAAGGATATGCCTGTAAGGACCATAACTTTCCGGGGAAGTGAAAAACTGATAGGTTCTCGTGACGGTTTATATTTTATTGACGAGCAGCGGGGAAGGTATGCCGGTTTCAGCGCTCCGCAGTTGCGTTCCAGTATGATTATTTGTAGTTATGCCTTTCAGGGGAAGTATTATGTCGGAACTTATGGCGGCGGGATGTATGTGCTGGATCCTGTAACATTGACCATTAGCGATTTTGAGCCTCGCGTGGCGCAACCTTTTGTCAAGGGGCAGATATTCTGTATTAAGTCTGATGCGGAAGGATGCTTATGGATAGGGACCTCTGTCGGCTTATTCCGCTATAAGGACGGCAGGATGCTGAACCATTATACGAGTGCCAACTCTAAGCTGCCTGAGGGGAATGTATATGAGATTTACTTTGATTCTACACGTAAGGGGTGGGTTTGTACGGAGAATGGCATGTGCATCTGGGACCCTTCTTCCGAAAGTTTAAAAGTGGATATCTTTCCGGAGGGATTTATTCATAAGGAGAAAATCCGTACCGTATTTGAAGATTCCGCGCATCAGCTTTATTTCCTGCCGGACAAAGGCCCTATGTATATATCCGATTTGTCGATGAATCATTTCCGCCATTTGCAGCCTAATACCTTGCTCGAGGGTAAGGATTGCATGTCTATGATAGAAGATGATGAGGGCTGGCTATGGATCGGTACCAGCAACGGCTTGTACCGGTATGACAAGAAGGACACGTTTATCCTGTATCATTTCATAGACGGGATTCCCAGTCCTATCTTTATATTCTGCCTGCCTGTAAAAGACGGGCAGGGCCGTATCTGGATGGGAAACTCGAAAGGGTTGATTTATATGAATACTCACGCCGAAGGAGAGTTTCTGCAACATAATCGCCCTTTGAGGATTACAGATGTCTTTGTAAACGGCAAACATCCGGTAGCGCCCGCATGGAATAAGGATAAGATGCGGGTGGATTTGGAAAATTCGCAAAACAATCTGACGGTTCGCTTTTCCGCTTTGAATTTTACCGATCCCAGTTATATGTCTTATGAGTGCAAGCTGGAAGGTAAGGAAGAAGGCTGGCAGATGCTGATGGGGCGGTCGGATATCACTTATTATGATTTGTCGTCAGGCAATTATTGCTTTAAGGTGCGGCGTGTCGGTGTGGCCGATTCGGAAATCAGTATGGCGGTACATATTGCCTATCCGGTTATGGCCTGGATTGTGGGGGCGGTTATTCTGATTGTCTTGTCGCTTTTGTGCGTTTTTTATTTTTACAGGCGGAGAGGGAAGTCAAAGAAAACGGTTGAGCCTTTGCCTGTTGCCGAAGTAGAGCCCAAGACCGCTGTCACGGAAGAAAAGTACAAGACCAGTAAAATCAGTCTTGAAGAATGCGAGCGTCTCACCGGGAAATTGGAGAATATCATGCATCGTGAGAAGGCTTATACAAATCCGGATTTGAAAGTGGCGGATTTGGCGGCTATGATAGGGACGTCCGCCCATACTCTGTCCTATCTTTTTAATCAGCATCTGAACCGTAATTACTATGACTATATCAACGATTACCGTATCGCTGAATTCAAACATTTGATTGCTAAAGATGAATACTCCAAATATACTCTTGGCGCGCTTGCCGAACTTTGCGGTTTCAGTTCTCGCGCCTCTTTCTTCCGTTACTTTAAAAAGGCCACGGGCATTACTCCCAATGAATACATTCGCAGTATCGGAAAAACGAATGAATAACCGTGGAATTTATTCTTGAAATGACTGCCGGAGTCTCAAATTATTAGTTGATACTGGGAGTCCCAAATTCTTAAATCTTTGTTTTATTGTGTTTTACGCTTGTTTTAGTCTAATAGGATTAAGCGAGATTTATTAGGCATGGTAGAATGATGTTATCTGTGTATGTATCTATATCTTTGCTTTCGTAAAACAAACGTAAACCCAAAAATCTGAGATATGGAAAACAGTACGATGACAACTTCTCAATTAATAGCCGATTCTTATGTAAGCTATCATAACCAGGTTTATCTGTATATATTACATAAGGTAAACTGCCGGGAAGAGGCTGAAGATTTATCACAGGATGTATTCCTGCGGTTAATGGAATACAAGCAGATGCTCCGTCCCGATACAGTGAAATTTTTTATTTATACCATTTCCCGCAATCTGGTGAATGATTATTTGCGTCGTTTTTATAAGAAGCAGGAAATTTCCTCTTATATGTACGATCATGCCGAAACTTGTACCAACGATACCGAGAGCCGTATAATATCTGATGATTTAGCCGCTTTGGAACAACGTAAACTCAGTGTCCTTCCCACTCAACGCAGGAAAATTTATACGATGAGCCGTTTTGAGGATAAGTCGATAGCGGACATATCTTCGGAATTGAACCTTTCACACCGTACGGTGGAAAACCACCTGCGTATCGGACGGCATGAGGTCCGTGAATATATCAGACAATGTATATAATAAATATAGCGTACTAACGAGAATGTTAATTTTAAATTATAAACGTATGAAAAATGATTTCTTGAAGTTCTCATCGAGAAAACTTTTCTTTTCAGCCATGCTGGTTACCGCATTGTCGGCAGGAGCTTCATTGCCTGCCTTTGCCGGGACTGCAGGTGTGCAATCCGTTATGCAGGCGGGCACGGTGAAAGGACTGGTCGTTGATGCGACAGGCGAGTCCGTAATTGGCGCCAGTGTACTTGAAAAGGGTACAACTAATGGAGTGATAACGGATATCGACGGTAATTTCACTTTAAATGTTTCTTCTCCGAATGCTGTTGTAGTCATCTCTTATATCGGTTACAAAACAGTGGAAATTCCGGCTTCAGACACAAAAGCTTTTCAGAAGATTGTAATGCGTGAAGATTCGGAAGTGTTGGCGGAAGTGGTGGTCGTAGGTTATGGCTCTCAGAAAAAAGAAACACTGACAGGAGCCGTTACAGTGGTTGATGATAAGATGTTGAAAGACAAAGGCGCCCTTTCCAGTCCCGCACAGGCTTTGCAGGGGCAGGTACCCGGTGTGGTGATTACCCGTAACTCGGCAGCGCCGGGTGATGAAAGCTGGAATATGAAGTTGCGCGGTTCATTCTCCAAGAACAATTCCGATCCGCTGGTGATTATCGACGGGGTGGAATCGGAATCATTCAGCCAGTTGAATCCGGCGGATATCGAGTCTATCAACTTCTTGAAAGATGCTTCCGCCGCTATTTACGGTAGTAAGGCTGCCGGTGGTGTAATTCTGATTCAGACCAAAAAGGCAAAGGCCGGTAAGGCGAAAGTGGAATATGGCGGTTCGGTAACTGCAAAGTTTGTCGGACTTCAGCCGGAGCTGATGACCTTGGACCAATGGTGTAATGCCGTTACGCAAGCCCGACTGAACGACGGTTATAAACCGGAAGACGATACTTGGCTGCAATATACCGCTTTAGCTCAGGCAAACAAGGGGCATTATATTGATTTGGATAATACGGTGAATCCCTTTAATAATGCTTTTACCGATGTTGCGGACTTTGTATTCTTTGATACCGATTGGCAGAATATCCTGTGGGGTACGGCAATGTCTACCTCTCACGAGCTGAGCGTATCCGGTGGCGGTGAAAAGACGACTTATCGTTTGTCCGGCCGCTATATGTACGATGATAGTAATTTGAAATGGGGTAACAATAATAACCAGCGTTATAATCTCCGCTTGAATAATACTTTCCATGTGACGGATAAGTTTGATATAGAGTCCGTGCTTTCATTCTTCCGTCAGGATCAGGTAGCGCCTACACAAGTCGGTTCCGCGCTGACGGCTTCTACCCAGCAGCCGGGTTTCCCTTCGTCTACAACAGATGGAAAGCCTTATGCCTGGGGTACATGGGGAGCGCCCAACTGGTATTGCGAACTGGGAGGCGACAATAAACTGAAAGTTACGGGTATTAATATCAGCGAGATGTTTAAGTATACTTTCAACGAACATTTTAATGCGGTAGCTACTTTGGGTTATAACACGAACAATGCTACGCGGGATATACAACGGACATCTATTGATTGGTATAACTATGCCGGCACTAAAAAAGTAATGACTAACCCTCAGCAAGAAGAAAGTAACTATATCAAGAGCAACAGCCAGACAGACCTTTACACCCTTAATGCTTATGCTAACTGGAGTCAGACTTTCGCGGACAAGCACGATATTGCGGTGATGTTGGGTACGCAATATAGTTTTAAGGAGTATGACTATACCACAACCAAAGCTAAGAATATTCTGCCGTCATTGGATATAATCAATGGTATCGGAGAAGTGACTTTGGTTAATGATAACAATAAAGGACCGGAGAAATGGCAGGAAGCGTTACTTTCTTATTTTGCCCGCGTCAACTACGATTATCTTTCCAAGTACTTACTGGAAGGTAACTTCCGTTATGACGGTTCTTCCAAGTTCCAACCCGAAAACCGCTGGGCGTTCTTCTGGGGCGTATCGGCCGGCTGGCGTTTAAGCGAGGAGGCTCTCATTAAGAATCTTAATATCTTTGATGATTTGAAACTGCGCGTATCTTATGGTACGGTTGGTAATCAAGGCGGCATCGACCGTTACGATGGTATTCAGCTTTACAACTTCAATCAGAATAAAGGCGCTTTGATAGGAGGTGAAAAGATTTCCTATATCGATACAAACGGTAAGTTGCTCAGTATGGACCGTGAGTGGGAAACCATTCAGAATTACAATGTCGGTCTTGACTTCGGCTTGTTCGGAAACCGGTTGAAAGGAACGGCGGAGCTTTTCTGGAAAGTCTGCGAAAACATGCTGATTGATGTGTCTTACCCCGCAACGTTGGGCGATAAGGCTCCTACCGCCAATGTGGGTAGTTTTAAAGCCAACGGTTTTGAAGGAAACCTCAATTGGTCGGATAAAATCGGTAAAGTGGGTTACAGTATCGGTGGAACATTTACCTATACAACCAATAAACTGACCGACAATGGCGGAAGCGCAACGATTACGGACGGTGTACGTTCCGACCGTGAGGGTTATCCGTTGAACTCCGTATTCGGCTTGAAGTATGCAGGCAAAATCCGGAATGAAGAGCAATTGGAGAAATACCTTTACCGTTATACCGGCAATAATACCATCGATATGCCTACCAACCTGCGTTTGGGTGATAATATGTATGAAGATGTGAACGGTGACGGTAAGTTGACCGAGGAGGACTACGTTTATTTGGGAACAGATGACCCGAAAATCTCTTTCTCTTTCAATGGCGGACTGAACTGGAACGGCTTTGATTTCTCTGTCGTATTCCAGGGTGTGGGAGAGCGTACGATATGGCGTACCGGTAGCTCCAATAAAAGCAATGACGCATGGCGTATTCCTGTAATGAAGCCGCATCTGAACTCTCCGAATTTCTCGGTGGGAGATGTGTGGTCGCCGGAAAATCCGGGCGCTTACTATCCGACTTATACGAATGTCGATCAGATTAATACTTATAACTACCGTTGTTCGTCCTGGTCGGTGGAGAATGGTAACTATCTGCGTCTGAAGAATATTTCTTTAGGGTATACTTTCCCGGCCAAATGGCTGGAGAAAACTAAGTTCCTGACTTATGCGCGTGTTTATGTAACGGGGTCGGATTTATGGGAAACCAGTAAGATACGTGACGGTTGGGACCCGGAAGCCTCGCGTGAGGTAACAGCTTACGGTCGCTACCCGTTTACGCGCAATGTTACGTTCGGTTTAAACTTAACTTTCTAAAAACAGATTATTATGAAACTACATAAGATTAAAGCTATTTTGGCAGTGGCGGCAATGGGAATCCTGTCCCAATCCTGCCTCGACTTAGAACCGAAAGACCAGTTGGCCGAATCCAATTTATGGAGTTCTCCTTCCGAGTTCCAGTTGTTTGCCAATCAGTTCTACGGTTGGACACGTGATTTCGGCTCGTTGGACAATAACTCGACCAAGCCGTTACACTCGGATTATAATTCCGACCTTTTCACAAGTCGCGACGACCGTAATCGTTTCAGCAACGGTTCTAACTCGGTGCAAGAGTCCGATGGCAATTACGGCTCCTGTTATGCGCATATCCGGCGTACTAACTTATTGTTACAGAATGCGGAGAAATATTCCACTCCCGCTGATATTGCGCAGTATGTAGGCGAGGCTTATTTCTTTCGTGCCTATTCCTATTTTGATTTGTTGCAGTTCTATGGTGACGCCATCATCATTACCCAACCTTTGGATGTGACTTCACCGGAATTGAGAGTAGCTCAGAACGACCGTAGCGAAGTGGCTGATTTTATCATAGAAGACCTTGAAACTGCCGCTCCTATGTTGCCCCGTTTTGCTGAGCTGACTACGGATGATGCGGGACGTATCAGTCGTGAGGGGTGTTGGGCGTTTCTCTCGCGTGTGGCTCTTTATGAAGGTACTTGGCAAAAGTTCCGTGGAAATGAAGAACGGGGACGTGAGTTGTTGGATATTGCGGCAAAAGCGGCTAAGCAGGTTATTGACAGTAAGACGTTCAGTCTGTTTAAGCCGGATGCCCTGAAAGAAAAGGCGCAGAAGTATATGTTTATTCTTGAGGATGCCAAATCCAATCCGGCCGGTATACAAAAAAGCGCTAACAAAGAATATATCTTTGCGCGTCGCTACGATGAGTCTTTGGCTCCTATCGGCAAGAACATCACGAAGACTAATTTGATTAATATGGTGTGGGTGAGCCGTAAGTTCGCCAATATGTACCTTTGCCAAAACGGACTTCCTATTTACATGAATGGTGTGAAGAATGCACAATTCCAGGAATATGCGACGCTGACTTCCGAATGGGAGAACCGTGACAACCGTATGCGCTATACGCTTGCCAAACCGGGAGATTATTTCTGGAACAACAGTAATCCGGGATGCCGCCTGACATGGAATGATGCCTCCGACCAAAGCAATGCGGCTATCAAAAACTTTACTCCCAGCAGCGGAACCGGTTATCATAATCAGAAGTGGGCTTCCGAACGCTTGGTGAAAGATAATTTCGAGGGCTTTGATTATCCGGTTATCCGTTACGCCGAGGTTTTGCTGAACTATGCTGAGGCTGTTTATGAACGTGACGGGAAAATAGAGGATACGGATTTGAATCTTTCCCTGAATCTTGTCCGTACCCGTGTAAATCCCAATATGCCGGGGCTGACCAACAAGCTTGTGAATGACAACGGATTGAGCATGCGTGAAGAAATCCGTCGCGAACGCACTGTCGAGTTGTTCCATGAGGGTTTCCGCTTGGATGATTTGAAGCGTTGGAAGACTGCGGAAACGGAAATGCCGCAAGATATACTCGGTGTAAAGTGGGCGGGAACAGAATTTGAAGCCAAATGGTCTGCATGCCCTTATCCTCGTAACAGCGAAGGGGTAATTGTAATGGAAACAGGCCGTCAGTGGCAGGACAAACATTATTTATTCCCTTTGCCGAAAGACCAGTTGCAATTGAATCCGAATTTGAAACAAAATCCGGGTTGGGATAAATAAGCGGTAAACTTATAAAAATAGAAAAGCGTTATGAAAAAGATATATATGAATCAGTTCCTGCTTGCCGGTACATTGACGGGATGTCTCTTTTTGGCTTCCTGCGATAAAGAGCAGGAGTTTACAACGGGTATGCCTGAACAACAGCTTATCAATTCCATTGAGTTGGAAGTGACTTCTAAATTGCCTTTGGCCATAGGCATGGATAGTACTATTGTATATAAGGTTGCACCGGAAGATGCCGCCGATAAAGAAGTGATGTGGACTTCCTCTAATGAGAAAGTGGCCGCTGTCTCTCAAAACGGTACAATCACGGCGCTTACCGAGGGTGAAGCTGTTATTACGGTAAAACCTGTTATAGGCTTTGGAGTTACCGATGTCACAGAGAAGACGATTACGGTGAGTGTCATTCCCGAAATTATAGAAGTTACCGATATTCGGTTGACGAATAAAGATGATGAGGGCAATCCGCTTACCTCTCTTTATCCGGGTGATGAACAGAAACTGACTTATACGCTGTTGCCTGAAAATCATACCTATTCTTATCTTACATGGGGCAGTAGCGATGAAACGATTGCTACTGTCGCGGAAGACGGGACGGTAACTGCCGTTACACCGGGAAATGTGGTTATTTACGCTTATACTCATGATGGCAGTGGCTACCGGGGTGAGTTCCCGCTTGTGATTAATGAGATAGTAAACGCCGAAGATATATCCATCGAAGATTTGCCAGCCTTACATATGTATCAGACGGCTAAACTGAGTTGTACATTCGTGCCGGAGATAGCCGTTGCCAATTCGGTGGACTGGGAATCGAGTGATGAAAACGTGGTTACGGTGAAGAATGGCAAGGTTACAGCCGTAGGTTTTGGTGAGGCTACGGTTACGGGTACTTGCCGTGCTACGGGCAATAAGGCTGCTACAACGGTGAAAGTTACTACCGGTTGGTGGGTATGGGATGCCGCTTGCGGTTTCGACGGCTGGGGCATGGGTACCAAAGGAGCGAGCTTTGAGGTGACCGAAGACCGTATGGTAGTGACTACTGCAACACAATCATCCGGTGCGTTACGTGCTGACTTGACTTTGGATACTAAAAACATGAAAGTTATCATGGATCTTGTCAATTATCCGGTCATCGCTCTTCACACCAATCTTCCCGATATAAGTAAACAAGGGTATACGCTAGACTTAGTGGCAAGTAATGGTACGAAAGGAGAAAGTAAACTGAGTAAAGGCAAAGCGCTTTCGGACGGAACCAAACTATTGGTTTATAATGTGAAATCGCTTAATAAATTTACGGAAGAAGAAGTGACTTTTACCACTTTCCAAATAAAGATTGCTGATATGATGTCGGCTGAGCTTCCCACCGGACGGTACGAAATGTATTGGATACGTACGTTTGCATCAGAGGAAGAAGCTGTTCAGTTTGCCGAAGATCAAATTGCGGCAAATAAATAAGAATGATAAGTTATAATCATATAGAATAAAATAACAGAAGATATGAAGATGGACTTTATTTATACATTGGCGGTTACCGCTGCATTGAGTTTCTGCTCATGCACAGAGATAGAGGACGGCGCTCCCATTAACTTTGATGAATGGGAGGCACCGGAAAAGATAGAATTTACACTGAATCATCCGTGTATGTTGCACTCGGAGGCCGATTTTACGTATGTAAAAGAAAAGCTTGCCGCTTCTGCGCAACCTTGGGCGGACGCTTACGCGTCATTGGAAAGCAGTAAATTTGCAAATCCTGCTTATCAGGCCGATCCTGTGGAATGGTTGAAACGTTTGGATAAGACCAATTGGGAAAATAAACATCCTGATTACGTAAATTATACCAATCTGGCAAATGATGCCGCCGCGGCTTATCAATTGGCCTTACGCTGGAAACTTTCCGATAAGAAAGAATATGGTGACGCCGCCAAATCCATTTTGAATGCTTGGGCAAAGAATTGTAAGGGCATTTATCGTGAGAACGGTAGTTTGATAGACCCGAACGAACTGTTGATAGCTATTCAGGCTTATCAGCTCGCCAATGCCGCCGAAATCCTGAGAGGATATGATAAGTGGGGTGAGACGGAAGAGTTTAAGGCTTTCGTTCAATGGATAGAAAGCACATTCTATGCTATGGCAGACGATTTTCTTGTCCGTCACAATAATACAGCCGACCATTATTGGCTCAACTGGGATCTGGCGCAAATGACCGCCATCCTTTCTATCGGTATTTTGAGCGATAATCAGGAAATGATAAATAAGGTAATCCAATATTTCAAGAATGGTATAGGTCCGGGCAATGTGAATACCGCCGTACTGCATTTGTATGATGATCCGGACGGTTCGGGCGAGAAGCTGGGACAATGTCAGGAGTCCGGTCGCGACCAGGGACACGCCATGTTATGCTGTGCATTGATGGGGTATTTCTGTAAGATGGCGTATAATATCGGTGAAGACTTATTTGCTTATGGTAACGGCCGTGTAGTGGCGATGGCTGAATATGTAGCCAAATACAATGTCTTCAAACCGGAGTTTGCAGATCAGGTACCGGGTGGCAATAACGAATGGTTCAGCTATACACGCGTAGGATTCCCGTATACGGCTTATTTTTATTGTGACGAACAAATGGACGAACCTTCGGCGGTAGAATTGCGCAGTAACGGTGCGGAAACAGGTCGTGGCGGTAAACGCCCTATATGGGATTTGTGGTACGGACATTGTAAGAAAGTGGGGATGTCTGCCAAATATTGCGGTGAATTCGCTTCTCGTCTTCGCCCCGATGCCGGACCGGAACAATACGGCGGCAGTGGCGGTGCGCTCGACCAACTTGGTTATAGTACGCTTATGTTTTATTACGAATAGAGAAGAACCTAAGAGGTATTAATATAGCAAAAAGTAAATACGGCTTTGAGCGGTATGTTCCGCTCATCCGTATCTTACTTCAAAACAATGAAACTCTGATGTTAACGAGATTATTTAAATCGAATAGTATGATAAAAGGAAAATTTTTACTGACAGCTGTTTTAGCTCTTTTCCTGGCTTCTTGCGGAGATGATGAAGTGTCGCAAGGAGCTGATGGGGCGGAAGTAAAGTTTACTGCCGGATTTGTACCGATGCAGACTGCCGGAGCTGATACTCGCTTGACAACCAATGACAATTGGGCAGGTCTTGCCGATCGTACCGTAGCGATAGAGATAGACGGTATAGTGAAGCCTTATACTGTGGATGAAATGGGCAACCTGACCTCTTCAGACCCGTTCTACTGGGGTGATAAAACAGAACTGACCGTAAATGCTTGGTATCCTTATAATGAAGGTGTCAAGCCGGAAATTCCTGTAGTAAAAGCAGACCAAAGCGGTAGTGGATATTGGGAAAGCGATCACTTGGAAGTGGTGACACAGGATGTTCCTTTTTCTGCTTCTGATATTTCTTTCCGTCATCGTAACACCCAAATAGTATGTGATTTGAATTCCACCTTACCCGGTGTAAGTTACAACAATATTATAATCAAGTATCTAAACCTGCAAAATGTAGAAAAAGGTACTGTAGTACGCGCTACAGCCAAAGGTAAGGCTTTGATTGTTCCACAGACTATTACTGCGGGAACGGAATTTATGGAAGTAACCTTACCGGATGAACGTACCTATACGTATATACTTGAAGAAGATTTGACTCTGGGACAAGGTATCGCAAAAGGTATGGAACTTGAGGTGTCGGAAGATGGAATCAATGTGACCTTCAAAGATTTATCTTCTTGGGATATGAGTGAGGACAGTTTGGAAGGTAATACCATAGAGAATAAACCGGATACGGATAACGATAATTCATGGGATAATGCAGGAAATGGCACGATAGACGGTAGCACAATTGAAAATCAACCGAGTACTCCTAATGATGGCGGCTCGTGGGATTCCGGCGAGGAATCATGGGGAGGTGCTGCTAAAGCGCAATCAAATGAAATTTAAATGGAATAATAATAACAATTAAAGAATATGAATATGAAAAACATTTTCAAATTATCAGCAATGATATTGGCGGCAGCTTTTGTAGCAGGTTGCAGCCAGAACGATGAATTGGATGTGACACCGGTAGAAAATGAAGGACAACTTACTATCCACGCAACAGCTTCAGATTTTGTATCATCCGATGCGGATACTCGTATAATCAATGAAGGTGCAGACACTCAATTTGAAGCCGGAGATAAGATTGGTATTTTCGCCATCCGTTCTACAGATAATAAATTGTTGGTGCAGAATATGCCTTTGGAATATGCCGGAGCTGACTGGACGGGTAATGATAATAAAGTATATTATTATAAGAATACGTCTTATGTGGCTTATTCTCCTTATGATGAAAACTTGAGCATAGCGAGCGCAGACAATCAGGCGAGCCTGCAAGAACAGATTAAAGAACATTTTACCCAAAAGCTGGAAGCAGCTGGAAATGATCAAAGTATAGCTTATCCCTCTCTTGACTTGATGTTGGCATCTGCTGAACCGACTGATATAGGAAATGCAAATGCAAAATCTCTTTCTTTCGACTTTAAGCATCAGTTGGCATTAATGGAAATTGAAGTGCCCGTAAAGGCGTATTTGGATACAGATAAGAATTTTATTTATGCGGAACCTTTTACGAAGGATTTTACTTTGAATAGTAATTCGCTTACAATGTATCCTCTTTCTATTAAGACAGAAGGAGTTGCCGGTGAGGATGCTAAAGCTTACAGCCTGTTTCGTTTCCTTGTAAAGCCGGAAATGGTGTATACTTTGGGAGGGGAATTAAAGTATGGCGCACCGATTCAGTTGGAAGAAAAGACTGTGAATTTGGAAACCGGTAAATATATGAAGTATACAATCAATGCAGAGGGTGCTGAAAGTTCTTATACTGAACGTGCCATTGCGGTAGGTGATTATTATTATGCAGACGGAAGTATCTGTCCGGGAACTAATGATGGTGATAATATTATTAAAGAAAATTGTATAGGAATTATTTTTGCAACTGACAATGTATCTGTAAGTAATGGAATGGACGGTTCAAAGAAATATACTAATGGAAAGGTATTGGCTTTGGAAAACTATCATACAGATGAAATGATACCAACAAGTAATACCAGTACAAGCAGTTATTACGTAATTTGGGGTGCTCATACGGTGGAAAATGATGATGTAATAGCTAAAGCCGAAGGCTATGATGTTTTTTCGGGAAAACTTGATGGTTATGCAAAAACTATGGATTTTGCTTCTTCAGTAGAGGCGGTTCAGAATGTACTGAAATTTGGTAAGGAAAGCAATACGAAGTACGTAGCTCCTATCAGTTCTACGGGATGGTATATGCCAAGTATAGGTGAATTGATTGAGGTATTCAATGCTTTTGCAGTCAGCAATGAGGGTGGTGAGTATTCTTTAAGTGCAACTGATTTTTTAACTGAATCTGCAAATCAGTTAAGTAAGGCGGCTACTTTGAAAAACATGCAGGATAAATTAGTTGCAGCTGGTGGTGAATTGTTGGAAGAGTTTGCGGCTGAAAATAAGACAGACCGTTGGTGGTCTACAACAGAAGTTGGTGATACTGAGAATCCAAACAAACAGACATGGGTAATAGAATTGAAAACAAATGGACAAGTAAAGGTTTTGGGCAGAGATAAGACTGGTGCTAATGCATCGATACGTCCTATCTTAGCTTTCTGACATCCTCTTTTTACTGTTAAATCATAAATTCTCAGTTTTCAATAGGTATTCAGAAAAGTATTCTTTTCTAAAGGAGATGCATCAAAATGATGATAAACGTACCATTCTGCCATTCAGAGGACTTTAGCCCGAAGAATCTACTCCCTTTGCAATAAGGGAAGAGATGCTTCACTATGTTCTGCACGGCAGAATGTAACGTTTATCAATGTTTTGACACACTCACACTCATTGAACCTAAAGCGGCTGTCATATAATTGGCAGCCGTTTTTTTGCAAAGTTTCATATGTCGCATTAGGTATTTTCACGCTTTCATTCGTATCTTTATTAAAAACACCAAGGATATATATGAAGTATAAGATCATGATTTTCGCTTTATGTTTGTGGATGGCGGGTACACTGTCTGCGCAATCCGTTTATCCCGGACAATTTGCGGGTAAGATGAAATTGAATACGGTGGCTCCGGTCAAGGCAGAGAGTTTTGATTTGCAGGATGTTCGTTTGCTGCCAAGTCGTTTTCGTGATAATATGTTGCGTGATTCGGTGTGGATGACTTCGATAGATGTGAATCGTTTGATACATAGCTTCCGAACGAATGCCGGTATATGGGCAGGCCGTGAGGGCGGATATATGACTGTGAAAAAGTATGGCGGTTGGGAGTCTTTGGATTGTGAATTACGCGGACATACCACAGGACATTTGCTCTCGGCATACGGACTGATGTATGCCGCTACGGGTAGCGAAATCTTTAAACTGAAAGGCGATAGCATTGTGACGGAACTGGGTAAAGTGCAGGATGCGTTGGGCAATGGTTATCTGAGCGCGTTCCCCGAGGAGCTGATAAACCGCAATATTAAGGGACAGTCTGTCTGGGCGCCGTGGTACACATTGCACAAACTGTTTTCCGGTCTGATAGACCAATATCTCTATGCGGATAATGCGCAGGCATTGGCTGTTGTGACGAAAATGGGCGATTGGGCATACGATAAACTAAAGCCGTTGAGCGAAGAAACGCGTCGGAGGATGATACGCAACGAGTTTGGCGGTATCAATGAATCATTCTATAATTTGTATGCCGTTACCGGTGACGAACGTTACCGTTGGTTGGCGCACTTTTTCTATCATAATGATGTGATAGACCCTTTGAAAGAGCAAAATGATGATTTGGGCACGAAACATACGAACACGTTTATACCGAAGGTACTGGCAGAAGCCCGTAATTATGAGCTGACAGGAGATAAAGACAGTAAAGCATTGAGTGACTTCTTCTGGTACACCATGACAGACCATCACACGTTTGCTCCCGGATGCAGCAGTCAGAAAGAGCATTATTTCGATACGAAACGTTTCTCGCACTTCCTGAATGGCTATACGGGTGAGACTTGTTGCACCTATAATATGCTGAAGCTGAGCCGACACCTGTTCTGCTGGCAGCCGGATGCGCGCATTGCCGATTATTACGAAAGAGCCTTGTATAACCATATTTTGGGACAGCAAGACCCGCAGACCGGTATGGTTTGTTACTTTCTGCCTCTGCTGTCGGGGGCGCATAAAGTATATAGCACAAAGGAAAACTCTTTTTGGTGCTGTGTAGGAAGCGGGTTCGAGAACCATGCCAAGTATGGGGAGGGCATTTACTACCGCAGTGCAGCGGGCATTTATATAAATCTGTTTATCCCTTCCGTTGTCCGGTGGAAAGAGAAAGGGATTACTTTGAAACAGGAAACGGCTTTCCCCGCAGGGGAAGCAACCGTACTGACAGTTGAGGCTGACCGTCCGGTGCGGACCACCGTCTATTTACGTTATCCGTCATGGAGTGAAAAGGTGACGGTGCGTGTTAACGGGAAGAAGGTACAAGTAAAGCAGAAGCCCGGTTCTTATATTGCTTTGAACCGTCTGTGGCAAAACGGTGATCGCATCGAGGCTGCTTATCCGATGCGGGTGCATTTGGAGACTACTCCGGACAATCCTCAAAAGGGCGCGTTGCTCTATGGGCCGCTGGTATTGGCAGGAGAACGCGGTACGGAAGGAATGCAGGCTCCGGCGCCTTTCTCCAATCCGGAGCTTTATAATGATTATTATACTTATGATTACCATATTCCGGCAGGTTTGAAAACAACGATGGCGATAGACCGTAAGCATCCGGCACGTGTGTTGCAACGGGTTGGAAAGGAATTGAAATTTACTACGGAACAAGGTGATGTACTTCGACCGCTGTACGATATGCACCATCAGAGGTATGTGGTATATTGGGATTTAAAGGATAAATAACAGGTTATGGTATGAAACATCTTTCTCTTTGGATTTTCCTTTCCATTCTTTTTGGGGGAAGAATGACAAGTGTAGCTGCCGAATGGCAGTGGTCGGTGCAGATTCCTTCGATGATTTCGCAGGAAACCGAAGCGCATCCGCAGGCCTTTTTGTGGATACCCGACGATTGCGGGCAGGTGAAAGCCGTAGTGGTAGGGCAGCATAATATGTGTGAAGAAACCCTGTTCGAAAACCCGCTATTCCGCAAGCGGATGCAGGAAGCGGGCGTCGCCTTGGTGTGGATTACGCCTATACTTGATTTTCCTTGGGATGTGAGTACGGGATGTAATGACGCGTTGCTGGCTGCGCTGGACGATCTGGCGGAAACGAGCGGTTACGATGAATTGAAAGCCGCGCCTGTTGTTCCTTTAGGACATTCGGCAATGGCAACCTTCCCCTGGAACTTTGCGGCATGGAATCCGGAACGTACGTTAGCGATTATTTCTTACCACGGCGACGCTCCGCGTACTAATCTGACTGGTTACGGCGGTGCCAATCTGGAGTGGGGACGTACGCGCAACATCGACGGTATTCCCGGTTTAATGGTTGAAGGAGAGTATGAATGGTGGGAAGCGCGCGTTAATCCGGCTTTGGCTTTTCGTATGATGTATCCCGAAAGTTGTATATCTTTTCTTTGTGATGCCGGACGAGGACATTTTGATGTGGCTGACCGTACAGCCGATTATATCGGTCTTTTCTTGAAGAAAGCGGTAGAACATAGGATTCCCGCGAATGTGGATGGGAATAAATCGGCTGTCTTGAAGAAATTGAATCCCCGTGAAGGCTGGCTTGCCGAACGTTGGCGTACAGGTACACGAGAACCGCAGGGAGAAGTGCGTACAGCACGCCTCACGAAGCAACTCCGCCGCGCAAAGCCTGCTCCTTACCGGCAATATACAGGCGATCGCCACGATGCTTTCTGGTACTTTGACCGTGAGATGGCGGAATTGACCGAAGATTTTTATCGTCAGGAACATGACTTACTTCCGCAATATGTCAGTTTTATGCAGGAAGAATGGCTTGTTCCATATAATCCGCAATCACATGTCACGCTTTCCGCCCGTTTTTTACCCGAAGCTGACGGCGTAACGTTTCATCTGAAAGCGGTATATACCGATAGTCTGCGCGCTTCTTTGGCAGACAAACATTCGATTGCCATGCCTCGGATTGAGCGTATTTGCGGTCCGGTGAAGCGGGTCAATGATACGACTTTCGTCCTTGACTTCTACCGTATGGGGACAACCAATAAAAAGCGAACTTCGAGCATTACGCTGGTAGCAAGCGCCGGGGGAGACCGGCAATATAAGGAATGTGTACAGGAGCTCAGTTTTAATATTCCTTATCCTCTTACCGAGGGACGGAGACAATGTATTCTTTTTCCCGGCATCGAGGATGTGAAAGCCGGAACGGAATCCGTTACGCTCGATGCGACATCCGATTGCGGGCTGCCTGTATATTATTACGTAAAAGAAGGGCCTGCGACAATCAAGGGAGATAAGTTGATATTTACTAAGATACCGCCCCGCAGCAAGTATCCGCTGAGGGTGACGGTAGTAGCTTGGCAATACGGTATTATTGGAAACGTACAGACGGCAGAGCCCGTAGAACGTACGTTTTTTATTGAAAAATGAGCTTTTATTGAATGTGCGTTAAGTGTCGTGTGCTTCTTATTCGTATTGTAATTGGAAAGTAAACGGATGCTCATGATATAGCGATAATATGAAATATTAAGTAAATACGTATAAGTAGCTTATACTATCTGTCATTCAGAGACTCTTGATACAAATAAAGTTCAACACTTACTTAAAGATACACTTGCAGTAATGAATAAAAGAATAGGATTTCTATTAGGTACATTCGTATATGCCGCTTTTATGTTTGCGGGTAATGCCCGGGAATTGAGACTAACCTCTCCGGGCGGCATACAGGAAATAAGTTTCTATCAAAAGCAGACTGCTCCTGTCGTCAACGGTTTGTTTTATCAGGTTTCTTTCAAGGGACAATCCGTTATAGAAGAATCGCGTGCCGGGTTGGAACTGGATAACCGCATCTGGGAAATGGCATTGGGACAGCGCAAGCTTATACAGCCCACCTGTTGGATGGACAACCTTGAAGTAGACTCTGTAACTTATACACCGACAGCGGATAATATCTGGAAACCTCTTTACGGTGAACGTAGCGAAGTGCGCGACCATTATAACGCGGCGACACTCCATCTCTCCAAGAAAGACGGTTCTTTGTATCGTCTTGATATAGAAGTGCGCGCTTATGACGAAGGGGTTGCCTTCCGTTATTTCTTTCCCGAACATCCCCGTGCTACATTTCACAAAGTAGTGGGTGACTTGACGGAATATACCTTGCCTGCCGGTACGAAAGCATGGTCGGAACAATGGGCGCAGGCTTTCTTTGAATATCTGGATATCAATGAGCTGAAGCGTCCCGTAGAACGTGCCCTGACGTTGGAATTGCCCGGAGGCCTGTGGACCGCATTGCTGGATGCCGATGCGGACGATTGGTGCCTTACCAAATATCAGGCTTCGGCAGTGAAAAAGAATACGCTGACTTCCGTGATGTATAGCCCGGTAGATGTAGTGACTTACTACGCTACTCCGTGGAAAGTGATAATGACCGCTGAGAAACCGGGAGATTTGTTGGAACATAACGATATTATCCAAAATCTGAACCCGCCCTGTGAAATAGCGGATGCCGCCGAGTGGGTGAGACCGGGTACTATCATGCGCGAAACAACCATCAGCACCGAAGGGGCTGTCGCAACGATTGACTTCTGCGCCGAACATAACATTCCTTACATGCTTTTCGACTGGCTGTGGTATTTGCCGTGTACTTCGCACGACGGAGACGCTACCAAAGTGGTAGATAAATTGGATATGCCGCGTGTGGTGGCTTACGGAAAGGAAAAAGGGGTTGGTGTTTGGGTGTACGTCAACCAGCATGCCTTGATGAAGCAGGCGCGTGAACTCTTTCCGATACTTCGGGAATGGGGTATTGTAGGCGTGAAGTCCGGTTTTGTACAGTATGCCAGCCACCGCTGGGCTACGTGGTTGCACGAACTGGTTCGTCTGGCTGCCGAAAATCATCTGATGATGAATATACACGATGAGTACCGCCCGTCCGGCTTCAGTCGCACGTATCCCAATCTTCTTACTCAGGAAGGTATTTGCGGAAATGAGGAGTTTCCGGATGCTACGCACAATGTAACGTTGCCTTTTACCCGTATGATAAACGGTGCGGCGGATTATACAATCTGTTATTTCGACAAGCGTTTGAAAACAACACACGCGCATCAGTTGGCGGCATCATTGGTGTTTTACAGTCCGTTGCAAACAATCTTCTGGTATGATAAACCCTCTTTCTATCATGGCGAACCGGAAGTAGAGTGGTTTGAAAACTTGCAAACGGTCTTTGATGATACGAAAGTATTGGACGGAACACCGGGTAAGAATATCACAATGACCCGTCGAAAGGGGCAGGAATGGTTCTTGGCGGCTATGACGAATAACGACGGTTCAAAAGAGAATGTATCGCTCTCTTTCCTTGATAAGGGTAAGACTTACCTTGCGTATATCTATACGGATGGCGGGAAAGAAGTCAAGACCCGTACGCAGGTGAAGTGCTCGTATCTGCTGACGGATGCTTCTAAAGTGATGAAGTTCGATTTAAAACCAAGTGGCGGAGCTGCCGTCCGTTTTGTGCCCGTAAGTAAGGATGAAGCCAAGAAATACAAGAAATATAAGGGGGAAGTCTTATAAAACTTCACTTTGTGTTGAGTAATCGGTATGGTTTGTTCGTATTGGTAAATGAATGTTTTAAGTAAAATAGGGTATAAATACGCTAAGGTGATTGAAGTATTGTTTCCGGGATGTTTATTAATTGTAAGATGAAAAGATTAACGCTGATTATTGGCATGTTATGTACCGTCTGTTTGCAGGCGGAAGCGCAATACGTATCCGAGGTATGGGTGTCGGATCAGGGTAACGGTACTTATAGAAATCCGGTATTGCATGCCGATTACTCCGACCCTGATGTCTGTGCGGCCGGTGATGATTTTTATATGACCGCTTCCAGCTTCGGATGTACGCCGGGGCTGCCTATTCTCCATTCCAAGGATTTGGTGAATTGGCGTATTATCAATTATGCCTTGAAGGAGCTGGAGCCGAAAGAGTTTTATAATTCCGCCCGCCACGGTAAGGGGGTGTGGGCTCCGTCCATACGTTACCATAAAGGGGAATTTTACATCTATTGGGGCGACCCGGATTTCGGCATCTTCATGGTAAAGACAAAAGACCCTGCCGGTGAATGGGAGAAACCCGTACTTGTGAAAGCCGGTAAAGGAATGATAGACCCTGCGCCGCTGTGGGATGAGGACGGACAGGTTTATTTGGTACATGCCTGGGCCGGCAGCCGCTCGAAGATGAACAGTATTGTGGTGGTATGCGGGATGAATGCGGAAGGTACACAGGTTATCGGTAATCCGGTACTCGTTTATGACGGGAACGACGGAGTGAACCATACGGTAGAAGGACCGAAGCTCTATAAACGCAACGGTTATTATTATATTTTCGCTCCTGCAGGCGGTGTGGCTACGGGTTGGCAGTTGGTGTTGCGCTCGCGTAACATATACGGGCCGTACGAGTCGAAAATCGTGATGGCACAGGGCAAGACGAATATTAACGGCCCCCACCAGGGAGCGTGGGTAGATACCGGTAAAGGGGAATCGTGGTTTGTTCATTTTCAAGATAAAGCGATGTACGGACGTGTGATTCACCTGAACCCGATGGCTTGGGTGAATGACTGGCCGGTAATCGGTGCGGATAAAGACGGTGACGGTTGCGGTGAACCGGTCACCGTTTACAGGAAACCGGATGTAGGCGGGACTTATCCCGTGGAAACTCCTGCGGAAAGCGACGAGTTTAATACCCGCCGACTGGGATTGCAATGGGAATGGCACGCTAATTATCAGGATACTTTCGGCTTTACCTCGGATTTAGGCTTTGTCCGTATCTACGGGCATGTGCTTTCGGAGAATTTCGTGAATTTCTGGGAAGTGCCTAATCTGTTGTTGCAGAAGTTTCCGGCGGAAAGATTCACGGCTACCGCCAAACTGAAAGTATCCGCCAAAATGGACGGACAGCAATCGGGACTTATCGTAATGGGCTGGGATTACAGCTATATCGGTGTGGAAAAGGTAGATGAACTGTTTGTATTGAAACAAGCCGTTTGTAAAGATGCCGAGCAGAATGCGCCGGAAACGATTGTCCGTCTGGCGGAAATTCCGGCAAGCCGAATTTATGAAGCCGGCCTGTATCCCAATTATGAAAGGGAAATCTACCTGAGGGTGAAAGTGGAGAAAGGCGGTGTTTGCCGCTTCTCTTATAGTTTGGACGGCAAGCTGTATACAGTTGCCGGGAGTCCTTTTACTGCCCGTCAGGGAAAATGGATAGGGGCTAAGGTCGGACTGTTCAGTACGGCTCCTTACGGTAAAGAACGCGGTTGGGTGGATGCCGACTGGTTCCATGTTGAGAAATAAAAGAATAAAATCGGATATGAAGACAAAAGCTCTGTTGGCAGCTCTGGGCGTCTGCCTGTTATCTGCCTGTACTACTACGGAAAATAAGTTTCATGTTGGCGAGGCACTGGATTATTGCAATCGTCAGGTGGAGCGTACATTAAATCGGTTGCATGATACGAATGGTGTGGCGGATTACACTATGATGCCCCGCAATATACTGAACGGTCAAAGTGATTGGAACTGCCGTAAGGCAACGAAAGAAGAGTGGTGCGCCGGTTTTTGGCCCGGTGTGCTGTGGTATGATTACGAATATAGCGGTGACAAGCGGATAAAAGAGGAAGCGGAGAAATTTACCTCTTCATTGGAGTTCCTTTCCAGAACTCCCGCATTCGACCATGACTTGGGTTTCCTTATTTTTTGCAGTTACGGCAACGGCTATCGCCTGACGCAAAATCCGGCTTACAAACAAGTGATTCTGGATACGGCGGATACATTGGCCACACTGTTCAAACCGCAGGTAGGCACAATGCTGTCATGGCCCCGCAATATAGAGCTGTTTGGCGGACACAACACAATCATGGATAATATGATAAATCTGGAAATGCTGTTTTGGGCGGCAAAGAATGGCGGAAATCCTTATCTGGCGGATATTGCCATTTCTCATGCCGATAAAACGATGAAGTATCATTTCCGGCCTGATTATACTTCTTATCATGTAGCTGTTTACGATACGCTGACCGGCGATTTTATCAAGGGAGTTACCCATCAGGGATATGCCGATAACAGCATGTGGGCACGCGGCCAGGCTTGGGCTGTCTATGGATATACGGTAGTGTATCGTGAAACCAAAGACTGCCGTTATCTGGATTTTGTGCAGAAGGTGACCGATGTGTATTTGAAGAATCTGCCCGAAGACTATGTTCCCTACTGGGATTTCAATGACCCCGCCATACCCGATGCTCCCCGTGACGCTTCTGCCGCCTGTGTAGTGGCTTCCGCATTGCTGGAACTTTCCACCTACTTGCCCGGTGATAAGGGAGAACGGTATAGAGATGCGGCGATAAAAATGCTGACGAGCCTGAGTACGGATAACTATCAGTGCGGTGAAGCAAGTCCGGCATTCTTGCTCCATTCCACAGGACACCGGCCGGCCAATTCGGAAATAGATGCTTCCATCATTTATGCGGATTACTATTATATAGAGGCATTGTTACGTTTGAAGAGATTGCAGGAAGGGAAGCCTGTCATAGGCTGACTGTAATCCGTGCCTAAAAAATCATCAAGTGTATTTTGACACACTTTCTTTATTGCTTTTAAGAGACGAACGAAACTTGTTCTCGAGGGTATAAAATGGATAGTGAAACAGGGGTTGTTTTGATTATCTTATTTGATATATCTTTCTTTATTTGTATTTTCGTGCGCCTTAATGAATAATTATATATGGAAAGTACAGAATACACTTTGGATGGATTATTGTGTCAGTCTATCTTGCTCTTTCATCAGTCGCGGTTTTACGATACGTGCCGTGAGTCTGAAACAGAGGCGTTTCAGCTGCTGGAACAAGCGCGGCTGGTAATGCGGGACACCCAAAGCTGTGTTGATATGGCCAAATGGGGATGTACTTTCGAATGTCTCGCCCAGAAATATTATATAAATGGTGATACGGATGGGGTTTTGGAAGAGATAGATACCGCCTTGGCTTCTTTCTGGAAGAGAATAGAAGCGTCCCGTGTGGAAACGTTCGCCGTTTATTTGTGGTTGGGGTATTATTTTTTATTGCGTTTCAGGAACGGGGCTTCAAACTCTCGCGGGCGTTGTAAGCGGGTGATGTCCGATATATTATCGTATCTGACGGAGACTTTCCGTAAGGTCAGGAAGAAGCCGGCCTTAATGAATACTCTGCCTGATTTCTCGGCGGATGTATGGGGAGAAACTGTTTATTGGGTAGAGGTGGTTCATGGTTCCTGCCTTTGTGAAAAGCAGGCGGCCGCTTTATTGAAATTGCTGTACGACTTCAAGCAAATGGAACTTACCCGGGATAAAGTTGAGCAGGATATGCTGCTTCAACGGATTCTGGAGTTTTACAGTTTTTGATGCGTATATCTTATTATGACCGCTTTACCTTTCTCCGTCCAGATATCCTTTTTTGAACATATTGACAAAGAGGAAGAATAAGGAAAGTAGTAACGGACCGAAAATGACACCCATAAATCCAAAAAGAGAGAGACCGATGACTACTCCGAAAATGGTGATAAGCGGATGGATATCCGCCATCTTCTTCTGAATGATAAAACGTATCAGGTTATCGAGCTGGGAGATAACGAGGGCGCCGAAGATTGCCAATCCGATCGCTTGGAACCAATTGCCGATCAGTGCCATGTATATGGCTATGGGAACCCATATCAGTGCCGTACCTACCATGGGAACGACGCTGGCAAAACCTGTCAGAAATCCCGAGAATAAAATATTGGGGGCGCCGAATATCCAATAACCGATCATGGCCACTCCACCTTGTATAATGGCGAGCAAAGGTATGCCGATGGCATTGGAACGGACAATCATATTGATTTCATGTACTACATCCTGCGTGTTGGCCTCATTGAAGGGAAGAAGCTCGTTGACATATCGCTCCATTTTCTTTCCACCCATCAACATGAAGTAGAGAACAAAAACCAATACGAACATATTGACGGCAAAGCTGCTGATACCGCCCATCAGCGTTTGCCCGATGCGTGGCAGGGATGAAATGATGAATGAAAGGCTGTCTCCGCCTAATACGTTATATCCGGTCTTGGCCTTGATAACGGCGGCGGCTTCTTCAAACGGGGCGATGATGGCTTGCGGATCGAGATTGATGTTTTGCAGGTTTATTACAGCCAGCCATACTACCAACGCCAAAGGAACGAGGAAGCATAAAATAGCTTCTGCCGTAATGATGGTGGCGGCTATGCTGCGTTTCATCTTTCGTTTTTCGGACAGATAAATCATCTGGCGTCTGACCAGTATATAAATAGTCAACGCTCCTAATAAACCTCCCAAGAAAGGCGTGATTTGTCTGAAGAGGATAATTCCCAGTCCGATGATAATGGTAATCAGCGAATATTTCCAGTATTGCTCTTTTGTACTCATAAAGTGTATTGTTTCTTTGGAAAAGAAACATCATAAGAGCCGGAAAAGTTTTGCAAAGTATACGGGAGACTGCATTTTATCCTTCATCCAGCCGGCCTTTTCCCTGGCGTACGATTTCCGCCTCGCCATTAGTGCAGTTTACTATTGTAGAACCCTCTATGCCACCTATACCGCCGTCGATGACCAAGTCTACGATATTACCGAATTTCTCGTCAATCAGTTCGGGGTCGGTACAATATTCAATGTCTTCATTTTCATCGTAAGGGAGTGTGGTAGTCATGATGGGAGCGTCCAGCAGGCGTGCCAGTTCCTGGATAATCGGGTTGTCGGGCATGCGGATTCCTACTTCCTTGCGGTTACGAAATATCTTCGGCAGGCGGACGGTGCCGTTCAAGATAAAAGTGAAAGCGCCCGGCAGGTTGCGTTTCATTAATTTGAACGTATTGTTATCGAATTTGGCATATTCGCTGATACTGCTCAAATCGTAGCAGATAATGGACAGATTGTTCTTCTTCGGGTCAATGTTCTTGAGCTGGCAGATACGTTCTATTGCACGTTCTTTTAATCCGTGGCAGCCGATGGCATACATGGTATCGGTAGGATAGATAATGATTCCGCCGTCGTTCAGAATATCGATTACCTGTTGCAAATCCGCCGGATTGTTGTTTCTTTCATAAAGTTTCAGAAGCATAGGGCTATGGGATTATAAGTTGGATGTAAAAGTACTCGTTAATATTCTCAAAAGCAAGAGAATCATCTTTTTAGCATCTCTTTCTCTAATTTTTTAATCTTCTTCCATGCCTCTTTGAACTTGGGGCAGAGAGCAACGGCCTTTTCATAATTCTTCATGGCGGCTTCCTTCATATCCAGTTTAAGGCATTCGTCACCCATGATGATGTATTCACGGGCATACTTCACCAGCGACTTTTCTTTCTCTACGGCAGCCTGTTTCAGCGCGCGGTTCTCTTCACGCAATTGATTGATGATATTCAATTTCTTGCGGATAAGACGCTGCACAACGGGCTTTTCAATGTCGTAGCGGGAATGGATGGCTTTAAAGAACTCGTTGAGGAAAGTCTCAAAATCCCCTTTGTCGAACGCTTTGGCAGCAGCTGCATATTGAACGTCCGCCTGCGCTTGTTTTAGGGCGCGGTCGATGGCCTGACGGTTGTTGAAACGTTCGGCAAATCCTGCAATTTCGGGGCGTACGAATACGTCGGCGCGACTGATAGGCTTCCTCAGTTGTATTCCTTCCAGAGACGTACATCGGCTGAGTGCTACGTACGCTTGTCCTCCGGCAAACACTCCTCCGGTGAAGTCGATAACTACCCGGCTGAACGTCAGCCCCTGACTTTTATGAACAGTGATGGCCCATGCCAATCGTACGGGATACTGGGTGAAAGTTCCTAATTCCTCTTCTTCAATCTGTTTCTTTTCTTCATTGTATTTATAGCGGATATTCCGCCATGATTCCCGTTTCACGTCACATTCCTTGCCATCGTCCGTAATGACGTAGAGCGTCTCTTCAATGGGGTCAAAACCGCTGACAATCCCGATGGTGCCGTTTACCCACCGGCGGTCGAAATCATTTTTGATGAAAATGATTTGCGCGCCCGGTTTGAGTACCAGTTCCTGTGAAGTGGGAAGACTGCTTTCAGGGAAATCACCCATGATTTCTCCATGAAATGTTACAGGGTCTCCCGGCAGTTCGGCGAGTTTCTTATCGTTGATATAGTCCACGTTGTCGCGGCGGGTGGCGAGGGTGATGTACATATCGGCTTCAGACTGCTCTATCTGTGTGCCGTAACGGGTGTTGAGCAGTTGCAGGTCGGCAGCGCCCACCGTATTGTTTCGTATGTGGTCCAGTACGCTGACAAAAACTTTGTCGGTTTGGCGATAGACGGTCTGCAATTCAATGGAGACGAGGTCTATCTGGTTGAAGACCCTTGCGGAGAAAAAATAGGGGGTGGGATAGAAACGGTTCAGTATTTCCCGTTCGTCTCCTTTCACTACCGGCTCCAGCTGAAAGACGTCACCTACCAATAGAAGTTGTTTCCCGCCGAAAGGTTCCCGCAGATTACGTGAATAGACACGTAAAATACGGTCGACGGCATCGATGATGTCCGCCCGCACCATAGAAATCTCGTCAATGATAACCAGCTCCAGCTCCTCAAGCAGCTTGCGATGCGGTTTGGTATATTTAAAGAATTCGTGGATGCGTCCCCGCTGCAGGCTGAAATTGGGATCATCGGGCAGCAGAGGATAAAAAGGCAGCTTGAAGAAACTGTGCAATGTACTCCCGCCCGCATTGATGGCGGCAATTCCCGTAGGAGCCAACACTACATGCTTTTTCTTGGTATGCCCGCAGATATACCGGAGAAAGGTGGATTTGCCCGTACCCGCTTTCCCCGTCAGAAAAACGGACTGGCGGGTGTACTGTATGAGATTCAAAGCATCTTGAAACTCCTTGTTTTGGGTATCGGGTACGAACGGCATGATTCAACTCTCGATTATCCCGTACCGCTTTAGCGCATTGGCTATGCCATTGTCATCAACGCTCGTGGTGACATAATCGGCCACGGCTTTTACGTCGTCTTTGGCATTGCCCATAGCCACTCCGATACCTGCATGGCGCAACATGCTGATGTCGTTTCCACCATCGCCGAAAGCCATTGTTTCTTCCAGGCGAATGTTGAAATGCCGGATTATCTCATCGATGCCGTGTTGTTTGGTATTTCCTTTGGCGGTAACGTCTACAAATGCCGGATGCCAGCGTCCCATTTCGCAGTTGGGAATGGAGGGTAATACGGTTTGTTCCTCTTCGATGGTGATAAAGGGTGTCAGCTGGTAATATTCCTTGTCTGAATGATCGCTTGTATAAGGCTTTGACGCGATAGGGTCCGTTTTGAGTTGATGGTTGAATATCTCCGTTACGATCTCGTCGGGCTGGTTTACGCAAATATCGTGTTCGCCTACCAGTATGCAGGGGATATTGCGTTCGTGGCAGAAACTTGCCAGCGCATCCACTTCGGCTGCCGGAACGGGGCTTTTGTAGATGACGGTATCGTCCACAAAACAATAGGCGCCGTTCATGGTGATGTAGCCGTCTATCAGTTTCCGTTCCTGCAGGGCGGCGAGGTTGTTGATGATGACACGCGGACGTCCGGTGGAAATGAATATCTGTATGCCTTTGGCTTTAGCGGCTTCCAGCGCTTCAATGGTGGAAACGGGAATTTGGTGAGTCTTGAAGCTCACCAGCGTACCGTCAATGTCAAAAAACAGAGCTTTAATCATATGGGTCTCTTTTAAATTGGTTGGCAAATTTACTCAAAAGCGAAGATATTTCGTACTTTTGCACACAATTTTGTTCAGCGCATTTAAAATCAAAAACTCGAATATATAATGAAGACACATTCTTTTAAAGACTGGATGATAGCCGTGCGTCCGTGGTCGTTCCCCGCTTCGGCCATGCCGGTGGTGGTGACGCTGGCCTATCTGTTTTGGATGAAGGAAGATATAAATTGGGCGAACGGTATATGGGCTTTGTTGAACATCGTCGTTTTCCATGCGGCCGGAAACACTTGGAGCGATTATTTCGATTATAAGCAAGGGGTTGATATGAAAGATACGTTCGGCGCGAAAACGTTGACGGATAAGATGTTTACTCCTAAGGAAATATATTGTTTGTCGTTAGTCCTGCTTTTGGCGGCTCTTGCCGGAGGTCTCGGATTATTGTGGCGTACAGGCTTTCCTCTGCTGTATATCGGTTTGGGCGGTGCGGCGTGCGCGCTTCTGTATCCGCCGCTGAAGTACAACGCGTTGGGAGACGTCGTTATCTTCATGGCTTACGCTTTCTTGCCCACTTTGGGGACTGCCTATGTCTCTACCGGAGCATTTCTGTGGGACGTTCTTTGGATAGCGATTCCCGTAGGGTTGATTACGGTGGCCATCCTGCACGCCAACAATACCCGCGATATGCAGACCGACGCCCGGGCGAGCATCAAGACTTTGGCAATGGAATTGGGTGGAAGGACATCCGTGATTCTCTATTGTGCGGAGATACTGTTTCCTTTCGGTTGGATTGCCGGTTGCGTAGCAGCCGGAACTTTTCCTTTATGGACGTTGTTAGTCTTGCTTGTGCTGGTTCCTGCCGTCGGCAATGTCCGGGTCATGTCCCGGTTTTCGGGAAAGGGTGTTGCCGCCATCGCCAATCTGGATGAGATGACGGCAAAGCTCCAGTTATTGTTTAGTTTGGTATTCGCTTTATCATTTGTCATAGCCGGTTTATTCGTATGAAGAAATTAGTTTTTACTATTATATTGGCCGCTGTTTTGTGGACCGTCATGTTTTCGCCGTGGACGGCTCCTGCCGTTAATTTCTGGTGGATGATGACCGGTTCCGCACTGACCTTATCCGTATTTGCCACCCTGTTCAGCCCCGGATGGTGGCGTGAGGTGAAATGGAGTATTTCCAATGTCTTGCTGGGCGTCGGTATCGCCGTTGCTTTATGGATGATTTTCTGGGTGGGAGATAAGGTTTCCACTTGGATGTTCGACTTTGCCCGTCCGCAGGTAGATTCCATTTACGGTATGAAAGAAGGCGAGTCTCCCTGGTTGCTGGCTGCCTTGATGCTGGTCTTGATAGGGCCTGCGGAAGAAATCTTCTGGCGGGGATACGTGCAACGCACGCTTTCCGAACGTTGGAAGAATCCCGATACGGGGTTTGCGGCGGCTACGGCCTTGTACGCGCTGGTACATGCCGGCTCTTGCAATTTCATGCTTATCATGGCGGCATTGGTGGCAGGTGTGGTTTGGGGAGCGCTTTACCGTTTCTTCCCGAATCGGTTTGCCGCCATTATCCTGTCGCATTCTTTGTGGGATGTGGCTGTTTTTATCTTTTTCCCTATTTAAAACAACTTGAACCTTATGAAGTATAATTTTGATGAAGTGATCGAACGCCGCGGTACGGACTCCGTAAAGTGGGACGGCGTGGAGAATGTATGGGGGCGTAGCGATTTGCTTCCCATGTGGGTGGCCGATATGGATTTCCGTACGCCGCCTTTTGTAATGGACGCTTTGCGCAGACGTCTCGACCATGCGGTTTTGGGATATACTTTCGCCTGTGAAGAGTGGTATACCTCTATTTGCCATTGGTTGCGCAGGCGTCACCAATGGGATATCACGCGTGATATGCTGACGTTTGTGCCCGGTATTGTGCGTGGACAAGCCTTTGCCTTACAATGCTTTACCAAGCCGGGCGATAAGGTGATGGTAATGACTCCGGTATACCATCCTTTCTTTTTGGTGACCGAACGTATGGGACGTGAAGTCGTTTACTCTCCGCTTGATTTGCATAACGGGCATTATCACATTAATTTCGAGCGTTTCGCTAAGGACATTCAAGGGTGCAGGGCGCTTATTCTTTGTAATCCTCATAATCCCGGCGGGCGTGTCTGGACAACCGGGGAGTTGCGCCGGATAGCGGATATCTGTCAAGAGAACGGGACTATGGTAATTTCCGACGAGATACATGCCGACCTCACTTTGCCTCCCCATAAGCATCATCCTTTTGCCACCGTATCCGAGGCGGCCGCACAGAATTCCCTTACCTTTATGGCTCCCAGCAAAGCTTTTAATATGCCGGGTTTGGGCAGTTCCTACGCCATAGCGGTAAACGAAGATATTCGCCGCCGTTTCCGGGACTTTATGGAGGCGGGCGAGTTCTGCGAAGGACATTTGCTGGCCTATATCGGCGCTGCGGCAGCCTATACGCATGGAGAAGAATGGCTGAAGCAGATGCTCGGATACGTACAAGGCAATATAGACTTTACGGAGAATTATCTGAAGGAGCATATCCCGGGTATCGGTATGATACGTCCCCAGGCCTCTTACCTGATTTTCTTGGATTGTCGCGCATTAGGCCTGCCGCAAGAGGAACTGGTAAAGTTTTTTGTGGAAAAAGCCCGTTTGGCATTGAATGACGGCACAATGTTCGGTAAGCCGGGAGAAGGGTTTATGCGATTGAATATCGGTTGCCCCCGTTCTGTTCTGGAAAGAGCCTTGCAGCAGTTGGCCGTGGCGGTTAAGGAAGTAAGAAGCGCGGCAAAAAAGACAGTCCCCTAAACTTTCCGAAGAAGTTATTGTTAATTTATACGGAAGAGAAGAGACGGCGTTCGGTAATCTACCGGGAGTACTTTGTACCGATAAAGCTGTAAATCCTGTGAACATACGCAGGATATGAATCATTAATAAAGTATATAAGTGACTAAAAAAGAGACTTTAACGAAAAGCTTTGTCTTACGTGTGGATGCTGTGACAATGGATGCTATCGAGAAATGGGCAGCCGATGAGTTCCGTAGTACCAATGGACAGCTTCAGTGGATTATAGCCGAGGCTCTTCGTAAAAACGGACGGGTCAAAAAGAGTAAGTCCGCTCCCCATCTCGATTTGGAAACACAAGAATGTGAAGATTAAATGGTTATCTTGATAGTTAATCCCTATTGCCGAATGCGATAGGGATTTTTTTTGTTTGGATAAGACCTACCTAATTGTTGCTATCCCGTCTTTAAGTAATACTCTGTTTTAGGTATTGTTACCATTTTTAACTACCCCTACCTTTGTCCCAACAAAAATTAAGATAAAAGATGAGAAAATTAACGAGCTTATTAGCATTGTGTTTTTTAGTATCGGCCAATGCTTTATGGGCAGGGGAGCCCGATGAAGCGAGCGCGAAAAGCGAGACTGCCGAGAGTATGCTGAAGAAAGAAAAGACAAGCACTTCGGATGATGACAGCTACAAGAAATTCCGTTTCGGCGGATATGGAGAAATGGTAGCCAGTTTTAAGGATTACGGCATCAACCGTTTCTTTGGCGGCAATAGAGGAAATTCGGACGACCACCGTAATACGATCGCCATCCCGCGTTTCGTATTGGCATTCGATTATAAGTTCAATTCCAAGTGGATACTGGGGGCTGAAATAGAATTTGAATCCGGAGGTACAGGTACGGCCGTAGAGCTGGAGAACTCCGAGAATGGAGAGTACGAAACGGAAATAGAGAAAGGCGGCGAGGTCGCTTTGGAGCAATTCCATATTACACGCCTGATACATCCTGCTTTTAATGTCCGTGCCGGACATATGATTGTGCCCGTCGGACTTACCAATGCGCATCACGAGCCCATTAACTTTTTCGGAACCTACCGTCCGGAAGGCGAAACCACCATTCTTCCTTCCACCTGGCACGAAACGGGTATCGAGTTCTTCGGTACTTTCGGTAAGGGATATGCTACATTCGATTATCAGGCGTTGATTGTAACCGGTCTGAATGCGAACGGTTTCGACCGCAATAACTGGGTTGCAGGTGGAAAGCAGGGCTTCTTCGAGGTCGACAACTTTACCTCTCCCGCTTATGTCGCCCGTCTGGATTATAGGGGAGTACCGGGTCTGCGTATAGGCGGCTCTTTCTATTACTGCGTCAATACGGCGTCCAATTCCGATAAAGTAGCCACGTATGCGGGAGTAAAAGCACCGTTGCGCATTTATACCGTCGACGGTCAGTATAAGAACAAGTATGTGACGGCCCGTACGAACTTTGTGTTTGGCAACCTGACGGGAGCTACCGCTATCAGCAATAAGAATAAAGGTTTGTCCAATTCCTCTCCTTATACCCGTGTGGTACAAGTGGCCAAGAAAGCCGTGAGCTATGCCGGTGAGGTCGGTGTCAATCTCCGTTCTATTTGCAACGGCAATAAGAAAGTGCCTGTCATCTATCCGTTTGCCCGTTATGAATACTACAATCCTCAGGAAGCGGGAGAAAAAGGCCAGCTTCCCATGGACAAGAGAAATCAGGTGAGCATGTGGACTGCCGGCCTGAACTGGTACGCATTGCCCAATCTGGTGGTAAAGGCCGATTACATGACCCGCCAAATAGGTACAGGCAAGGTATTCGGCAAAGGCAAATACAATAGCGAAAACGAATTTTCCATCGGTATCGCCTATGTCGGTTGGTTTATAAAGAAATAATATATTAATCTCAAATAATAACGATGAAAATGAAAAAGTATTTTTTGTATGTTGCAGCTTGCATGCTGTCTTTGGGCGGAATGATGTCCGCATGTAGTGATGACGATGATCCTTCTAATGGAAATGGTAATGGCGCTGTGGAAGAAATCGACATTACCAAAGATAACGCTTCCAACTGGTACAGCTACATGATTAACGTGGCTAATCTGTTGAAAGAAGACGCCACAACGCTTTACAATGACTGGAAAACCAGCTATAACGGAGGAGAATCCTATGCTTCGATTTTTATCAATCATAATAATTCGGCTTACTTTGGTACTGCCAATAACTGTGTCCAGCAGATTATCGAAGGTTGCTGGGATATTGCCAATGAGGTAGGCGATGCGAAAATCGGCGACCCTTACGATTTGTATGTGGACGGAAAGACACAAGACGCTTTGTATGCGGTGGAATCTTGGTTCAGCTGGCATTCCCGTGAGGACTATTCCAACAATATCATCTCCATTTACAGCGCGATTTGCGGTACGCGAGATGTAAAGGTGAATAACGATGTGATGGATTTGGCGAACTCTGCAATTGCCGCGAATTCCCTTTATAATGTAATTAAAGCCAACGATGAAAAGCTGGCGAACGATACCCGTGAAGCCATCAAGAAAGCCCATGATGCCATTCTGGCTATTCCCGCTCCTTTCCGTAGCCATATCAACAGTGCGGAAGCATTGGCAGCCCAACAGGCTTGCGCGGATTTGGCAGACCTTTTGGATAAGAGGTTACACCCTGAAATCGCGCAAAAGGAAGACGTATATAATGATGCCGTTCTGAATGAAGTCGTAAAAACTTATGTAAATGACGTGGTACTTCCTACTTACCTGGATTTGAAAGACGAAGTGGCCGTATTGTTGGAGAAAGTAAGCGCGTTGCAGAAGAACCCGACCGATGCGAACTTTAAGGCTGCCGCAGCCCAATGGATTGTAGCCCGCAAGCCGTGGGAAACAAGTGAGGCGTTCCTGTTCGGCCCCGTAGCCGATAAGGGTTTGGACCCCAATATGGATAGCTGGCCGTTGGATGCGGATGCGATTGTCAACATCCTGAATTCGGGAGACTTCACCAAATTGCAATGGAACGGCGAGTTCATTACCGATGAGAACGGTGACCCGGTAGAGAGCATTGCGTCCGCTCAGAATGTCCGTGGCTTCCATACATTGGAATTCCTTCTTTTCAAGGATGGCGATCCTCGTACGGCACCGGCTGAATAAGTCCCGGATATGACCGTGTGGGCAAATAAGTAAAGGAGTGCCTTGCCGTCTCCTTTACTTATTTGTTGTGTTCTGATATTTTGTGTAAAATAAACTCTGTTGCTTATGAGATATTTAGAAAAGCGTTTGTTTCCGTTGTTGCTTGGTTCGTTGCTTTGCTGTGCTTGTGAGGGCGATACTTATGATATATTGGATATAGAAGTGCCGGGCGGTTATGAATTGTCCGCCGGTACCGCCACTGTATTTATGCGTTCTTCCAAGGCTTATGACACTCCGGCCAACTGGGTGACGGGAGCCTATAACTCACGTTTCAATAACGGAGACGGACTTTACGACGATGTCCGTACCAGCACTAACGGAACGGGCGGCGGTTTGGGCCCTGTCTATGCCGGATATTCCTGCGGCAGTTGCCATCATAACGCAGGCCGTACACGTCCTACGTTGTGGAGCGAGGGAGGATCGGGCAGTAGCGGTTTCTCTTCCATGCTGATATACATCACCCGCAAGAACGGCGCTTTCTTTCCCAATTACGGGCGTGTGCTTCACGACCAGTCCATTTATGGCGTAAAGGCGGAAGGAAAGCTGAAAGTGGAATATACTTATGAGGATTTTAAGTTTCCCGACGGTACTCCTTATCAGCTTGCCAAGCCCACTTATACGATAACGGACTGGTATGCGGAAGAAATAAAACCGGAAGATTTGTTCTGTACGGTTCGTATCCCCCTGCGGCATGTGGGAATGGGACAGATGATGGCGCTCGACCCGAAAGAGATTGAGGCGCTTGCCGCCAAAAGCAATTACCCCGAATACGGCATTAGCGGACGCTGTAATTACATTACGGAGAAAGGCGTGAAAAGTTTGGGACTGTCGGGCAACAAGGCCCAGCATGCAGACCTGACCGTGGAACTGGGCTTCTCCAGCGATTTGGGAGTGACCAACAGCCGTTATCCGGAGGAAATCTGTGAAGGGCAATTGCAAATGGAGCAGGGCAGCATGATGGGGCTGTCCTACGACCAATTGGATGTATCGGCGGAGGATATGGAGGACGTAGACCTCTATATGCAATGTCTGGGTGTGCCGGCCCGCCGCAATGTGGATGACGAACAGGTTATCAAAGGAGAGCAGAAGTTCTATGAAGCCAAATGCCACCTTTGCCATGTCACCACCTTGCATACCAAGCCGCGCGGCAGTTCTTTGTTGATAGGGACGCAGCTCCCGTGGCTGGGCGGCCAGACCATTCATCCGTATTCGGATTTCCTGCTCCACGATATGGGTTCGGAAATTATGGGTGTGGGATTGAACGACAACTATGTCAGCGGTCTGGCGCGCGGCAACGAATGGCGTACCACCCCGTTGTGGGGTATCGGTTTGCAGGAGATTGTCAACGGACATACCTATTTCCTGCACGACGGCCGCGCCCGCAATCTGGTTGAGGCCATTATGTGGCACGGCGGCGAGGCGGAGGCTTCCAAGAATCTGTTTAAGAATATGAATAAGGAAGACCGTGACGCGCTGATTGCATTTATCAATTCACTATAATAACAAGTTACACAGTATTTAAATAAGAAACGATATAATCGTATGAAGAAATTAATATTATTGGCTTCGCTTGCCGCTATGCCGTTGATGGCAATGGCACAGCACGAAGAAGATACGGAGAATGGCGTGGTGTCGTTGGCCGGAAGGGAAGGCTTTACTATTTCCAGCAAGAAAGGCGACTTTGTTTTCAAACCCTATTTGCTGGTACAGACGAGCGCCAATCTGAACTGGTATGATGATGAAGGCCTGGACAAGGCCTACAATCAGGATAACTTCGCCAATTCCGGTTTCTCAGTGCCTTATGCGGTGTTGGGTTTTACGGGTAAGGCTTTCGGGAAGGTATCTTTCAACCTTTCCATCAATGCGGCGGCCAGCGGCGGCGCTTTGTTGCAGCAGGCCTGGTTCGACGTGCAGTTCAAGAAGCAGCTGGCATTGCGTGTAGGTAAGTTCAAGACGCCTTTCTCGCATGCCTACCTGACTACGTTGGGCGAGACATTGCTGCCGCAGCTGCCTGTCTCGCTGACCTCTTCCGTCATCATGCCTTATTCGCTGAACGCCGTTACTCCGAACATGGCTACCGGCTTTGACCTGGGCGTGGAGCTGCACGGATTGGTAGGCGAGAAGTTCGGCTATGAGGTCGGCTTGTTCAACGGTACGGGAATCTCCGTGAATACGGCTTCAAAAACTATCAGTGACGACTGGCACATACCTTCTTTGCTTTATGCGGGCCGTCTGACTTATATGCCTAAGGGAGTGATGCCTTCCACGCAAGGTAACCCGAACCGCCTGAATGAAGACAAGATGCTTTTCGGCCTGTCCGGTTCTATCAATGTGGAGAGCGAGAATGAGAGTACGAACGATACGCGCGTCGGTTTGGAGTTTGCCATGTTGAAGAACAAGCTCTATCTGGCTGCCGAGGCGTACTATATGAATGTGGGATTCACCAAGCGGCAGAAGATTGACGAGACGTATCATTATTTGGGCGGTTATGTGCAGGGCGGTTATTTTGTGGCTCCCCGTGTTCAGGTGGCCGCGCGCTACGACTTCTTCAACCGTAACGGTACCGGTGACGACGGCTTCCTGAATATGCCGGCCGTGGGCATGAATTACTTCTTCAAGGGTTGCAACCTGAAGCTGCAGGCTATGTATCAGTATATAGCCCGTTGGGGACATGACACGCAGCTCGACCGCGATAATGATAACCTGGGTCTGGCTACGCATTCCGCTACCGTTTTGCTGCAATACACATTCTAACAGATTGAAGAAAGGATTTATCTATGAAGAACTATATTCTTTTCTTATCGCTGTTCATGTTCGTTTTCGCCTCTTGCGACGATGGCAGGCTCTATCAGGACAGGCTCATCGTGCCGGAAGAAGGGCGTGTGGTGAAGCTGCACGTGAATATGAGCGGAGTGGATACATGGCCGGACGGCTATACGGTGGTTCTTGCGGGTTTCAATGACGACAAGGAGTATTCGCTGATAGCAAAGTCCATCCCGAACAACGGGGATGTGGACATGGTAATGGCGGGTATAGGCGAAGACGTCACTTCCATCGAGCTTTGCGTGACGAACCGTATCCGTGAACGTGTCTATTCCTTTTACACACAGGACTTCTCGACAGTAGATGCCGATACCACCCGGGTGGATGCCGGAACAATCGATGCCGGCATGTTCAATGCCATTCAGCAGGGTATTTTTATTGGTAAGTCGTGTGTGGGTTGTCATGGAACCAGTACGACCGCGGCCGCCGATTTGGATTTGAAAGAGGGTGTCAGTTATAACGACCTGGTGAACCGTCCGTCCGTCATAATGCCCGAATGGATGCGTGTCAATCCGGGCAATTCCGGTGAAAGCATGTTGTATCAGATACTTTCTTCCCCTGTCAGCAAGGAGTGGGGACACGATCATTCGCAGGAAATAGAATCGTCTATAACGCTGGATATGCTTAAAGACTGGATAGACTCCGGCGCCAAAGAATAACTTCTATCAACAACAACGAAAAAAGATATTGTCATGAACAATAAACAACAAAAGCAAACAGAAAAGACCTCAACTGAAATCTTTAAATATAATGTGGAAAACGGTGTTTCGGAATATCATGTGATGATTCATGCGTGCTGTCCGGAAGATACATACGAGCAGCAGTTGAACGTGGTCGTGAATGCCTACTTCACCTTGCTCGAAGGGGAGCTTCATGGCGCCGTTGCCGTTTTCAAGCGTTATTTCCTGAGCGATACCGCCAACCAGTCGGATATGCTGCTGGCGCTTACCACCGAGAGTTCGGACTGCGCGCTTTCCATCGTGGAGCAGCCGCCGTTGAACGGTACTAAAATAGCCTTGTGGGCATACCTGCAGTCCGGAGTACAGACAAGAGTGCTTCACAACGGGCTGTTTGAGGTGAAGCATGGCGCTTACCGCCATCTTTGGAGCGGCAATGCCTTCAATCGTGCGGCCAACTCCGAATATCAAACCCGCCTGTTGCTGAATGACTACGTGATGCAGCTAATGGAACAGGGATGCAAATTGGCGGACAACTGTATCCGTACCTGGTTCTTCGTGCAGAACGTAGACGTGAACTATGCCGGCGTGGTGAAGGCCCGCAACGAAGTGTTTGTTACGCAAAACCTGACGGAGAAGACGCATTACATATCGAGTACCGGTATCGGCGGGCCGCCTGCCGATCCGAAAGTGTCGGTGCAGATGGACGCGTATGCGGTCGACGGGATAAAGCCCGGACAAGTTCATTTCCTGTATGCGCCTACGCATCTGAACCCCACTTATGAGTATGGCGTCAGTTTTGAGCGCGGCACGTATGTGGATTACGGCGACCGCCGGCAGGTCTTTATCTCCGGTACGGCAAGCATCAATAATAAAGGCGAGGTGGTGCATCCGGGAAACATCCGCAGGCAAACCGAACGTATGTGGGAAAATGTGGAGGCTCTCCTGAAGGAAGCCGGCTGCACATTCGCCGACCTGGGGCAGATGATTGTATACCTGCGCGATATGGCGGACTATGCCGTAGTGAAAGAGATGTACGACATGCGTTTCCCCGCTACCCCCAAAGTGTTTGTCCACGCGCCGGTGTGCCGTCCGGGCTGGCTGATAGAAATGGAGTGCATGGGCGTGAAGAGGCTTGAGAATACAGAGTATGCCCCTTTCTAAAAGAGCGACCGATGTTTTGTAATTTGAAACGATTGTTTGTAAGTGTATATATCTGTCTCGTATGCTTGCTTGCCATAGCTACATTTCTGGAGCAGGCGTACGGGACGGATTTTATAGAAAAGCATATATATCATTCTTTTTGGTTTTGTTGTGTCTGGGGGATTCTGGCCGTTGCGGCTATGATGGCATCAGCCGGAAAGCGGTTGCGGAAATTTCTCCCTGCGTTGTTGTTGCATGGCTCCTTCCTCGTGATTTTGGCGGGAGCCATGATTACGTTTGCCGGCGGCCGGAAAGGATATGTACATCTTATTGCAGGGAACAAGGTAAGCCGTTTTGTGGAGCAGGAGAGCGGGCGGGAGATAGATTTGCCCTTTACATTGCTTTTGGACAGCTTTCGGGTGGAATACTATCCCGGTACGGAAGCTCCCGCGGACTATATCAGCCATATCCGCGTATTACGGCCGGGGCAGGGGGCGGACAGCTCCTCTTGCAGCCGCACCGTTTCCATGAACCGTATCTTGTCCGAACAGGGTTTCCGTTTCTATCAGTCGTCTTTCGACGAAGACAGGCAGGGCAGTTGGCTGACGGTGAACCATGACCCTTGGGGTATAGGAATTACCTATGCGGGATACATCCTGTTGGGCATCTCTATGATTGGGATGCTTTTCGGCCGCAGGGGGGAATTCCGTAGGTTGATGAACCATCCGTTGCTTAAAAAGGGAGGCGTGTTCTGCCTTCTGCTGTTGGCGGGAAGCATGCAGGTGCAGGGACGGACGCTTCCGGCCTTGAGCATCAGGCAGGCGGACAGCCTGGCTTCCGAACAGGTTATTTACCATGACAGGGTGGTGCCCTTCAATACGCTTGCCCGTGATTTCGTGATGAAACTGACGGGACGGCCGTCTTATGCGGGGTTAACTCCCGAACAGGTTATCGGCGGCTGGTTGCTGCGTCCGGAAGTGTGGCAGTACGAACCGATGATTTACATTAAGAACCGGGAACTATGCCGCCTGTTGAACCTGAAAACGTCTTACGCTTCTGTGGCCGACTTGTTTGACGGACAGCGGTACCGCTTGCAGGACTTCTGGCAGGGCGGGCGGGAAACCGGCCGGAAAATGTCTCCTCTGGAAAAGGCAATCGTGGAAACGGACGAAAAGGTGGGATTGATTCTGATGCTTCAAAAGGGTACCTTGATTCGCCCTCTGCCGAAAGACGGCGGCGTAAAGCCGCTGCCATCGCCGAAGGTACGCGCGGAGCTTATCTACAACCGTATTCCTTTCAGCAAATGCCTGTTCATGTTCAATCTGACGGTTGGTTTGCTGGCATTCTTCCATCTGGTATATTGCGGCTTGCGCCATGCTTCGGAGCGGAGCGCTTTGTCACGCCGGATAAACCGTTTGTTTGTGGCGGCACTTTATGCGGCATTCCTTTTCCAGCTCTTCGGATATGGTCTGCGCTGGTATGTGGGCGGGCGTATTCCGTTGAGCAACGGATATGAGACGATGCAGTTTATGGCCTTGTGCACGCTGCTGCTGGCGTGCTTGTTTCGCCGCAGGTTTCCGTTTACGGTTCCTTTCGGCTTTCTGCTTTCGGGATTTGCGTTGCTCGTCGCCCATTTGGGGCAGATGAATCCGCAGATTACCCCTTTGATGCCTGTACTTGTGTCTCCCTGGCTCAGCATGCACGTTTCACTGATAATGATGTCCTATGCGCTGTTCGCCTTTATGATGCTGAACGGAATACTTGCTTTGTGTATTCGCAGGCACGGGAAGATGCTGATGCTCCTCAGCCGTCTCCTGCTTTATCCGGCGAATTTCTTCCTGGGCGCGGGTATCTTTATGGGGGCTGTCTGGGCCAACGTGTCGTGGGGGCGGTATTGGGCATGGGACCCCAAAGAGGTTTGGGCGCTGATTACGTTCCTTGTGTACGGAATGGCGTTTCATGCGAAGAGCCTGCCCGCTTTCCGCAGACCGTTGTTCTTTCACATCTATATGATTGCGGCCTTTCTTACGGTGTTGATGACCTATTTCGGAGTGAATTACATCCTGGGCGGCATGCACAGCTATGCAAACGCGTGATTGAAACGATGGTGTTACCTATTTATAATGACTGGCGTTCTTTATTATACCTATATCGGGTGATTGCGGCATTGGGCGCGATGCCGTATCTTTGCAACATCAGATTTAAAGAATGAATTAGTTAGTCATAATTACGTAACCACTTTTATGAAGATAAAAGGATCCCCGCTTTCCGATGTGATATCGTGAAGCGGGGATTTGCTTTATGGCGGACGAAGCGGAGATACCTGCCGGAGTGAAGATAGGGAGAAGGCCGTCAGGGGTGCTTGCCAAAACGGCCGGAGTTGCCCGGGAAAGGGTGCTAAGGTACGGAGTAAGCTTTATCTTCAGCTTAAAGATGTACATCTTCAGGGTAAAGATGCGTATCTCTACGCTGAAGATATGTATCTTTAGGCTGGAGATGAAGCTCGGTCGGCAGGCCGGCATGCTTTTCTCCTGGGGGAAGACGGGGTTGGAAAGGGACTCGGGGCTCTTCTTTCGCGGCAGGTTGTACGGAAGAAAGGTTGACAGGGAATTTATAAGGTGTCTTTAATATCGCTCAGTTCCACCAGCTTGTTCACAATGGCGTAGATGGTGAGGCCTGCGGGAGAGTGTATTTGCAGTTTGCGCGCAATGTTGCGGCGGTGGGTAATGACGGTATGGATGGACAGATACAGTTTGTCGGCAATCGCCTTGTTGGTCATTCCTTTTACGACGCAAGTGATGATTTCCTTTTCGCGTTGGCTGAGCGTTTCCTGTTCGCTGTCTTTTTCATCTTCCTCTTCGGTATGGAGAAGGCGGTTGATTTTTGCGGTGATTACTTCGATATCGTCACAAATGGCGATACTTTCGTCATACTCTTTCAGAGCGTTGTTGTCGATGACGGAACATACCAATGCGATGTATTTGATGCTGTTTCTGGTATGGTCTGTCTTGAAGGAAGGCAGGTCGAACCAGCCGCCGAAAGTCGGATTTACGATTACAATGTCGGGAGTGTGCAGATGGATATAGTTCTGCAATGCTTCCGGTGACGACACCTCGATGGGGTGCGCGTTCAGGTTGGGAATGCGTTTGAGTACTGCCGCAAGACCACTTCGTACAATGACCGAAGTTTCCGCAACAACTATTTTCAGAGAAATATTATTGTTCATCTTTCAGTCTTTTTTCTATTTGTGCTACGGCGGGAACAAACATATAGTCTTCTACCTGGCAATGCGACGCGAGGTCTTGTTCACAGTTGAAGATATCGAACAGGACGGCGTTCAGAAGATTATTGTTTTCTTTTTCCGGATAGTACTTGATGATGATATTTTTCAGTTCTTTCAGTTTGGTGTCTATCTGGTTGTGCTTGCTGGCAAAAGTGGCGATGTTGTATTCGTCGGACAGCCTGCCTTGCAGCAATTGCTCTACGTACGTAAAGACGGCCTCGTTTTCGTATTCCATGTGGCGGCGCACTTCTTTGGCGTATTCGTCAAAGAATTTGAGGATGAGGTAGGCCACGTCATTATCTCTGGAGCAGTCTATGGCCTCTATCAGTTTGCGGCGCATGGCAGGCAGGTTGAAGTCGAGAAAGTAGGCGTGCGCGCGTTTCAGATAATCCATAAGCGCCGGAATAGAGAATGAATCATCATCCGCGCTGTAAGAGTATTGCTCCTCGCTGATGAAATTGGCTACGGCGAGGAAAGTGCGGTAGTCTACATTCTGGGCTTCACAGACGTCCTTTACGCTCTTGTCTCCGAATCCAAGCGACAAACCGAAGCGGCTCATCACCATTAATAAGGAGTAGTTATCGCAGATGAGGTCGCTCATCTTGTCCGTTGCCCGGTATTTATGTTGTTCATTCATTGTAAGTTATTCCTTTCTACTCTATGTTTCGGGCGCAAAGTAACGGCTTTTCTTCGAGAACTGCAATCGCTATTTGTAGGTATTTTGAACGGTATGGCGTACTAATCCGGATTGATTTTTTATCTTTGTCGAAACTAACGGTAAAACTTCTTTGCTATGAAACGGACTTTATTCGCTCTGATTGCTGTCGTTATATCTTTGGGAAGCGCCGGACCGCTTTCCGCCTGTACATCTGCCGTAATCTCCGGCAAGGTTACTCCCGACGGACGCCCCTTGCTGTGGAAGAACCGCGATACGGACTTTCCGCAAAACAGCGTGAGATATTTCTCCGGCGGGCGCTATCCGTTTGTAGCCGTTGTCAACAGTGTGGAAGATAATCCGACGGATGTGTGGATAGGTACGAACGCCGCGGGGTTCTCCGTTATGAATACGCAGTCTTATAACTTGGTCGAGGTGAAACCCGGTGAGGAGCGTGGAGAGGCCAACGGACGGGTAATGCGGCGTGCGTTGGAAGTGTGCGCTACGGTGAAGGATTTCCGTCAATTTCTCGATACGCTGTCCAAGCCCAGCCTGATAGAAGCTAACTTCGGTGTAATTGATGCCGAAGGGGGTGCCGCCATGTTCGAGGTGGATTATCATAAGTATGTGATGTACGATGCCAACGACCCTAAGGATGCGCCTTGCGGGTATATTGCACGTACCAACTTCTCTTTCTCAGGCAAGGTGAACGAGGGGGCGGGCTATGTCCGCTTCATGCAGGAGGATAAGCTGCTGATGCCGGCTTCGGCTACGGGACAGATTACGCCGCAATGGATATTCAGGGAACTTTCCCGCTCTTTCGCCAATCCGCTTTTGGGAATCGACCTGAAAAGCGGGGATTTCAACCGTCCTAAGACAACAGGGTGGTTTGTAGACCAGGATTTCATTGCGCGCGGCAGTACGGCCAGTTCGGTTGTGGTGCAGGGAGTGAAAAAGGGTGAACGTCCCGAGCTCACTACGATGTGGACTGTCCTGGGGTATCCGCCCACCGGAGTGGCAATGCCCGTCTGGGTGAAAGGGGCGGATGAGGCTTTGCCGAGGCTTCTGCTCCGCGACGAAGCGGAGAAAGTATCTCCTTTGGGCAATTGGTCGGTGATACTGGCGGGAGATGTTTTCTCTTACGGGCAAGGTATGGGCAGCGACCGCTATATGAATTGGGAAAGGCTTTACAATGCCGATAAGAACGGATATATGCAGTTGCTGGCTCCGGTGGAGGATGAGGTGTTCCGGCGTGCCGGGACGGTGTTGAAAGAATGGCGCAAGAGAGGCAGGGCGGATATGAAAGCGATGCGGTCGCTCTACAATGAGCTGGATGCCTTTATTGAAACCCGGTATGCGGAATTATTCGAACTTTAATTATTTATATTGATTTTATACATGAAACACAAACTGATTATCGGTATTTCCGTCCTGTGTCTGGGACTCGTCGGCAATGTGCAGGCGCAAAACAAGAAAATGTATCGGAAAGGTTGGATTGATTTCAACAAGAACGGGGTGAAGGATATTTACGAAGACCCTTCCCAACCTGTTGAAAAGCGGGTGGCCGACCTGCTCTCCCAAATGTCTGTGGAGGAGAAAACCTGCCAGTTGGCAACCCTTTACGGCTACGGGCGCGTACTAAAGGACTCCCTGCCCGTTGCCGGCTGGAAAAATGAAATATGGAAAGACGGCATCGCGAATATCGATGAGATGCTGAATGGCGTGGGAAAGAAGTCCGCGCTGGTTCCCGATTTATTGTATCCTTTCAGCAACCATGCCGAGGCTGTCAATACCGTGCAACGCTGGTTTGTGGAGGAAACCCGTTTGGGGATTCCCGTTGACTTCACGGATGAGGGTATTCACGGACTGAATCACACCAAAGCCACTCCGTTGCCGGCCCCTATCGCAATCGGAAGTACCTGGAACAAAGAGCTTGTACGTCGTGCCGGCGTCATCGCCGGGCAGGAGGCGAAAGCGTTGGGATACACCAATGTGTACGCTCCCATACTGGATGTAGTACGTGATCCGCGTTGGGGACGTACATTGGAGTGTTATGGAGAAGAACCTTTTCTGATAGCGGCTCTGGGAACGGAAATGGTGAACGGTATTCAGTCGCAGGGGGTAGCCGCCACCTTGAAGCATTATGCGGTTTACAGCGTCCCCAAAGGCGGTCGTGACGGGCATTGCCGTACCGACCCGCACGTTGCTCCGCGTGAGTTGCACGAACTTTTCCTGTATCCCTTTAAGAAAGTTATTCAGAACTCGCATCCTATGGGAGTGATGAGCAGCTATAACGATTGGGACGGTGTGCCCGTGTCCGCCAGCTATTATTTTCTGACAGAGTTGCTGCGCGAGGAATACGGTTTCGACGGATATGTGGTGAGCGACAGCCAGGCCGTGGAGTTTGTAGAGTCCAAGCATCATGTGGCGGATACTTATGATGAGGCGGTACGTCAGGTGCTGGAAGCTGGTTTGAATGTGCGCACCCACTTTACTCCGCCTTCCGATTTTATTCTGCCCATCCGCCGGTTGCTGGAAGAAAAGAAGATTTCAATGGCTACGATAGACAAGCGTGTGTCGGAAGTGCTGCGGGTGAAATTCCGTTTGGGACTGTTCGACCGGCCTTATGTGACCGATACGAAAGCCGCCGATAACGTAGGCGGGGCAGACCGGAATATGGATTTTGTGAAGGAGATGCAGCAACAGGCTCTCGTGCTTCTGAAAAATGAGAATAATATTCTTCCGCTGGATAAACAGCGGATAAAGAAAGTGCTGGTGACAGGTCCGTTGGCTGATGAGGATAATTTCATGACCAGCCGTTACGGCCCTAACGGACTGGAGACGGTTACCGTGCTGGCCGGCCTGCGCGCTTATCTGAAAGGCGTTGCCGAAGTGGATTATGCCAAAGGTTGTGATATTGTGGACGCTGGCTGGCCGGCCACGGAGATATTGCCCGTACCCATGAATGAGCGGGAAAAGCGAGGCATCGCCGAGGCGGTGGCGAAAGCCGGTGAAAGCGACGTAGTCATTGCCGTACTGGGTGAGGACGAGTATCGTACGGGGGAAAGCCGTTCGCGTACTTCGCTCGACTTGCCGGGACGCCAACAGCAATTGCTTGAGGCATTGCATGCGACGGGAAAGCCGGTGATACTGGTGTTGATAAACGGCCAGCCGCTCACCGTCAATTGGGCGAATGCTTATATTCCCGCCATCTTGGAGTCGTGGTTCCCCGGTTGTCAGGGAGGAACGGTGATTGCGGAGACTTTGTTTGGCGAGCATAATCCGGGCGGCAAGCTGACGGTGACTTTCCCGAAGAGTGTGGGACAGATAGAGCTGAACTTCCCTTTCAAACCCGGTTCGCATGGCAGCCAGCCGAAATCCGGTCCCAACGGTTCGGGCGCGACACGCGTCATCGGCGAGCTATACCCGTTCGGTTTCGGCCTGAGCTATACGACGTTTGCCTATTCCGATTTGGAAGTATCTCCGTTGCGGCAGCGTACGCAAGGGGAATATACGGTTAAAGTCAACGTTACGAATACGGGAAAGCGCGCGGGCGACGAGGTGGTGCAGCTGTATGTGCGCGATAAGGTGAGCAGCGTCATTACTTACGATTCGCAACTGCGCGGCTTTGAGAGGATATCCTTGAAACCGGGTGAAACCAGGCAGGTAACTTTCTCTTTGAAACCGGAAGACTTGCAGATATTGGACCGCAATATGAACTGGACGGTGGAGCCGGGCGAGTTTGAGGTTATGATAGGCGCATCCAGCCAGGATATAAGGCTGAAAAAGACAATCACGGCTTTGCCTTGACGATAGCCGGATGGTAAAGGCGCGGGAAAGATTTTACAGTCTGCGCCGATTGGCGGGCGGACTTATGACAGTTGGGAACGGAGATATGCAAGTATCTCCGTTTCTTGTTCCGGATGAAACCAGCGTATTTCTTCGTCCCGCTTGAACCATGTCATCTGCTTACGGGAGTAGATGCGTGAGTTCTGCTGAATTTTCTCAATGGCGAAAGGCAGTGTCCATTCTCCGTCGAGGTAGTTGAAGATTTCCTTATAGCCTACGGTGTTCAGTGAGTTGAGCGTGCGGTGAGGGTAGACGCTGCGGGCTTCCTCTACAAGTCCGTCCGTTATCATCTGCTCTACGCGCCGGTTGATACGGTTGTACAATTCTTCACGGTCACGGGTGAGCCCTATTTTAATGATACGGAAGGGGCGTTCCTTTTTTTGCCGCGTGCGGAAAGAGGTATAGGTCTTTCCTGTCATATAACAGATTTCCAGGGCGTGGATTACTCGTTTATGGTTCTTTAAATCCACTATTTTGTAATACTCCGGATCCAGCAGTTTCAGTTCGGCGCAAAGGTTTTCCAAGCCTTCTGTTTCGTATTTGTGTAACATCGATTGCCGGGTTTCGGCATCTACGGTAGGGATGTCGTCAATGCCTTTGCATACGGCATCCACGTACATCATGGAACCGCCGGTCAGGAGTACGACTTCGTGCCGGGTATAGAGTTGCTCAAGAAGTTGCAGTACTTCGGCTTCATATTGGGCGGCGCTGTAATAGTCGGTCAGTTGCAGGGTGCCGACGAAGTAATGCCGTACCCGTTGCAATTGTTCCGGGGTAGGGGCGGCCGTACCGATTTTCAGGTCGGCGTAAAGTTGCCGTGAATCGGCGGAAACGATGCACGTCCGGAAATGCTCCGCCAGTCGGAGGCTGAGTTCTGTCTTGCCTACTCCCGTAGGGCCTATAAGTACTATCAATGTTTTCATGAGGTCGCAATAAAATAATTCGGGCGAAGAACAGTTGCATCCTTTGATACGAATGTATCCTCATAGGATATTTCAGTATCATTGGAGCAAATTGTTATTCGCCCGAACCGGTTTATCAGAATTTGTCTTCTTCGTAAGGAATATCGGCGGAACCTTCGTCCAGGCCGCCGAAGCCTTCTTTGTCGAAGTCTTCCATGTCGAAGTCCTGGTCGCCGTAGAAGCTTTCGTCCAGGTCGAGCGAACCGCCGGCAGCCGCCATTTCTTCAAAGTCAATGGTTTGTTTGGGAGCTTCCCCGGCTTTCTTGGTGCATTTCGCTCCGGTCATATTCTTGCCGGTGATGATTTCGGAGAGCTCGATGAAGAAACAACGTTCCGTCATGTAGTCGAATACATACAGAAGTTTCTGCTTTTCGTCTTCTACCAACTCGCTGACCTGGGTTTCTTTCATCACCCAACTGTCTATTTCCGGATTGTCATCCATCTCTTCGAGGGTTACTTCCTTTTCCTTTTCCCAATCGTCGTCGCAGATGAAGAAAGAGGTCATCTGGTCGTTGGTATAACCCGCTGATTTCAGGATAGCTTCGTGGAAGTCATAGAACGTAGCTTCCGGGTCGATTTGTATTTCTCTGATGAAGTCATCTACTTCATCGGAGATGAGAGTAAATCTATATATCATAGTGCTAACTTTTTATTTACTTGCAGGGATAATGCCGCGAGTCGATTCACGTATAAAGTTTACAATATAGCTGATTTCGGGTGTCATTTCCATTTCATTCTCAATCTTTTTCAAAGCTTCCGTATTGTTCAGCCCGCTTTGATAGATGATGCGGTAGGCGTCATGAATGGCCTCGATAGTTTCGTTGGAGAAACCGCGGCGGCGCAGCCCCACGATATTGAGCCCTGCATAGCAGATAGGCTCGCGGCCGGCTATGATGTAAGGCGGTATGTCTTTGCTGAAACGGCATCCGCCCTGTATCATCCCGAATCCGCCTACGCGGCAGAACTGGTGCATCAGTACATTGGCGCTGATAATGGAGTTGTCGTCTATTACAATCTCACCGGCCATTTTGGTGGAGTTGCCGATGATGCAGCCGTTGCCTATGATGGCATCGTGCGCCACATGTACGCTCTCCATCAGCAGGTTGTTGCTGCCTACGATTGTCTTTCCTTTGGCGGCTGTACCCCGGTTGATTGTTACATTCTCGCGGATGGTATTGTTATCGCCTATCTCGGCGGTAGTCTCTTCTCCTCTGAACTTCAGGTCTTGAGGAATGGCACCGATGACAGCTCCGGGAAAAATGGTATTCCCATTGCCGATACGCGACCCGTACAGAATGTTGGCATTCGCCATAATCTTGTTATTATCGCCGATTACCACATTCTTGTCAATGAAAACAAAAGGAGCAATCTCTACGTTTTCCCCGATTTTCGCCTCGGGATGAATATACGCTAAGGGACTTATCATAATTAATTTACTTGTTTTTTACTATTTGAGCCATAAATTCAGCCTCGCACACTACCTTTTCGCCTACGAATACATAGCCTTTCATAGTAGAGATACCCCGACGGATGGGGGCCAGCAGTTCAACGCGGAAAATCAAGGTGTCTCCCGGCACTACTTTCTGGCGGAACTTAACGCCGTCTATCTTCATGAAGTAGGTGGAATAGCGTTCCGGTTCGTCTACGGAGTTCAGAACAAGTAAACCGCCTGTCTGCGCCATTGCTTCCACTTGCAATACGCCGGGCATTACGGGCTCTTGCGGGAAGTGTCCCTGGAAGAAAGGTTCGTTGGCCGTTACGTTCTTGACGCCTACGATGTAGTTGGCGCCTATCTCGATTACTTTGTCCACCAGTTGGAACGGATAGCGGTGCGGCAACAGTTCACGGATGCGGTTTACATCCATAATCGGTTCGCGGTTGCAGTCGTATGTAGGAGCCTGTATCTCGTGCAGGCGGATTTCCTTACGCATCTGGCGGGCAAACTTATTGTTGATGGTATGTCCCGGACGCGTGGCGATGATACGGCCCTTGATGGGCTTGCCGATCAGAGCCAGGTCGCCGATTACGTCCAACAGTTTGTGGCGGGCGCATTCGTTGGGCCATACCAGAGGTTTGTGGTTGATGTAACCCAACTGTTTGGCATCCATGTGCGGCACGCCCATTACGTCGGCGAGCTTGTCGTAAGCATCCTGCGGCATTTCGCGCTCGTAGATAACGATGGCGTTGTCCAAGTCGCCGCCTTTGATAAGTCCGGCCTGCAACAACGGTTCTATCTCGCGTACGAATACGAAAGTACGGCTGGCGGCTACTTCATCCTTGAACTTTGTCATGTCTTCCAATGTGGCAAATTGGTTGGGGATGATAGTAGAGTCGTAGGATACCAGCACGTTCAGGCTGAAGTTCTCATCGGGTAATACGATGATGGATGAGCCGGTCGCCTCATCGCGGAATTCAATCTTGGACTTGATGATATAGAAATCCTTTACGGCACTCTGTTCTACCGTGCCTACGCGTTCTATTTCGTTGACATAATATTGGGCACTTCCATCCAGAATGGGAAATTCCGGACCGTTCACCTGAATAAGGCAGTTGTCTATGCCCAATGCATAAAGCGCAGCCATACCATGCTCTACGGTACTTACCTTCACTCCGTTTTTGGAGAGTACGGTACCGCGTGTCGTTTCGGTCACATTATCGGCGACAGCGTCAATGATGGGCTGACCTTCCAGGTCGGTACGCTGAATCTTATATCCGTGATTGTCGGGAGCAGGGTTGAAAGTAACGGTCAGATCAAGTCCTGTGTGAAGACCTTTTCCACTGAGCGAAAAGCTGTCTTTCAGAGTCTTTTGTTTCAACATTGGTTACTTATTTAATTGTTTTTTTAATTCATTGAGTTCTTTGCGAAGCGCGTTCACTTCAAAGTACATATCCGGCAATTTGCGGAATACGGTCTGCGCCTTGAAGTAAGGTTTCACTTCCATAGGCGGAGTGCCTATCAATTGGCTGCCTTCCTTTATATTGCCGGGAACACCCGATTGCGCGCCAAGGTTCACTTTGTTGCCGATATGAATATGTCCGGCTATACCGACCTGGCCGCCGAACATACACCATTCGCCTATCTTGGTGGAACCGGCGATACCCACTTGGGCTGCCATCACCGTATGCGAACCGATTTCGTCGTTATGGGCCACCTGTATCAGGTTATCCAGCTTTACACCGCTGTGCACGATGGTGGCTCCCATTGTTGCGCGGTCTACGCAAGTATTAGCGCCGATTTCCACGTTGTCTTCCAATATGGTGATACCGATTTGAGGAATCTTCTCATAACCCTCGGGAGTAGGGGCGAAACCGAATCCGTCCGCACCGATTACGCAACCGGCGTGCAATATACAGTGGTTGCCTACGCGGCAATCGTGGTAGATGGTTACATTTGCGTAAATGATACAGTCACTGCCTACCTTGGCGCCGCTTCCGATGGTGGCGTGCGGATGAATCACCGTATTGTCTCCCACTTCTGCGTACTCTCCGATACAGGCAAAAGGTGCAATGTAAACATCTTTGCCTATTTTTGCGGTTTCGGCAACGTATGCCCGCGAATCGATACCGGTACGCTTTGGTTTGCTTTGTTCGTAAAGGTTTAATAATTTAGCGAGGCTTTCGTAAGCATTGTCTACCTTAATCATTGTAGCTTTTACTTCCTGTTCGGGAACGAAATCCTTGTTTACCAAGACAATACTCGATTGGGTTTCGTACAGATAAGGTATGTATTTAGGGTTGGATAAGAAAGAGATTGCTCCGGGTATTCCTTCTTCGATTTTGGCGAAGGTGTGTACGGTTACATTCTCGTCTCCAACGATTTCTCCTTGGATAAATGTTGCAATTTGTTTAGCAGAGAACTCCATGTCTTATTGTTGTTAGATGGTTTCAAAACACAAATAACGGACTTTTTTTTTATATATCCTTGTCCTGTGATGAATATTTTATACTTATCTATGCAAACGTTGGTAGCATAAGTAGTATTTTTTTACTTTCTTGGATAGCAAGGATATATTGAGCATATCCGATGCTTCGGCTATGTTTTTAGTAGAGCCGTCGTTGTACAGGATGTCAATGCTGTCGTCGGCCGGGTCGTACATATTTTTCTCGATGCCGGGGGTGGAGATGAAATAACCGGCTTCGGAAAGGGGGATGTCCAGTTGCTTGCTGATTTGCCGGGTGATTTCTTTTTTACGCTCTTCGCTGAACGGTTCGGTGGAGATTTCCACTTTGAATATGTTGCGGTTAATCATGCCCAGGCTTAGTGTGGAAAGCACTTTGTCCGAATGGGCGCTCCATACCTTCAAGGCAGTCCAAAGGTCGTTGTCGTCCAGTTGGATATAGTTTTCCAGACAGCCCGGGTTGTTATAGAATGTTTCCCGGCTGATGTCATTATACAGGAAGAACTTCAGCGCGGGCGGGGCAAACAAATCCACACCCTTGCCGGCCAGCTCCTTGGCGCGTAACAGGGTACTGATGAGCATCTTCTCGTAAGCAACCGACGTTTTATGCAGATATACCTGCCAGTACATCAGACGGCGCGCGGTGAGAAAGTTCTCAATGGAATAGATGCCTTTGGATTCTACCACCAGGTGGTCGTCCTTTACATCGAGCATCTTGATGATACGTGCCGAGCCTATATTTCCCTCCGTGACCCCTGTATAGAAGCTGTCGCGACGAAGGTAGTCGAGGCGGTCCATATCCAGTTGCCCGCTGACCAGCTGATGAAGGAAACGTTTGGGATATTCGTCCTTGAATATCTGGATGGCGAGTGTGAGCTGCCCGTTCATCTCTTTGTTGATACGTTCCATGAGCATCAGGGAAATGTCTTCGTGCGATACGCCTTGGACAATGGTATTCTCCAATACGTGCGAGAACGGACCATGCCCGATGTCGTGCATCAGGATGGCTGCCTGTACGGCTTCAGCTTCACTGTCGAAGATGAAATTGCCTTTGGCTGTAAGTTGCTGAATGGCCTCGCTCATCAGGTAGAAGGCTCCGAGTGAATGCTGGAACCGGGTGTGTTGCGCGCCGGGATATACGACAGAGGATAATCCCAGTTGCTTGATACGGGTAAGACGTTGTAAAAGGGGATGCCGTACAATGTCGTACAGCAGCCCCTTTGGTATATTGATGAACCCGAACACCGGGTCGTTGATGATTTTACGTTCGTAGGACATGGCTAAGTATTTGGCAACAAAGGTAGTTTGTTTTCGGGAGATGACAAAATGTGATGCCGGGAGACTTGCAGGTGCCGGCATATAGCGTCGTACCCTTTGTCGCTACTTGCTTTCCTTTCCCGATAAATCATAGGAATTCTGTTCCAGCAGATTTCCTATTTCATCCAATTCCTCTTGCGGAATACCCAATACTTGTTTGTTACGTTCATTCAGCCGGTGCATTATACCGTACGTGCGTTCCAGCAATCGCACTACGGTGTTATGTACGCTCAATACATAACGCACATCGTTTCTCTGTATGAGTGCCAGAAACGCTTCTTTCGGATTAGGATAATCTGTGGGCGGATATTGGTGCCAATAGGCGCGGAAAGCGTCCATCCGCAGATTTTGTATCTTATCGTATTGCTCGTAGCAGGCATGCAGGATGCTGTAACAGTTGCCTATGCGCCCTATCACTTTTTCATCGTCCAAGTATTGCCATACCTCAAAACTGTTGGAGAAAATGCTCTCGGCGGTATTATCCGTTATGTTCATGCGGTGTGAACCGAAAGTGTTGACAAACAGTATCAAGGAGTCGTTTCCCATCTGCTCATACTTATCGGGCATGAGGGAACATACCCGCGTGAACAGGCTGTCCCTTCTCTGTAACTCCTGCAAGAGCATTTCCATAGTGTCGATGGCGGAATCTAAGTTGTGCAAGGTAATCATGACGGTCTTTCTGGCCATTTCGGCTTTATTGCGGTTTTCTATATAGAAAGTTGTACCGAAAGTCAGAATGATACCTATGATAGTGCCTGCCGTAGCACCTGTGGTATTCTTCCACCAGTCTTTGTCAAGGAAACGCTGTTTCATCTCTTCTTATGGTTATCGGATGAATAGTCAGGCTTATTTAATCGTGATTTGGAATTGCAGGTCTGTACAAACGGTCGGATATTTCTTTCCGTCATATTCCCAATATCCTTTTAGGCGTTCTACCATGTGGTAAGTGCCGATTGCAGGAATTGTGGCATCATGTTTTAAAGTTACGTTACATGTTGTATTTTTGCCCTGAGTGGTATAACCCAACGAAATGAACTGAGGGTCTGCATCTGCCATTTCTCCTTGTGAGTTATACAAGCCTCGGTTTTCAAACGCCTCAAAGGTTGTTTTATCATTCTGTTTGCCCAAACGATAAAAATCGTGGGTCATATCTATGGTGATTTGTCTATTAAACTCCGGGGCGGACAATTCTGTATGCAGCAAGCTGAGTTGGTCGTCCTTGATGATGCACTTCGGAGAAGAAACAATGAGGCGCACAGGAGTATAGGCAACACGGCCGTTAGGGCCGGTTATCATAACCCGGCAGTCCAAAAAGGCGATGGTTGTGATGGCTTTTTTTACCGTTTCGAGTTGGGCGTTATCCACTTGCAGATAGAAGCCTGTTTTACCTGTCATCGGAGCTATTGCGAAATGTGTGATACTTATGCTGGGTGTAGAGCTTCCGGTGCCATTGACTACCTTTATATTGTCGTAGCTGATGGCGGCAAGGTCGGCTGCGTTGTCGGCTGTGATGATGAACGGAATCTCCATCAGTTTGCCGTCTTCGGCACTGTAGAAAGTAAAGGCTTGCGGATGGACCGGTGTATACTTACCCTCGATGCTATATGGGTCGTTTATTTTCAATGTGGTTTGGATATACATATTATCTTCCTGATAGACGGAAAGTATTACGTCCTGACCGTTTTGAATGCGTGAGAAGTCCTTTACTTTTGCAGCTATCTGCCATACACCGTTACCTTTGGGAGTGAGTCGGGTTACTTCGAAAACACCGCTTTCATTGAATAATGATGTGCTGAGTACGGCTTTGGCTATTGGAGTATTTTCGGGTACTACCTTGACTTCTATGGTCGTACTGCCGTCTTCGGCCAGATTGAAGCTTTCACTGTTTACTTTTACATCCTGAAGGATGATGATTTCTTCTTCACTGCTACACGACGGAATAGTAAAACTGATAAAACCTGCCACCAGCAAGAATGATGCGCTTTTCGCTAATTGTTTGATTTTCATTTATAGTTATTTTTAGTGTGATATGATGACTGATTGAAGAATGGGCTTTTAGCGAAATATGTAGGGAATGGAAACGGTGATGTAGAATGGAACTCTGCGGCCTTTTGTGTTTTATGGCGCTATGCTGTTAAATGGTTCCGGCTGCAAAGATATGGTAAATCTTTGGATATGCAATGAGTGTAGTGTAAATAAAGTTGATTCCTATGGGTCTTATTCAAATTATTTTCTTTTTTATTACAGTAACTTCGTTTGTTTGTTATGGTGGAATATAACTGGTTTGCACTATCTATTTGTTTTGTTATTATCTGTATAATAGTGTTTTATATCAATATTTAGGCGTATTTGTCGAATTGGGTCTAATTGTTTTCAGGTGCTGTGATTTATCAGTGAATGTGTTTTTATATTTTAACTAAAATGATAGTTTATAAGTAGTGTAAATTGACTGATAAAAGTGTTTATGTTGACATTTTTGCCAGTTAATGGGATTATTTGGCAATCGTATGTTATTAGTTTGTATATAGATGGTTCGGTGTATCGGTCTATTGTGAGAAACAGCTATTAGTGACGTTCGCTTTTGTAAGACGGAAACAAAACAGGCAGAGCCGGCAGCGTGAAAATTGTCTGTCCGGCTCTGCCTGATGTTGCTATAATGCAGATTGTTCTTCTATCAGAGTATCGCTTTCAACTGCTCTGCCATTTGTGCCTGTACTTCCTGTGCGGCTTTGCGTGAAGCAGTTGCAAAATTCTCAGTCTTATCTACGTAGATGATACCGCGGCTGGAATTTACAATCAGTCCGCAAGTATTGTTCATACCGTATTTGCAGACTTCTTCCAATGAACCGCCTTGTGCGCCTACGCCGGGCACTAAGAGGAAGTGATTGGGAACAATCTTGCGGATATCCTCAAAAGCGCGTCCTTGGGTGGCGCCCACTACATACATCATTTGCTCATCACTTGCCCATTCCTGTGACTTGCGCAAAACTTTCTCGAAGAGGCGTTCTCCGTTCTTGTCTTCCGTCAGCTGGAAGTCGTGCGAACCTTTGTTGCTGGTCAATGCAAGCAGGATAACCCATTTATTCTCGTAGGTGAGGAACGGGGTAACACTGTCTTCACCCATGTAGGGAGCTACGGTTACCGAGTCTATGTCCAGTTCTTCAAAGAATGTACGTGCGTACATGGCAGAGGTATTGCCGATGTCGCCGCGCTTGGCATCGGCTATGATGAACTGGTCCGGGTAGTTCTGCTTGATGTAGTTTACGGTCTTTTCAAAGGCAATCCAGCCTTTTACTCCCATGCTCTCATAGAAGGCGAGATTCGGTTTGTAGGCGATACACAGGTCGGCTGTTGCATCGATAATTGCTTTGTTGAAGGCGAAGATAGGGTCTTCTTCTTTCAACAGGTGTTCCGGGATTTTCTTAACATCCGTGTCCAAACCTACGCAGAGAAATGATTTCTTGCGTTTTATATTCTCAAAGAGTTGTTGTTTGTTCATATCGCAAATTGTTGGTTTAATGGTTTTACTTTTTAAATAAATATCCCTTGATGCTCATTCTTACATCTTCGTCACTGCTTTTTTCATAATGAATATCGAATGCAGTCAGCATGAACAGGTTTTTGGGAGAGTTACACCGGAAAGAGGTAGGCGGTATATGTCCGTGCTTGCTGCTTTTTTCCAGCATTTCCAATGTACTGAGTTCGATGTATACGCTATCGTGCAGATTGCCCGTCCGGGTATCGAGTGAAACGGGTAATGTCCCGTTCCCGAGGTATTGGCGGGGAATGGTGAAACGGTGGCCGGACAGACCGGCGTCGGGAATGGCGATAAATCGGGTATAGCCTGCGGGAATATTGATGATTGTTTGGCTGTCGATTTCGCCGCTATAAGTAACTCTGTCGCTATCTGTGTCGGTGGCTATCGTATCTGTATCAATATCCGCTGTCACAGAATAGAGGTTATATGTCACATCCTTGTCTATCAGGTGGGTAACGCTCTCCGTACCGAACCAGTTGCTCAGATATCTGAATTTACCGTTTATCTGTATCGCCTGCTTTTCTGGTAACGAGTAAATCCACTCCTTATATTGCTCTAATGAGAGGGGAGTATCCGCCCGGCAACTGCGTTGCATCTCGGCCTTTATCTCTTTAAGAATCGTATTCTTTGTAATGCCGGCATAATTGACGGGCAATGCCGATGTCAGCAAAAAGATACCGGCAAACGAAATGGGTATCCAGTTGATACGCCGCGCTTTTATGACGAACAATCCGATGCAGACAATATAGAACCAACCGTTAAGCGTAGCGAGATAGAGCCGGTTGATGGTGATGCCGTAATCGTTGAACCGGCGTATGATGCCTATTGTCATCAACAGCAACAATGGCAGTATCAGTACAGGCATCCAGCGTGCAATCCAGTTGTCAAATCGCTTGCCTTCTTTAAAACGTGTGGGGTATAGCCCGAATTGGACGGCGATACATACCGTCATCAGTGCTACGATAAGCCATGATACCCAACCTATGGGCAGTTCCCAACTGATAAGGATACGGGTGGCATAGATATATAGCACTATCAGATAACCGGCCGTAAGAGGAAGGAACAGATAGTGCAGAATACCGTTCAGGAATTCCGATGAATGCGGCTCCCGGTTATGCTTGTCGTTTCCCTGCGGCAACAATCCGAGGAATAGCATTAAACCGAGCGATACATTACACAGGTAGTAGATATAAGCGTAGCACTTTCCGCTGATATGAATATCGAACAGCTGGTGCAAGGAGAACAGCAGCAAGCTGATGCCTGCACACAAGATAAGACCTATCACCTGTGTAACGATATATGCCGAAACAGTGTTCAGCGCAAAGTTCCAGCTGGCGATGTCATTCTTCTCACGCAGGAACGAAAGGAAGAAAGTGGAGAGTCCTACGGTAAGAATGGCCGCCGCATGGGCGATGCCGATTTCAATCCAGGAGCTTTCTGTGGTGAGATAATGATAGAGCAGGAAAGCATCGGCTATAAGTAAAGCGTGTGCGGCGAGGTTTATGCCTGTTTTCCACAGGCGGCTTTTTACTTCCTCGCTCCACAGATGGAGCGTGAGCGAAAGCAGGATACCTACCGACAGATAGTAGCCGATGATGAACAGTAACCGGTCTTCGCCTTTCCAGTCTGTGTACGTCAGATAGATGAGGTAGGCCGTGAATACAAAGATAAAGGTTACCGTAACCGGAAAGCGTTTCAAACAATTCTGAAACGCCTCGGTAGCCGTGTGAAACGCTTTCTCTACTGATAGCCCTTTCATAACTACAATTCGCTTTCTTTCAGTCTTTCCGCATTTTCGGCAACAATCAGATGATCGATGCAGTCCTGAATATCACCGTCCATAAAAGCGGCGAGGTTATAGATGGTATAGTTGATACGGTGGTCGGTGATACGTCCTTGCGGATAGTTGTAAGTACGTATCTTTGCCGAACGGTCACCGGTGGAAACCATGGTTTTGCGTTTGGATGCGATATCGTCGATGTATTTCTGGTGTTCCTTGTCGTATATAAAGGTACGCAGGCGGGATAGGGCTCGTTCTTTGTTCTTCGGTTGGTCGCGCGTTTCGGTACATTCGATGAGGATTTCCTCTACGACGCCGGTATTCGGATTTTTCCAGTTGTAGCGTAAGCGTACGCCGGATTCCACCTTATTCACGTTCTGACCGCCCGCACCACCGCTTCGGAAGGTATCCCATTTGATTTCTCCCTCGTTGATGACTACATCGAATTCTTCGGCTTCGGGCAGTACGGCCACGGATGCGGCGGATGTGTGCACACGTCCTTGCGTTTCGGTGGCAGGCACACGCTGTACGCGATGTACGCCCGATTCATATTTCAGCGTGCCATATACATTATCACCCGTTACGGAGCAGATGATTTCCTTGAAACCGCCGGCAGCGCCTTCGTTGGCGCTGGATATATCCAGTTTCCAGCCTTTTGTCTCGCAATACTTGGTGTACATACGGAAGAGGTCACCGGCAAAGATGGCGGCTTCGTCTCCACCTGCGCCGCCACGGATTTCAAGTATTGCGTTACGGCTATCCTGCGGGTCGGCAGGCACAAGCAGCAGCTTTATCTCTTCTTCCAGTTCCGGTTGGCGTGTTTGGCAGGCATCAAGTTCTTCACGGGCCATTTCACGCATCTCGACATCGGTTTCGTTGGCGATGATTTCTTTCGCTTCCTCAATGCCGCTCAGCACCTGCATGTATTCCTTGCGGGCATTCATCAAGTCACCCAGTTCTTTGTATTCTTTGGTAAGCTTGACATAGCGCTTCTGGTCGGCAATCACTGCCGGGTCGGTTATCAGTGTGGATACTTCTTCGAAGCGGGCAACGAGGCCTTCCAGTTTCTCAAGTATGGTATTGTTATCTGCCATTTAATTCAAGTGGTAATGTTGTGATGAGATGATAAGCCGGGATTAGTATTTGAACTCTCCGAATTCACTCTTGATAATCAACTCTTTCTTATCGCTCTCTTCGATACGTCCTACAATCTGTGCATCAATATTGAAGCTTTTGCTGATGGCGATCACTTCTTCCGCATGTTCGGGAGAAAGATATACCTCAAGACGGTGTCCCATATTGAATACCTTGTACATTTCGCTCCAGTCCGTATCGCTTTGTTCCTTGATAGTCCTGAACAATGGCGGAACAGGGAAAAGGTTGTCTTTGATAACGCGGCAATTGTCGCCTACAAAGTGCAGAACTTTGGTTTGAGCGCCGCCGGAGCAGTGTACCATACCGTGAATTTCGGGACGGAGCGCGTCGAGTAATTTCTTAACTACCGGTGCGTACGTACGGGTGGGAGAGAGTACCAGTTTGCCGGCATCCAACGGACTGCCTTCCACATTGTCTGTCAGCTTCAGCTTTCCGCTGTAAACCAGTTCATCGGGTACGGCTTTGTCGTAGCTTTCCGGATATTTCTCTGCCAGGTATTTGGAGAATACATCGTGGCGGGCACTGGTGAGCCCGTTGCTGCCCATACCGCCGTTATACTCTTTCTCATAAGTGGCTTGTCCGCAAGAGGACAGACCTACAATCACATCTCCCGGACGGATATTGGCATTGTCGATGACATCCGAACGTTTCATGCGGCAAGTTACCGTAGAGTCTACGATAATGGTGCGTACCAGGTCGCCGACGTCGGCAGTCTCACCGCCGGTAGCATATACGCCCACACCCATTTCTCGGAGTTCGGCAAGCAATTCGTCCGTTCCGTTGATGATGGCGGAAATCACTTCCCCCGGGATAAGCAGCTTATTGCGTCCGATAGTACTTGATACCAGGATATTGTCTACTGCACCTACGCAAAGCAGGTCGTCGATATTCATTATCAGCGCATCCTGCGCGATGCCTTTCCAAACGGAGAGATCGCCTGTTTCTTTCCAGTACATGTATGCCAGACTGGATTTGGTTCCTGCACCGTCGGCGTGCATGATATTACAGTACTCGGGATCACCGCCCAGAATATCAGGGATGATTTTGCAGAAAGCCTGCGGGAAGATACCTTTGTCGATGTTTTTGATGGCGTTGTGCACATCTTCTTTGGACGCGCTGACGCCTCTCATCATATATCGTTGATTACTCATGAGATAATAAGTTTGTTCAATTGAGCGCAAAAGTAGTGATTATTTCGCTTATAGCCTTAGCTTTGTATAAAAAATATAAAGTGTTAAAACTCTACTTTAGGAGCTTGGTCACTACCTTCGGCCGCTTCAAAATAAGCGCGTTTCTCAAAGCCGAAAAGACCGGCAAGGATGTTTTTCGGGAAACGGCGAATGGCTGTATTAAAGTTTTTCGCCGCATTGTTGAAGTTGGTACGTGCTACGTTGATGCGGTTTTCCGTGCCTTCCAGCTGGGCTTGCAGTTCCAGAAAGTTTTGGTTGGCTTTCAGGTCGGGATAATTTTCGGTAATGGCAAGCAGCTTGCCGAGAGCGGAAGTGACCGCACCCTGAGCTTTTTGATATTCAGCCAGCTTTTCCGGTGTCAGGTCATTGGCGTCTACGGTCATTTGGGTAGCTTTGCTGCGGGCCTCTACTACACTTTCCAGTGTTTCTTTCTCGTGAGAGGCATATCCTTTGACTGTATTTACAAGATTCGGAATCAGGTCGGCACGACGTTGATATTGTGTTTCGACGTTCGACCATTGTCCGCTGACATTTTCGTCCATAGTGACAAGTCCGTTATAACCGGTAACACCCCAAATGGCGAGAAGGGCTATAACAACAATGATGATAATGGTTGATTTCTTCATACTTCTTTTTTTATTATTAATGATATAATCTCAATTCTTTTATTACAAAAGGACATTCGGCCGTACCGGTCAGAACCGTGAACCGGCTCCGCCGCCACCGCCCATACCTCCGCCGAAACTGCCGCCGCTAAAACCGCCGCCACCCCCGAAACTGCCTCTTCCGAAGCCACCGCCGAAAATGACAGGACCACCGCCACCGCCGCCCCGGTAATTCTCATCGTAGGATTGCTGACGGCGTACTACCTTATGTCCGCAGTTACGGCATGTATAAGTGACATCTTCCGTCCGTACTCCGTTATGGCGTGAAACGAGTACGCTATTACTCCGTTGCAGCTTATGCTGACCGCATTGCGGGCATTTGCTTGCGGCACGTGTCTTCAATATTCCCGCCGCGATGGCGATGGCAAAGAAACCGACAACAGCCAGAATCAATCCTATCGGGGAGTCACCTCCATCCTCATCCGAATCGTTTACCATACTGCCGTCAAGGCGGGTGCATACGGCACGTACGCCTGCCACCATACCCGCATCCCAGTTGCCGTCTTTCAGGTAAGGAATCATGTCTCGTGTTTGAATACGTTTGCAGATGGCATCGGGCAGGTCTCCTTCCAAACCGTATCCGGTATAAAATTGGATGCAGCGTTGGTCGGTTACCAACAGGATAACCAGTCCGTTATTTTTGCCTTGCTTGCCCACACCCCATTCGTTGAGCAATCGGTGCGAGAAGTCAAAACAGTCCTCGTTGCCGATGGAAGGTACGACGGCTACCACGGTTTCAATACCGGTTTGCTGCTCCAATGCATAAAGCATACGGTCTATTTCATCGCATGCCGAAGCGGAGAGTATGCCGGCAGGGTTGCAAACGTAACGTGTCTTGTCCTGAAGATGTACTTTAGGAATGTTTTGGGTAGTGTAAATTTCTTGTGCCTGCAAGGAAACGAGCACGCACAAGAAAAGTGCTATGGAGATAAATCGTTTCATACTATTGTATTTGTAGGGGCGAAGATAGGAAAACTCGCCCGATTTCGGATGGATTTAGGAAGAATAATGTAAACTATTGGGCTTTCAGGGAGATACGCAGCATTATTCCGCATTTGTAAATGTGTGCTTTGAAGCCGTTTTTTGAATAGTTAAGCGAAAAAATTGCTACCTATCCGTTGCCCATTCCAGTTGTATGGAGTTGTTTGAAAATTCTTTCTGCTCCGACCGTAAAGAACGCAGTTTCATCATTTTGGCTTAGCGAAGGTACTTATTTTTTTGAGATATGAAAAATATAGGTTCCGGAAGTCAATGGTGATAGCTTTGTCGATGTCTGACGATATTTTACATGCCGATGATTAACTCTGTCTCTGTTAATTTTGCAAACAATGGAACAGATTATGAATCAGACAGATGTAAAGGTTTCGTTCTACCTTAAAAAGAGCGAGGCGGATGCCAGGGGAAACTGTCCCGTGATGGCACGGCTTATTGTCGGCAAGCACTCTGAAACAGCATTCAGTGTCAAGTTTCGTGTGCCACAGTCATTGTGGTCATCCGGACGGGCGTGTGGAAAAAGTGTTGCGGCAAGAGACATAAACAACAGACTGGATGAAATACGTGCTGCCGCGCTCGGCATCTATGCGGAACAATCTGCAATCCGTGAGGATGTAACAGCAGAGGATGTAAAGCATCAACTTTTGGGTATGGCTTCGGAACAGGAAACCCTATTAAGCTATTTCAGACTTTTCATTAGAAATTTCGAGAAACGCGTTGGGATCAATCGTACGGAAAAGACATTGAGGGCTTACCGCAATTCCTACAATCATCTGGTACGTTTTTTACAGATGCAATATAAGCTGTCAGATATCCCTTTTGCCGCATTGGACCGTTCCTTCATTGAAAAATATGACTTGTATCTACGTACGGAATGTTGTCTGGCTTCAGGCACAATAGTCAATCTTACCGTCCAACTGAAAACAATTGTCGGAGAAGCTATTGCTGACGGTATAATAACAGTATTCCCGTTTGTCGGATATGAACCGGTACATCCGAAACCGGAACAGAAATATCTCACCTCCGAAGAATTGAATAGGATTATGACAACACCTCTCCATGATCAGATTCTTTATCATGTGAGAGATATGTTCCTGTTTTCCTGTTATACGGGTATTCCCTATAGCGACATGTGTCTGCTGACAAATGAAAACCTTTCTCTCGCGGAAGATGGTACCTGGTGGATCAGGAGTTCTCGCAAGAAAACCGGTGTAGATTTTGAAATACCGCTTATGGAACTGCCGTTCCATATTATTGAAAAATACCGCGATATGGCTCCTGAAGGAAAGCTTCTCCCCATGTATTCCAACAGTTCATTGAATCGTTATCTGAAACGCATCGCCGAAATTTGCGGTATAGGACGTAAGCTGGTCTTCCATGCAGCCCGTCATACCTATGCGACAGAAATTACACTTTCCCATGGCGTACCGCTTGAAACGGTCAGCAAGATGTTGGGGCACAGTCGTATTGAGACCACACAGCATTACGCAAAGGTGACAGACAATAAGATAGATACAGATACGAAAGCATTGGATAAAATAATTGCTGAGCGGTTTTCTGTAGTTATTTGATAATGGCAAAAAATAGGATTATGAAAAGAAATACTGACAATATGGAAATCAAACGTCGCAGTACATTTGCGATACTGTTTTATATAAACCGCACCAAAGTCCGTAAGGATGGAACGTGCCAGTTGCTGTGCAAGATAAGCATAGATGCCAAATGGGAACAGATAGGAACGAAAGTATCCGTCAATCCGGCCATCTGGAATCCTGAAAAAGGACGGGCTGACGGCCGCAGTGAGAATGCCATTACCGTCAACCGGGCTATTGATGATCTGACCAAAGAAATCAAGGAGCATTACAGGCGGATTAAGAACAGTCTGGGATTTATTACGGCAGAGCAGGTAAAGAATGCCGTGATGGGAGTCGGTCAGAAACCGCTAACTCTGCTGGCTCTTTTCAGAGAGCATAACGAGGAGTTTAAGAAACGTATCGGAATAGACCGGATAAAAGAAACTTATGACTCTTACCAGCGTTCATATAAGCATCTTTCGGCTTTCATCGAGGAAAAACGTGGCGTAGAGGATGTTCTTTTACGGAACCTTAACCGTGTTTTTTATGATGACTTTGAACTTTTTCTCAGGACGGACAGGAATTTAAGCCCGAAGAGCGTGCATGAACATCTTTATAGGCTGAAGAAGATGACCATGCGGGCTGTCAGCCAGGGAACAATCCGCCGTGATCCGTATTGTCGCCTTCATCCTGAACTGCCCAAACGGAAAAGTCGTCATCTGAAGCTGGAAGACCTGAAGACACTGCTTACAACACCTGTCGAGAAGCCACAGCTTCAGTTTGTAAGGGATATGTTCATCTTCTCCACTTTTACCGGACTTGCCTATACGGATTTGAAAAAACTGAGGGTAAATGATATTACCCAATCTGAAGACGGTTCATGGTGGATTCATATCCACCGCCAGAAAACAGGAACACTGTCTTCTGTCCGATTGCTGGATATTCCGTTGAAGATAATAGAGAAATATCGGGAACAGAGAAAGGATGACAAGGTCTTCAATCTGTATAGTCGTACGTATTTCATTATGCTCGCCCACCAGTTGGGTGAAGTTTACGGATTTGAACTTACATTTCATAAGGCACGACACAATTTCGGAACCCATATAACCCTTTCATTGGGTGTTCCAATCGAGACAGTCGGCAAAATGATGGGGCACATGCGTATTGAGACCACGCAGCTTTATGCCAAAGTGACTGACAGGAAAGTGGACGAGGACATGAAACGGCTGAAAGCAGCCGGAATGGACCGAACTTTTGGTTTGTACGAAGAAGAGGTTATTGTCAAGAAACGGAGAAGGAAATTCGGATACCAATTGTCCGACAACAAAGAAACGACCTTGTAAAGAGGCCGTTTCTTTTACTTTTGCTTCATACCCATCGCTGTTCTTCCCTGCATCTTTTATATGCGTCGTCAAGAACTTTTTGTATGTCTGACTCTTTGTAAAGGGCTTTTCCCTGTACAAGATAGTAAGGTATCATACCGAGGGTCCGGTATTCCTGCAAGGTACGCCGGCTTACTTTCAACAGTTTTGAAAGTTCCTCGTCCGTGAGGAAATAATCACCGTGGAATGCGGGCCTTGGAGCCGTCCGTATTGCGTCTATCATGCGCTCCATGTTTTCCAGCCCTTTGAAAATAGTATCAATTCTCGGGTCTTTTCTGTTTATAAGATCGTAACTCATGGCTTTCTTTTTTGTGGGTGATAACTTGATTCCAACAGGCTTTGTACATCTTCCGGCTTATAGAAGAACTTGTTCTTGATCCGGGTGAAAGGCAACAGTCCTTTCTCGCGATATACCTGAAGTGTTCTCTTGGATATTCGGAGAATCCCGCATACCTCCTGATTGTCCATCCATTTTTTCAGTGCCGCGTCTTTGGTCTGACTACATATACCGGTGACTTTTTTCTCGATCATGCTGAGACGGACAACCAATTCGTCAAAGGTCTGTTTTTCCATACATATAATTTCCATACCGTCATTTTATTAGGGTTGAAGACCGAGTTCTTTTTTTATTCTCGCCGGCAGCACCTTCCCCTTCCTGTTCAGGAAGTCCTGGACTTCCGAAGCCTTGTAGTAGGTACGCCCGTCAATCATGTAGTATGTGACGAGCTTCTTCTGGCGGTAGCGTGCAAGGGTGCGTTTCGTAACGCCAAGGAGTTCGCACATATCCTGGTTGTCGAGCAGCTTGTCACCCTCAAGGGCGGCCGTCTGCCTGTTCATGCGGTTCAGTCTGTCATCTATCCTGTCAAACCGTTCCATTATCTGGTGGAGCATCATCTGGAATGTCTCCCTATCTATCTGTATCATAATGAATTCTGTTTTTAGTGTAATAATTCCATTTTTTACACCGTGTTGCGCAACAGGTTTCATTATGATATAGGCCAAAACATGGACCAATGGAGCATATTGCCACATAAAAACATGGCAAGTCGCTGAATAATAGAGAAATAAAAAATCAGCCCCATAAAAACGAGACTGATGGAAGTATTGCAAATGCAAGAGCGTGCAATCTTTTATTGCAATGTTTTGCGATAAGTAAGGCGGCAGATCCCGTTTCTGAATGTTTTTGTCCTGACCAGTTCCCATTTGTCCGTGGAGATATGTTTTGATACGGGAACCGTTTCGGAACTGATTACCGGAAGAAGAAAAATGACCATCTCATCTATCAGGCGGTACAGGGAAAGTCCCCGCAGCAGTTCTGCGCCGCTGTCGTCATAGATTTCAGCCAGATATATGTCAGAGGGTGCAGACTGTTCCTTGTCACAGATGAGGTCGACTAGCGGATAGCCCGGATACAACATGCGGGTGGACCGGCCCCGCCAGTAGGGGAAACCGTCATCGCTGTTTTGTATCCATTGCAGCAGGGAATCGTTCCGTGCGGGGACGAAACCGTTCAATGTCATTGCTATCAGAACCTGTAACTTTGCCATACCTTGATACTCCAAATGAAAAGCGTGAGGCTCACGCTATTTCGGATGGAGGCTCTGACAAAGCCCAATACAGAAATTTGCATGAGCTCACGCTATTAGGCATAGCATAAGCTGCACGCAAAAGCCTCTGTATTTTTGAATTTGTCAGATTCCCATCCGAGACGTCTTGCGACTTATGTATAATATCCGGCGAGGCTGTCAGCCCTGTCGGTATTTTCTTATGTTCCTGCTGGCAGTATGTATTCCATATTTTGCCAGACTTATGCAAATGTAGGCATTTTATTCCAGACTGGAAAACATCTCCGGTCTATATTGCCTTTATTTGTCGTTCAGTCCGTATTTCTTCATTTTTCTGTACAACGTAGAAGGATCAATGTGCAGCATCTCCGCCGTCCGTTTCCGGTTGCCCGTGCATATTTTCAAGGCCCTGATGATGGACTGTTTTTCCTGTGTCTCATTTTCCGGAAAAAGGAAGATTTTCTCTTTCTCATCCTCGATTCTTATGTTCAAACAAGCCGTTTCGATTATCGGCTGTTTGGACAGCAGGACGGCTCGTTTGATCTTGTTCTGCAATTCCCGTACATTTCCCGGCCAGCCGTATGAGAGCAGCTGTTGCTCTGCCTCACGGCTGAATCCGTCGGTCTGCCGTTTGAGTTCCCTGGAGAACTTTTCCCTGAAATGTTCGGCAAGCGGAAGTATGTCCTCCGGGCATTCATGCAGGGCCGGCAGGACGATTTCAAATTCCCCCAGACGGTGGTAGAGGTCTTCCCGGAAGCGTCTCTCCCTGATGGCCAGCTGAAGGTCCTCGTTGGTTGCCGCCACTATCCTTACGTCGGAGTGTTTCTCCCGGTTGCTGCCTATAGGGATATAGCTGCCTTCCTGCAAGGTACGCAGGAGCATGCTTTGTACCTCCATGGACAATGTTCCTACTTCGTCAAGGAACAGGGTCCCGCCACGGGCCGTTTCAAAGAAGCCTTCACGGTTTGTGTCCGCCCCCGTAAACGTCCCCTTCACATGCCCGAAAAAGAGCGAGGGCGCAAGCTCTTTGGGAATGACCCCGCAGTTTACTGCCAGGAACGGCTTTTCCCTGCGCTCGCTGGAATAATGGATACGTTGCGCTACGGATTCCTTGCCTGCACCGTTCGGACCAAGAATCAGTACGGAAATGTCAAATGGAGCGACCGTACGAGCTAGATTTTCCACTTCTTTCATCTGTCGGCTGTTCCTGGGAAGGATGCCCTTGTCCTTTCCGTATATGACTGAGCGAGGATGCAGGATGTTCTTTATCAGACTTTGCAGTTCATCCATCTGAACAGGCTTGGCCAGATAGTCTTTTGCCCCCATCTTGATGGCACGGACGGCATCCGACACGGAGGCATATCCGGTCATGATGATGAAGGGAACGTCTATCCGTTCTCTCTGCATCCATTCGAGCAGCGATATGCCGTCCCCCTGCGGAAGACGGACATCGGAAAGGACAAGATCGAAAGGCTCCTTTTTCAGAAGCCGCCTTGCACCGGGTTCGTCTATCGTCGTCACTGCTTCATAGCCGGATTTCTCAAACCATTTCTTTTGTTGTCCGGCCAGCAGGATATTGTCTTCAACTATGAGTATTCTGTGTTTCATCCGTATAGTTCTTTAAGTCAAGTTTTCTGATTTCCGAAAGCAGGTTCTTCGCATCGCCTACCAGCCGGTCTATTCTTCCGATGACCGTCTCTGTATATGTACTGATGGTCAGATCATCGGAAGTATCGTCATGTAGGATTCTGCTGTATGTTTCCAGTTCACAGGCCACTCCCAGCTGTTCCCAGGTGGGATACATGCGGTGCAGGGTGTTTTTCATCCGCTCCGTGTCCGTTTTCATGCTTTCAAGGGCTTTTTTCAGTTCCGTCCTGTTGTCGATCGATTCCTCAATGAAAGCATTGAGCATCCATTCCATATCCCCCGTCTCTGCGGCTAAGGCATTGAAATCCGCCTTCTGTTCCTGCCGCTGGCCCGACCTTTCCATTATGGAGGAAAGGAAAGCCTGCAGCTCGTTCATGGAGAACGGTTTCTGTATGCAGCCGGAAAAGCCGGCTTCAGTATAGCGGCTTTCGTCCACGTCGTTGCGGGCAGTCATGGCGGCAACCGGAATGGTGCGTGAATTTCCGATATTGGAATGACGCAGGAGATATAGCAAGTCAAAACCGCTGGTCCCGTGCATCTGGATGTCTGTCAGCAGTAAGTCGTAGGGTTCTTTCCGCAGTTCGCCCACCACGTCCTTCGCCCCGATGCAGGTACGGCATGATACACCGTTGCGCTCCAGCATCTCCATGACGATGCGCAGTTGTATCGGATCGTCGTCCACAAGGATGATACGCTTTGGAAGGCTGAGCCTTTTCACGGTCGGCATGACGTGGTTCTTTACCGGTTCAGTGGAAATGGCGAGGGGGATTTCCGTGTGGAACAGACTGCCTTCCCCGACATGGCTCGATACGGAAATACTGCCGCCGAGCAGGTTCACAAGTCCCTTGGTTATCGGAAGGCCGAGCCCGAAGCCTTCCGGCGAAATGTCTGGCGCCGCCCGTTCAAACGGTCTGAATATGCGTTCTATCGTTTCCTTGTCCATGCCGATGCCCGAGTCCTCCACCTCCATGGTCATTACCACGTCCTTGTGGCTTACCCGGAAACAGACTGTTCCGTTGCGGGTGAACTTGATAGCGTTAGTCAGCAGGTTGTCCGCCACCTGACGGATACGGTCCGCATCTCCGTATACCACTATGTCGGTGCCTTCTGCTTCCGTTTTGAAGACCAGCCCCTTGTCATTGGCCGCACAGGTGTATTCCTCGTTAATGTCGTCGACGAAGGCTTTCAGGTTGAAAGGTATCCTGTTCAGTGATTCCTTCGCTTCGTCCAGTCTGGAGAGGTCAAGCAGGCTGTTGGCAAGCCTTGTGATATGGCGTGAGGACTTGATGATGTTGTCAAGGTAAGTGTTGCGGCGTTTTCTTTCCCTGGTGTCAATGGCCAGTTCCGCACTGCCGCAGATGGCGTTCAATGGTCCCCTTATGTCATGGGAAAGCGTTACGATGATACGCTTTCTCATTTCGGACAGTTCCCGGTTCTGTTTGAGCGTATCCACCAGTCTGCTGCGGTCATGTTCCTTGCGCCGTATGTCCCTCTGTATGACAAGATGGGATATGATCAGCAGGACAATGGCAACGATGATGGTGGCCGCAAACAGCTTGAATGAAAGTGCCTTTGCCTCCGCAATCCTTGTTTCCCGGTTTTGGAAAGCGGCCTGGACCTGTTCGTCAAGGGCGGTGATGAAGGAGTTCAGTCTTTTGTTCAGTTTCAGGTTTTGCAAACGCAGGCTGTCAATATAGAGTCCGATATGTCTGTCATGCTCTTCCTGCATGGTTATCAACTGGCGGTTGAGCTGCCGCAGTTCTGTCGTGGAAGCCGGCACCTGTACGGTTTCCTTCTTGCCAAAGAAACCTGCTATGCCGTTTTTCCGGCGGGTGACCGTGCGTGTACGGGTACTCTTGTCGATGACCTCGGGGAGATGGTTGTAGAGCAGGCTGTCTGATGTCCTCTGCTCCTGAAAAACCGTTGTAAGATGATACAGGCGGCTTTCCTTCTCTTCCAACAGTCGTCGCAATGTGTCTATCTGTTCGTGGCTTACCAGATCCAGGCCGTAGTTTTTCATCCGTTCCAGCAGGCTGTCTATGTGCAGGCGCCTGTTCTGGTATGCTGAGAAGTCCTCGCTGTCCCATCCGATGGCGGATTCCCCCAGCAATGCGATTCCGACAATGTGGCGGCGTATGGCGTTGACTTCATTCCGGATCTCACGTATTTCTGCGGTTCCGTTTGCTATGTCATGCATTTTTTTGCGCTCATGAAGCAGTATGGCAATCATGCTTCCGATGACTGCCAGCAATATCAGATAACCAGCTATGATTTTTGTCTGCAATGAAATTCCACTTAGCTTCCTCATACGCCTTATGATAAAAAAATCCCGGAAGGTTGTGGGGCGCAGTCTTCCGGGACGTGAGTAATTTGGATGTCACCCCGATGCGCTATCCAGTCGTACACAGAATGCACTCCGGCCTTTTATAACCTTGGCGGGCGACGGTTTGCCCGCATGATTCTCCCTTCTGCCGGCAGCTGTCGGCAGAAAATTCTCTGGTTCGGGTATCCAATATCTTGTCCATATTCTTTTTTTTACAGTCAGTCCATATTTCTGTTTCTCCGTATTTTCCGATGCAGGAAAAAATAAGGCCCCCTGTCCCTGTTATAGTCCCGTGTGGAAATGTGGATGGCCCTGTTTTCGTTTGCCTGAATTATGGAAGTTCCGGCAAGACAATACGCTGTCCTATTGTATAATATTCCAAAATACAAATATATACATTTGTTCCTAACTGCAATGAAGTTAATATATGTTTGTCTTGATTTCAAACAAGTTTTAACATGTTATAGGTCATAAAGCCGCGTTCAGACAGGTATCGGATTCATTTTCAAGGTAGAAAGGTTCAGGTACAGCCCGTAATGCTCGATCATGCCGTTGCGGAACATTTTCCACAGGATGTTGCAGCCGAGCTGTGCCAATGTGGAGTTGATGAACAGGTCCTGCTTTTCCAGGGCCTCTGCCAGTGAGCAGCTCGGTCCCGAGTCTTTCTCCTTTACTTTCGCGTATTTCACGTAGCGGGTAATCACTTTCAGTGACTCCACCGTTTCGTACAGCTTGGATTCCGGCTGCCTGATTTTTTTCGGTACGGTTCCGAGGACGACCTGTCCCGTGTCCTGTGTATTCCCAAAGTCCATCCAGTACAGGGGCGTCTCGTGGCTTCTGTATTCCGATACCGGCACGGCTTTCAGTATGTTCCACAGGTCGATACGTGACTTTATGTTGTCCGTGCAGGTGATCGTTATGTTGGCCAGATTATCCCGTCTAGCGTCCTTCAGGGCTGCCGGATAGATGTCCGGTACCGCCTTCCAGTCGTTGCCGAAGAAGTTGTTCATGCGTGTGACAAGACACTGTGCCTTGTTCAGGCCGATGTCCGAGGGGCTGAAGAGCTGTCGCCCGATGTTGGCCTCCGTCACGATGTCGGAATCATACACGGTTATAAACAGCCCGGGGTGTCCGAGTCCCCTCAGTGCCGTGTCAAGTCTGGCCAGGCAGGTAAGTACCTGCGAGCCTGTTCCTCCCGCTCCGATAAGGTTTACCGTTACCGGATGCTGCGGGTTTATGAGATAGTTGTCGATGTAATGTACTCTTTTCATTTCAGTATGTCTTTAAGTTTCATGTTGTTCAGTTGCTTCAGTTCGTCGAGGTTGAAGTCCCTGTCCCGTGCCGCCTTTGTCACCAGCACGAGGTTTGACCTTGTCGGGTTCCCGTTCCCTCCCAGGTGGGTGAATTCCGTCAGCCAGAATTTCCTTTCCCAGTACTGCAGCAGCTTCTCATAGGTCAGGTCCTTCGGCAGCTCTATCCTGGCGTTTCCAAGACATACGCTGGAACCTGTCACGTTGAAGAAGGGCGCGGCGTACAGCACGGTATCCGGTCCGGGAACATTTTCCTTGTAGGCATAGATTCTCATTCCGTGTTCTCCGGCCTCATAGATCACTCCCGGCAGGTAATATTCCGCGTTTTCTATTTTGAGCGCGGGGCTGAAGAACATCATCCTCTTGTGCGGAGGGTTGTACCACACGTATCTCTCGCTGCCTTTGCGCGGGTCGCAATACAACAAGTTGTCGGGTATCTTCCCGTATGGAGTGGTGCTGTGTCTTTCCGAGTATCCCTTCACGAGCGTGTTCATGAATTCCAGGGTTACCGGTCTTCCTTCCGTCATGTTTCCCCGGTCGTCAATTTCACGGATTTCAAGGAAAAAGTTCCTGTCATTCTCCGAGGCATAAGCAATCAGTGCCGCCTTGGGGTTGAGCGGCGTCTTGATTTTTCTGGTCAGTTCGTTGCTGTCTATCATATGCTTTCAGATTGGTTTATACTGTGATGTTGATGAATTTTTCCGCCCATTTGAAGAAACGTTCCGGATAGTCGTCCATATGGAACAGTTCCTCCGTTTCCGGAGACAGGTCACAGGTGGTGACCGGAATGATGTCATAAGTCTCCTGGCTGTAGGAGTTGTAATAGTCGGTGAGATATTCCGTTATCATGTCGGTGCAGTCATAGATGACTCGGATCTGCTTGCTGAGATACATGGGCAGAAAGTCCGGTTCTTCCTCGTAGAAGGGATCGTAGCCGTATTCCATGATGCCGTGTTCAGGTGTAAGGAACTCCAGTCCCTCCTTCATGACAGAGAGCAGTGACTGTTCGTACCCGTTCTTCGGCTTATATCGGTCGATTGCCTTCGGCAGATTCTTGTAATAGGATTTGCGTTCCACCCGGCGTAACAGGGCATGTATCCTGCCTTCCTCATAGGAGTGCAGGAGCCGCCGCCTCTTTTTCCGGTCAGATGCCGTTTCACCCGAATCATCCTCAGACATCAGTGTCAGGGCATAGTCCATGTCATCCTCGTCCAGTACAGTGTTTATCCCGTTCGCCTGCATCAGGTTGTGGATGAAGGTGACGGATATGCGTCTCAGTTCCGGTCCGAGCCTTTCCATGAACTTCGTCGGGAAGTAATACAACGTGAGTTCTCCCCATTCATGACATTTCCAGAGACGGAACAGGAGTCTTTCTTCGTCCTGCTCAATGTTGACATTCATGTCATTGCCTACAAGGTTACACATATCTTCGTGCAGTCTGGCAATGCTTTCACCGGGCGTTCGTCCCGGTGTATGTACCGCCTCCTTCTTCATGAGGAGTGCATATCTGAAAAAGGAATCACGCAGGTACTCATAGTTTTCCTGCGTGATAAGATTGTGCGGCTTCCCGTCAGTACCGTCCGTGAACAGTTCCGATGGGGATATCGGCAAGAACGTAGCGTTCAGAAAAGAATTACGGCACCGCTGGGTGCCGCAATCCGTTTCTTTCTTTCCGTGCCGTAATGCACCTTCCTTTCTGTTTCCGCAATGATAAGTCTCGCGAGCTGTTCCGCCTGATATCCGTCCAATGGTACACATGATTTCTTCTTTTTTCTGTTGTCCTTTGCCATATCCTTTATCCTTTTGTTCCGATAGTTGTCTTGAACTCATATTCTGTCATGTCCTCCCTGATGACCGGTCCGTGAACGGTAGCCGTCGTCAGTTCCGGGTACATGTTCGAATAGTAGCTCATGACCATGTCCGGCGAGATGTTCGGATCCGGGTCCTGAAGGGTTATATACTCCGTTCCTTTCTTGAATTTGAATGAGCGTGTCATTCCTTTGATTTCGAGTGCCATGTCTTAAACTGTCTGATAAGGTGAATACTTGGGTTCCAGCATGGACTGCGGGAAATCAATGTATTCCTCGTAGTCCTTCTCACTGTATGCGGGGTGTTCCTGATCGGAGAGGTACGGTTGCTGTTCGTCCTCCTGCATGAACCGTTCTTCCTGCCAGTCTTGAATTTCAGGCTGCGGCGGATATTGAGGTTGGGAAGGCTGCTGTCCTCCTGTCCGCTGGACATATTGCGCGTGCGGCTGTATCTGCGGTCTTGCCTGCGGCTGTTGTTGCGACGGCCATATTCCTGGCTGTTGCGGATGCTGCGTGTATGCCTGTTGTGGTCTCTGCGGTGCGGGCTGAGCCTGTCCCGGCATCGGTTGTGACGGTCTCCGCGTGTATGTCTGCTGCGGTGCCGGCTGTTGCGGACGTTGCGGTTGCGGATTTCTCTGTTCCGTTGCCTGTGTGTATGCCGGCTGTTGGGAGTGTGGCTGTTGCTGCTGTACAGAAGGTTCCGGCTGTGCTTCCTGTTCCATCAGGTCGAAGAGGCTTCCCCGGTTCATTTCCGTGTCGGCCGCCTTTATCTTCTCCTCGATTTCCTTCAACTGGGCGGCATTCGCGTGTGCTTTCGCCTGTGTAAGCACACTGACGGCTTCCCGGTGGTTTCTGGCCGCTGTCAGTTCTTCCGCCTTCTTCATCAGTTTCTCATACTTCTCCCGTTTCTCGCGTTCTTCCTTCGTCTCCTTGGATTTCGCTTCCTTGGCAGCCTTGCTGCTGGCAGCGGCCTTGTCCGCCTGAGCCTCGAACTGTGCCATGTTGGAGATCAGCCCGCAGGCTTTCTGTATCGGTCTTGTGACTGCCTGCAGGAATCCGGTGTCAAGTTCCTGCGGCGTTCCCGTAACTGTCAGCGGCACGATGTGGTTCTGGGCCTCGTCCTTGAGTCCGTTCGATTTGGGCAATGTGGAAACGGTCAGTTGTCCGTTTGTCTTGCGGATGACGATCGTGAGGTCCACGCTTTCCGTCATCATCTGGTGGATTGCTGTAAAAAACATAGTTTCAGATATTAAATGATTAGACGATAAATTTCAATATTCGCTGAAAAATTCTGCCAGCAGCCTGTCCCTGTCAGGATGCCTGCATATTTCCAGAACGGGGTTCAGCAGCTTTGAGATGTGAACCGGACCGGTGGTCCCTCTCGGTGGCAGCTTGATTGCCGGTTGCGGGACGTGTACTTTCGGTCTTCTTGTCACGGGCATCCCTATCGGGGCTGGTGACTGTCTTGTGATGATCGCTTGTTGCATATTCTTTAATTTTTAACTGTGAATACCCGGGCTTTGGCAGCCCGTTGAACTACAAGGGCCCAACGGCAAATGCTTCCGGAAAGGCAGGGTTTTCGGGAAAAATACCGGAGCGCAGCGAGGATGATTTTTTCCGAAACCGCTTGCGGCCTGACCTTGCCGTCCGACAAGAAGCGTTTGCCAACTTTGCCCTGTAGTTCTCGGTTTGCCAATGTCTGTGTTTTAGTCCATTTCCTTTTCTTCCCGTGTCATTTCCGGTTGTGACGGATACAAAAAGAGCCGCCCGCTCCCGGACAGCTCCCTTATGCTGCAATGATAAATTCCGTGCATGTTCCATATCGTCAGATTTCAGAAGACCAGAAAACTCAGTATGCACAGAATGATGGCCAGTGCCACGAGAAAACAGGCTACACGGTAGAGGAACCTGAAGAGTCCCCTGAAACAGATGATGGCCACGGCGGTCCATACAGGCGATATGCCGTGGGAATAGAGCCAGCTGAATATGATGGCTGCTGTTACGGCCAGCGCGAGTGTCCTTGCCCATCTGCTGTCCGCTATCTTTCTGATACGTTCTTTTGCTTTCATAATCTTCATTTGTTTGGCGGGAATGCCATTCCCGGTTTCAGGGGCTTTCTTGCAGTCCGCCTCCACAGGCAAGGTTTTCGGGAAAAATACCGGAGCCTCGGGCGAGGATGATTTTTCCCAGAAACCGTCAGGCCCGACCTTGCCGGTGGAAACGGGCGGGCTGCGACCTTTGCCCCGCGAATCGGGATGGCTTCATCATTTCCTTTTCCTGCCGTTCCCGTTTTTGGGGAACGAGAGTGTCAGGGTGAACCCGGCGTCAAAGGTGACCGAAGCGTCGAAGGCCACACCCTTCTTTCCCTTGAATCCCTTGATGAGCCGTGTGGAACCGGAAGAGAAAAGCTGTTCCAGATGCTGGTCCGTCAGTTCCTTGTTCAGGAACCTGCGGTACACGGTCAGTCCGCACCCTTTATTGTCACAGCGGGCACTCTTCTCCCTGACGATGATGTGTCCGGTCTTGCATTTGGGACAGGTGAATGTGCGGGCGGCTGCTGCCGGAAGGCTGAGGTTCAGGATTTCACGGGTAGCCTTGCGGGTGTAGTCCGTGATGGATGCCATGAACGTGTCCGGTCCGAGCGTGTGCCGCTCTATCTGGAGCAGGGTTTTCTCCCAGCTTCCTGTCAGGGAAACATCCGCCACGAGCATGTCCTTCACCGCCTCGTAGATATGGAGTCCCTTTTCCGTGGGGACGATGCTCTTGCCGGAGCGGGCGATATAGTCACGTTTGAACAGTGTGGTGATGATGGCGGCTCTTGTGGCGGGCGTGCCGATGCCCAGCTCCTTCACGGCCTCGCGTGCCTGTTCGTCGGCTATCTCCCTGCCGCAGGTCTCCATGGCCGCCAGCAGCGTGGCTTCGGTATAGAGCGGTCTGGGCACGGTCTTCTTCTGGGCCAGTCCGAATCCTGAAACCGGAACCGTGTCCCCTTCGGCAAATACGGCCGTACCCTCGTCGGTTTCCGGCTCGTCATCCTCCCGGTCCTCTTTCCGGCCAAAGATGCCGCGCCATCCCGGGCTGACCACGGTAGAACCCTTCGAGCGGAAGTCCATCCCCTCCAGACGGCACTCCATGAGCAGCATTTCCTTCTCGCAGTAGGGCGAGAACGCCTCCAGCATACGTCCGGCTATCAGCGTATAGACGGCCTCCTCCGCCTCGGAAAGCCCTTCGGGTGCGATGCCGGTCGTGATGAGGGCATGGTGGTCCGTCACTTTCCTGTCGTCCACGCTGCGGGTGTTGAGACGCGCAAAGTCAAGGATTCCGGCACTTGTGGCGAATCCGGGCATGGCCATAATCCTTTCCAGCAGACCGGGCACACAGGCCATCACGTCGTGCGGGATGTAGCGGCTTCCCGTTCTCGGGTAGGAAATGAGCTTCTTCTCGTAGAGCGACTGGGCGATGTCCAGCGTCTTTGCCGCGGGCAGGTCGAGGTGCACGTTGCAGTCCTTCTGGAGTGCCGTCAGATCGTAGAGCAACGGCGGCTGTTGCAGGGTTTTCCTGCGCTCCACCTTCGTGACCGTCGCCGAAGAATCGGGAGAGAGACTGCGGTAGGCGGCTTCCGCCTTCTGCCTGTCGTCAAAGGTCGCGGGATGGAAGAAGCGGCGGTGTGACGTGCCGCCATTGAGGGTGACATGCAGCTGCCAGTATGGTGTGGATACGAAACTGCGGTTCTCCCTGTAGCGGCGGCATATCATGGCGAGCGTCGGAGTCTGCACCCGTCCGATCGAGTTGTTGGAAGAGCCGGAGACGATGGCCAGGGCACGGCTGGCGTTCATGCCCACCAGCCAGTCCGCCTTCGCGCGGCTGTCGGCGGCGGCATACAGGCTGTCGTATTCCGAGCCGTCCTTCAGTTCCTCCAGCCCTTTCCGTATGGCCTCGTCGGTCAGCGAGGAGATCCACAGGCGTCTGAACGGTTTCGTGCAGCCCAGAAAGTCGTATATCCAGCGGAAGATAAGTTCCCCTTCGCGACCGGCATCGGTAGCCACGATGATGCTGTCACAGCGGTTGAACACGCTTTCTATGACTTTCAGCTGTTTCGAGGCGGCGATGTCCGTGACCATTCCCCTGTCCGTGCGCACCTGTCGGGAGACCAGGCGGAACGGGTCCGGCAGCATCGGCAGGTCCTCCGCCGCTATTTTCGTATAACCGTAAGTGTCGGGCATGGCCAGCGACACGAGGTGTCCCAGTGCCCAGGTCACCATATATCCGTTACCGGAACAGTAGCCGTCATTTCTTGTATCAGCCCCGACTACACGGGCTATGTCCATGCCTACACTCGGCTTTTCTGCGATGATTGCTATCATATTGTTAGGATAAAAATTAAGCCGTTTCCCGTTTTCCGTGCGGAAGACAGGAAACGGCGGTAAGACATCGGTTTACTTGATAATTGCTCTCAGGCTATCTGCCCAGCGGTGTCACTCCCTGGATTTCCAGCAGCGGTGCCTCGCCCTTGCGGACCAGCTGCAGGGTGGCGTCCATCACCACGTCCACGCCGAGGAGCACGAGGCTCAGGGACATCACTTTCGTTTTCTCTCCCCTGAGGAGGGTGTCCATTTCGCCGGAGAGTTCCAGCTCGTCCTTCATGATACCGATACCGGAGAGTTCGTCCCAGTTCACTTCATCAGCCTTGAAAGGCATGTCGTTTCCGTTTTCCTTTTTCATATTTCTTTCTTTTTTTGATTCAACATTCATTTTTCAGTAACCTGCCATCAGGCAATGCTCGCACCTTTTGACTTGCGGTTTCCCTGTTCCTGTCGCTGGCTGTTGGCCACCACGTTTCGCTGCGAGGCGTCACGCTTGCGGTCAGGATTCTCGTTGTAGAAGTCCAGCCGTCCCTGGTTGAAGTTCGCCTTGACGTACTGCGAGATGGTCTTCCCGTCATATCCCTTGATGCCTTCCACCAGCACGGCCTTTCCGCTTTGCAGGTCCGCACGCTGCTTTCTGGTCAGCTCCACGTCCCACACTTTGGTAGGAATCTTGAAATCCTCGCGCTGCTCGAAACCGTCCGGCGTGCGGGAGTAGCTCAGCCGTCCCGTCTCCAGGTCGGCCTTGATGAAGGAGGAGAATTCCTCTCCCTTGCGATTCACCATGTCGTTGAGGAAAATCACCTTGCCGTCACGGAGCTGCTGCTGTTCCTCCGCCGTAATCTTCACCCCGTTGATTTCGTTGGGGATATAGATTTCACGTGCGCCCTCCGGGGAGTCCGGGTTGTAGCGGGTGTATGACGGACGGCCTGTCGCCTCGTCCAGCTTCACGTAGGAGGAGAACACCTCGCCGTCCTTGCGCTGCATGCCCTCCACGAAGATGGCTTTCCCGGCGTTCAGGTCTTCAATCTGTTTCTGTGTCAGTTCCACGCCCCCGAGTGTCTGGCGGTTGAAGAGCTTGTCGTTCTCGAATATGAACTCGACGCCCCTGCGTTCGGCATTCACCTGGATGAAGGCGTTGAACTCGTTGCCGGACTTGGCGATCATGCCCTCGACATAGACCTTCTTGCCTTCACGCAGGTCGTTCTGCTCCTGCTCGGTCAGCTCCACGCCCTTGATTTCCCTCGGGATGAAGGCGTTCTCCGCTTTCATGGCTACCACCTCGTTGGTCAGCTTGTCGATGCTGATGAAGGATGGGATATACTCCCCGTTACGCCCTTTCAGCTCCACGACACGCCCCATATTGCCCGTTTCGAGCAGGTTTCGCTTGTCCTCGTCGGAGAAGATATGTCCGAAATACGGTCGGTCGAGGTCGGGTTTCTGCCGGATACCGTGGATGCCGAGTACCACTTCGCCCGCCATGGACTGCTGGAAGGACAGACGTGCGTCCGTTCTCAGTACGGCAGAGCCGAAGTTCATGCTGATGGGCACGACCTGGTTGGTCTTGTAGCCACGGAGCATCTGTTCGAGCAGTCCGCGTTCCTGGAGGTATTCACGGGAGATTCCGAAATTCTTTAGCTGTTCCCAGTTGATCATGGACTCGTTGTAACGGTACTGGGGGGACTGGGTCTGCGGCTGGCTGTCAGCTGCGGCAGCCTGCTGCCGGGTTTCATTTTTCTTTGCCATTTCTTCTTGATTTTGTTGGTTGATACTTTGGTTTTCCTTGTTGCGCGGAACAATCTCGTACTGCTTGAGAAATTCCTCCACGGCTTTTGTCTTTTTTCCTGCGGCGATGTCCTCGATGGCCTGCTGTACGGCAGGGTCGTCCAGCCTGTCTTCCTTGACGGAGAGGATTCCGAAGCGTGTCGGGTCTTTCAGTTGGCTCCAGAAGTTCTTGATGAAGTTCTCGAAGGCGTCGGCATAGCGGTCAATTTTCAGGAAGGAGTTCCGGTTCTTCTTGTCGGCGGCTACCGTGTTGAATTTTCCGTCCTTTCCGATTTGAGATACCGCTTCAAGAATCAGTTCCATCTTGTCGAGGATGAACACGATGTCACTCATCTGCTCATTTTCGGTGACCTGCGGTTTCGCGGGTTCTTCCCTTGCATTTTTCTTTGCCATAACATTTGATTTTTAGTGTTGATAACTCATGTTGTCAGTGCAAATATATAGGAGAAAAATTGATAAATAATTGATTTGCAATGTGTTATGATATACATTACACCATGTGTCATCACATTACACCGCAAGCCGGAGAAAACGGAGTGAAAATGCGTGGGAAAACGGCAGGAAAAGAAGAAAAAAACAAGGGACGAAAAAGGAAAGGGAAAAGACGGGAACAGGCCGGACAGACACGGGCATGGCGGTACACGCTGCCGCACGGAAGAAAAGGAAAAACTGTAATTATGCAGAGTTGGGAGCGAGCTGCTTTTGTCCCCCCACTTGATGTGTCCTTTTGTGACAGGAAGCGGATTTCCGTTTAGTGGAATAACCGGATGGCGTAATCCATTGGGACGGCATACGGGAGCATGGTTCTCCCGCCGGATTCTTTTTTATTTTGACCTGTATCTATGCGTCGTAGGTCGCTTCGCTTGCTAAGTCCCGGTCCTTTCCCTAACTCGGACGGCAATACCGGAGCGTTTTTTCGGGCGGAAAATTACCGCAGGGAATTTTGTGTCCCGAAAACCGGAGGCTTGAACGTGGAGGTATTCGCCCTCTGAGTTAACTTCTCTGAAGGGACTTGTCAAGTGAAGCGTGGCTTATGATGCCATTTTATAGAAATATGGAGAAAAATTCCCTTTCAACATAAAAAATGCAATAAATCTGCGTAAGTAGTCAAAAAATGACTACTTTTGCAATGCCATTGCAGTTGAATTATGAAGAAGCATATAGAAACTTTGTCAGATTGGATTGAAAGCCGGGAAGTAAGGGGATATTACACCTTCACTAAAGAGGATATAGAAAAGCAATTCCCTTCAGCGGGTAAGGTATATATCAAAACCGCATTGTACCGTTTGGCCGCCAAAGCGAAGATTGTTTCTCCCTGGCGTAATTTTTATGTCATTATGCCTGTGGAATATTCGTTAAAAGGCGTAATTCCGCCTGTTTTCTATATGGATCAGCTGATGTCCTATCTTGGGAAAAGATATTATGTTGCTCTTTTGAATGCGGCTTCATTTTATGGCGCGTCACATCAAAGAGTACAGACATTTTCCCTCATGGTGGAACAACCGAGCATGAGGAATACTTCAAAGAGCGGAACATCCATATTGTTCTTTTCCAAAAAGGAAATAAGTATGGAATTTGTAAGGAAGCACAAGACGCAGACAGGTCATATCAATGTTTCTTGTCCTGAACTGACAGCCGTTGACCTGGTGGAAAACGAAAAAAGTGTAGGTGGTCTGAATCGCGTCTGCACCGTGTTGAATGAATTGGCTGAGACAATGAATCTGGACAGCCTCGATGATTCCTTTTTCAAGACATCGGCCATACCGGTCTTTCAACGTCTGGGTTATATTCTGGAACATGTATTGGAAAGAGCGGATTTGGCGGAAACCCTATATTCCAAAATGGAGGTTGCAGGATTAAAATTCAGAAAGATACCGTTTAAGATAAACAAACCGACAGAGGGTTGTGAGGTTGACAAGAAATGGAAAGTAATCATTAACCAGGAAATAGAAATAGACGAATGATACCGGAATTTGCAATCAGGGAATGGAGCGAACATGTTCCATGGACAGAGTCCGAACAGGTCGAACAGGATCTGCTGATATGCAGAGCCTTGACTGAGATATACAAGGATGAATATCTTGCTTCCCATCTGGCTTTTCGCGGAGGGACCGCATTACACAAGTTGTTTCTCTCGCCCCAACCCAGGTACAGTGAAGATATTGACTTGGTACAGATTAATGCAGAACCGATCAAAGAGACCTATGACCATATAAGAGATGCACTCGCTTTTCTCGGAGAGCCGAAAGTGAAGCAGAAAAAGCACAACAACACTTTGATTTTCAGACTGGAATCAGAATCCATACCAGTGGTCCCGATTCATCTGAAAGTGGAAATCAACTGCAAGGAACATTTCAGTGTACTGCCTATGCAACGTATGCCATTTTCAGTGGTCAACAAATGGTATAACGGAAAATGCGATGTCCTGACTTACCAGTTGGATGAACTGGTAGGTACAAAACTGCGTGCCTTGTACCAACGGAGAAAAGGACGTGATTTGTATGATTTGTACAAGGCCTTGACCACATCAGACATCAACATAGACAACGTGCTGGCTTGCTATCAGAAGTATATGGAATTTGTGGTTGACCACATTCCTACTTACAAAGAATTTATTATCAATATGGAAGACAAAATGCAGGATGATGAGTTCTTGGGTGATACCATGCAGTTGCTTCGGCCGGATGATGAGTTCAATCCGCAGGAAGGCTATGAGGTGGTACGAACGCTCCTGTTAGACAGGTTACAAAAGTGATGAAAGCCCATTTTCTCATTTATCGGGGGAAATGGGCTTTACAGGATTTTATCTTCAGGTGTGTATGCTCCATCCATGGAACGGATTGAGTATCACGGCGTATGATTCGTCCGGTTTGCCATGATAGAGTACCCCTCCGACGACTCCTGTCCGCCCGTCGGGAGTTCTTTCGGCGAATCCGAACGAATGGGGTGCGAAGTCCCGGTAGAGTTCAATTTCATATTTCCCGTTCGAGTTCTTTTCCCACTGTTGCAATCGTTCGATGCATTGTTGTAAGGTATTGTCTCCGATACTTTTTGCGTATTCCACCACCTTGTTATAGTGTTCCTGACATTTGATTATCATATTCATTCATTTTTATGTTGTCTGTAACAGTTCTTCATATTCACCGAATCCGAAACATCCGGCTATGACAAAATCTTCCCCTCTTTTGTCAGCCAGCGACAGCAGGCTGTCCAGAGTATCGCAGTAGAAGAAGATTTCATCGTCCATTTCCGTATCGGAATCCATGTCCAGGGCTATTCTTGTCTCCAGTGTCTCCAAGGTGTCGTTCCAGCGTATGATGCATTCGAGGAAATGCGGTTCACGTCCCTTTTCAGTACGGTACTCCTGATATTTTTCACGGATTTCCTTCTTGATTTCCTCCGGCTTCTTCCAGGAACTGTCATCCACGATTTCAAGACTCAGCCCCTCGACAAGCAGGCACGTGCCTTTGTCATATACCATCAGGGTACGTTTTCCCATGTGGCTTTTTCTCAAGTTTTCCCAATCGGGAATGTCCCATCGTTCGGTAGTCCATACTCCCCGGTAATTTTCGGGGACAGCGAGGTATTCGCTCAGTGTCATTCTTTTCATCTTTCTGTGTATTTATGGTGAAACAAAAAGAACCTTGCAGGTCTTGCAAGGCTCTCCAAATGCGGGATAGCGGTCAAACTCGTTGCAGGCGTCCCAGTCCACGCTCATCGTGTATCCTTTCGGGAAATGTGTGCCGACAAACTTTTCAATCATAGCCCGTTCCTCTTCGTTCAGGCTGCCGTCCTCTTCCGTTCCGTATTCCAGGGCGTATATGGCCCATTCGGGAATGTTGTCCCATTCCGTCTGTTTCATGTGCGCTGCCATAGCATACCGTTTATGCGGCGGAAAGCCTGCCGATTATCTCCTGAAGTTCCTGTTCCCATTTTCCGTCGCCATTGCCGAAGGATGGATAGGTAAGCTGGTACCAGTTGTGGTAGTCGAAGAGTTTCATCCTCAGCGGATAGTAGTCGAACATTTTCCGTCCGTCCCAGAAGATACGGATATGGTTTGTACCTATGTTCATGGCCTGTAGTCCGTGTCCGTTTAGAATCTCATGGAATCTTTCCATCGGGGTGAAGTTGCTTCTGCTCATATTTTTCATTTTTTGAGTTAGACATCTGCGGCTTGTCAAGCCGGTATTTTATTTCTTGCCTGCCTTTCTGTCCCGTGCCGGATTGCGCAAGGCTTTGCGAAAAAATACCGGAGCCCCCGGCGAGGATGATTTTTTCAGCAAACCACGGAGGGGCCCGGCCTTGCACAATCCAGCGGGCACGGGACGACCTTTGCAGGCGGAAATAAAACAGCGGTCTCCTTTTTCCTTTATTCTCCGTCATTGTTCTCTTCTTCCTCCTGCTGCGGGATGAGGTGTCTCAGTTCCGGATCATTTTTTATGCGTGTTATCTCATCCTCTATTATCTGCAACACGTCCGCCTTTATCTGCGAGTAGTTGCGGTCAATCTGTTGCTGCATGATATCGTTTCCGTCCGCGTCCCTGAACTCGTTGATGACAGGAATTTTCCTGTAGGCTTTCATCTCTTCCGATACCTTTGCGCTGTCCACGATGATGCGGGCATGGAAAATCTTCTGGTCTATCTCTTCCCCGAAATTGTCTGCCACGCTGCCCACGAACGTACCCTGCGAAAGGTTGGCTATCTTGGAGGCCGGTATCAGGGAATCAAGCTGCGTGTTGATGGAAGTCGAAGTGTCCTGACGGTTGATGGATATGGACTGCCGCTGCTGGAGAATCTTGCCGAACCGTTCCGACAGTGATTTTGCCGTTTCTCCGACCACCTGTCCGCTGAAGATATTGCCCACCGTGTTCTGGATGACCTTCGCCTCCTTGTCGCCGTAGTCGCGTGCAAGCTGCGAGAAGTCCTGGAAGCCGAGACAGACGGCCACCTTGTTGCTTCGGGCAGTCGCAATCAGGTTGTCGATACCACGGAAATAGATGGTCGGAAGTTCGTCAATGATAATGGAACTTTTCAGTTGTCCTTTCTTGTTTACCAGTTTGACGATGCGCGAATTATACAGGCCGAGAGCCGCCGAATAGATATTCTGCCTGTCGGGATTATTGCCCACGCAGAGAATTTTAGGATGCTCGGGATTGTTCAGGTCAAGGGTGAAATCGTCCCCTGTCATCACCCAATAAAGCTGTGGCGAGATCATTCGGGAAAGCGGAATTTTCGCGCTTGCTATCTGGCCCTGGAGCTGGTCTTGAGCTCCGCCTTGCCATGCGTCCATAAAGGGGGAAAGATAGTTTTCGAGGGACGGATAAGAGGTAAGAATCGTGAAGATATCGGCATACGGCTTGTTAAGAAATTCGATTGCATGAGGGAACGTGCAATACTTGCCGTCCTTGTAAATCCGCAAATACCAGATGATTGCGGCAAGCAGGATAATCGGTGACTCCACGAAAAAATCACCCTGTTTCTGTATCCAGGTCTTGTTCAGGTTGAGCATTATCGTGTAAGCTGACTCATAGGCATCCGATATGTCCGCCATGAATCTTGGATTGATGGGATTGCAGCGGTGGCTGCGTCTGGGGTCGTCGAAATTGATGACGTAGAATTCCGGCTTGACCTTGTAATGTTGTCTGTGCTTGAGCAGATGGTTGTAGGCTATCTCCGAGAGGTCCGGAAACTTGTAGTCGTAGATATACATGGCAAATGATTTCTCGATCTGCTGTTTGATGTAGTTGTTCACCACGGCATAGCTCTTTCCCGAGCCTGGTGTTCCCAGCACGATAGAGGCCCGGAACGGGTTCACGATATTGATCCAGCCGTCCCATTCCTTGCCCTGATAGACAAATTTCGTGGGCAGGTTGACGGAATACTCGTTCTCCATGAGCCTTGTTTCCTGCATGAAACTTTCGTTGGCGGTGTTGAACACGTCCTCCATGAGGTTATGCTTCAGCATACGGCTAATCCATACTCCCGACATGAGCAGGAGAATGTAGCCTGCGGTGAGCGTCAGCGTATATACGGTAGCGTTCACTGTCGTACTGAACGGCAGGTCAAGCATCCACCAGTTCATGAAGAACAGGACGATGCCGCCGAGGAAGGCGGCGTATATTTTCCGCCACGTCATCTTCTGGTTCTTGACACCTTTCGTACCCAGACACGAAAGTCCCAGGAATATGAAGGCGAACACTTTCGTCACAAGCAGGTTGCTGAACAGTCCTGCCGTCCTCTGGAAGTTCAGCAGAATCCTGTCCACGACTCCGATGTTGATGCCCATATCCACGAATGCGCTGTAGCAGAACCAGTAGACATGGATCACAATAAACACGATGGAAATGGCACGCATGAACTCCATGACCTTGGCCAGTCCTCTTAAATCATCTTCTTGTTGCATAACTGTAAAAATTTTGATGGTTGGTAATTGACAATCAGGATATGCCGCGTGAACGGCGTTTCTTCTTTTTCTTACGTTGCAGTCTGCGGGCGAGTGCCTCCTCCTGCGGGTCCGGTCCGTTGATGTCGGGACTGAATATTCCGAAAGCCTGCTCGATGGCGCTTTCCATGTTGTCGGAAAGGCTCTCCCGTGTGGAGGTATATTGTCCGGGGGATTCCGGCTCCGGAAATTCCTGCGGCCTGTTGAAAAGCTGTTCGAAGGCGTTGGCGGAAAACTCCTTGCCCAGACGGGAACCGTTATATACCTCACGGTTCCTGTGGTCTATGAAGGTCACGCCGTAGATACGGCCTTCCTCGTTTTCCCTGAACATCACGTCAATGCCCTTTTCCCCGAGCAGCCGGATGAAATCTTCCCGGTTTCCACGGCAGCCGTGCATGGCCAGCGTGACGGCATCATGGATTTTCGGCTGCCACTTCCGGCTTCTGAAATCTCGGACATTGACGGCAATCCTTTTTTCTATCCCTTCGTAGCCGAAGCGCTTGCCGATGAGCGAAGACTTGATGGGCGTACATACCGGCCTGCCCGCATCGTCCGTCAGGGTATATACGATGCCGTTGTAAGGTGAGCCTTCAAATTCTCCCCGAACCTGTTTGGCCTCGATGTTGAAGCATGAGAGCATGGCACTGAACTCCCCGAATGTCTGGAAGCGGTAGGCGGTGAACACGCTTTTGAGGATATTGCCGACCTGACGTTTCACGTCCCCGTCCCGGTAGTCCGCCTTCTTGAGATACGGTTCCAGCAGTTCGTTCCGCTTGTCGGCCACAGGCTTGAGTCCGAATCTGTTTTCCAGTTCCCGGCAGGCTTTCATCGAACGGTTCCATTCGTATGCGTCACTGATTTTTTCGCCGTTCTCCTTCACGCAGGTGGAGACAATATGGACATGCCTGCGGTCGATGTCCTCATGCAGATAGACGATGTAGGGCTGGTCGCCGTAGCCCATCTTCTGCATGTACTCGCGTGCCAGTTCCGCGAACTGCCCGTCCGTGAGGCGGTCGTCCACCGATGGGTTTAGGGAGATATGCAGTACCGGCTTCTCCGTGTTCCTGTTGGCGGCGAGGTAGCTCTCGAAAGCCCACAGTGTCTGCTGCATGATATTGTGGGGATTTCCGGTGAGGTCGGTAATCATGCGGTTGCCCGCGATGATACGTGCGGTTGCCTCGTCCACTTTACGCTGGTTGTAGATGACCGCCCCGTAGAGCGATACCCCCCTGTTGATCTTAGCTACCATTCTGCTGTTCCTCCTTCTTTCTTTTTATAAGGTATTCCTCCTCGAACTCCCGGGTAAGCATGATAACCCGCTTGCTCAGCACCACCAGGTCGATGGTGGCCTTCTCCAGATTACGGAGCAGGGCGAATGCCCGTTTCTCTCCGAAATTGGACTTGACGGCTTTCACCGTCTGGTTGTAGTTGTTGCCGATGGCCTGGAACTGGTGGTAGAAATTGGTCAGTCTGATGTAGTAGTCCATCGCCGCCTTGTCGATTCTGACCACCTTCATTTCATGTCCGAAAATCATTGCCTTGATGAACTTGGAATGCTGTTTCAATCCCGATTTCTGGAACCGGATTTCAAAGTGCCCGTTCTCTTCCGAGTTCAGCCGTACTACATAGCGGTGTACCGCCGGGTCTGTTTTCGGCTTCCGTCCCGCACCTTTTCTTGTCTTTCTTTTACTGTTTTCTTCCATACGCATTGAGATTTTCTGTTGCTGATTTTCCGTCATGGATTTCCGACTTTGGAGGAAATCCCTCCCGAGCCTTCAGGCGAGCGGCAAGTTTGTTTTGAGTGCCCGAATTTATTTCGGGTGCCTCAAAACACAACTTGCTATGTTCGCTTGAACATGAATTTGCCTGAAGTCAAATTGAGTTTTGACCTTCAGCCTCATTCTTCGGCTTCGGGATAGCTCCATCCGGCATCCATTTCGTTGTCGGTGGCAAAGTTACGGCGGTATATCTATCTGTAAAACAGTATGTTGTATGTAACAAGATGTCATTTGATGACATGGGTCGTCACCTCACCCGAAACATAGTGCCGGTATGAAAATTTTCCTTTTTATTTGCGGCATGAACGACAGAATATGTGCGGTAAAGAGTGTCTGAAGGACCTGCTGACTGACTGTCTGGATGAGAGAATGTATGACTGGAATGATGCACGAATGGAGTACTGCACACAGGCAGTAAGGAATGTCTGACAGACAGACTTGTGATGTGCAGTAATGACCGTCGGACTGAATGGATCAGATAATTACGGCATATATCCAATCATTCCTTACTTACTGGAATACTGAATCCGATTAATGTTTAACTATAAAAAAGAAAGAAAAATGAAAAAAGACACAGTTTTAGTTGCCGTTTGCAACCAGAAAGGCGGAGTGGGAAAATCGACCATGACGATTATGCTTGCCGGGTATTATCATTACCTGAAAGGACTGAATGTAGCTGTCATCGACTGCGATTATCCGCAGTACAGCTTGGTACGCATGAAAGAAAGGGATATGCGTACTGTTGAAAACAGTGATTATTTCAAACAACTGTTGAAATCCCAGTATGAACGTATCCGGAAGAAAGCCTATACGATTGTCGGCTCAAAAGCGGAAAATGCCCGTGATGCCGCGGAGAAACTTATGAATAATGGGAATTACGATTTGATTATCGTGGACTTGCCCGGAACAGTGAATTCTTCCGGCGTAATCAACACCATCGTGAACATGGACTATGTGATAACCCCGATTATTCCTGACCGTATTGTAATGCAAAGCAGTCTTTCGTTCTCAACTATCGTATGGGACTATGCCAAGACAAGCAAGGAAGCTCCCTTGCGAGAATTCCTCTTTTTCTGGACCCGTAAAGATGCCCGCGCTTCCACGGAAGTTTTCGACGCTTACAATATCATCATGCAAAAATTGGAATTTACGGTATTGGATACCATCATCCCGGAAACCAACCGCTACAACAAGGAACTATCCTTGACAACCCGAAACTTCTTTCGTTGTACCTTGTTTCCTCCTCCGGCCAAATCGTTGAAGGGTAGCGGGCTGACAGAATTGGCGGAAGAACTATTGGTCAAATTCAAAAAATAAATACTATGGCAAAAAAACAAGTAACCGTGAACGAAGAGATGATCAGAGGCATTATGGCCGGGGATATACCCAATTATGGGAAAGACATATCCGTGGATGATGTAATAACCACTGATGAATCCGATGGGAATGAGTGCGAAGCGGACAATCCGGGACCTGTAACTGTTGAGAAAAGTACAGGCAAACCCAAAAAACGAAAGGACGTCACGGATTCGTACCGCAAAGAGTTCCTTTCGGGAGGAAATGTCCTGCAAAGGCAGCAGGCTTATATCGGTATCGACAATTATCGGCTTATACAGAAGTTTTTATCGGTTGTAGCCCCCAAAATCAGTATGTCGAAATTCATTGACAATGTACTGACCGCTCATTTCGAGCAATATAAGGAGGAAATAGACGGCCTCTATTATAATCAAATCAATAATGAACCTTTATATAAAAAATAATTATGGGAGACTTTTTTGACACTATGACTATTGTAGTCGTTATTATCATGGTATTTATTGTATTAGTGATAGCCATTCATGCTTCTGCAAGGCTTATACAAATGACTTTCGGCAGAAAGTCCGGTTTGAAACAAAAGGATACAGCCAAATCAAATGAGGCTGTGAAAAATGCAGAACCGGTAAACCTTCCTGAACAAAAGAAAGAATCGCCCGGCATTGATGAGCGATGTGCCATTTACAAAGAAAAATACCTTACTTGTAAACCGTTGGCAAAGCGGGCACAAGTCTGTATCGAGCAGGAGAATGCCTGTATAATCAAATACATGCTTTTGGTCATAGACCCCAAAGCTACCATGTCCGGCTACATCAATAATATTGTGGACGAGCATCTGAAAAAATATTCACCTGAGATTATAAAATTGTACGAAGAAAAGAAAGCTGATTATGGAAATTAAAATTTATTTCGCAGTCAAAGTCCTGTGCGCTATCTTCATATTATACAGATTGTGGATATTCATTTTCAGCCAGCAAGTGTATGACGCATGGGAGAAAGTGTACCGTATGATGCGTATAGCCCGTATCAAGTTATGGAAATATCGTAAAGAATATCGGATATACAGGGAAAAGAAAGCCGAAAAAGCCAGGAAAAAGGCAAGGCGTAAGAAAAATGTGCCGGAAACAAAAGTGGTACAGGAGAAGCCTGTAACTGTAGAACGGCCTTCTCAGGTTGACGATAATGACGTGATTGGCAAGACCAGAATCGTCTATCTGGAAGACCCTGATGTGGCAAGAAAAAAGCCAACACATTCCGAACCATTGGTTAGGGAACCTATAGAAGAAGATGAAGAAATCAATCCCGAGGATGTGGTACAGGAAAACAAAGGGTTGACCAAGGAGGAAAAGGAAGAACTTATGGCTCCGGTGGGTGCGGAACCTGATCCTGATTTCAACACGGCAATGACATTCGAGGAAATGAATAATGTTGTGGAAGTGTTGACTTCCGCTACCCGTGATGAACAGAAGGCTTTTCGTGCGAGCATGACAATTTATCACAAGTTATCCGGTACGGAAATATTGAATCTTCTTGAAAACGAAATCGGATGCCAGCATAAAATCGGGCATCTGCTCAACGAATATCTGGATGAAGCCGGAAACCCGCTTTCAAGACGAAGGGGTACTCCGAAGAAAAAAGAAGTTTTCGATATAGGTAAATTCGTTTAATTGTTTCTTTTGTTGCCATATTTTTGGGGGCATGTCGATGTGATATCGGCGTGCCTTCTTCATTTTCAGAAAACAACGTCGGATAAAATACAAATAGTCATATCCTTATCATAATGGCAAGATTCGTACCTTTGCAAAAAATGAATGATTATGGCAGTAACAAAAGCAATATTGGAAAAATGGATGGCTGCCCAGAAGCGTCACCGTCTGTCGGACAGGCATGTGCAGATGGCACGTGAACTTGGTCTGAATCCTGACAAACTCGGGAAGATTGACAACCACAGACAGGAGCCGTGGAAAGCTCCGCTTCCACAGTTCATAGAGAATATCTACTTCAAGAGGTTCAAGCGCGATCAGCCTGAAACTGTCAGGCCGCTGAAACAGATTCTGAAGGAAATGGAATTCAAAAAGAAGCTGCAAAAAGAGAAAAAGGAGGAACAGAGGAAACAGCGTGTCTTCTCTTCCGATTCAGCAGCAGAGTAAACTGCGTTCACATGACATGAAGCGAAGTCTGAAAGCCGCCCGGTTTTCAGACTTCGCTTTTTTGATTCTGACAAGTTGCAGCGTTCTCATTTTTTCAGGGAGAGTGCCCGTTTTTATATTCTCCTTTTTTCAACCGGCTGCCAAAAAATCTTTTTCATATTGTTTGGAAATCCCTTTCCGATGTAACGTAATGACACTCGATGTCACGCATCGTCAGTGCTGTAAATCAATGAATTAAGCGTTATATATTCGTGGTCGAAATCATTTTTTGTCTCACCAATTAAAAGTTTCGACACATGAAAAAAAGATTCTTTTTTGCAGCCATGATGCTGCTTGCAACGACAGGGGCTTTCGCCCAGGGTAACGGTATCGGCGGTATCACTGAAGCCACCAACATGGTCACTTCCTATTTCGATCCGGGAACCAAACTGATTTATGCCATCGGAGCCGTGGTCGGCCTTATCGGAGGCGTGAAGGTCTATTCCAAGTTTTCCTCGGGAGATCCCGACACCTCCAAGACGGCAGCCAGCTGGTTCGGTGCCTGCATCTTTTTAATCGTGGCCGCCACAATTTTACGCTCATTCTTCCTCTGATTATGGCGGAGTATCCTATCAACAAGGGAATCGGCCGCAGCCCTGAGTTCAAGGGGCTGAAAAGCCAGTACCTGTTCATCTTCGCCGGCGGACTGCTCGCCCTGTTCGTCCTGTTTGTCATCATGTACATGGCAGGCATCGACCAGTGGGTATGTATCGGTTTCGGTGTCATCTGCGCTTCGGTGCTTGTCTGGGTGACTTTCCGCCTGAACGCGAAATACGGTGAATGGGGACTGATGAAATTGCAGGCGCTGCGCCGCCATCCCCGCTACATCATCAGCCGGAAGGGTTTCCTCCGGTTGATTTGTCCAACCCCGAAAAAACGTAATGTATGAGAAATGTATTGAAAGCCGCCACACTGGAAAGCCGGTTTCCGCTGATGGCCGTCGAGCACGGGTGCATCATCAGCAAGGATGCCGACATTACCGTGGCCTACAGGGTGGAGCTGCCGGAAGTGTTCACGCTGACACGCGCCGAGTACGAGGCCCTCCATTCCACATGGGCGAAGGCAGTCCGGGTTCTACCGAACTACAGCATCGTCCACAAGCAGGATATCTTCATCGAGGAGGGTTACAGACCTGACATCTGCCGGGATGACCTGAGTTTCCTCAGCCGAAGCTTTGAAAGGCATTTCAACGAACGGCCGTACCTGAACCATACCTGCTATCTGTTCCTGACTAAGACCACTAAGGAACACAGCCGCACGACAAGCAGTTTCAACGCTCTCACGCGCGGGTTCATCATCCCCAAGGAGATGCAGGACAAGGATACCGTCGCACGCTTTCTGGAATGCTGCGGGCAGTTCGAGCGTATCGTGAACGACAGCGGTCTGCTCCGCATGGTCAGGCTGACGGACGAAGAGATTACCGGTACGGAAACCTCCGCGGGCATTATCGAAAAGTATTTTTCGCTTTCGCAGGAAAATACGACCAGCCTGCAGGACATCACTCTCGGAGCCGGGGAAATGAAGGTCGGCGACAATGTGCTCTGCCTGCATACCCTTTCTGAAACTGAGGATTTGCCGTCATCCGTGGGTACGGACAGCCGTTATGAACGGCTGTCCACGGACCGCAGCGACTGCCGCCTGTCCTTTGCCGCACCGATAGGGATACTGCTCACGTGCAACCATATCGTGAACCAGTATCTCTTCATAGACGATTCGGCGGAGAACCTGAGGAAATTCGAGCAGACCGCCCGCAACATGCACTCGCTGTCCCGTTACAGCCGTTCCAACCAGATCAACCGTGAATGGATTGAGGAGTACCTGAACGAGGCGCACAGCAAGGGACTCACTTCCATCCGTGCGCACTGCAATGTCTTTGCATGGAGCGATGACCGCGAGAAGCTGAAGCGTATCAAGAATGATGTGGGCAGCCAGATTGCCCTGATGGAGGCCAAGCCCCGCCATAACACGGTTGATGTGCCGACACTCTTCTGGGCGGCCATTCCCGGCAATGCCGGCGATTTCCCGTCTGAGGAAAGCTTCTACACCTTCATCGAGCAGGCCCTGTGTCTGTTCATCGGGGAAACGTCCTACAAGGATTCGCTCTCGCCGTTCGGCATCCGCATGGTGGACCGTCTGACCGGAAAGCCTGTCCATCTGGACATTTCCGACCTTCCGATGAAGAACGGTACGATTACCAACCGCAACAAGTTCATCCTCGGACCTTCGGGCAGCGGAAAGTCATTCTTCACCAACCACATGGTGCGCCAGTATTACGAACAGGGAGCGCATGTGCTGCTGGTGGACACGGGAAATTCCTATCAGGGACTGTGCAGCCTTATCCATGCCCGCACGCATGGCGAGGACGGCATCTATTTCACCTATGAGGAGAGCGATCCGATAGCCTTCAATCCTTTCTACGTGGAGGACGGTACTTTTGATATCGAAAAAAAGGAGTCCATCAAGACGCTTATCCTTACCCTGTGGAAACGTGACGACGAGCCGCCGACACGTGCCGAGGAGGTGGCGCTCTCCAACGCAGTCAATCTCTTTCTGGAGAAGATCCGCACGGACAGTACCGTTGTTCCGTCCTTCAACACCTTCTATGAGTTCATCCGCGACGAGTATCAGGAAATCCTGAAGACCAAGCGTACACGGGAGAAGGATTTTGACGTGTGGGGATTCCTGAATGTGCTGGAACCTTATTACAAGGGTGGCGAATACGACTATCTGTTAAACTCCGAAAAGCAGCTTGATCTGTTGTCTAAACGCTTCATCGTCTTTGAGTTGGACAATATCAAGGACAACAAGGTACTGTTCCCGATTGTCACCATCATCATTATGGAAACCTTCATCAACAAGATGAGAAAGCTGAAAGGTATTCGCAAAATGATTCTGCTGGAGGAGGCATGGAAGGCCATCAGCAAGGAAGGTATGGCGGAATATCTGAAGTACCTTTTCAAGACCGTCCGAAAGTTTTTCGGAGAGGCCGTTGTCGTTACCCAGGAGGTGGAAGATATTATTTCGTCACCCATCGTCAAGGGAACCATCATCAACAACAGCGACTGCAAGATTTTGTTGGACCAGAGGAAGTATGTCAACAAGTTCGATGAAATCCAGTCCCTGTTGGGTCTGACCGACAAGGAACGTGCCCAGATTCTCTCCATCAACATGGCCAACAGCCCGTCCCGCAAGTACAAGGAAGTGTGGATAGGTCTCGGCGGAACACAGTCGGCGGTCTATGCCACCGAGGTCTCGCCGGAAGAGTACTACACCTATACGACCGAGGAGACGGAAAAGCTTGAAGTAATGCGGCTTACCCGGAAGCTGGGTGGCAATATCGAGCTGGCAATCAAGCAGCTGGCCGAGAGCAAGAGGAAAAAGTGAAATCATTTATCAACCCATTAAACTTCTGAATCTATGTATAGCGATCTGGAATCTAATGAAAGCAAACGCCGTGAGGTCGTGTCATCCCTCTACTGGTCCCTGATGCAGGGCTGGAATATTCCTCTTTCCATACAGGAGTATTACGGACTCACGGAGGATTACCGTCTGTTCCATCAGCTTGAAGGGATGGCTCCTGACGAATACCTGCGGAAGAGGCAGACGGGGGAAGTACCCGACATTCTGGAGGTGGATGCAAGACTGACACACGCGGTGGAGAAGATTTTTGAAAGTGTGTGTCCCCGTCCTCCGGCTGAATACCTCGACAAACTGAACGGGGAACTGGAGAGGCTGGGCAGTATTGCCGCCTCGCCGGGTTCCGTACATGACCCGATACATATCCGTCCGGATTTTCTCGTGAAATACGGCATTGACAGGAGCAGTCCGGAGGATGTGATACGGAAACAGGCGGAGAAGGCTTACCGGGAACTGGATGCCCGATTTGTCAGGATGACCGGCAGACGTCCCTATGCGGACGAGTTCTTCAGGAATATCAGGCCTGCCCGCACGGTCTCTTCGGAAACAACACTGCGGAGGAAACCGCACATCACTGTCCGTCCGAAGCCGAAAGGCCGCAAGATGGGACTCTGAATTTAAGTAAAACAGATTTACCAACCGATTAAAACGATTAACGACATGAAGAAAAGAATTCTGACAGCCTTATGCTGTATCTGCCTCCTTTCGGCAGGCAGGGCACACGCCCAATGGGTAGTGACCGACCCCGGTAATCTTGCCCAGGGCATCATCAATGCCGCCAAGAACATCGTCCACACGTCCTCGACGGCCAGCAACATGGTCAAAAATTTTCAGGAGACGGTCAAGATTTACCAGCAGGGCAAGGAGTATTATGACGGCCTTAGGAAAGTGAAGAATCTGGTACGCGATGCCCGCAAGGTGCAGCAGACCATCCTGATGGTCGGCGACATCACGGAAATCTATGTGACCAGTTATGAGCGTATGCTCAGCGACCCTTATTTCACCCCTGAGGAACTGAGTGCCATCGCCCTCGGCTACACGAAGCTGCTGGAGGAGAGTGCCAATCTGCTGACAGACCTGAAGACGGTGGTCAACGAGAACGGCCTTTCGATGAACGACAAGGAACGTATGGACATCATCGACCGCTGTTATACCGACATGCTGCAATACCGCAGTCTGGTGCAGTACTATACCAACAAGAACATCGGCGTGTCGTACCTGCGTGCCAAGAAACAGAATGATCTTGACCGTGTGATGGCTCTGTACGGTTCACCCAACGAACGCTACTGGTAATTTCAAGGAGGATTGCTTATGGTATTGTTGGCTGTGAATTTTGACAATCTGCACCAGATCCTGCAAAGTCTGTATACGGACATGATGCCGCTCTGTTCGCAGATGACCGGCGTGGCCAAGGGCCTTGCCGGATTGGGAGCCCTCTTTTATGTGGCGTATCGTGTCTGGCAGTCACTGGCCAGGGCCGAACCTATTGACGTGTTCCCTTTGCTGCGTCCGTTTGCTCTGGGTATCTGCATCATGTTTTTTCCGACCATCGTGCTGGGTACGCTCAACAGCATTTTGTCACCCGTCGTGACCGGAACGCACAGGATTCTGGAGACGCAGACCTTTGATATGAATGAGTATCGGCAGCAGAAGGACAAGCTGGAGATTGAGGCGATGCGGAGGAATCCTGAGACGGCCTACCTGGTGGACAAGGAGGCTTTTGACAACAAACTGGATGAACTGGGAGCTCTGGACGCTATCGAGGCTTGCGGTATGTATGTGGACCGTGCCATGTACAACATGAAGAAGTCCGTGCAGAATTTTTTCCGTGAGCTGCTGGAACTGATGTTCAATGCGGCCGCGCTTGTGGTGGACACGCTAAGGACATTCTTTCTGATTGTCCTTTCCATTCTCGGACCGATTTCCTTTGCCATTTCGTGCTGGGACGGCTTTCAGGCCTCGCTGAGCCAATGGTTTGTCCGCTATATCAGCATCTATCTGTGGCTGCCCGTCTCTGATCTTTTCAGCAGCGTGCTGGCACGCATACAGACCCTGATGCTTCAGAGGGACATCGAGCAGCTGTCCGACCCCAACTTCATTCCGGACAGTTCCAATGCCGTGTACATCACGTTCCTGATTATCGGCATCATCGGGTATTTCACGATTCCGACCGTGGCCAACTGGATTGTTCAGGCCGGTGGAGGTGCAGGAAATTACGGCAAGAACGTGAATCAGGCTGCTTCCAAGACAGGCTCCATTGTGGGCGGTGCCGCAGGTGCTACTGTAGGAAATGTGGCCGGAAGACTAATCAAGTAACAATCATAAAACGAATAAAAATGGAATTCAAATCATTGAAAAATATCGAGACCAGCTTCCGGCATCTGCGCCTGTTCGGAGTAGTCTATCTGGGTGTCTGCACCCTGCTTGTGGGCTATTCCGTGTGGAAGGCGTACAGTTTTGCCGAAGCCCAGCGCCAGAAGATCTATGTGCTGGATGAGGGGAAGTCGCTCATGCTCGCCCTCTCGCAGGACCTGGAGCAGAACCGTCCCGTGGAGGCAAGGGAACATGTCAGACGTTTCCATGAGCTGTTCTTCACGCTGGCCCCTGACAAGAGTGCCATCGAGGGGAACGTGCAGCGTGCCATGTTCCTGAGTGACCGTTCCGCCTATTCCCATTACGGGGATCTGGCCGAACAGGGTTATTACAATAGAATAATTTCGGGCAATGTCAGCCAGCGTATCGAGATAGACAGCGTGAAATGCGACTTCAACACCTATCCGTATGATGTCATGACATACGCACGCCTTTTCATCATCCGTGAGAAGAGCGTGACGGAACGCAGCCTTGTCACGCATGGCAGGTTGCGGAATTCCACCCGCAGTGACAACAATCCGCACGGGTTCATCCTGGAAGGGTTCCACGTGCTGGAGAACAGGGATATCAGAATGTATGACAGATAAAACAATGTATGTATGAGAAAAATGTATGTAAAGTTCAAGGAATGTATCGGGGGCAGGCTGCGCGGCCTTTGTGACAGACTCACACCCCGTCAGAGGGCAATCGCCGTCATCGTGATGGTTTCCCTTTTCGCGCTGGTGAATTTCTACATGATTTTCTGGGCGGTTTATGACATCGGGCGGGAGGACATTCGGCAGGACGTCATCAGGATTACTCCGCTTGAGGTTCCCGACTTTGTGCCGGCGGATACCCTTTCCGACGTGAAAATCCGTGAGATGGAAGAGTTTTTTAACCAGTTCAACAGGTAAGGTTATGAGTACGGATGCAGAAAAATTGAAACAGAAGCAGAAAATCAGGAAATATCTGGTTTTCACCGGCATGTTCCTGCTGTTCCTCGGGTGCATGTGGCTGATCTTCGCCCCGTCCGAAAAAGAGAGGCAGAAGGCGGAAAGGAAGACGGGCTTCAATGCCGAACTTCCCGACCCGAGGGGTACGGGTATCGAGGCGGACAAGATGGCTGCCTATGAGCAGGCGGACATGGTTCGCCGGCAGGAGGAGAAGAAGCGTACGCTGGCCGACTTCTCCGCCCTGGCCGATGGACACAGACAGGATAATGTCCCGGAAACAGAACCGGCGCAGGACATTGCAAGTGAAAATGAAAGCCGTGGGTACCATTCAGGAGGAAACGGCAGGACGGGAGCCTTCGCCTCTTCCGCCTCGGCTTACAACGACATCAACGCCACGCTCGGTAGTTTTTACGAGAGTCCTGAGGAAGACCCGGAAAAGGAAGCCCTGAAAGCAGAAGTGGAACAGCTCAGACAGGCTGCCGCAGCGCAGACGGCCGGACCGAGCTACGAGGAACAGGTGGCTCTGCTGGAGAAGTCCTATGAACTTGCCGCCAAATATATGCCTTCGGGCGGCAGCACGGGAACAGCGGACTGTCAGGAGACGGAAAACCCCTCAAGGGAGAGGAAGGCGAAAGCCGTTCCCGTCGGGCTGGTGTCCTCTCCGGTCGTGTCGTCCCTTCCTCAGCCTCTTACCGATTCGGTACAGTTCGCAAGACTGCTTTCCGGTGCGGATATCGGCTTCCATACGGCTGTGGGCAGTGCCGGGACACAGATGGCGAGGAATACCATACGGGCCTGTGTGCATGGCGACCAGACCGTTATCAGCGGACAAAGCGTGCGTCTCAGGCTGCTGGAGGCCATGCGTGTGGGAAGATATGTGCTTCCCCGCAATACCCTGCTGACCGGTGAGGGACGTATCCAGGGCGAGCGGCTTGGCATTGAAATCCTGCAGGTCGAATATGACGGCAATGTCATTCCCGTGGAACTGACTGTGCTGGACAGTGACGGACAGGACGGGATATTCATTCCCGGTTCGACGGAAGCGAATGCGGTAAGGGAAGTGGCCGCCAACATGGGACAGAATCTCGGCACGACCATCTCCATCACCAACCAGTCGGCAGGCGACCAGCTTCTCTCCGAGCTTGGACGAGGGGCCATACAGGGCGTGTCGCAGTACATCTCCAAAAAGATGCGCGAGGAGAAGGTACACCTCAAATCAGGCTATGGACTGATGCTTTATCAGAACAACAATCAATAACCCATTAAAACTGTAAAGACATGAAAAAGATTCTTTTGATGCTTGCCCTCGCAGGCGGCGTTGCAAGTGCACATGCACAGTCGGCTGATACCACGGCCGTAAATGATTTGACCCTGAAGGCGGATATCTATCCGCAGCAGGAGGACGGCGACCTCTATCACGGGCTGTCCAGAAAGCTCACCTTTGACCGGATGATTCCGCCTTACGGTCTGGAAGTGACGTATGACAAGACGACCCATATCATCTTTCCCTCGGCTGTCCGTTACGTGGATCTCGGTTCTCCGAATCTGATTGCGGGCAAGGCGGACGGTTCTGAGAATGTAATCAGGGTAAAGGCTACCAGAAAGAATTTCCGTGAGGAGACCAACATGTCGGTGATTACCGAAAGCGGAAGTTTCTACACCTTCAATGTGAAGTATGCCGATGAGCCTCTGCTGCTCAACATCGAGATGGCCGATTTTATTCATGACGGCAGCGAGGTGAACCGCCCGAACAATGCCCTTGACATCTACCTGAAGGAACTCGGCAGCGAGTCGCCCAAGCTGGTACACCTTATTGCCAAGGCCATCCACAAGGATAACAGACGCCACATCAAGCATATCGGGAGCAAGGCGTTCGGCATCCAGTACCTGCTGCGCGGGCTCTATACCCATAACGGGCTGCTCTATTTCCACACCCAGGTGAAGAACACGTCGAATGTGCCTTATGAGGTGGATTTCGTGACGTTCAAGATTGTGGACAAGAAGGTGCTCAAGCGCACGGCTATCCAGGAGCAGGTGATATTTCCACTGCGTGCCTACAACTATGCCACGGCTGTCGCCGGAAAGAAGGATGAGCGTACCGTCTTTGTCTTTGACAAGTTCACCATTCCCGCCGACAAGATGCTGGTGGTGGAGATGCACGAGAAGAGCGGAGGCCGTCACCAGACCTTCACCGTGGAGAGTGAGGACATCGTGAGAGCGAGGGTGATCAATGAACTTAAAGTGAAATGACCATGAAGAAGTATCTGTTTCTTTTTGCCGTATGCGTATCGCTTGCCCTGTCATCGGGGCAGGCATACGCCCAGCGTTACCTTCCGGGAATGAAGGGCGTGGAACTCAGGGGAGGCTTTGCCGGAAACCTGAAATCACCGGTTGACTGGTACACGGGTTTTGCCGTTTCGGGATATACGAAAAAGGCCAACCATTGGGTGGCTGGCGTGGAATACCTGCTGAAGAACTACGGCTATCGCGGGACTTCCGTTCCACGGGCCCAGTTTACTGCGGAGGGCGGCTATTACCTGAAGTTCCTGTCAGATCCGGCGAAGATATTCTTCCTTTCTGTCGGCGGTTCCGCCCTGGTGGGATATGAGACATTGAACTGGGGAGAAAGGCTACTGTATGACGGGGCGAGACTTCATGACAGTGATGCCTTCATCTATGGCGGAGCCCTAACGCTGGAGATGGAAAGCTATGTGACGGACCGTATCGTGCTGCTTGCCCATGTGCGCGAACGTGTGCTTTGGGGAAGTTCTTTGGGAAAGTTCACGACACAGTTCGGGGTTGGAGTCCGTTTCATCATCAATTAGACGCCTATGGATATAGAGATGATAAGAGGCATTCCCATTGAGGAATTCCTGTCCCATTTGGGACATGAGCCGGTCAGAAGGCACGGCGACGAATGCTGGTATCTCTCCCCGTACCGTGAGGAAAAGACACCTTCGTTCCATGTGAACACCCGTAAGGGTGTATGGCATGACTTCGGTACCGGACATGGAGGCGACATCTTCACCCTTGCGGGGGAGCTTTCAGGAAGTGACGGCTTCATGGCGCAGGCGAGGTTCATCGCCGGAGTATATGGAGGAACTATACCTGAATATGTCGGACAGAAAAGAGAAAAGGAAAGTGTCAGGACAGAAATGCGCAAGGAGCCTTCCCGCTTCGAGGAGGTGGTTTGCGGTCCCTTGCGGTGTAATGCACTGCTCGGCTATCTGAAGGGGCGCGGCATACCTGCGGAAATCGCCCGTGCGGAGTGCGAGGAAGTACGGTTCCGTCTGTACGGCAAGCGGTATTTCGCCGTCGGTTTCAGGAATATGGGAGGAGGCTATGAACTGCGGACCAGATTCATGAAATGGTGTCTGCCGCCCAAGGACATTTCCCTTATCCGCAACGGCTCGCTTACCTGTAACCTTTTTGAGGGTTTTATCGACTTTCTTTCATGGAAGGTACTCGGCATCAGCCGCGGTGAGGATTATCTGGTCCTCAATTCGGTGGCCCTGCTTGAACGCTCGTTTCCTTATCTGGACAATTACGGGAAGATCCGGTGCTATCTGGACAATGATGATGCCGGAAGAAGGACGCTGGCCGTCCTCCGGAAACGCTACGGTGACAGGATTGACGACTGTTCCGACCTGTATGCCGGATGCAAGGACCTGAACGAATACCTTGAAAGTAATTTTCCGCCTGAACAGTAATTTTTTTATAAACCGTTAAAACAAGAAATGAATATGAAACCTAATATGAACAGAAAAGGGCTGTATGTCCTTGTATGCGCCCTGATGGGCCTTACCTTCGGTATGCTGACCTCGTGCAGCGATGACCTTGACGTGCAGCAGTCCTATCCCTTTACGGTGGAGACGATGCCGGTTCCCACACGTATTGTGAAGGGTGAAACCGTTGAAATCCGCTGTGAACTGAAACGTGAAGGACGGTTCTCTGATGCCCGATATACCATCCGTTATTTCCAGCCGGACGGTGAAGGCAAGCTGCGCATGGACGACGGGATGGTGTTGCTGCCCAACGACCGTTATCCCCTGGACAGGGAGGTGTTCCGCCTTTATTACACCTCGGAGTGTGAGGACCAGCAGAGTATCGACATCTATTTTGAGGACAACAGCGAGCCGGCACAGCTTTTTCAGCTGACCTTCGATTTCAACAATGAGACGGAGGACGAGGATACTGTGGTTACTTCCGGCGGCAAGGAACAGCCTGTCGTCATCGTATCACAATGAACCTGACCTGCCTATGGGAATAAGAGCAAAATTGTTTGCGGCATTTTTCGCCATCGCTTGCTTCGGGAGCATACCGTTGCGGGCGGAGAATCCGGTAAGGGAGAAACAGGACAGGTTCAGTCTTGCCGTCGAGTGCATCAAGCGGTTCGAGGGCTGGCATTCTTCCCGGCATTACCCCTATGTAGGTTGGGGGCATTGCCTGCAACCCGGGGAAAAGTATTCTGCACATACCATGACAAGGCAACAGGCTGATGAACTTCTCAGGAAGGATTTGCGCAAGTTCTGCGCCATGTTCAGGCAGTTCGGAAAGGATTCTTTATTGCTGGCCACGCTTGCCTATAATGTCGGTCCGTACAGGCTTTTAGGCAGTAAAAAGATTCCCAAGAGTACTCTTGTCAGGAAACTGGAGGTAGGTGACAGAAATATCTATAAGGAGTACATTTCTTTCCGGTGTTACAAAGGCAAGGTTGTGCCGAGTATTGAGCGGAGAAGGAAGGTGGAATATATGCTGCTTTTTGAAGAGTAAAAGAAAAGGGAGAATCTTTCGACATTGAGCCGATTGGTTCTCCCTTTTCACTATTCTTGAGTCTATCAATTTCTGTTCAGTATTCCTGAATCTTTATCTTTATTCTGCATCTTCAGTTTCACGCCTGACTTGGACTTGCCGAATGAGAAGTTGTAAACAAGGTTTATATACACCATATTGGCGTTGTTGATGATTCTTTCGGTTTCTGTACGTTGCAGAAGCGGTGTCCCTGATACGGATGTAACCTGTTTCCATGAATCATAGAACGGGTATCTTATGCCTCCGGTGATGGTCAGGTTCTTGACAGGCTTGTAGGACAGTTCTACCGATGCCATACTTGGTATGTTTTTCGTCGTCTGTCCGATAAGTGATTCCTTCTGAGTCTGATAGAATAGCTGCAAGCTCCATTTATTATATGCAAGATATATTGACGGAATGATAGAATAGCCCGTATGGTTCCACTGTGAATCGCCCAGTCTGTTTATCTGATGGAACACTTCTGAATACAGTCTCAGTCTGAGTATATTGTTTGAAAACGGGTACCACTGCAGAAACAGGCTGGCTTTCATGTTCTGGGCGTTGTCCAGATTGCCGAATGTTTCAATGATGTTTGTATCATCCGATTGGAAAATCGGTGCGATGGCATCTTTTGTATATGAATATCCCACTTCTGCATTGATTATAAATTTCTTGAGGCCTTTGAAGTAGGACAGCGACAGATCGTGATTGTTGCTCGGGGTCAGATTCGGATTTCCAGCAAATATATAATTGGGGTCCTTGAAATAAGGATTGTAAGTGAGCGAAGATACCGACGGGTTTTCGGTGTTCACCTCGTAATTGAACATCAGATCCGAACTCTGGTCTATGAAATATCCCAATTTCAACTGTGGGCGGAAATAGGTAAAGTTGTAGGTCTTGTTCTCAATGGTGGTAAATATATTGTTGTTTACACCGGCGCTTATGCTGTAATTGAATCTTTCCCCCAGCATCCCGGTTATGCCCAGATAGGAATAGATTTCATTGGTGGTTATCCGGTTGTTTGAAGGCAGATTGTTCTGGATACTGTTGTTGTACATATACCGGGTTCCAACATACAGGTTTGCCGTCTTCATCTTATAGTTATACAGCGCCTCGCCGATAACGGAGTATTTGTCCGTGTTGATTACCGTTGCCGTTTCAAAATCCGGTTTTTCATCCAGGAGTTCCCTGTATTCATAATCATAGTCTGACTTGTAGTAAGTACCGACAAGATTCATTATCAGTTCATGTCTGGAACCGAATGATTTGCTGAAATACATATCCATAACCGGACTGATGTATTTGTCTTTGTCCGAGCTTTCACCGATTTTGACGGATTCCACGTCATTTATCCTTGACGTGATGTCCTGTATCGAGGAACGTCTGCGGTTCAAGGAGTTGAATGACAGTTTTGCACTGAACAGATAGTTGTCCGCTTTCGAGTTGTTGAAACTGATTTCAGCCATCTGCTGTTCATAGGCATACGGGCTGTTGCGTCCGCTTTTTGTCTTTTGGTAATCTGTTCCTCCGACAGAATATGCCATTTCTTCATCCAATATCCTTTTATTGTAGTTTCTGTAATTGATATTGTATGTTACGCCTATCTGCGAATTTCCCCAGTTGTATTTGAAGTTGACAACATTGTTGCCGAAGCCTGTAGTCACGGCATTCTGGGTATTGATGCCGACAGAACCTCCGTTCTGTTTTTCCTTGGTCACTACATTTATGACCGCTCCCAATCCCATATTGGAGTATTGGATGGGCGGTTGTGTGTAATAGTCTATTTTTGCGATGTTCTCGGGAGATATGACTGAAAGGTCAGTCGGAGTCGACGGAACCCCGTTGATCAGGATCTTTACCGCCTTGCCGTCAACCGACGAGACACTCTGGTCAAGAACCTGTATCTTGGGCAGAAATTCCAATGCGGACAGAGCACTGCTGTATTGCCCCTTTTCGACATTGGTCAGTTTATATTCTTTCTTGTCGGCAAATCTTTTCACCATGCTTGCAGTTACGACAACCTCTTCCAGATTCATGGAGCTTTCCTGCAGGTGGATTATTCCCAAATCGGTTGTCTTGTCCAGTTTCAGATCCTGATAATGGTTCGAGTAGCCCAGAAAAGAAATTTCAAGACCATAATCTCCGGACTTCAGTCCTTCTATGGCAAATCGACCTTCTCCATCCGTGGTTCCTCCTTTGTAATAAAGGGAATCCGTCTTGGATCTGATTACCACTGAGGCTCCGGTTACAGACTGTTCCCTGGAATCCTTCACAAAACCTTTGACGGTATGTTGGGCCCATGCCGGTATTGTACACACGATACTGCAAAGCAGCAAAAAAATAAGTTTCAATCTTCTCATGACGAATAGCTGTTTTTTTGTGCAAAAGTAATGTTAGACAAGAAAAAGCAGCTATAAAACGGCTGACATTTTGCTGACATCAGCCTGACAATTGACTGAAAGTCATTAGTTTTCTATTTTGAGAGAATAATAACCACCTTTATCCGAAATTATCCGCACGTTGCTGTTGCTTTCGACGACAGGCTTCAACCGGCGGACCAATGTGTACAATGTTTCTTTGGAATTGTCCTTACCAGGCCATAGTTTCTGGCAGATTTCATTGATCGGCACCTTTTTGCATTCGCTGGTGATAAGGATTTTCATGAACGCATACTGCATCGGCGTGAAATGAATCTCTTCGTTGTTTCCATTGTAGAACAACGAACGTGAATCGGAAAACACAATATCCCCGAAAACTATAGACTGATTGTCGGACTGAAGGCTTGGATATATGGATTTCTTGTGATTAAGGTAAAACATGGAGAACATTCCCCATAGTACAGACACGATAAACAACATGCTGGGAACTGTCTGTTCGGACATGCTGAAAACTGCGGCTTTGGAGCAGTTGGGATACGCCCTTACATGAAGTCTTTCTTCGCCGCATTTATAGGTCATGGTATCACTGCAGAAGGATACATTGCTTGTTTCCTCCGTGCACATTGCCAGATAGGAGGTTTTCTTCAGCTGGTCAATTTTTAATTTTGACCTGTACACTTTCAGCGTGTCAGCCGTAATACGGTCTGATTGTTTGTATAGGATAGTCTGGGCCAGAGCCTGGTTGACATCATCTATAATATGTTCTTTCGCGGTTGTATAGTTGCCGTAACTCAGAAACAATGATGGAATCATCAAAGAGAAAAATACTGTTATTGCTGTTATAGGTTTCATATTATATTTCTTAAAATTATTGTCATCTACAAATATCGCTCCCTGAAAATGTTTGTTCTGTTTTAGCCCACATTTCCTGGTTAAGATACTTTTTGAAAAGCCGTCCATATTTATTGGTCGTTATGTTCCAATTGTGTTCACTTGCAATGTGCCATTCAATTAAAGGAATTAAATATTCTGTGCGAATAACGGTTTCCGACATAAATTTCGCATAGAATATTTCATCTCTCACAAGACACTTTGCCACGTAAGTTGTGTCCCACCAAAAATCGTTTATTAGATTTTGAAACTCTTTTTCAGACGGTTTTTTGATAATGGAAATTTGATAAGTTGGTTTCAGCATTTGCTTTGTAATACCATCTTTATCAATTAAAATTTTATAACCAATATCCCAATCTTCTGGTAATTCTTTCTCTTGCGTTTCCTTTATAAATTTTGATTTGCTGTAAAGTTTAAAATCTACTTTCACACCGTCTTCATAAAGTAGCATTTTCATTGCGTGTTTATGGTTAAAACAACTTTCGTCTTCTTCAATCATAGCAATTGGATTTCCGAATTTAAGCGTCCAGCTTTTGTCTGAAATGTAATTTGTATTATCCTCAAAAACAAATTCAATGTCTAAATCACTAAATTCGTCAACAAGTGCTAAAGGATTTACAAGTGAACTTGTCAGAAGAAGAACTCTTACATCTTCGTTTTTCTCCGACCATTCTATAATTGTTCTTAACTTTTCTTCTCTGACTTTCATTTTGTTTGGTTCGGTTTTACTATGTCGTACAACGTCTTATTTACGCAACAAATATACAACATTCGTAAATACAAACCATATAACATTCGTAAACCGATTTGTGAGTAAAAGTGGAACTCCTTGATATGATATTGATAGAGAGAAGGATAAGCACGAAAATAAACATAGAATTATTTTGCATTTACGAATGTTTTGTTATCTTTGCCACTCACACTTATAACCGGAGGCATGGATGTTGACAGATTGATACTTGAATTTGAGCGGAAGCTCGTCTTGCAGCGCTACAGTGCGAACTCGATCGCTAACTACAAAAGCAGCGCGAGGAGCTTCCTTGATCTTGCGAAAAGGAAATTCTCGCATCCGGCTGAAATCGACGAGTTGGCGGTTGAGAAATATGTGCTGTGGAAAATCGAGAGGCACAGGATCGGCAGTTCTCACCAGCGCATGATAGTGGCGTCGATCGACAAGTTCTACAAGTCGATTTATGGCAGGGAGTTAAAGATAAAACACCTTTATCCGTCGAGGAGGACCTTTGCGTTGCCCAATTGTCTGAATATAGATGAAGTGAAAAGGATCATCGACGGCACCGAAAACATCAAGCACCGTTGCATGATCAAAATGCTTTATGGATCGGGGCTGCGATTGAGCGAACTGATCAATCTGGAGATAGCCGATATTGATTCTGCCAGGATGCTGATCCGCATCGTCAAGTCCAAGGGGAACAAAGACAGGGTTGTGACGCTCCCGGAATCCATTCTGACTGATCTTCGCACCTGTTACATCCTGCATAAGCCCGATGTATATCTGTTTGAAGGGCAGTGGGGCGGCCCATATTCGGCAAAGTCCGTGCAGATGGTTGTCAAGAACGCCGCGTCAAGAGCCGGAATCAGGAAGAGAGTCACGCCTGGATGCGTTCTGAATATTTTTCAACTCCCGACCTCCACCTCAAGTGGGCATCCGAGTCAAATGTCATAAAAAAAAGGGATTGCATTCGCATCGGAACACAAACCCTTTCGAGATAAAGAGAGAATGAAATTATCTTTTATTTTTGTCTGTCGCTCGTTGTGGCTACCACGCCCCTGAAATAACCGATGGATTCGGCAATTCCGATGAACGGATCCTTCATGTTGCGTTCGTGCTCCAAACTGACGACGCCGTCGTAGCCGGTTTTTCGGAGCATCCTCACGAATCCGGGGATATCAAGGATTCCCCGGCCGACCTCAACCGAATATCCCGCTTTTGAAGCTCCGGTGACATCTTTCAGGTGAATGTCGAACACGCGAGAGATGTATTTCTCCAAATCGGCGACCGGGTCTTTTCCGTTGCGTCTGTCATGACCGATATCCAGGCACATGCCGATGCGCGGGTCCAAATCCTTCACGTTTTCCCAAACGTCGTCGGCATCGGGATAGAGCGGCATGTCGGGGCCGTGCAGGTGGATGGCGTAATTGAAATCGTATTCCTTCACCTTTTTATCCAGATAAGGAAGCAGGTCGTAGTTTGGAACGCCGACGATCAGCTTCACTCCAACCCGTTTGGCATACTCGAATGCGTTGTCGATTTCCTGCTCCGTTTTCATGTAAATCGGTCCCACGGCATAACCGGTAACTCCCTTCGATTTCAATTTCTCGTGGAAATCGGCAATCTGTTGGTCGGTGCTGTTGAACGGCAGATGAAAATCCTTGATGCAGAGGTAGTGGACATCGCATTTTTCCAATGTCTGCAAGGTCTTGTCCAAATCGAAATTCACGAAAGTATAACCCGCCATTCCCACCTTGAATTTCTCGTAGGTGTCGGCAGCCGGTTGCGGATCGGGTCGATCTTGCGCGCTGATCATCATCGAAACGACGATTGCGGATAAGAAGAGGAGTAATTTTCTCATGACTTGCAAATGTTTTTACGTGTACGAACACAAATGTACGATTAAATATCATATGCAGGCAATGAATCAAATGTTTGTTATAGATATTTACCTTAATAAATTTAAAAATCACTTTTGTTCAATAAATCCCCGCTTTTTTCGTTACTTTGCATGCGGATTAAACGGATATGTCGGCATGATTGATTTCAATTCTCATCAATGGATCAAGTACGGTTTTGTTGCTTTTGCAGTGGCCATTGCATTGGCTTCTTTGTTGTTCTCCAACAAATTGGTGCGGGAACTGACCATCGAGGAGCGCAACAAGATTGAAATCTGGGCAAAAGCCACCGAGCATCTCGCCACCGAAACCGATAACAGCGACATGAACCTTGTGTTGCGGATCTTGCAGGGCAACACCACCATTCCGGTTATTTTGTACGACAAATCGAACCGAAGTTTCATTGTCAACAACATCAAACTTCCCGACAAAGGGCGGGACAGGTTTCTTCAAAAGAAAATGGAGGCATTTTCCAAAAAACGAAATGCCATTGAACTCACCGAACTCAATCAATCTCTTTATTACGATGATTCCTACACGCTCAAGCAGTTGCAGGTTTTTCCCTATGTGCAGCTGGCGGTGATAGCATTTTTCATCGCGCTGGTGTTCTTCGCCCTTCGCAATTCGTTGAAAGCGCAGCAGAACCGGGTGTGGGTGGGATTGTCCAAGGAGACGGCACACCAGTTGGGAACGCCGATTTCATCGTTGGTCGCGTGGATCGAGTTTTTGAAGCTGAAAGATATCGATCCCGCTCTATTGTCCGAAATCGACAAGGACGTGCATCGCTTGGAGATGATTGCCCGGCGTTTCTCGAAGATCGGTTCCGCCACGGATCTCCGGCAGGCAGATTTGCGCGAGGTTGTCCGCCGATCGTTAGGTTATATGGAAAAGCGGATTTCCGATAAAGTGCGGATCGATCTGGATTTTCCCGAACATGGGGTGACGGTTACCGTGAGCGAGCCGCTTTTCGATTGGGTGATCGAGAACCTGTTGAAAAATGCGGTGGATGCCATGGGCGGCGAGGGAACGGTTTTGTTCCATATTTCCGAAAGGCGGGGAAAGGTGCTTTTGGATATTTCCGATACTGGAAAAGGTGTCCCGAAATCACAGTTCAAAACCCTTTTTTATCCCGGATTCACCACCAAGGAGCGTGGTTGGGGACTTGGCCTGTCGCTTGTGAAGCGGATTGTGGAGGAATACCACAAAGGAAAGATTTTTGTGAAGGAATCGGAGCTTGGGAAAGGAACCACGTTCAGGATGGTGCTGAAATGATTATATATTCTTCTGCCATTGCAACCCGGCACAACAGCAGAATCAATGCAGCAATGAAACATATTCTTCTCATAAATTTTCTACATGCTTTTCTTTATTATGCCCCTAAAGATACGCATAATCCACAAATTCACTGTATTGGATTAACCTTTTTGTTCTTCTGAATCATAGATTAATTAAAATAGGGAAAACCTTTCGGCTATATCCGTCAGGTTCTCCCTTACTTACGTTTGTTTTTCCAAATAACTGTTGTGATTAGTTTGAGTTAACTTATCAAAACCGCATCCTGTATTTCCACCTCTGAGGGCAGACGGGAAAGCAGGAGTTCCGCCATTGCCCCGTTCTGCGGAATCAGTGCCGGGAAGTCTGTTCTGCCAGGCTTATATATTTCAGTCGCTACGTTATATAAGTCCCAAGCGGTTATCTGTCCCTTTTCGCGGACCAGTTTCAGCACCTCTTCCGTGAAGATGGAAATCTGGCTCTGGTTAAGCGGGTAGGTTTCCACTGAGGATGACAGGTTCCTGTCCGAACTGTCATGGGAGACACGCAATGCTGTCAGCAGCCCGATATACATATACACTTCCTCCAGTGAGACGATTCTGCGTTTCAGTCGCTGAATCCTTGCGATGTCCTCGTTCATGTTCACCTCGAAGTTTGCCAGCCATCCGTCCACCGTCTCGAATACCCCTTCCGTTGTCACCTTGTTCTTTCCGTAATTGCAGATGCTCCTTTCCGGCGAGAGGATACACTGGTTATGGCATACTTTCACGCACGGGCCTATGGCAGCCTGTATGCCGTCCTGATGATAGGCGACAACCAGCGTAGTTGTCAGCTCGTCCGTTTCCCAGTCCTTGATCCGGATGGTAGCGAAGATGCGTCGGAGGATGTGGGCTTCCACTGCTTTTTCACCAAGTGTCTGTTCCACCTGCGGGAGAATGCTTACTCCCGGCTGTGTCTTGTTCCTGTTCTGTGCCGCGAAGATTTCTTCCACCTCGTAATCGAGGTTGTACTTCTCGCAAATGTCCATCATACGCTGCAGGACCTGGTAGTGATAAATGCCCTGGACTGGCTTGCCGTAGATATCATTCTCCTTGTAGGTACGCTGGAGAGTCTCGAAGTTCATTACTTCGATTCCGTTGTTCTGAAAATCAAACTGCTGTTGTTTTTCCAATACTGCCATTGCTTCCATAATCTTGAATTTTATAAAGTTAATACTATGATTGTCTATTTTTTTTAGGTATGTATCTGCCATCCGTGGAACGGTTCAAGTGTCACGGCAAAGGATTGGTCGGGTATTCCGTGATAGAGCAGACCGCCTACAATGCCGATGCTTCCGTCTGGATAGCGTTGCGTGAAGCCGAACGAGTACGGGGCATGGTCATAATAGAGCGAGATTTCGCTTGGATGGTCTGGATTCTCCTCCCATTTTTTCAGTCTGTCCAGACAATTCTGGAGTGATGTGTCACCGATGGATTCGGCGTAACGCTTTACATTCTGGAAATGTTCTTCATTCAGGATTTTCATGATTCATTGTATTTTATCTGTTAAACACGTCCGGCTCCGGGAGCCGGTATTTTTTATTTTTCGCCTGCCTGACTGTCCCGTGGCCGTACCCGCAAGGTTTGGCGAAAGAAAATACCGCAGCCACCGGCGAGGATGATTTTCTTTCAGCCAACCCCATAGGGGCCTGACCTTGTCCGGGTACGTTGGACTCGGGACTACCTTTGCAGGGAGGAAAATAAAATATACAGGTTGTGTGTCGTTGTTTTTTCTTGCAGGTATATTGGTGAGAAACCCATTGATTTGTTCGTCTTTGACAAAGGAATGGTGTATTTTTGCAAATCCTAATTTGAAAGATCATGGAAGATTATATAAAGAAAGCTGCGGATGCTTTCCTTGTGGAGCGTCCGTATGGTATGCGCGTGGATTACAGTAAGCGAGGATACGTGCTGTTCAACCGTAATCTCAATGTGTTGGGCAATGGGGAACATGCCCGTCTGGAGGAACTGCCTCTGGAGGATTTTGATGTGGACGAGATTCCCCTGGAAGGTGAAATCATAAAGGAACATGCGGGTTTTACCGATGTGTTTTTCTATTCGGACTGTACCAATCCCTATGCCGGGTATGTGCTGGATCTGAGGAAACTCAAGGCCTATAACCAGTTTATCTATCCCTTGGCGATGATACTGAACAGGAAGCTGTAAATCCTGATATGTCCTAATAATAGCGGTAACAGTTGCATAGGATGGCTGTTACCGCTTTGGATTTTATTGGCTGATTTCATCTTCGGCAAGGAATGCAAGATAGTCTGTTACAGCCTTATGACATCCGGTAAAGTCGGGAGTACGGCGGCCTTTGTATTTTCTGAAACTGACGGTTCCGTTCCGGTCGATTGCTGTTACATGTCGGTTGAATGTCCCTTTGGTTCTGATATGGATGTCAAAGCCGTCCCTTCCTGTGATTTCAAGAAACATTTCTGCCGTTATTTTCTCACCGTTCAGGAATTTCCGTTTGTTTTCGTCGAGTTGTTGATGCCATCGGGATTCTTTTTCCTTTCTTTCCTGTTCTTCTTTTCTTTTCCGTTCCAGACGCTTTTCTTCCTGCCTTTTTGCATACGTCTCACGAGCCTGTACCAAGGGAGTGGAGTCAAGACCGAGGGCATTGAATACATGGACAGACAAGAGGGGGATGATTTTTCCATCCTCCGCATTCTTCAGGATGTTTTCAATCCAGTTCTTGCAATAGGCTGCCGCTTCTTCCCGGTGACCCTCCTTGTCAAGGATTCTGCGTGAATACTGTCCGCAGGAAAAATGGACATCACCTATCTTGCAGATTACATGGAAACTGTCTTCACTTTCGTTTCCGTATTCGTTTTTTCTTGCCAGCGAGATGAATACATTCTCCGCATACGGTTCAAGTTCCATGTATGGGGCAACGATGGTGTTGCCGTCAAACTTGTATTTCAATACTTTTGCTTTCATATTTCTATTCTGTTTTTCTGTCGGTACATATTCCATCTATTATCTCATTCTCTTTTCTCTCACCTTTGAGGAAGGCGAACAGCCACCGGAAAAAGAACGGGGCTTGGTCTGTCCCCAGCTGTGAGCTTTCCCCGTTACGGGTGGCACATATTGCAAACCGTCCCAGTCCGAGACTGTCCTGTGGCGGTACGATATGGAATGACAGATCTTCCGTACCGTTGATATGAAGCCCGCCACGGTAGGTGTAGAAAGTCTTTGCGGCTCTACTGTCCGTATCAATGTCCGCCCGGCTGTAGCCGCAGCGTTTCAGTTCTCTGATGATTTCCCTGTTTGTCATAATTGTATCTGTCTGATTGGATTTGAAATGTTCTGGTGTACTGTTCCCGTATTTGGGGATATGCCGTGTTCTGACACCCACTTCCGGTATGCCGTGGCATATTCCTGCCTTTCCCGTTCCAGACTGCTTTCCGTCTCCGGAGTATATCCGAGCAGGCGTATGTATCCGCCGTTGCAGCCTGTCAGTTCGCAGTGCATTCCGGCTGCCTCCAGTTTTCCGATGCGTTTCTGTGCCGTCTTCGCGCTTGAATACTCCTTGGGCCAGAAATAATGTTCTCCCTGTGAGCCGTAAAAGTCTTCTCCGAGTATCATTTCCCCGATATGCTTCCGGCTCTCGATGAAGCCGAAACGCGCCTTGCCCAGTGCCTGTCGCATAGCCTTGTGTGCAGGTCCTTCAGGATACCTGAACACTTCAGGAGTGTCTTTTCCCGTAATCTTCGGCAGTTCCATCCGGTACGGCTGTCTGTAGCTGCCGATTCCGAGCGTGAGGTAGAAGTTGGTGTGGAAATAGTCGGTCATGGGGTCGCTTTCATCGAAATTGTATGACATCACAAAATCCCTGACGTTTGTCATCACCTCCTTGGCCCGGTCGGTCAGACTGTCCGATGCCTGGATGTTGTAGTGGTTGATGTCTCCCTGTACCTTGCCGGATTCTCTGGTGAAAGCCTCGAAGTCCGCTTTCATCAGCCGGATAAGGATTGAGTTGTATCCGTCCCTGCGGACCGAGAAGGTGTATCTCGGATAGGTCTCCTTGAGCCATGCCCTGACCAGTTCCGTGATTTCCGGCGCGGACTGCCCGTTGTAGTTGCGCCCTTTCCAGCGGTATTCATTGTACACGTATTCGGTGTATTCCTTTGCGGTGGCATCCTGAAAGTCGTGTTCGTAGCCTGTCGGGGCTGTGGAAACGCAGGGCTTGTCTTTCCAGACCTCGAACAGCTTTCCGAATTCGGTGTTCACCTGCTGCATGAGGGCAGTATCACCACCCTTGTCCGGGTGGTGAAGCATTGCCAGACGGCGGTATTCTTTTTTCAGCTCCGCCAGTGAGTGTATGTTCTGAAAATAAGTCATAGTGTAGATATTAAAGTCCCGCAAGACGGTTGATGAAATATATCTGCCAGTCCTGGTCGAGTCCGAGGTTGCTGCACGCGATTTCGAAGTCTTCGCTTCTCAGGTCGTTGTCTTCCTGAAGTTCCTGCAGGGTTCTTATCTCGTCGTCCAGGTATTCCTGTGCCTCTTCCTTGCCGCAACTGCATGAGTTGCAGATCAGGTCAATGATGTTCCGTGCCATAGCCGTTGTCTTTAATTGTTTGTCAGGTATATGTTCCTCTTCTCGTCATAGTTTTTGCCGTTCCACCATTCGTCGGCGGCCTCGGCGAATGTCTGTCCGGAATTGGCTGAAGGGAAATCGGATGTCTTGAATCCGGTCAGGTATTCAAGGTTATCGGTGCTGTTGGATTTCCACCATTCTTGCATCTTTTCCAGAAAGGATTGTTTGGAGCAGGTCTCCACATTGTCCTCACACCGGGAACACCAGATGTCATCGTCCACGTCACTGTGGTATTCATTCGTGTTTACATCCACCCATGCCTGGATTTCAATCTCCGTTGAACCGCAATCATTGCACACCTTGATTTCGGAATCATCCGGGTGTTTGCGTCTGGCTTTGCCGTCATACAGGCTGACGGCCCGTTCCACCAGCTTTTCCCTGTAACGGTCCGTCAGTTCCGCATAGAACCGTTCAGCGGCTCCGAATATTCCCTTGTCCGTCATCAGAGACCATTTTTCCCAAAAGTGTGGGTGCATTTCCTTGAATACTGTCCTGCACTCTTCCTCGCACCAGGCATTCCACATATAGTAGAAGAAGCTGGAGACTGCATTTTCCGCTGGATATTTCATAATGTTGTTTTTATTTAAGGTTATACATCCTTGCAAAATAGCTGTTCACTTCAGGGACCCTTTTCTTGTAATAGGGCTGGTTGTCCCTGCACCAGTCCGCCAGTTCCTGTTTGTTCCTGAAAGGTTCCCTCCAGCTTTGCCCGCTCATGATCATTTCCACCTGCGGGGCCAGTTCCCTGATGAACGCTCCGACAGTCCATCCTTCCCAGACGTATCTGTCCATATTGATTTTTGTTGCCATATTGTCTTTCGTTTCAAGAGTTTCCTTTTGTATTTTCAAGTTGAAGCCTTACTGCTTCGTACATTTGATTAAGCCAATCAATGTTGCTGGCTCCGAGTTCGAAAGGACTCTGACAGAAAACCTCTTCCATACTGTCCTTTATTGTTGCCAACACGGTAATGTGCTTGTCAGTAACCTCAATTCCTGTAACATAACACTCGTATGGTTCTGCATTATCGTCAAACCAGATGATCCATACAGGGTCTTCTTCGTTGTCGGTAAACGTGATTTTTTTCAGGCCGTGCGCATCGAGCAGTTGCCTGATGGCTTCGATTATGTCCTTACGCAGTTCTTCAATCCTGTCGTTGAAACACATGGACGTGTATCTGACCTTGCCTTTACCGTCCCGTTCCCTGACAGACAGGATCTGCATGTCGGGGTGAGAGCCGAATCTCCAGTCTGTCACCTCGTCGTCATCGCGGGTAGTGTGTATGTTGCCGCCCAGTACCAGGCCGCAGTCTTCCGCTATCATTCTTTCCGCCTCGTCGCGGTCTTCCGCCACGACCTTGTAGGTACCCTCGAAGGAGTACCTTACTCTTACATCGTATTTTGCCATAACTCCTATGATTTGGTTAATGATTTCTGTTGTTGATTCTTATTCCTGGTTCTCGAACGATTCCGGTGACAACCGGTACAGTTCAGCCAGGTTCAGCCTTGCCATCGGGTATTCCACCCATCCGCTTTTGCGTCTGTATCCCGTGTCTTCGGCAAGGCTGTTCCTTATGAGGAATTCCATCGCTTCCGGATTGTTGTTGGTGTCAATGAATGCCTTGTCGGGAATCCCGAATGCCGGGGAGTCTTCCAGATTGACGGTAAGTACCGTGTATAGTTCCCCGTTGTCCGGTGATTCCAGACTCAGAACCGGCCATCCGTTCGGGTAGAAGCCGGTGACAAGTCTGAATTCCTTTTCATGGTACCGGAATGTCCTTTCAGACCGGTTTTTCCCGGATTCCTGAATTTTGAAGTCGTCTTCTCCTTCAGTGAATGTCCTCACCGGGCAGGACACATCGTAATGGCAGCCGTCTTCGTGTCCGCACAGGTATTCTTTTCCCTTGAATAGGATGATTGCATATTTCTTTTCCATGATTTGATATCTTTAATTGACCATACTTGATTTATGAAGCAACAAGACCTATCTTTTCTCCGAAGAAGGAATCGCATACCCCGTACACATGCTTGATGGAGCATTCATATTTTGAGTTCTCGCTGTCAAGACGGAAGCGGAATCCGTGATAGTCCCTGACTTCCAGTTTCAGTCTGACATCTTTCAGGAGTTCCATTTCCAGGAGACTTCCACCGCCGTACATGGAGCTGAAGATGCCGCAGCAGTTGCCTTTGGGAATAATGACTTCTCCAAGCGAGAATCCGGCATCATAAAGTTCCTGCAGGCTTACCTTGCCGATATAGGTCAGCAGGTTGGCACCGCAGCAGGAGTTGATGAGTTCATGGTAGAACTGTTCATAGGATACCTGTTCCTTGCCGTCCCTGTATTTTTTGTCGGGGAACCGGCCATATACCGTGTAGCCTTTCTCCACCAGCATTTTCTTCACTTTGGCTGGATTGAGGTTCAGCGCGTCTATCATATCCCCGAAATAGGATTCCTTGTACCGGTATCCTTCCTGCGATTCCAGCCAGTTGGAATTGATGCAGTCGTAGTTTGACAGCATCTCGACACGCACGGGGATGTCATCCGTGTTTTTGAGAAGTTCTTTCAGCGTGTCAGAGTCGTTTCTGTCATAGATTTCTTCCCTGATTTCGTCTTCGTGTTCTTGAAAGAACTTGTCCACTTCCTCTTCCCCGAAATCATGGAAACGGATACATTCATCCTTCAGCTTTGAGACGATTTCACGGACAGTTTCCCATTCGGCGTCACCGTACCATTCGTCCACTTTCTCCCACAGACTTTCACAGCTCCTTTCTTCCAGACACTTCTGGATGGTGTCACGGCAGTTGTCGAGATTGTCGTTGTAGTCCACCCATACCAGCGTGTAGGACTTGTCCATGAGCGATTTCACGAATTCCATTGTCAGTCTTTCCTGTTCTTCCATTTCTGTTACCTGTGTACGGCAGGATTCTGTTTCCCGTACATGTCGTTTATAAATGAGAAGAGCGACCTTTCGGCCGCTCCCTTGTCATTCGTTCTCTTCCTTGAGCCTTTCATATTTCTCTGTTTCCATTTCCGTCTCGCCGTCGAAGTGGAAATGTGCCATATGACCGTATCCGGTTTTAGGCTCACCGCCGCATTTGTGCAGTGCGGTGTCTATTTCCCAGTCGGTATCACCGATGCCGAGGGATATGTATGTCCCTCTGAGCATACACCCGGCCAGCCTCAGTGCGGCATCCTTCCTTTTTTCCCGGCGGAGCCTGTCAAATGCCGCGAGCGCGATTTCCCGGTTGGGTATTTTTATCGTAGTTTCCATATCGTTTCATTTTCAGTTTGCCGTTTCCTTGTCTTTCCCGCTGTCTTTTGCTGCCAGGACACCGAAAGGCAGATCGAGTATCCTGTGGTTAAAACATAGCGTTGAATTGTAGTCCGTGCGTTGCCAGAGGGTAAAATGGTCTCCGGCGAACGACCATCTGAAATAGCCTGACAGTGAGCCGAACTGCGGATTGACATTCCTGCTTATGAGGAAGCGGTTCACGTCCACGATGTGTCCCGCCGTCAGTAGTATGTTCAGTATTTCCACGAATGCCAGCTGCGAGTATGGGTCGATAGGCATTACAGGTCCTTTGAAGTTGATTTCCATATCTTTTGTCTTTTAGTCATAATTGTCATCAAATATTTCGTAACGGAATGGAAGCATGTCGCAGTAGTAGCTTGATACGCCCGTGTATATCAGGGCATCTTCTCCCGTGTCCGCGTCTTCTTCCGTTTCCGTGACGGTATCCCCGTACAGGTCATGGTAGTGTGATACCATCATGTGCGGGTCATCCGTGGTGATGTCATATCCGTAACTTCTGCTCCAGCTTATGAAAAACTCCGTTTCTTCCTCTTCGAGCCTTTCAAGGGCATCCCTGATCTCGAAGAAGTTGGGACAGAGCCATTCACGGCTGATCAGTGTGTCCGGAATGTTTTCCCATTTCGGATACCGGTATTCCGGTTCCTTTTCCCCGGGAAACAGGTCGGAACAGGCACTCAGGAACTCGCCCATGTCGCTGTAGTCGGACAGGTGCAGCCAGTAGTCCCTGTAATCCTTTATGTCAATGAGATGCTGTGTGGTCACGGCAATCTCTGCATTGTTCAGATCCATATTACTTGTCTTTTATGTATGTGGATGCCGGGGATTCCATTCCACCGACCTCGACAAGGTGCCGTGTCCCGGCTGTGCAGGGTTTTTCGGGAAAATACCGCAGCTCCGCGAGGATGATTTTCCTGAAAACCGCCTGCGGCCTGACCTTGCTCAGCCGATGGGGACGCGGCTTACCTTTGTCGGTGGGAATGGAACTCCCGGTCTTCTTCATACGGTTCATATTTATTCTGTTATGCGCTGGCTTCCCCAGCTGATGTGTATTTTGCCTTCACTGTCCTGCGTGCGGATGAGCAGGCTGTCGATGACAGACATTGTGATGTCGAACTCCTCGAAGATTTCTGACTGTTCTTTGACCTCACCGGTCTTGATGAATTCGTTCAGACGCTCCTTGGTCAGTACCAGTGCCATCAGGTTCTGTTCGACCGAATCTTCGTAGGTGACGTAGTGGACATCCTTCATTTCTTTGGAATCGAGACGGATGAAACGGAAGTAGAACTGTTCCATACGGGGGATGTTCCACTGCAGGGATTCCAGTATCACGTCGTTGCAGGTAGGTATGTTCACGGAGCTGCTCAGGCTCTGCTGTGTGCATATCAGAATGCCGTTGATGGTGGAGTCGAATTCGGTCACGATGCTCTGTCGTTTCTTGAAGGCTACATCTCCCTTGACCACAAATACAGGTCTTTCGGGAAAATGTTCCCGGATATAGCTCTCGTAGAGGTCGAAGGCCGCCAATGTGGTACATCCGATGGCAACCTTACCCGGTATTGTCCTTATGAGCCTTTCAATATAGCGGGTCTTGGAAGGATAACTGTCACCGTAGTATCCCTCTATCAGGTGAGGTACCGAACAGGCTTTGATAAGCAGCTTGATCTGCCTCATGAGTCTCAGTCCTGCATCCTTTTTCGTGTCTCCCGTGCTGTTGTAGTACAGCTCACAGATGCGGCAGAATTCCTCGATGATGACACGGTATACCTCGTGTTCTCCTTCCGAGGGACGGACGGTATGTGTCCGTATCCGGTATTTCTCTCCTGCGAAGTCCCTGAATTTACGGGTGATGACCGTCTTGCCGATAAGTTCGGAGAGTTCGTCCTTGTTGTACACGTCCTGGTTCTGTTTCTCGATGCCGAATACAGTGGCTTTCCCCGGACAGTGGCAGGCACGGAAAAGGACATGCCCCCTGAAGGCGGGGAACGGTGTTCCGTAATCCGGGTTGTTCTCTTCCTCTATCTCGTGGTCCCTGTTTTCGTGGTAGACCTGCGGGCTCCAGCATATCATGTTTACGGAGTTGTTGTAGAGCAGTTCGAACTGGCTGTACAGTTCCGCGATGTTGTTGCGGGTGGTTGTTCCCGTGTCGAGGATCTTGTACCTGAGCCTCCTGAATATGCACAGGATGTTTCTTGTACGCTGCGATGTGGGATTGGTGATTTCGTCCGACTCGTCGAAGACAAGGCACAGCTTGCCGGAAGTGCGTTTCACGAAACGCATCAGTCCTCTTTTCAGTTTCCGGAGCATGGAGGTGGAGACGACAAGGAATGTCCCTTCCGGTATGTTGTTGAGGTCGCCGGCGGTCTGTATTGTACGGAAGCGTTCCTTGTTTATGGTAAGGAACGGTATCCAGGTCATGTTGGTGGCGATGGCCGGGGCAAGTATGATGACGTTCTTTGCCTTTCTGAACTTGAGCAGGTATTTCGCCCTGTGATAGACGGCGGCAGTCTTGCCTGAACCCTGCTGCCAGTTCAGCAGGGCGTAGCGTTTCTGCAACACGAGGTTCAGGTCGTGTTTCTGCAAGTCCGTGAATTCGCAGACTTCACCGTCCTTGTTGATGAATGTGGTGCGGTCCAGATATTCCTTCAGGCCGGCATCTTCCCGCATTTCCGCAAACTGGAGATTCTGGGTCTCGTATTGCCTCTGTTTGTGCCGTATCAGTTTACTGGCAGCACGGATCTGCCGCATGTTCTTTTCCGTGACGTTTTCCGGCATCGGGAGTTCGGCCCTTCCGAGTATGAGGTCGTTGATGCCTGCGGCCTTGTGCGTGACCTTGTCAAGCAGACGCGGGGCATATTGCTTCAGCTTGAAGCCGTAGGATGTCTTCACCAATGCCACTTCCTTGCGCTGCACCACGTTCTGCGAGGTGATGTACCTGCGGATGATGCCGAGAACCTTGCCGGTGGTCAGCTTCTTGCGTTCCCATTCCTTTATCTGTTCCCGGGTGGCATTTTCCGGCGGTTTCTGGTTGCGGAATTTGGACACCAGCGCCTCCGCCTTTTCGACATGCCTGTTCAGCACGGCATGGGCTTTCAGCTCGTACATGTATTTGGCGAGCCTGTACTCGAACTGTTCCAGCTCTTCTTTGTCTATATGGTTGCACTCCCGCATCAGCTGGAGGCGCAGCCGGTGTTTCATTTTCCGCACTTCGGCTATGCGTTTCTTCAACTCATCCATGCTGACAAACTCTTCCGCGTTGTACGGCTGCATTTCAATATGGAGGGAACGGCGGAGGAATACCATGATTTTTGTTGCGAAATTCTGCACGCCCACCGTAGAGAAAGCTGAATGTTCCAGCCTGGTCTGGCCGATGAAGGAGAAATTCGAGTTGATTTTCGCCACGCGTGTCTTTTCCCAGAACTCGTTCTGCATGAAGGAGAGAGGGACGATGACCATCAGGATTCCGGCAGGGTTGAGCACGTCATAGGCCTTGTCCATGTAGAATTCCTGCGACAGCCTGTAATCAAATTTCAGGTTGAAGGGCGGATTTCCGACAATGATGTCGAAACGCTGTTCGGGATTGTACAGCTGTATGTCGCATTTCTCGATATGAGCTTCCGGGTAGAGGTATCTGGCAACGGCCACCGCCTTGCCGTCAATGTCGAATCCGTAGGCATTGTGCAGGTTGGGCAGATGGTTGAAGAAGTTGCCCATGCCGCAGCACATGTCAAGCACCATTTCCGCCGATGTCGGAGAAAGGGTCTCCACCATGCTTCGGCATATGTCGTGCGGGGTGAAGAACTGTCCCATCTCGAATTCCTTCTTGGCCTCGGCGTATTCATGGTAGCTGGTGAAATCCGCCTGCCTGAGGTTGTGCAGTCCTCCGATTCCCGTGTAGCAGTTGTAGATGCTTTCCTTCGGAACGAGGTCCTTGCCGGAGTCTATGGCGAAAAGGATTTTCTCGTTGATCTCGGCACGCCTGTCCTGAGGAATCTGTTGGGGTATGATGGCATACATGTCTTTTCTTTTTTAATGGTTGGAAACGAAGACACCCCGCAAGGATGTCTTACGGGGTGTCTGAATAAGTATTTCATGAATCACTCTTCTCTGAGTGTGATTTCATCCAGCCGCAGCCTTCTGTAGCAGTTCTCTGCGGCCTGACTGTCCTTGAAGCGTACGTCGATGCGTCCGTTCTTGTAGAACTTGATCTGTTCTGCGTTGCTCAGGGTGAGGTTGTACCATTCGGTTATATCCACATCGCGTCTGTCAAGGCCGATGACCATACCGCTTGAACCGTTTATCACGTCATCTGCCCCGTATGCGATACCTTCGCAGAAAATGTCCACTTTCCTTCCGCAGTCATACGAGAACTCATATTCCCGGTGGTATTCCAGATGGATGCTGTCCCAGGACACGATGTCAGGGAAAGTTATCTTGTCCTTTTTCAGTTCGGGCTTCACCTTGCTCCAGCGGGAAGGCTGTACCGTTTTCAGGAAACGGGCCAGCAGTTCTTCCTCTGCGGTCTCACGGAAACTTTTTCCGCCGAGGTGTTCGATGACCATCTCCACGTAAGTCTGGTAGACCGGACGGAATCCCATGCGCATGGCCTTCTCGTCGATTACAGGAATGGGTACATCTACATTGTAGGTCCTGTTGAAATAGGAAATGATGCGATTCGCGAAATTCGCGTTGGCATTGCAGTTGTTGTCCGCAAGCTCGTTGATGAGGTCAAACGGTTTGAATTCGTTGTGGGTATAGTCATCTTCCCCGCTGTTGTTGAAATAGAAATTCCGTATGGAGACCTTACCGTTATCCTCATACTTGAAGCTCTTGATTTCCCGATACCGTTCCGCTTCTTCCTTGAAGATGTCATACCATCGGTCGATACGGTCAAGTGTCCTGTAGAGCTGGTCCTGCTGTAGCTGGCAATACTGCCGGTCCTGTTCTGTAATTTTGTCCTCGTTCCTTACTTGCACGTTCAGGATACCTGTAAGCAGGTCAGTGTGGCTGCCTGCTGTTCTTGTTGCTGTTGTCTGCATAACTGTATTGTTTTAGAGATTGTCAATTTCGGGTTTGATACGGTAACAGTAGGTGATGTGGCTGTCCATGTCCTTGACCAGCTTGACCTGTTCGGGATGGAAGTTGAGACGCCGTTCCATGGCCGGGGCATCTATTTTGTCCCACTCGTGCTGCGGCAGGAACCGGTTCTCATGACGGAAACACCAGAGAACGATATGGTTTTCCTGGTTGCCCTTGAACACGGTCCCTTCATAGTCCTTCAGGAACTGTAGGAAGTCCTCTTCGGTCCTGAAAGCCTTGTCGAAGCCTTGGTACAGGTTACGTGCGTCCGGACCCGTGTTTTTTGTCAGATAATACTGTCTCCAAGTCTCAGTGGTGAAATCGCCGTAGAGAGGGTCAGGTTCGGAATAGGACCATAACGGCACTTTTGCCGTGAATGCGACGGCACCGTTGGCGCACGCACCGCAGTTGCCCCAGTCTTGGAATATCCCTTCCGTCCATCTGACGAACTTCAACTGGAGGGGGTCAATATGGTGGAAGGATCCTCCGCTGACACTTAAACCGATACCGTCATACTCTTCCCATATGAAAGGGATATAGGGGATTTCACAGATGGAAATCAGTCCGTCCGTATTTTTGCGTTTCTCGATGAGGGCGTTGCCGTAATATTTCCCGTATCTGTCCACATAGATGAGTCTGTCACCGACCTGTGGAATCTTTTCAGAGCGTGTCCTTTCTATCAGTTCCACATAACCGTTGGCCATATCCACGTCCTGCTGTGTCAGCCAGTGTTCATGATCGTACAGAATGTTCAGTGGTTTGAGTGTTTCCACCGTGTACTTGTTCTTTGTTGCCTGTAACATAACATTTGATTTTTTGTTAGTCCGGCTTCTGGGGCCGGAGTTCCCATAACTACAGGCCTAAAAAGGTCGTGTTCCGTACATGCAAGGCTTCGGGAAAAAATACCGCAAGCCCTCCGGGGCGAGGATGATTTTTTCCACGAACCCGAAGGGCTTGGCCTTGCTTGTACGGGAAGAACACGAATTACCTTTGCCTGTGGTTATGGGGACTCGGCTACGGTATGCTCGTTTTTCCCGATATGTTTTTATTCCGTAAGATTGCAGCCGTTTATATGGCCTTTTCAGAAAGAAATGTTATCTTTGCAAGTGAGATAAAGAGTTATTTGAAAGCATGAGAAATATGGCGGTTCGGAACAGTCCGGCTTTTTCTTATCCATTGCCCGTTCTCGTGCGAGTTTTATCCAATCTGTTGATAGTCAAATAAAACCTACCTGATTACAACAAATATAGAAAAAATCACATCAATGGATGTATTTCCCTACAAATTTCTTTACGCGCTCCGTATATTCCTGCGGATAATCCCTGTAAGACATGGCGTGTGTCGCCCCGGGTACAATCCACAACTCTTTCGGTTCGCTCTTGGCCTCGTACAAGGGATAGACCATCCAAGTGGGCACGTATGTATCCGCATCTCCATGTATGAATAACATGGGAAGGCTGCATTTCCTGACTTGCTCCAGTGAAGAAGCTTCCCGGAAGTTCCAGCCGTATTTGGCGTTGCACAGCCATCCGGTAGTGTACATCAGCGGAAATTCGGGCAACCCGAACATGTCCTTCAATTGGAAGGAGAATTCGTCCCATACACTGGTGTAGCCGCAATCTTCCACAAAGCATCTTACAAAAGGCCGTTGCGGTTCTCCGGATACCATCATGGTAGTGGCAGCTCCCATAGAGATGCCGTGCACTACCATTTGAGTATTGTTTCCGAAGATACTGTCGGCTATATTCATCCAATTCAGTACATCCAGCCTGTCTTTCCACCCCATTTGTATGGCGGGGCCTTCACTCAGGCCGTTGTCCTGTAAGTCAGGAAGGAATATGTTGTAGTTCAAATCTTTATTATAAAGGTACCCTATCATCAGCATGCGGATGGCGTTGTCGGTATAACCGTGCACAATGACTGCCGTTTTATCGGTAGGTTGGGCGGCCGCGGCAAAAATAGCGTGCAGTTGTCGTCCTTCCGGATTGATGATAAAGGTGTCACGCAGGGCGCCTGCGGTTTGCAGACTATCCAGCCATGGCGTGATGAAGGGATATGTACGGCGCATATATTCGTACGAGCCGGGTATATCCTTACCTTTGTTCTCTTTGGGCGTCAGCGAGTAACCGAGCATATAATAACTTCCACCGGCGATGGCGGCGACTATTACCGCCAATAATCCTATCAGACTGTATTTAATCTTTTTTTTCATGTTACCTATTCCAAATCTCCCATGCGGCAAAGGCTTGCAGCAGCAACATCTCGAGTCCGTTTTTGGTGACGGCCCCTTGGGCTTTGCCTTTCTTCATGAAGAGTGTTTCATTTGGATTATATAACAAATCGTAGAGCAAATGGTTGGGTGTAAGTTGTTCGTACGGTATGTTCGGGCAAAAATCCACTTTGGGGAACATGCCGACGGGGGTACAGTTGACGATGACTGTATATTCAGCCATTATTTCCGGAGTCAGTTCCTCATAGGTAAGGAATTTGTCGTCCTTTTTGGTACGTGATACGAAAGTACTTTCTATCCCTAAGTTTTCCAGACCGCGATATACTGCTTTGGATGCACCGCCCGTACCCAGAATCAATGCTTTCTTGTGATGGGGTTGCAACAATGGCTCGATGGATTGCGTAAATCCGATAATGTCCGAGTTACAGCCTATCAGTTTGACTTTGCCTTTGGGGAGACGGACAATCTTGATAACGTTGACCGCACCTATTTTGGCAGTATCCTTATCCAGCTCGTCGAGGTAGGGGATAACTTGTTCTTTGTAAGGGATGGTTACATTCAGTCCGCAGAGATTGGGATTTTCCTCAATCACTTCCATGAAGTCCTCGATGCGGGGAATCTCAAAGTTTACATACTCTGCGTCAATGTTCTCGGCTTTGAATTTCTCATTGAAGTAGCCGATGGAGAACGAATGTTTCAGCGGGTAGCCGATTAGACCGTATTTCTGCATATCCAAGTGTGTTAAAGGGGGAATTAAGTGACTATTTCTTAGCAATGTATAAGGTACATATTCCGAAAGTCAATCGTTTGAAGCGTACCTCGCTGAATCCTGCCTTGCGGATTACCCCTTGCATAATTTCACCTTGCGGAAAGGCACGGATACTTTGGGGCAGATAGGTATAAGCGCTGTTGTCTTTCGAGATGCATTTGCCGAGTAGAGGTATGACGACTTTGGAGTAGACGGTAAAGAGTTGCTTCATCGGGAAGCGGTCCGGAGTGGAAAGTTCCAGTATCACGAGATGCCCGCCGGGCACGAGTACACGGCACATTTCGGACAGTCCTTTATCCAGTCCGTCGAAATTGCGGATACCAAACGCTACGGTCACGGCATCAAAACTTTCATCGGCAAATGAGAGAGAGGTGCAATCCTCCCGGGCGAAGGAAATCTTGTCCGAGAGTTGCGCCTGTTTTACTTTTTCGCGTCCCACATTCATCATGCCTTCGGATATGTCGGTTCCTATCAGCGTATCGGGCTGCAGTTCGCGGCAGGCAAGTATGGCGAAATCACCGGTTCCGGTCGCTACATCCATGATACGCCGGGGGTTGAAAGGGCGGAGCGCATTAATCGCTTTCTTACGCCAACTGCGGTCTATGCCCATCGACAGGGTATGATTCAGCTTGTCGTAAGCGGGCGCGATGTTGTCGAACATTTCCTCGACCTGTTCGCTCTTCTTGCCATCATTACCGTAAGGCTTGATGTGTTCTTGCGGGTAAGCCATGTTTTTAATGAAGAATTAAGAATTTATGGATGAATAAGTAAGGATGAAGAATGAAGAACATGGCTGCGCATTATAGTACTATAATGCTGCATAGCAATTCTTCATTCTTCACTCCTCATTCTTCATTTCTTTAAGTATTCCGTTACATTCTTTTCGATACGTTCGGCGATATTGCTTGTATCTTCTTTGACGAACTTTTCACCGGTGATGTGTTCGTACAACTCGATGTAGCGTTCGCTGATGGAAGTTACGATTTCGTCTGTCATCTCCGGAACCTGTTGTCCTTCTTTGCCCTGGAAGCCGTTATCCATCAACCATTCGCGTACGAATTCCTTTGAAAGCTGCTTTTGCGGCTCGCCTTTGGCAAAGCGTTCTTCGTAACCTTCGGAGTAGAAATAGCGGCTGGAGTCAGGAGTATGGATTTCGTCCATCAGATAGATGGTGCCGTTGTGCTTACCGAATTCGTATTTGGTATCGACAAGAATCAAACCGCGCTCTGCGGCGATTTCCGTTCCGCGTTTAAAGAGTGCCATTGTGTACTTCTCCAACACCGCGTATTCTTCGGGAGTGGCAAGACCTTTGGCAAGAATTTCTTCTTTGGAGATGTCGGCGTCATGCTCGCCTATTTCAGCTTTTGTAGTCGGGGTGATGATAGGTTCGGGGAACTTCTGGTTCTCTTTCATGCCTTCGGGCAGCTTCACACCGCAGATTTCGCGGACACCGCTCTTGTAGGCACGCCATGCGCTGCCGCAGAGATAGCCGCGTACAATCATTTCAACCGGGAAACCTTCGCACATTACACCCACTGTCACCATAGGGTCGGGAGTAGCCATCTTCCAGTTGGGACAGATGTCGGTAGTGGCATCGAGGAACTTGGCTGCAATCTGGTTCAGCATTTGTCCCTTGAAAGGAATACCTTTCGGCAATACTACGTCGAAGGCTGAAATACGGTCGGTGGCGACCATAACTAACTTTTCACCGTTGATGTTGTACACATCACGCACTTTTCCGTGATAGACGCTCTTCTGTCCGGGAAAGTTGAAATCTGTTGCTGTTAATGCTTTCATTTTTGTGATATTTATAAGTTGAATATTTTCTGTTTATGCAGGGAGCTATTGTTCTGCTTTTTCTGCTTTCCGTTTCTCCCGTTCCGCTTTCGCTTCTTTGTCGAACTTCTCGTAGGCTTCCACAATCTGAGTAACCAGTTTGTGGCGTACAATATCTTTCTTGTTCAGTTCGATGAAACTGATACCTTTCACGCCTTTCAGGATGCGGAGCGCTTGCACCAATCCGGAAGTTTGCGATTGGGGAAGGTCTATCTGCGTCATGTCTCCCGTGACAATCATTTTGGTATTCATGCCCATGCGGGTAAGGAACATCTTTATCTGTTGGGTGGTAGTGTTCTGCGCTTCGTCCAGAATCACTACGGCGTCGTTCAGCGTACGTCCGCGCATGAAAGCGAGGGGAGCGATCTGGATGATGTTCAGCTCCATGTATTCTTTCAGTTTGGCGGCAGGTATCATATCCTGCAATGCGTCGTAAAGCGGTTGCAGGTAGGGGTCTATCTTATCCTTCATGTCGCCGGGCAGGAATCCGAGCTTCTCTCCGGCCTCTACGGCGGGGCGGCTGAGGATTATTTTCTTGATTTCCTTGTTTTTCAGCGCACGTACGGCAAGGGCGATAGCCGTATAGGTTTTGCCCGAACCGGCCGGGCCGATGGCAAACACCATGTCGTTCTTGGCGAAAGCCTCGACCAGCTTCAACTGGTTTTCGCTGCGCGGTATGATGGGCTTTCCCGTTACGCTGAACACGATGACGTTGCCGGACTTTTCCGCTTGCGGGGCGTTTCCTTTGATAATATCAATGATAACTTCCTCTTTCAGAGAATTATATTCGGCGCAATACTTTTCAAGCTTGGTGATGTTTTCTTCAAACGCGCACATCTCCTCTTCGTCTCCCAGGACTTTGATGACATTGCCGCGGGCAACGATACGGAGTTTGGGATACAAAGCTTTTATCAATTGCATATTGGCGTTGTTTACGCCGTAAAAGATTACCGGATCGATATCCTCAAGAACAATCAGTTTTTCTATCATTGATATGTTTTAAAGTTCAATTCTTTTTTTCAAGTGAAACGTTTTGCAAATGTAGTGAAACGTTTGAATACTTGGAGAGTTCTGTATGTTATTTTTTTGTACCGGGCTTGATAGTGACATCGTTTCCGAAGTTGCCACTTAGTCAAAGTAGTGCACCGTTCCACCGTCGGAAGCGGCATATTTCCGCAGGAGCTCCTGTATCATTCCGGCAGCTTCCGCCAGTCCGTCGCATCCGCTGTAACCGTTTACAATAGCGAGGATATGACGGGTTTCCAGTCCCATTTTGGTACGTTCGTTGTCGCTGGTGGGAGTGCCTATGCCGCCTGTCAGGTCACGGTATACGGGAAGTCCTTCGATATTCAGCGTTCCGCGTCCGATGCCCTCGAAAGGTTCTTCCGCACGCCCGACGCCGAGTTCAAGGTTGTTTCCTTGTATCTTGTCTGCGTCAAAACCGCCTATGGAGTATCCGGTACGAAGGGAAACAAGGTTGATGAGGTCTACCAGCGTGTCAATCCGATACAACTCCAATCCCCGCATAAGACGGCGGCGTAATGCTTCGGCCGAGGGGCGGTAGCGGCTCGGGTCTTTTCCGCAACGTTTGTAGACTTCACGGGTGGCGGCAATGGCGGGTTGCTGTTTAATGTCGTCAGGCTGTGTGGTAGTAGTCAGCTCTTTTGTAAAGGCGTTTATCTCGTCCCAAAGCCCTTGGCTGAATACGCTATTGGTAACCTCTGCGTATACGGCTGCGCCTTTAAAGACAGGGCAGGCTTTCTTAATTTCTTCTGATACGGTAATGTTATACATGGCTAATCACTAAACATTAATCATTGATTTATCATTATTCCCGACAGTATGCGTCCCGACTTGATGCCCAGCCGTCGTGCCGAAAAGAAATCCTCATGCTGTTCGTAAGTACAGATACCCGCGTTCTCTATTTGCCGGGGCGGTACTCCGAAATCGGAGAGTTGAAGACGGTTGGCTGCCCATAAATCAATATGGTGTTTGTGCGTTTCGGGCTTCCATACGGATATGTATTCCATTGGAAAACTCTCAGTACGGAAAGCCTCGTATACTTCATCGCCCACCTCGAAAGATGCGAGGGAGATGCCCGGACCTATACAGGCTATGATGTCTTTTCCTTCCGTGCCGTAAGCAGCCTGCATCCGGTGGAGCGTTTTCGCAAGAATGCGATTTACCGTACCCCGCCAGCCGGCATGAACTGCGGCGACAACGCGATGCTGCTTATCATATAATAATATGGGAATGCAATCGGCGGTAGAGATACAGATACAGTAACCGGGCATGTCGGTAATAAGCGCATCGATACCTTGCAGCATGGAGTGCCGTTCACTGCATGTCGTATGCTGATAAGTTTCGTCGATGACGAGTGAGTCGGTACTATGAGTTTGAAAAGGAATAATGAGTTCTTGCGGGTATGCAGGCAATGCGGCACGCAACGCTTCCTGATTTTTGCGTACGCACTCCGTATCGTCTCCGGTGTAAGGGGTGCAGTTGAAAGAAGCATAGTTGCCGACGCTGCATCCGCCATGCCGGGTGGTTACAAAACAAGAAATGTCGGGATACGGGGCAAGCGCCTCATATCCCAACATTCTTTTATCTTCTGTAAGAGAAATCATTTTTTGTCATCCTCCCAGTCCTCTTCTTCGTATTCAAAATCTTCGAGGTCTTCAATGTCCTCGTCGTCGATATATTCGTAGCCGAGGTCTTCGTCCTCACCTTCATCTTTCAGTTCTTCTTTCAGATGGCTCATGTCTTTGGCACGATGGGCTATGCTTTCAATCTTACCTTCTATCTTGTTGCTTTCCTTATTCAGCTCTTCCCACAGAATATCTTTCAGGACTGAGATACCCAAGCCGGATATGGCTGAAATGAATACGTGCGGGATGCTTTCGGGCAGCGTAGGCTCTATTTCATCCATCAGTTCCTGATCCAGCATATCACATTTTGTAATGGCAAGCACACGTTGCTTGTCCAGCATTTCGGGGTTGAAGGTACGCAATTCGTTCAACAGGATTTCATATTCCTTACGGATGTCGTCACTGTCGGCCGGAACCATGAACAGCAGCAGCGAGTTGCGTTCGATGTGGCGCAGGAAGCGAAGTCCCAAACCTTTGCCTGCACTTGCGCCTTCGATAATGCCGGGGATATCCGCCATCACGAATGACTTGCCGTCGCGATAAGACACAATCCCCAAGTTGGGTTCCAGTGTGGTAAAGGGATAATTGGCGATTTTCGGCTTTGCCGAAGATACGGCCGAGAGCAGTGTCGACTTTCCTGCATTGGGAAAACCTACCAAACCTACATCCGCTAACAGCTTCAACTCCATGATAACCGTCATTTCCTGCATCGGTTCGCCCGGCTGTGCGAAACGGGGAGCCTGACGGGTAGCGGTCTTGAAGTGCCAGTTGCCCAATCCGCCGCGTCCGCCTTTCAGCAGAACGACTTCCTGGCCATGCTCGGTTACATCGCAAATGTATTCACCGGTTTCGGCATTGTACACTACTGTTCCACAGGGCACTTCGATTACCTTGTCCTCTCCGTCCTTGCCGAAACTGCGGTTCTTGGAACCCGATTCTCCGTGCCCGGCCATGATGTGGCGGTCGTAGCGCAGATGCAGCAATGTCCAGTAGTTACGGTTGCCGCGAAGAATTACGTGGCCGCCTCGTCCTCCGTCACCTCCGTCGGGGCCTCCATTAGGAATGTATTTTTCACGCCGCATGTGCGTGGAGCCTCGGCCGCCTTTACCGGAACGGCAATAGATTTTTACGTAGTCAACAAAATTCGATTCAGCCATATTCTTGTTTTCTTTTAGGTTTCTTTATTGTTACCATCGGGATAACAGGCGCAAAATTAGTGATTTCAGGCGATATGCTCAAATTTGGGTTGTGATTTGTTTGGTTGGATGGACTGATAACGTTATTTTTGTTCATCGATTGATTTACATCCTGATATAATAATCTTAATGAGTGAACTGAGAACGATTCCCAATGTAGGCGCCTGCACCGAACAGGACTTGATACTGATGGGGTATCCCACTATCGCCTCGTTGCGTGGCAAGAGCGCCGAAGAACTTTATGCCGGGGAGTGCCGGTTGCGCGGTTGCACTCTCGACCGCTGCCAGTTGTACCTTTATCGTGCAGTGGAATACTTTGTAAATACCGAGCATCCCGACCCGATGAAGTGTAAATGGTGGTTCTGGAAAGATGACTTTGTCGAACCTTCTCCCTGCGGTGCGGTTTGTGTGGAGTGTGCTTCTTTCCCGTTGGAGTGCGGAGGATGCAGGAAAATAAAAGGAAAAGTATTCTGGTTACGGTATACGGGTGATGATGTCTGCCGCATTTACGACTGCTGCCGTACCAGGAGGAAAAAGAATTGCGGTGATTGTCCGGACTTGCCTTGCAGGTATTTTGTGAAAGACCCCACTGTCTCGGACGAACAGAACGAGGCGAATCTATGTAAAATGGTGGAACGGCTGACCGCTGATGCAGGAAACAATATAAATTACGCGAACCGCACGGATAAATAATCATCTAAATAATCATCCGTAGCGGTTCGCGTAATTTGCGTTGAATGTATCTGCTTTTGATATCAAATATTATTTCGCAGCGTCAATCGCTTTGCAAACATCTGCCGTAATCGTTTCCAGTTCGCCGATACCTTTGATGTGCGCATACAGCTTTTCGTTCTTGTACCAGTCAATCAGCGGAGCTGTTTGCGAATGATATACGGTAAGACGTTTCTTGATGGTCTCTTCGTTGTCATCGGCACGGCCTGATTCCTGTCCGCGTTTGATGAGGCGCTTCATCAGTTCATCTTCGGGCACGTCGAGGTCCAGCATGATGTTTACGCTCTGTCCGCGTTCGGCCAGCATTTTCTTCAATGCTTCCGCCTGTGCGATGGTACGGGGGAAACCGTCGAAGATAACACCCTTGCTCTCTTTGAAGCTGTCCAGCGTGCTTGCCAGGATGTCGATAATCAGTTCGTCCGGCAACAGTTGTCCCTGGTCGATGTAGCCTTTGGCTGTTTTGCCCAGTTCGGTACCGTTTTTGATTTCTGCACGGAGCACGTCTCCCGTAGAAATGTGGTTGATGCCGTACTTCTCTACAATTCTCTCGCTTTGTGTTCCCTTTCCTGAACCGGGAGCACCGAAAATTACAATGTTCAACATTTGTTTAGCTATTATTTTATGATTTACAATTTAATACCTTCTTCCAATACCTTTTCTCCGGTTCAGTCCACTACCGTATAAATGTCGGGATAGTTGCGTCCGAATCCGTCATAGTCCAGACCATAGCCCACGATAAAGTCGTTGGGGATGTTCATGGCTACGTATTCGATGTTCAGGTCTACTTTCAACTTATCGGGTTTCACCAGCAGCGAGGCGATATGGATGTCCTTAGGACCGCGTGTACCGAGGGTATCCAGCAAGCGTTGCATGGTGAGGCCTGTGTCTACGATGTCTTCGACGATAACGATTGTACGGCCGGAAATATCCTCGTTAATGCCGATAACTTCTTTGATAACTCCCGTAGAAGATACCCCTTGGTAAGAGGCGAGTTTCACGAAAGAAATTTCGCAAGGGATGGTGATGCGCTTCATCAGGTCGGAGGTAAACATGAACGAGCCGTTCAGCACACTCAGGAAAAGCGGATTCTTACCGGCCAGGTCGCGGTTGATTTCGTTCGCTACACGGGTTACTTCTTTCAATATGTCCTGTTCCTTGATGGAAACGGTGAACATCTTGTCTTTTATTTGTATGGTATCCATAAATAGGAGTTTTTAGAAAGTTGGCGCAAAAATAGTGATTTTATTCCACTCCGTGCATCATCTTCTGTAATTTCTTTGAAAGCAGGAAGAGGATAAGCGATGCGGTGGCGGACATCACAACGAATACCATGAAGAAGTCATACATCGTTTCGATGCGGTAGCCCAGCAATGTTTTCACTTTTCCGGCTTCGGGATAAAGGCCGCTCAGCGTACCCGCAAACTTGTTGGCCGTGGCGGTAGAGAGATACCATATGCCCATCATCAGCGAGGCAAAGCGGATAGGAGTGAGTTTGTTCACCATGGACAGGCCGATGGGGGAAAGCGCAATTTCACCCATTGTATGGATAAAGTAAAGTCCCGTCAGCCAGATGAGGCTTACCTTGACCCCGGGCCGCACGTCCTTTACGGCGAAACAGATGACGAGATAGCCCAAAGACAGGAGTAATAAGCCGATAGCCTGCTTGGTAGGAGAGGCGGGTTCCATTCCCCGTTTGTTGAGGAATCCCCATACTCCCGGCATGAGGGCTGCCAGTATCACGACAAAGAAAGGATTGAATGATTGTATCCAGGAAGCCGGCATTTCCCAGCCGAGGATAACGCGGTCGGTCTGCTCGGAAGCGAAGAGCGTCAATGAGGCGCCTGCCTGTTCGTAGGCCGCCCAGAAGAAGATGACGAAGAAAGCGATGATATAGATTACGAAAATACGGTCGCGTTCAATCTTCGTAAGCGAGCCTTCCAGCAGGATGCTGACGGGAAAGACGATGCAAGCGGTGAAAATACCGATGCTGATCCAATCGTTGCCGAAGCACCGGTAGAAGAAGGCGGCAAGCGCTATCGCCAATACTCCCAGAAGGAGATAATTACGTTTCTTCTTGTGGCTGTCTATGGCGGATTGAGCGGCTGTTTTCGTCACTTGCGGCTGTTCCTTTTTAGCGTCGGGAATGATGCCGAGCTGTTTGCCGTCGGGCCCGATAAGGTATTTGTTCTTTTGTGTCTCGAAAAGTATGACTGTAAACACGGTGACAATCGCGGCAATCAGGAAGCCCCATCTGAAGTCGTGCGGATTACCGGTTTCGCCGAAATAGCCGCAAACCAGCGGCGCAAGGAAGGAGCCGACGTTAACGCCCATATAGAATATGGTGTAAGCGGAGTCCAACCGTCTGTCTCCCGGTTCGTACAGTTGTCCCACGAGGGAAGATACTGTCGGCTTGAAGCATCCGTTGCCCAGTATAAGGAAAGTAAGGCCGCCATACATCAACCAGTGCGACAGTTGACCGGTATCCAGCATGGAAGCGCTGAAGAACATCAGGAACTGTCCTACGGCCATCATCATGGCTCCCCAGAAAACAGAACGACGGATACCCCAGTATTTGTCGGCAATGTACCCGCCGATGAGCGGGGTGAGGTAAACCAGCCCGGTGTAGCTGCCGTAAATGGAAGCGGCGTGCTCCTTGTCGAACAGCAGCGCTTGCGTTAAGAACAGAATGAAGATGGCCCGCATGCCATAGTAGCTGAAACGTTCTGCGGTGCTGGTGGCGAAGATAAGATAAAGTCCTTTAGGGTGTTTGGATGTACTCATTGGTTGTGTGTTTATTGTCTTTGTTTCTTTGTATGTTTCAGGCTGCAAAAGTAGTTATTATTTTTTGTACCTTTGCTCGTAACTTAAATGAATAAGCTGCGATGATAAAAATATTTCCTACCATCCAACTAAAAGAGTTGGACGCCTATACGATAGAGAATGAGCCTGTTTCGTCCATAGACCTTATGGAGCGCGCTTCGCGGGCATTGGCGCGGGCGATGTCCGAACGCTGGAGTGCGGAAACTCCTTTTACGGTATTTGCCGGACCCGGCAACAATGGCGGAGACGCGCTGGCTGTTTCACGTCTGCTGGCGGAACGGGGCTGTCGGGTAGAGGTATATCTTTTCAATACCAAAGGTACGTTGTCGCCCGATTGCGAAACGAATAAAGAACGCCTGGCGGGAGTTGCCGGAATAGATTTCCATGAGATAACCACGCAATTCGTGCCGCCGGTACTGACGGCAGAGCACGTGGTGGTAGACGGATTGTTCGGCAGCGGACTGAACAAGCCTTTGAGCGGGGGCTTCGCTGCGGTAGTGAAGTACATCAATACGTCTCCGGCTACGGTAGTTGCCATTGATGTGCCTTCCGGCTTGATGGGAGAGGATAATACCTATAATATCCAGGCCAATATTATCCGTGCAGACCTGACGTTAAGCCTGCAACTGCCGAAACTGGCATTTCTCTTTGCCGAGAACGCGCCGTTTGTGGGTGAATGGCAGTTGTTGGATATCGGTTTGAGCGAGGAAGCCATAGAGGAAAAGGAAACGGATTTTGCATTGACGGAACATGAGGATGTGGCGTCAATGCTGAAACCGCGTGGTAAGTTCGCTCATAAAGGGAATTTCGGACGTGCCTTGCTGATAGCCGGTTCACAAGGAATGGCAGGAGCGTCGGTACTTGCGGCACGTGCTTGTCTGCGCTCCGGGGTGGGGTTGCTGACGGTTCATATTCCTTTCTGTAATAACTTTATCGTGCAGACTTCCGTTCTGGAAGCCATGACGGAAATAGACATAAATGATGTGCGCTTCTCATGCGCCACCGATACGGACGATTATCAGGCAGTGGGCATCGGTCCCGGATTGGGAAAGGCGGGAGATACCGAAGCCGCCTTGCTGGAACAGATAGAATCTTGTCAGACGCCCATGGTGGTGGATGCCGATGCGTTGAACTTGTTGGGAGAACATCGCAGTTACATCGGCCGTTTGCCCAAAGGCAGTATTCTTACTCCGCACCCCAAAGAACTGGAACGATTGGTCGGGAAATGCCAGAACTCGTACGAACGCCTGACGAAAGCCCGCGAACTGGCAAGGAGTGCCGGAGTACACATTCTATTAAAAGGAGCTTATTCCGTTGTTATCGCACCGTCGGGAAAGTGCTGGTTTAATCCTACCGGAAATCCCGGTATGGCAACAGGAGGTAGCGGTGATGTGCTTACGGGTGTTGTACTGGCCTTGTTGGCACAGGGATACGATGCGGAAACTGCTGCACGTATGGCTGCTTATGTTCATGGTCTGGCTGGAGATATTGCTTGCAAGAAGCACGGGGTAATGGGGATGACGGCAGGGGATATTGTTACTTGCTTGCCACCGGCATGGCGGATGCTGGAGGAGAAATAATGGTTTCATTTATAGACAGTCCCTATAAAGTTTGAATTCCGGAGTTTCCTATTCGCACACAATAGTGGATAGTGCCGATCTATGATGATTTTTCTAAGCCTGAAAGGCTTTTATCTTATAGCCCGGGGTAACACCCCGGGAATGTCCGGGTAATTGATATCGCGCCCTGTAAGGGCAAAAGATACACATACGAATCTTTTGCCCTTACAGGGCGCAAATATAATAGACCATCTGTACCCGGGGTGTTACCCCGGGCTATAAGATAAAAGGCTTTCAGCCTTAGGGGGAGGAAGTCAGGCTTTTGTTTGTATGTTGTTTTTTCTTTTTGTAAACTGCCTGTTAATATTGATATTTTAATGCCCCGATATTCTAAAGTAAGTATAAGTAAATGTTGCGAATTAGTTTATATCAAAGTCTTAATATACTATATACTAACAGATTTGCATTTTTACATTCTTGTAGTAATATGGAAACAGCCTTGCTTCAGTTCATATTTAATGTAACATTTCTCTGCTTTCTTCAAGTCGCGTAATACTTCGGACAGCACCAGTTTCAGCGTATCCGAGCTGACATCCTGTAACGGGCGTCCGTCCTCATCCTCTACCTTTTGAAAGCGTTTCCAACTGACGTCAAACGTAGTACCGTAGAAATGGGCGGAATTTTCGGATGCATTGACATTGCGGCGGCACAAACGTTTCACATCGTCTTTCGTACGCAGCACGGAAGTAACCGTAATCTTGTTCGGGTTCAGCCCTTTGGCAGTCAGAGAGTCAAGAAAGTTATAACCGATTGTATCGAGTAGGGCAGCCGCTCCCGGAATAAGGTACGGAATGGAATGCGTCAATGAATCGACTGCGTACAAATCATTCGTCGTGATATGTTGCAGCTTTTCTTTCATCCTTTCCGCTTCCTCGCGCGATGCCAACGGACGAATACCGATAGCCTGAGCTACTTTCAGATGTCTTTCATTCAAATCACCGAAAGAACGTTTGTAACTGATAACACCCCGTATGTTGCGCGGCTCGTTCAGTTTGAGGGACATATCTTTTTTCTTGCATCCTGCCAGACAGCAGGTCATCGCTATGCTTACCAATAAAAACAGAGAGATAAAACGGCTTTTGCTATACATAATTAATTCTGAATCTGTGTAAATCTGTGTAATTTGTGGCGAAACCTCTGCAAAGATAATGTAATCTGTCAGAACAATCGGAAGAGTTTGCTGCTTTTTTCCTGTCTTTTTGTACCTTTGCAGCCAAATTCAGGAAGTAAAAAGAAACGTGCAACGATATTTTATCTATTTAGCTTACGACGGCACAGCCTATCACGGCTGGCAGATTCAGCCCAACGGCGCAAGCGTGCAGGAGTGTTTAATGAAAGCGCTCTCCACCTTGTTGCGGCGTGAAGTGGAAGTGGTGGGCGCAGGGCGTACCGATGCCGGTGTGCATGCTTCCTTAATGGTGGCGCATTTTGACAGTGAAGTTCCGTTGGATGTAACGTTTATGGCGGACAAACTGAACCGTCTGCTCCCCCCGGATATTTCCGTCTACCGTCTGCGTGCCGTGCGCCCCGATGCCCATGCGCGTTTTGATGCTACGGCGCGTACATATAAGTACTATGTCACTACCGCCAAAATGCCTTTCGACCGCCGGTATCGCTGCCGTCTGTTCCAAACTCCGGATTTTGAACGAATGAACGAAGCCGCACAGACCTTGTTTGAGTATACGGACTTCACCAGTTTCAGCAAATTGCATACCGATGTCAAAACCAATAATTGCAAGATAATGCATGCCGCCTGGACGCAAGTAGATGAAGTGACCTGGGTATTCACTATTCAGGCCGACCGTTTTCTGCGGAATATGGTGCGTGCCGTAGTCGGTACCTTACTCGAAGTCGGTAGAGGCAAACTCACCATCGAGGGTTTCCGTCGTGTTATCGAACAGAAAGACCGTTGCCGTGCAGGAACTTCCGTACCCGGCAACGCCCTGTTCCTGGTAGATGTTGCCTATCCCGAAGACACGTTCGTTAGCGGTTAGTGATTAGTGATAAGTGGTTAGTGATAAGTGATTACTTTTTACTCTCCCCCTTCTTATAGCGCAGCCAACTCATAACTCATAACTTATAACTTATAACTCATAACTCAAACCAATGTGGTTATTATTAGCCTTCCTCTCGGCAGCCTTGCTGGGATTTTATGATGCCTTCAAGAAACAGGCGCTCAAAGACAATGCCGTACTTCCGGTCTTGTTTCTGAATACGGTATTTTCCAGTCTGATATTCCTTCCGTTTATCCTGATATCGGTTTTCGCTCCGGCGGTATCGGGCGGTACGATGTTCGATGTTCCTGTGGTGGGATGGGATGTACATAAATTTATCATCATCAAGTCGTTCATCGTCCTCTCCTCGTGGATATTCGGATATTTCGGAATGAAACACCTGCCGCTTACCATTGTGGGGCCGATTAATGCTACGCGTCCGGTGATGGTGCTTGTGGGAGCCATGCTTGTATTCGGCGAGCGGCTCAATCTTTATCAATGGATAGGTGTGATGCTGGCGGTGCTGTCGTTCTTTATGCTGAGCCGTTCCGGTAAGAAAGAAGGCATCGACTTCAAGCACAACAAATGGATTCTCTTTATTGTGCTGGCAGCCGTGACGGGCGCTGTCAGCGGACTGTACGATAAGTATCTGATGAAACAGCTGCCGCCTATGGTGGTACAGTCATGGTACAATATCTATCAGGTATTTATCATGTGCCCCATCATCCTGTTACTGTGGTATCCCAAGAGAAAGGAGAGTACGCCGTTCCGCTGGGATTGGACTATCATCGGTATATCCGTCTTTCTCTGCGCGGCGGACTTCGTGTACTTCTACGCCTTGAGCTATGAAGATTCCATGATTTCTATCGTATCTATGGTGCGACGCGGCAGTGTGGTCGTCTCCTTCCTGTTCGGAGCTCTTTTCTTCCGTGAAAAGAATTTAAAAAGCAAGGCGGCAGACCTCATTTTGGTGTTGATTGGAATGTTCTTCCTATATTTGGGGAGTAAATAGAACGTTAAGTAATTTATGGCGGAAGATTTATGTGTCAGTAACGGCAGTAAGGAAGATAAATATCGTATGTTGCTTCCGCAAATCAAGTGCCTGATTGAGGGAGAAGATGACCTTGTCGCCAATCTGGCTAACGTTGCGGCCGCACTGAAAGAGACTTTCCGTTTCTTCTGGGTGGGATTTTATCTGGTGAAAGGCGACGAGTTGGTGCTTGCCCCTTTCCAAGGCCCGGTGGCTTGTACGCGGATAAAGAAAGGCCGTGGTGTTTGCGGGAAAGCGTGGGAGAAAGCTGAAACGCTGGTCGTACCGGATGTGGACGCTTTTCCGGGACATATCGCGTGCAGTTCCTTGTCACGTTCGGAAATCGTGGTTCCGCTGCTGCGTGCGGAGGGAGAAGTGTGGGGCGTGCTGGATGTGGATAGCGAAAGCCTGAATGGCTTTGATGAGACGGATGCGCGTTTTCTGCGGGAGCTGTGCTCTTATCTGTAATGTGATTTATTTAAAACAGGAATTTTAGTATCGATAAATAATACAATGATATGGTGAAGAAGTTGGTAGTCTTTTTATTTGCAGTATGTATGGGGATTGGCTCTTTGTCGGCGCAATCGGCAAAGACTTGTTTCACCAATATGCCCGATTCTTTGAGCCCGTTGCTTACGGCTGTGAACCGTGCCGACTTTATCGACTTCCTGGAGAGCAAGATGAAAGCCGAGATAACCAACCGTTTTGGCGGCAAGTCGGAAATGACGGAGCTTACTCCCGATTATATCTGTGTGCAGGTAACGCCCCAAAGCACCTGGCAAATGAAGCTCTTGTCCGTGAACGACAGTACCCGTCTTATCTGTACCGTTTCCACCGTATGCGCTCCGGCTTGCGACAGTCATATCAAATTCTACACTACCGATTGGAAAGAGTTGCCGTCCGCACCTTATCTGGCTTCACTACCGGGTATGGACGATTTCATCATGCCCGCTTCCGATACGATAGATGTGTATCGGTATCAGGATGCGCGTCTCCAAGCCGATATGCTCTTGATGAAAGCCGACCTTTCGGGTAAGGACGCTACACTGACCTTTACTTTCACTACTCCCGACTACATGGAAAGAGAAGCGGCGGAAAAACTGAAACCGTTTCTCCGCCGACCTGTAAGTTATACGTGGAAAGAAGGAAAATTCATTCGATAATCCCCGTGAAAGTTACTTTACCTTAATCTTGTCGAATCCCTCTCCGTACACTCCGATTACCTGGCTTTGCGATACAAAGGCGTTCGGGTCTATATCTTTTATCAACCGGAAGATAATGGTCGACTCCCGCTTCTTGGCAAGGACAAACAGCATCTTTATCTCTTTGCCGGTGTAGAATCCGGACGCATTGATTACTGTCGCCCCTCTGTGCGGATATACGTTGATATGCTTGGCTATTTCTTCGTACTTTTCGCTGATGATGAAGAATTGTACGGACTGGCGCGCACTGTTCACCACTTGGTCCAGTACGAAGCTGCAGATGTACAGGGTGACATAACCGTATACCACTTTCTCCCAGTCTTTCAGTACAAAGTAGCTGGAAGAGATGATGATAAGGTCGCAAATCAGCATTACCCGTCCCAGTGTGATATCCCTGTATTTATTGATGATAGCGGCGATAATATCCGTTCCGCCCGTGCTTCCGTTTGAGGAGAAAGCAATGCCGATACCGCCTCCGCAGAAGGATGCGCCGATGACGCAGGCCATGAAAGGCTGGTCGTGCAATAACCGAACGCCGTCTGTCAGTTGCTGGATGACGGGAAGAAAGAACGTCAGGGTAAAGACGGCAAAGATTGTCTTGATGCTGAATTTCCAGCCTAAAATGCGGATGGCAAGCAGTAATAGCAGAAAGTTGATGCCGAAATAAACATACTGTACCGGTAGTCCCGTTGCGAAATATACCAGTGATGCGATACCCGGTACTCCGCCTGTGGTTATGTCGTTGGGGAGCAGGAATACCGTCCACCCGATACCATACATAATCATGCCTAAGGCAATCATTAAATAATCCCGCATTTCACGAAATATGTTCTGCCGGGAAGGAATGTTCACGTTCATTTGTAGTTTGCAGTTAAATTTGCGGCAAAGATAGATATTTTATCAATCTCAAAATGCAAGCCGGCGGGTATTTATATCCGCTCGGACGAAATAAATTTTGCCTATGGTGATAATTCCGTTTGATGTATATCCCGTCTTGTTTTGATGTACATCGAAATAGAATGTGGCTTATGTACGGGCGAATGTTGTAATATCTTTTACAGAGAGTTCTGTCATGTATTTCCTTCACTCTTTCACATCGTTTTATTCATCGGCTTTAGCGGGTGAAGGGGAGCTCCTTGGACACTGTATGGAAATGAGTGGTGGAGCGATTTGTCTCGCGGAATGTTTTTATTTATCTCACGGGACGAATTCATTCATCTTATGAGACGAAATAATCCGTCTTGCAGGACGGATTTATTCATCCCGCAGGGCGAGTTGTAATTTCCATATACCGTGCTTTGACGTCTGCAAGCTTGCATCTTGGCTCCTCTGATGAGGCGCCTTTGGCTCTCAAACGCCCGGGCTTGACAGAGCTGAGGCCTGCGCTTCCGGGTACTGAGGTGTGGTATCCGTGAGGCCGGGGCGCATGGTGTCCCTTCACCCGGTAAAGCCGATGAATAAAGCAATGTGAAACGGTGAAGGGGGAAGGTGTAAACGGAATCTTTATATAAAGATTCTCATAAGCTGCTGAAAACAGAAAACCCCGATTACTAATTTCTTAGCTATCGAGGTTTTCATTAAGAGCGGAAGACGGGGCTCAAACCCGCGACCCTCAGCTTGGAAGGCTAATGCTCTTCTGCGGCTGCCAAAAGCTGCGCTTTCGTCAGCAACCAACTGAACTACTTCCTTTTACGATAGTTATCTTTCTTGCTGATTTGCTTTAGTTCTTTTACGGTTGAACTATCAGTTGAACTTCGACCTCGATACCAAAAATGTTAATAATATATTAATAATCTCTTTTACAGTACAATACTGCACCACAAAGATAATGAATTAATCTTTTTCTGTCAATCTTCTTACAGTATAATCATTATAAAAAAGACAGCAAATGAATTGCTTCAAATGCTGTCCTTTATTGTGCTGAAAGAGTTATCCCCTCTTGTATGTCATTTTAGCATACGTTTCACCGTCATTCTCATGCTTGTAATAAAATTCAAGAACTAATTTGTCAGAAGTAATTTCAAGCACTTTTAATTCATATTGTTCGTGTTCATCTTCAATAAGAGTTATGATATTATCCTTGATAGTCCACTTTTCAATACTTTGCGGATTACTTGTTCCGTCTAATTCATATTCACTATATGTCCCATCCTCTCTGAATGTGAAATTACCGAAATACTCATATTCATCTTTAGGAGCATGGCTCCATGCTTCATCATCTTCGGGATAGTCGGGGTCTTTGATATATCCCTCCTCATAAGTCAGTACCCAGTGTCCTATAATCTTTTCAGAAAGAGGTCTGTTGTCTTCTTCCTCATCATCACTACAAGCTGTAAAGTTAACACTCATAATTACGGCAATTACTGCCATTCCGATTAATCTTAAAGTTCTCATTTTACGAAATTATTTTAATGAATAATATTTTTTAAGTTAGTTCACCGCAAATAAATCAATTCAAATATTTTAAATCAAATATTTCAAATTTAAGTCTCCCTAATATTCTCCCATTATTATCTTTAAAATCTATCCAGTTTGTTACTGAACTATATTTTTTTGCCAGTTCTTTTAGGCTCTCAAGTGATAAGTAAAAGGTATTATTCGTATAACCTATTTGCCCAACTGTCTGTTTTATTATTAAATATACTGGATTTATACCACCTGAATTTGCTTCCGTTACATTCCACTCCACCGAACTATTAACCTCAAAGTTTATAGGATAATCCGAAGTCTTACCATCCTCAATATATAGCTTAATAGTAATGGCAGAAAATGTGACTTTCGCATACGGTACAGTTATAATATTACCGTTTTCGTCAGGCATATTCAAAACTTCTTGAGGAATGTTGGTATTGGCAACAATTGGTATTGAGAATTGAATTTCTTCATCATCACTACAAGAGATAAAACTCATATTCATAATTATGGCAATTACTGCTATTCCAATTAATCTTAAAGTTTTCATTGTTTTGTTTTTAGGTAGTTATTTCATATTTTCTTCTATAAAATCCCAAACTTCGGCAAGTATTTCGTCAAACTCTTCAATCGAGTGCCCTGTACTAAATACTTGCTTATTTGTAGGTTTCCCAGTCTTCCTGATATGCAGTTCAGGAAAGTAGTGGTTTGTTCCGTCATAGTAGCGATGCGAGAACGTTAGTTTGTAAAATTCCCAGTTGCCTAATATGATTTCACAAGGTTCATACTCATTGTTGAAGAAGCCAATAGTATTAAGAGAAGTGTTTTCACTTGCCTTGAACATATAACGATATGCTCCTACGGGAATAATGTATCGTATGCCTATCAATGGCTTTGTGCCTAAAGTTCTCTCTACATAGGAACTCCTCAAATTCTCTTTGATATAAATGAAGTAGTTTTCATCTATATATGAGTGTGCTTCATTATTCCACTCATGCTTCAGTTCTGTAATGGTTAGTTTAAATTCATTCAAGGTCATAATGTTATGCCTTTTGGTATTTGGTAATTTTTCTTTCACGCTCCCATAGAAAGCGGTTAATAAATAGTTATGTACAGTGCGGGGAACACAGCGATAGCTGCACACCGTTTTAATAATTGGCTACATTAAAGGATAGTACTGTCTGTTTCTTGTAGATATGTATTGTAGTCAGTGTTCCCTACTGACCGTTATACAATAAAAAAAGGTGTGAGAACTATTCGCATATCTGTTCCCAAGTGTCGCCAAACACTCACACTACAAATACACAACAGTTGCCCACACCAAACAATATACAGACTATCAGTAAGATAGGTATATAACATTGATGCGGGCGTTGTGCATATCCTCGTAGTGTTCAAATTTTGGCGAAATTTAGGGAACAAGGATAATGCAAAACGCCTTTCGTTAATAAATATGTCATTCCATTGCTGGAACGGCACAAATATACGAAAAGCGTTTGTATTGGCAATCGTTTATTTTACAAATTGGTTTCTCACCCTTTGAACAGTCGAAACACCGATACCCTGCAATTTGGCAATGTTCCTCACCGAATAGCCTTTCTTTAGTAAAGCTATCGTTTCTCTGTATTCTTCCCTTTTCTTCTCCTCTGTCTTGACGCTCCCCCGCTTTCTTCCCAACCTGCCGCCTTTGGCAATGTAGTTTGCCCTGCCGCTGTTCAAACGGTATTGTATATTTGTCCGTTCTATGTTAGCCATTTCAGCAAGTACAGTAACCATAATCGAAGCAATCGGATTTACCTCTCCATTCGGTTGCAATGTGTATAACCCCAAATTTTGTATGTAAACGGATACCTTTGCTTCATGCAGTATCTCCAAAGAGCGGAGCACTTGTAGCGTACTTCTCCCCAGCCTTGAAAGTTCGGATAACAACAGGTAGTTAACACTCTCTTTCGTGCAATATTCCAAACATTCCGCAAGTACCTGCCTTTCCTCAATCTTCTTTGCTCCGCTGATATGTTCTTGGAATATCCGTACTATTTCTATATCCTGCAATACGGCATATCTCTTTAAATCTTCTATCTGCCTTGTTGTGTCCTGTCTATCACTCACAGACGAAACACGTGCGTATATTACCGCCTTTTTCTTTTTTGTTTCCATATTATTCTTTGAATTGGTTGATAACAGAAAGAAGCGTGTTCAAACCACCTATGCAGATTTATTTGAACACAACTTCCTTTTGATTACATTTTAGAGAAATCGCTATCTATCCATTCCCTGCGGTGGCTCTTTTCAAAGGCATCGGGATGCCTTGCTTTTTGAGGTCTGCTGTAATCTTCCCTTTTTCTTCTTGCAGGTTTCTCCGTCCGCATTATTTTCGGAAGAAAGAGAATTAAGAGGATAAGCGGTAAACAGCCTGTAAAAAGTGAGACAATCAGCCCAAACAGCCAAACAAACAATCTTTTATAAAACATGATTTTCAATTTTTAAACAGTCAGACAAAAGGAGAATACCCCTTTAAAAGAATATTCTCCCGTTCACTCAATCAATAAACCACCTGTAACGTTCGTCACCATGCAAGGCGGCATTTATCCCCGTTGCAAGTTCCGTAGCGTTATAAGCCCTGTCTAAAAAGCTGTCTATATAACTGCTCTTGTTGCTTCCTGTCAACAGATTATAGAATTTCCACATGGATAGTTCACCACCCAAGCCGCCAAAGTTCGCATCACTGATATATGCTTTGGCAACCGCATTGACCTGTGTATCGGTAAGTAGCATACGTGGCAACCGCTTTTGATAGCCTTGTGGCAAACATTGATACAAACGCATCTTACCCAATAATGTGGCAAACTGGTGTTCATTCATGCAGGTATCGCCTAAACTCCGCATCAGATGTATGTGCTTTGCGGGATTGTAGCCATGAAGCATTTCCAATACACCCCTATACAGGTCTTTAGTATTGGTTACTTCCAAATTGCTTAAATAGCCGTCAGTGGAAACACACAGGTTGGTGCATACCATGCAGGTAAAGCCTACAAACACCTTAAAGCGTTCCATACCTTTTTTGCTGTACAGGTTGGTATGATTATAGGCACGAACACCGCCAACGGTCAAAGTAAGTTTGTTACCGTTTACCGTCTCATAAACGGTTGGTATTTCTATCGCAAAGGCGCATCTTTCGTAATAAATGGTCTTGTCACTTTCCAACAACTGGTTGGCTGGCTTGTGTATGGCTTCGGGTATTCTTCCCTTGATAACATGGGACACCCTAATATCGGGTAGTCCAATCTTTTCACCTTGAAAGAATGTGCTTGCGGCATCCTGTACAGTCTCTATAAATGCAGGGTGTGACAAGGTGGCTTCATTGTCCTTTGCAAATACGGGGATGATGCAATCGTTCTTTAAATGTTCCATAGTAGCGTCAACCGTATTGGCTTCAATGAATAACGGTCTTTTCTGTTTTGCTGGCTGTTCTTCCGTTATTAAAACGGCTTCTTCCGCATACTCACCCAAGTTTAACGTTCTTCTTTCCTGTGGCATACCGCCAATTACTAAATCGTTCATAATGAATTAATTTTAAATGGTTTATAAATTGATGGAATGAAGCGATAAACATTTCGTTTATCTTCAAGTACTCTAAGGGGGTGTTAAGAGGGTACTATTCATGCGTATGCGTACCTTTCAATCGGTAAACCTGTGGATAATCAAGTTGATATATATTCCAGCTTCAAGAAAAGAGGGTAGGGGGTGATTTATATAAGTACCTGTACTTTAGTGTGCGTGTTTCCCTGTATTTCCAAGACTGTGGAAGAAACGGATATATTGTGCAAATCCCGTTTCTATGTATATGCGGATTTTAAAGGATAACCGCCATTCGTTTTTTTACCTTATTAAAGATGCCTATCTTTGTATATCCCCATGAAACGGACGATATATTTCTATTCATGGTATAATCTTCCTATTTATTATTGATAGTTTTATTTGTAGTTTGACCTGTCCGTTTCACCGTTGATAAAAAATCAGTCAACAGTGTAAAAATCAATGGTGCTATATACAACGTACTAATGGGCATCATGGACTTTACACGAAAAAAGCCGCATTTGAGTATGATTAGACGTGTACTCTCATGCGGCTTTTTATCATTTGCCTAAAACCTGTATCCAAATAAAAATCAGATAATCTTATTTTTTAATCACTAAATCATAATCAACAATGAAAGAAACAAATATTTCCGCACCCGATGCCAATATAACCATTACGGACAATACGGTGGAGCATATCATCTACAATACCCGCACTATAAAGATAGACAGAAACAAACTTTTGGAATTGTACGAGAAAATAGCGCAATTGCAGTTGCCATATTACTGTAAATATCCTAAGTTAAAGCCGAAACGAAGCAGCAGATAATAATTATCATAGATGCTGTTCTATGGGATAATGTTCCTTTTCGTATGCAATCACTATATTGGATATTACAGAGAGTTCTACTGCATTCTTGTCGTTCGCAGGTGTATTGTCATTGACCAATGGAAGAAGTTCTTCAATTCGTATCAATGCAAATTCGTATTGTTCTTTACTGACCTTTTCCATTTCTATTTTTACTTTATACAAAAGTAATCATTAAAATTGAATTGCAATACGGAATATAGCCTGTAATATATAAATAGCAGTTCTTTGTTTTAAAAGGCTGTTTCTTGTACTTTTACAAGTAAAAAACAGCTTTATGGTGCATCTTTATTGATAAATCAATGGTGACAGGGGAAAAAGAGTATAATATTATATATAATAATAAACAGCATCTTTTCCCATTCTCCTGTCTTTATAAAGTTAAGATGCTTATTCCGTATCAAAACGGCATCTTTTCTGTACCGTACATGGGAAAATCAAGGTAGGTTGCCACCTTTATAAAAGAACAGGCAGGCAGAGGGTAAAAAGTGCATCATATTATATATGATAATAACCTGCACATTTTACCCGCTTCCTTATCTTTATAAAGTTAAGATACATATTCCGTTTAAAAAACAGGATATGTCCCATGCCTTACAGGGAAAATCGGAAGATATTTCACTCTTTAGTAAGTAACAGGCTGGTAAAGGGTAAAATGCGTGCTTTATTATATATATGATAAAGAGAATGTTTTCCCCGTTACTATGGTTTTATGGACTTCATATCTATTTTCAGTAGTTCATACTTTAGCAACCTGTATGGCGACTGCTTTTTCTGCATACTGAAATCATTCTCCAACAGGATACCGTCAGTATGTAATGTCAATACTCTGCCATTAGTAACCAATTCTGCAATCTGCAAGTCATTCAGGTATTTGTCATAAGTCTTTCTATTCATATTCAGAGCTGGAACGATATTCTGCCTGTTTAAAGCTATTCCACTGAATTGAGATAATAGCATTAACTGAATGAAAAAGCCTTTGACTGCCGTATCCAGTTCATATATGAGAAAGTCTTTGGATATTGTGATGCACTCCTTTTCCATTGCGGGAACATGATAGATGTTCCTTTTGGTTTTATAGGCATAGCCTTTATCAAGGCTGTACATCTTTATCTCCAAATATTCTCTGAAATCACTGTTGAATTTACTAAGGCTTTTTTCTCCTGTCATTGCCTTTAAATCATCCAAAGTAATTCTTACATGATACTTTTCATCCCTGCAAAGCGACAGACAGAAAAACCTGTAAATGTTGGCTGGCTTGAATTGCGTAAGTATGGAGTAATTAACGGTTGCCGCTTGCTGGCATTTTATCGGTAGCACTATCTTCATAAAAACAATTGTTTTAATTATTATAGATTATTGGATAAAGTAAATTGGTAGAGCCTGTCTGTCACACAGGCTCTGTTAGTATTATGCCGCTTGCAATGCTTTTTTCAACAGACAGATAAAATCGTCATTGCCTTTAATCTCTTTCAGCCTTGCTTCCGTCAGTTTCAAGTCTTTCAATTTAGCCAACGCTTCAAATGCGGTCTCTTCGTTTGTTGCGGTCGCATAGGAGTTGAAACCGTCTATGAAATATCTTTTGGTGATAAACTGTACTTCGATACTGGCGGCTTTACAGAGAGTGACAAACCTGTGCCCTCTTTCGATATTTATTTGGGCATCTTTGGGGAGCGTGACTTCTTCACCTTTCAAGGCACGGTTTATCTGACCGTTTGATAATTTCTTGCCTGTAAATATCAGCATTGCGGTTGACTGGTTGAAACCCTCGTCCAACAGCTCTGCCACGTTAGTGAACAGTTCATCATTGGTTGTCAGTGCGGCTACCGTAACCCTGTCCTTTTGGTTCCAGCTTGTACCGATACCGTTTATATCCACCAAATATGCACCGATATTCTCCACTTCTTTTACGTGTACATTAGGTATTGTATAAGTGCTTCCGCTTGTAATATTGAGTGTGGCGAAAGCCTTGCTTCTGTGTTGTCCGTCCAAAATACAGAAATACTCTTTTGTTTCTTCCTGTGTCAGTTCCTCGCCTTTCAGATTTTTCATCTCATAGCCTTTTGCAAAAGCCTTTTCAGCTTCGATAACGATAATGGGATAGGCTTTCTCATATTTACCATTGGCAATAATTGATATGAAGCCGTCCACTTTCTTGTTATCGACAGAACGGTTATGCTTTACGAAAGCAATCTTTTTCTGTATCTCGCTACGTGCTCCCGTTTCATCATCCACGACGGAAAATGTCATAAGGCTGTCACCGATATGCTCTTTAGCCTGTACTTCTTTTGCAACGGCTTCTTCGTGCTGCGTTTTTAATCGGCTGACAATTTGCTCTTGTACAGTGATAACCGATGCGTCAGCCTTGCGCTTAGCAAGATGCTGCAATACCTTTTCTTCCTTTTTGAGTTTTTTAGTCAGTTCTTCCATATTTGTTACGATTGAGTTGTTGAATACTGTTTCTTGATTGTTTACTGTCATTGTTGCATTGTTGATAGAGTTCATAATTCTAAATTTTTAAGTTTTACAAATCGTTTATGTAATCATCAACTTGGCGCCTTATTTGTTTTTGATTACAGTGCAAAGGTATATGGTAGGACTGGCGTATGAAATGAAGAAAAAAACATAAAGAAATCCCTTTTTTTATGTTTTATTTTTTATGTGGAAACTGTGTTTATAACTCTCTTATCTTTAGTAAGATAGGCATATAAAGAAATAGCCATGTAACTAAATACACAGCTATTTCTTTTTTTATTTTATGTGTTTTACCAATAGGATTTCAGATGTTCAACGGGATTGTTGGGAGAGCTCTTGCATATCGGTATATTCCACCAGTTGGGACGGACTTCGTATTTTTGCAGGTTTCTGATAGTGGCTCGCAGGTTCAGTATGTCATTCTTGGGACTGTCTTCATCAAGTAGTCCGAGATATTTCAGCAATTCGAGTATGAAGTTGCCCTCATTGTCTGTCAGTCCCTTGCCTTTAATGGCAAAAGAGGAATGGCGTAACAGGTTATAAACGCTTAGAGTTACTGTGTCAAGTATCGCATTCTCCCGTTTCCTGCCTCTTTTGCCAATGCTGGGATAGTCCTTGTCAAGTTCTGTATCCGCTTCTTCCAAAGAGGAAACTCCCAAATACTTGTCAAGATAAGGAGTTATCATCTGAAGAAACCAGTTGTCATCATTGGTGAGTTCTATCTTCTGTTTGTTGTATTCGATAGTAACGGTATTGTGCTTTGTCTTTTTCTTTTCATGGAACATCTTGTAAAGGCGCAGCATATCGGGACGGACGGAATAGGTATATTGCACCTGCACAGGGTCTGCTATGTAATCTTCAAAATCGAAATAGCCGTATGTCTGTTTGTATTTATGGTAAATGCAGACAATAAGAAGAATGCCGTAGAATATGTCTCGGTCTTGCTGTATGTAGGTCTCATCTTCATTTGTATTATAGGTATTCCACAACTTCTCAATGTATTCAGTCTGATAGTTGCCGCTTTCAAGTATAAGGTTCTTTCCAACGGTCATGCTGAACTCGTACCTTTCTTCGTCTGTTCCCTTGTTTGGATATGGTATATTCTGTTCTTCTTTTCTTATTGACAGGTACAAATCCTGCACTTCTGCTAATTTCTTTGGCAGGAGATACACATCTGAAATGTAGTCCAGTTCGTTATGGAGCATTGAACGGTCAAAACCTGTTTCATCCTTTAGCCATGCTTCAATGCGCTTTATACTTTCAATAGGTATTGTCTGATATTCCATGTCATTGATTTTGCCTGTAAAGATAGGAAAATGCCACCTTATCATAAAGAGACAAAGCGGCATTTTACTTTTAGAGAAGGTTTTGCATGGCAGTATCTATCTGTTCATTATCGAAGCTGTCAAGATAGACCTGTGTTGTAGATAAGTCTGAATGTCCCAATGCTTCGCTTATTAATGCAATACTTACACCCGATTTCTTTAGGACACTTGCAAATGAATGGCGTGCAACATAGGTCGTCATGTTGGCATCAACGTTTAATTGTGTTGCAATTAGTTTTAGGTTCTTGTTGATTTTGCCTAACATTTTATGTATTCTGTTTTGCTTTTGAAGTGGTGTTTTGTGGATATTGGTATTTAAAATGGGGAATAGATAGCCTTTGCTTTCGCTTTCATATTTTTTTATAATCTGCATGGCTTCCTCTGATATGCCTAATTTTATCAGTTTACCCGTTTTCTGACGTATATAGTGCAGTCTGCCGTTTGTAATATTAGCTTTTGTCAGATTTGCGATGTCTGTAAAATTAATACCGCCACATAGATAACTGAAAATAAATATGTCTTTACTGAGCTGGACGTATTGCCGTTTGCCAATGTTATCCACTTCTTTAGTGAATTTCAATACTTCTGTTTTGGCTATTGCCCGTTTCTGTGTTTTTGTATCGAACTTGTTGATTTTATATTCGTCAAAGGGATAATCAGATTTGCGGGCGCATTTAGCTTTTATGGCTTTATTGTATGCACTACGGAGAGTACGGAACATTAGGCTCATGGTTGTTTCTTTATTGCCTTTGGAACGCAACCATTTCTCATATTTGTTAAGCCACGATACATCTATTGCGCTGAACGGTATATCTAATTGATTTTTTGTGAATACTTTCAAAGAGTTGTAAGAACTTTTATAGATAAGCCTGTTGCCACATTTATCATTGCTCTTGCATTGTTCAATCAATTCTTGGTAGAATTGGCTGACTGTTTTCAGTTCAAACTTTTTGTTTTCGTCATTGAGTAAAGTAGTGGTAGTATATTCTTTTTGTTCAGAGTTGAACTCTAACATTCGTTGCTGTAACTCTGTTTGTTTATCAAGAATGATTTTCTGAATATACTCTTTATTGGGACAGTTCGGTTTCGGCTTATTTCGTGTGAAGTCCCAATAACGGGGTAGGACAGATATGCCTAAACTTTGGTATTTCTTCTTTCCGTCTTTACAAATACGGAGCATTAATGGATATTCACCATTGGCTAAAATTTTCCACTTGTAGCATACTACATTAATCGTTGCGTTCATTAGATTTTGGTTGAACTCTTGGTTGAACTCGTAGGGTCAACTGTGGGTTCAACCGCTATTGCTACAAAACAAAAATCAGATAGAAATCTTGCGATAACTATCTGATTTTCAGAAGAGCGGAAGACGGGGCTCAAACCCGCGACCCTCAGCTTGGAAGGCTAATGCTCTATCAACTGAGCTACTTCCGCAATTTTTTGTGGGCAAAGATGGATTCGAACCACCGAAGGCGTAAGCCAGCAGATTTACAGTCTGCCCCATTTGGCCACTCTGGTATTTGCCCTTTTGCTACCGAGAACTCCTTAAATCTCTCTTTAAGCAGCTTTGTTTCTCAATTGCGGTGCAAAGATACGACTATTTTTGTAAACTCCAAGCAAAATCTATCATTTTTATTGCAGTAATTGCACATTCATCGCCTTTGTTACCCAGCTTGCCGCCTGCACGGTCCTCTGCTTGCTCCATTGTATCGGTGGTAATTAATCCGTAAATTACTGGAACATCGCCACTTGCGTTTAATTGGGTGATTCCTTGCGTTGCGCCCATGCAAACGTAATCAAAATGCGGTGTATCTCCACGAACTACGCAACCAATCGCAATTACAGCATCGACTTCGCTGTATTCTATAATTTGATTGGCGCCGAAAGTCAACTCGAAACTGCCGGGTACGGTTTTTATCATGATATTTTCGTCTTTCGCTCCGTGTTTTTTTAAGGTATCGACCGCTCCTTTTAAAAGAGCGCCGGTGATATTGTAGTTCCATTCGGATACTACGATGCCGAATTTCATATTCTCTGCACTGGGTACTGAATTGAAATCATAATCCGAAAGGTTGTGATAAGCTGTAGCCATGATGAATTAAAGATTAAGAATTAAATAATAGGAAAGTATAAAAGAGGAGCACGGATTACACGGCGCTCACGGTTTTGACTTCCGTGTATATCCGTGTAATCCGTGCTCGAAATATCTTATATATAATAAGGTATAAATTACTTCTTCAAGAGCTTGGCTTGTTCGATGTATTTATCAATGTCCATAGCCTGATATGAACGGAAGTATTTATCCTTAATGGAAGTATATGCCTTGATAGCATCGTCGTACTTACCCTGCTTAACCAGGATTTCTCCGGCTTGCTTCAAGTAGATGGGGCTGAGCGTATTGTTATCGGCTTCGTCGGCGGCTTTCAGCAACATGGAAGATGCCTTGTCGAGTTGACCGAGCTGAGCGTAGCAGTTACCCATGGCGCCTTTCATGGCGGGAGCTACCATCTGGTCGTCTCCGTCAAAGCTGTCCAATGCTTTTACGGCTTCGTCGAATTTGCCGAGATGTGCATAGCAAAGACCTGCGTAGGCTTTTGCAAGGTTGGCTGCGTCTGTACCGCTGTATTGGTCGGCTATCTTGATGAAACCTACGTAACCGATGCTGTCACCGTTCAAGGCTTCTGCGAAAGCGTCGGCTTCAAAGTATTCCTGTCCTTTGAAAAGAGCTGCCTGCGCTTTTTCCTCACGAGGTTCCGCATAGAGGTTCTTGTACATTACTATACCTGCTATAATGATGATTATAGCCAAAATAGCACCGATGATTGCCTTTTTGTTCTTGATGAGAAATGCCTCTGATTGTGTAAGTGCGTCTTCCACGTTTAAGGCTTCGTTCGTCTTCTTTTGTTCTGCCATTTTTTATATATTCTTTTTGTTATTATTCATTAATAGCTGATTCGACCCGCAAAAGTAAGTTTTTTATAGCTATCAACGAAATTTAGCGGCATCTTTTTTTATTTTACATCTCAAAACCGCGGAATTATTTTGCTTTGTATTCTCTTTATTTAAAAATGAAGAGAAGCCGCACTTCGGCAGAATAAGATGAATGACTTCGTTTTATTCTGCCCTCGGTTTAAATGAATTCTTCACGCTTGTAAGAGGAAACAAGTATCCTCTTGACTCACTTAATCGGAATTTTGCATTATCTTTGCGTGGAAAAGCAAAGATAAGCCGTCATATGATACTGAAGCGTATATCCATACTCAATTATAAGAATCTGGAGCAAGTGGAACTCGCGTTCTCTCCGAAGCTGAATACCTTTTTCGGACAGAACGGAATGGGAAAGACTAACTTGTTGGATGCCGTTTATTTCCTTTCTTTCTGCAAGAGCGCGGGCAACCCCATTGACTCGCAGAATATAAGGCATGATGCGGACTTCTTTGTGATTCAGGGATTTTATGAAGCTGCCGACGGTACGCCGGAAGAAATTTACTGCGGCATGAAACGACGGCAGAAAAAGCAGTTCAAGCGGAACAAGAAGGAGTACACGCGTTTGTCCGACCATATCGGTTTCTTGCCGCTGGTAATGGTATCTCCCGCCGATTCGGCATTGATAAACGGAGGCAGTGACGAGCGCCGCCGCTTTATGGATGTCGTGATTTCACAGTACGACAAAGAATATCTGGATGCGCTGATTCGTTACAACAAGGCATTGGCGCAGCGAAATACATTGCTTAAAAGCGAAACGCCGGTAGAAGAAGAACTTTTTCTGGTGTGGGAAGAGATGATGGCGCAAGCCGGTGAAGTGGTGTTCCGTAAGCGGGAAGAGTTTATCAGGGAGTTCATTCCGATTTTCCAGTCTTTCTATTCGTTCATTTCGCAGGATAAGGAGAAAGTCGGGTTGACTTATGATTCGCATGCCCGTGACGCTTCCCTGCTGGAAGTGCTGAAAGAGAGCCGTACGCGCGATCAGATTATGGGATTTTCCCTGCGCGGCGTACATAAAGACGAACTGAATATGTTGCTGGGTGATTTCCCTATCAAGCGGGAGGGTTCGCAAGGGCAGAACAAAACGTATCTGGTGGCTTTGAAGCTGGCGCAGTTCGACTTTTTGAAACGGACGGGTACTACGGTTCCGTTGTTGTTGCTCGATGATATTTTTGATAAACTGGATGCTTCGCGCGTGGAGCAGATCATCAAACTGGTGGCAGGCGATAATTTCGGGCAGATTTTCATTACGGATACCAACCGCGAACACTTAGACCGCATTTTGCATAAGGTAGGCAGCGATTATAAGATGTTTCGCGTAGAGAAAGGAGCCGTTTCCGAAATGGCTGGAAACCAAACATTGATCGATGAGGAGAGTGAAGCATGAAACGGAATGATGCCGAACAGATAGGTAAACTGATACGGAGCTTCCTGCGGCAGGAAAGCTTGGAATCGCCGCTGAATGAGCGGCGGCTTATCAGTTCATGGGCCGAGGTGCTGGGACCGACCATCGCATCTTACACGCGCGAACTTTATATTAAGAACCAGGTGCTGTACGTGCATCTTACTTCCGCCGCTCTCCGTCAGGAACTGATGATGGGACGGGACTTATTGGTGCGGAATCTGAACCGGCACGTAGGAGCGCAGGTGATTACCAATATCATATTCCGGTGATATGTGTACGCTTTACGCAGCTTTCTTTTAGCGTATCATTCTTAGCGTGTCTGTTGTTTTAATCTTCAAATCTTTCAGTTCCTGTACGGCGCGTCCGTAATAAACGGGAGTTTCAAAATCTTTATTATTGTGCGCATCCATTCCGATAATGGCTGTACATCCCTCGTTGGCGGCAATGCGCCAGAAATCCGGACAGGGATAAGTGGTCAATCCATGCGCTTCGTTGTAGGCCACATAGCCTATATTGTATTCCAGCGGAATATTGAGACGCGCCGCAGCCCGGCAGATATGGCGGCTGATTGCGGTGCAGTGATGGTCGAACCGGGGATAAGAGCGCATGAACAGGTCGGGGTGGGCAAGGCAACTGTACAGGCCGCTTTCCATGCCTTCGACGGCGCTCTCCTCGTACAGGTCGAGCATATCCCGGCTGTCTGTGTGGTGTCCGAAGTAAGGGAACTTCTCGTCCGTATGGAAATGGTGGTTACCGAAAATGATATAGTCCAGCCGATATTGTTTAATCTGTTCTTTCAGCCAGGGAATATAGTCGGGGAAGTATTCGCATTCCAACCCTATCTTTATCCGGATTTGCTCTTGATACTTCTCTCGCAGATGTTGCAGGCTTTCGATATAGCCCGGCAGTTCTTCGGGAAGCATACGCATATCGGCTACATAGTCGGTACGGTATTTCCAGGGAGTGTGGTCTGAGAAACCGAGTATTTGAAAACCGCCTTTGATAGCGCTGAGAACGTACTCTTCATCGCTTCCGACGGCATGCATGCAGCGTGTGGTATGAGTGTGATAGTTAGTTTTCATTGTTGTGTTATGACTTCATCCATACGGATGTCGAAAGGCTCCGCAGGAACTTCTTCTACGAGTTGAAACGGGAAACAGATGCCGGCTTTGTATGCAGAGGGTATGCGGGGAAGCAGTCGGTCGTAATATCCCTTCCCGCGTCCTAAACGATTTCCGTTGCGGTCGAACGCTACGCCCGGAACAGCGATAAAGTCTATTGCGGCGTAGTCGGTGAACAATGCTCCGGTAGGCTCCTCAATGCCGTATGCTCCCGGGGTGAGGTCTGCGGGGCCTGTATAGACGCGAAGTTCCAAATCGTCACCTACGACGACGGGCAGAAGTATCTGTTTCTTTGTACTCCATTTTCGGATGAAGTCGTGCGTATCTACTTCATCCGGTAAGGAGTGGTACAGCAATATTATGTTTGCCGCCCTGAAAGCCGGGTGCGTTTCGAGGGCGGCAAGTATCTCAGCAGACTGCGACTGATGCGTAATGGTAGATTTGTGAAGGGTCTTCAACAAAGCCATACGCTTGCGCAGTTCTTTTTTCTTTTCCATCAGCATTCTCCTCTTCTTGGCCGGCTTGTAGCGGAGCTTTCGGGAAAGCCTCGTCACGTTCCAGAATTTCCAACGCTTTCTTTACGGTAGCGTCGCTCTCGTTGACATACCGGATATAGGCTTCTTTACCCAATGTATTGTAGATGATATTGCCGTAGAGGTTTCGTTCCAGCAGTTTATAGGAACGGTGTATCAGCAGATTGCGCCTTTTTACTCCTTTGGAATCGGCAAAACGTATGAATTGCTCTACGATACCTTGGTGACGCAGGTATTTCAGTAAATCCTGTTCATTCTCGAACGTACTCAACTTGGCACGGTTGCGGTCGGTATATTGGAAGCTGAACTGTATAATCAGCCCTTTGTTGCCGACCTCTATCAGATAGGAGGATACTCCGGTCGTGTCTTGCGGTACGAATACGTCGGGCATGATGCCGCCGCCGCCATAAACGGGGCGTCCCAGCCCGGTGGAGTAGCGCAGGTTTTCGTCGAGCTTGATACTGTCTTTAGAGAAGAACTCTCCATGTTCGTAGCGTGTCAGCCAGTCCATTTCGTATTTGGAGTCTTTTCCGCTTTCGTAGGGGCGTTGGATGCAACGTCCGGACGGGGTGTAGTAGCGGGCGATAGTCAGGCGGATGGCCGAACCGTCACTGAAGTCGATAGGTTGTTGCACCAACCCCTTACCGAACGAGCGACGGCCTACGATGGTTCCCCGGTCGTTATCCTGAATGGCGCCTGCAAAGATTTCGCTGGCAGAGGCCGAGCCTTCATCCACCAATACTACGAGCGGTGTCTTTTGGCAACTGCCCGTACCGTTGGCATACTCTTCCATACGGGGATATTTACGTCCCTGTGTATATACGATGAGCTTTCCTTCCGGAAGGAATTCGTTTACCATACGTGTGGCGGCTTCCATGTAACCGCCGGTATTGCCGCGCAGGTCGATGATGAAACCCTTGCACTTTTGGTGACTCAGTTGGGCTATGGCATTCAGCAACTCCACGTGTGAGGTACGTCCGAACTTGCTGACTTGTATGTAGCCGAAATCATCGTTGAGCATATAAGCGGCGTCAATCGTGTTTTGAGGAATGTCTCCGCGCGTAATGGTAAAGTCCAGCAACTCTTTTTCGGTGGCGCGCTTTACTCCTAATTTCACTTGTGTGCCTTTAGGGCCTTTCAGGTTGCGCATGGCTTTTTCATTAGTCAGCCCTTTACCGACGAACAAGCTGTCGTTGACCATGACGATACGGTCGCCCGCCATTAGTCCTACCTTTTCGGATGGGCCGCCCTGAATAACGCTGTTCACGTGTATGGTATCTTCCTGTATCGTAAACTGGATACCGATACCGCTGAAACTGCCTTCCAACTCGGAGTTGACTTCTTCCAGCTTCTGTGCGGGAATATAAGTGGAGTGGGGGTCAAGCTCCGCCAATATCTGCGGCATGGCTTTTTCTACCAAGTCGGTCATGTCGACACTGTCTACATACTGGTCGTCCACCACTCGCAGCAAGGCGTTCAGCTTGTTGGACGAGCCGTTGATAATACCCAAACGGTTTCCTGCGAAGTGTTTGGCATAAAACGTTCCGATAAGGATACCCGCTACTACACTGATTGCAATAATAAGCGGTGTGAAACGGGAAGAGTTCTTTGTACCCATAATGATATGTACTATTTTACAATTTACTATTTACTGTTTTGGCTGCGCATGAGGTTGGAGGCTGTCGACTTTCAGCTTTCAATGCTCCGCTGAAACAAATATTACCTCGATGCCTGCTCGTTTCAGCAGTTCGATACCGTCTTCCAGCCGATATTTTTCGGAGTATACGACACGCTTGATGCCTGCCTGGATGATGAGCTTGGCACATTCTATGCAAGGGGAAGCCGTGACGTACATGGTGGCTCCGTTACTGCTGTTGTTGGAGCGCGCTATCTTGGTAATGGCATTGGCTTCGGCGTGGAGTACATACGGTTTGGTGACATTGTTTTCGTCTTCGCATACATTCTCAAAACCGGATGGCGTGCCGTTGTATCCGTCCGAGATAATCATTTTATCTTTTACGATGAGTGCGCCTACCTGGCGGCGTTGGCAGTAAGAGTTTTCCGCCCAGATGCTTGCCATGCGTATATAACGCTTGTCCAACGCTTCTTGTTTGCTTCTCGTAGTCTCGTCCATATCTTCAGTTGTATTTAGCGGGCTGTGAATCCCATGACTTTCGTTGTATTTCCGTCTTTAAAGTAGAGGGTCAGATTGTGTATATCCCCCTCGTACTTGAATACGTTCAGCACGCCGTTGATGAATACCTTTGCCAGTTTATCGCTTTCCGTACCGATAACTTTTCCGCCGATGTTTATGGTATGTTCCTTGCCGTCTATTTTCAGGGTAGCGTCATCGATGCTTGATTTGACGGCATGGGCGCTGACGGTACCGGTTACTTCTCCGTTTACTTCGGCGCAGTTGAAGTTCAAAGTGAAGTTTCCATCTGTTTTGAGCAGTTCACGACTGGCTTTCTCTTCGGCTTCGTTATTCCACAAACCTTGATAGAATTGTTCTTTCCCTTTTTCGGTGGCTATGCGGCTCAGCTTCCAGGTTTTGTTGTTGAAGATTTCCATTACGTCATCCTCATTGTTGCAGGCGCTGAAACCGAGAAGTATAGCCAGCAGCATCAGGCTGCAGCCTATCGTCTTTATATTTATTTTCTCTTTCATTTCTTTATTCCGTTTCTGATTAATAGTGCGTCTATGGTCGGCTCTTGTCCGCGAAAACGTTTATAGAGTGTCATCGGATGTTCCGTTCCGCCCTTCGATAGGATGTTTTTGCGGAAAGAGCCGGCTACTTCCGGATTGAAGATACCACGCTGTTTAAAGAGTGAGAACGCGTCTGCATCCAATACTTCCGCCCATTTATAGCTGTAATATCCGGCAGAATATCCGCCGGCAAAGATATGTGAGAACTGGGTGCTCATACAGGTTTCCTCCACAACGGGAAGGATTTGAGCTTTTTTCCAAGCCTGTTTCTCATAGGCTTTGACGTCTCCTTCGAATGGAGTGTTACGCGTGTACCATGCCATATCCAGCAATCCGAAACTTACTTGGCGCAGGCAGGCATAGGCTACGTTGAAATTCGATGAGTCTACGATGCGCTGTACCAATTCGTCGGATATGAGTTCTCCGGTTTGGTAGTGGCGGGCAAAGGTGTGCAGGAACTCTTTTTGGGTGGCGAAGTTCTCCATGAACTGAGAAGGCAGTTCCACAAAATCCCAATAGACGTTTGTGCCGCTCAGGCTTTCGTAAGTGGAGTCGGCGAATATTTCGTGCAGGCTGTGCCCGAACTCGTGCAGGAAAGTTTCCACTTCATTGAAAGTCAGCAGGGCGGGAGTGTTCTGCGTGGGCTTGGTGAAGTTCATTACGATAGATACGTGCGGGCGGCTGTTTTCGCCGCTTGCTTCGTCTATCCACTGCCCTTTGTAGCTCGTCATCCATGCCCCCGAACGTTTTCCGGCTCTGGGATGGAAGTCGGTATAGAGCACGGCAAGATATGTGCCGTCCTTGTCGAATACTTCGTAGGCTTCCACATCTTTGTGATAGACGGGAATATCTGCGTTTTTCTTGAAGGTGATGCCGTATAGCTTGCTTGCCAGTCCGAATACACCTTCTTTTACTTTGCTCAGCTCAAAGTAGGGGCGGAGCATTTCGTCGTTGATGCTGAACTTCCGGTCTTTCAGCTTTTGAGAGTAATAACTCCAGTCCCACGGCATCAGGATAAAGTCGGCTCCTTCTTCACTGCGTGCCAATGCCTGTACTTCGTCATATTCTTTTTGTGCGGTGGGCGTATAGGCTTCCAACAATTGATTTAACAGTTTGTATACGGTATCGCTGTTTTGAGCCATTCGCTCTTTCAGGTTGTATTCGGCAAAGTTATCATAACCTAGCAACCGGGCTATCTCCATGTGGATGTTGGCAATCTTCTTTACGATTTCCAGATTGTTGCAGGCATTGTCGTGCGTACACTTCGTATTATATGCCATGTACAGCTCACGGCGTAGGTCGCGATTGTCGGCATACGTCATAAAGGGGCTGTAGCTTGGGGCGTGCAAGGTAAATACCCAACCCTCTACACCTTTTTCCTGTGCGGTTTCTGCGGCGGCGTCAATGGCGCTTTCAGGTAAGCCGGAGAGTTGGGACTTCTCGGTGAGCACCAATCGGTAATCGTTCGTTTCTTTCAGGGTGTTTTCACTGAATTGAAGTGTCAGCAGGCTCAGTTCCTTGCATAAGTTGCGGTACTGTTCTTTGGCGTCTCCTTGCAAGTTTGCCCCGTTACGTACGAAGCCGGTATAAATATCTTCCAATAATTTGGATTGTTCCGGGGTAAGTTTTGCCTTGTCAGCCAGCTCATATACGGTTTTGATGCGGGCAAACAGCTTTTCGTTGAGGCTGATGTTGTTCTCATGCTCGCTCATCAGCGGCATGATTTCCCGTGCGAGCTCCTGTAATTCGTCGTCGGTTTCAGCACTGAGCAGATTACCGAATACGGTATTGACACGATGCAGTAACTCACCGGACTTTTCATAGGGTACTATCGTATTCTCAAAAGTCGGTGCGTCGGGATTATTGATGATGGCGTCTATCTCTCCATTTTGCCGGCGGATGCCTTCGTGGATGGCAGGCGCATAATGTTCGGTCTTTATCAGGTTGAAAGGAACAGTCCCGTGCGGAGTAGAATAAATTTCAAAGAAAGGGTTTGAGGCTTGTATCTTGTTCATGATTAATAATGCAAATTAAATGTTAGTTTCGACTATGTTTACCCGTAATTTATCCAATTTATCAGGTAAAGAATATTCTAACTGCAAATGTGCAAAAAAAATAGGCGACTTCATAAAAGAAGCCGCCTATTTTTTATTATTTTCTAACTGTATATTAGCAGTTAACAGATGCCATGTGAGCGATCAGGTCAAGAACCTTGTTAGAATAACCGATTTCGTTGTCGTACCAAGATACAACTTTAACGAAAGTGTCAGTCAAAGCGATACCAGCCTTAGCGTCGAAGATAGAAGTACGAGTGTCACCCAAGAAGTCAGAAGAAACCACTGCATCTTCAGTGTAACCCAGAACACCCTTCAATTCGCCTTCAGCAGCTTCCTTCATGGCAGCGCAGATTTCAGCGTAAGTAGCCGGTTTAGCCAAGTTAACTGTCAAGTCAACTACAGAAACGTCCAAAGTCGGAACACGCATAGACATACCGGTCAGTTTACCGTTCAAAGCCGGGATAACTTTACCTACAGCCTTAGCAGCACCTGTAGAAGAAGGGATGATGTTACCTGCAGCGGCACGACCACCTCTCCAGTCTTTCATAGAAGGACCGTCAACTGTTTTCTGAGTAGCAGTTGTAGAGTGAACGGTAGTCATCAAACCGTCAGTGATACCCCATTTGTCGTTCAATACTTTAGCGATAGGAGCCAAGCAGTTAGTAGTACAAGAAGCGTTAGATACGAATTGAGTACCCTTAACGTAAGTCTTCTCGTTAACACCGCAAACGAACATCGGAGTGTCATCCTTAGAAGGAGCAGACATTACAACGTATTTTGCACCTGCTTCGATGTGAGCCTGAGCTTTGTCTTTGCTCAAGAACAAACCTGTAGATTCAACTACGTATTCAGCGCCTACTTCGTTCCATTTCAAGTCAGCCGGGTTTCTTTCAGCAGTGATGCGGATAGCCTGACCGTTAACGATCAGCTTGCTGTTTTCAACATCAG